>Ga0310810_10003835_pt1 | contig 16514 bp, 14 predicted proteins | sample NCmetagenome_FD_207641 | JGI IMG/M metagenome (GOLD analysis project Ga0310810, IMG submission 207641) | Soil microbial communities from experimental microcosm in Duke University, North Carolina, United States - NC | ecosystem: Engineered > Artificial ecosystem > Soil microcosm > Unclassified ... | reverse complement strand
CGCGTCGATGTTCGCCTCCAGCCAGGCGAAGAAGGCGGCATCCAGCGCTGCGCCGTGCTTGATCACCTCGGCGAGCCCCGCCCGCAGCTCGCGATCGGGGAGCGTGTCCAGGGTCGCTACGTCGGCGATCACCGCGCGCGGCTGGTGGAAGGCGCCGATCATGTTCTTGCCGAGCGCATGGTTGATCGCGGTCTTGCCGCCCACCGAGGAATCGACTTGCGCGAGCAGCGTTGTCGGCACCTGCAGGAAGCCGATGCCGCGCTGGTAGACCGCGGCGGCGAACCCGGCGAGATCGCCCACCACCCCGCCGCCCAGGGCCACGATCACGCCGTCGCGGCCGAGCCGCGCCGCGAGCAGCCCGTCGAACACCTGCTCGAGCACCTGCCAGCGCTTCGCCTGCTCGCCCTCCTCCACGATCACCGGCACCACCCTCGCCCCCGCTGCCTCGAGGGCCGCCCGCACCCTTTGGAGATAGAGAGGGGCGACGACCGGATTGCTGACCACGGCGGCGGCGCCGGCGAGGTGCGGCGCGTAGAGTGCCGGCTCGCCGAGGATGCCGGCGCCGATATGGATCGGATAGGCGCGCTCGCCGAGGGCTACGCGGAGGCTTTCCATTGCTCTCCCAGCCGCACCACCAGCTCGCGCGCGAGCGCCGGCACCGTCTGCTTTCCCGTATCGATCACCACGTCGGCGATCGCCGCATAGAGCGGATCGCGCTGGGCATGCAGCTCGCGCAGGCGGCGCAGCGGATCGGCGGTCGCGAGCAGCGGCCGGTTGCGGTCGTGGCGCACGCGGCCGTAGAGGTCCTCGGGCCGCGCCCTCAGGTAGACGACCGTGCCGTGCTCGGCCAGGCAGCGCCGATTGCCGGCCGACAGGACCGCGCCGCCGCCCGTGGCGAGCACGATGCCCTTCAGCGCGGTCAGCTCGGCGAGCGCCTCGCTTTCCCGCGCGCGAAAGCCCGCCTCGCCTTCGATCTCGAAGATCACCGGGATCTTCACGCCGCAGCGGCGCTCGATCTCGTGGTCGCAGTCGAGGAAGCGCAGCTTCAGGCGGCGCGCCAGCAGCCGGCCGACGGTGCTCTTGCCGGCGCCCATCATGCCCACCAGGTACAGGCTGCCCGTGTGCATCATCGACGCATTCTAGAAACAAAAACGGCCGGGGATACCGGCCGTGTAGGAGACAGCGGCGATCGGTCTATCGGATGGTCAGCCGCTCGTTGACGATGCGCGGCGTGATGAACACCATGAGCTCGGTCTTGCTCGCGGTGCTGGTGTTGTTCTTGAACAGCCAGCCGATGCCCGGCAGATCGCCGAGCAGCGGAATCTTGGTCGTGTCGGTGCGGTCGTTCTGCTCGTAGATGCCGCCGATCACGACCGTGCCGCCGTTCTCGACCAGCACCTCGGTCTTCACGTGCTTGGTGTTGATCTGCAGGCCGGCGTTGCCGGCGGGCGCGCCCGGCTGGTCCTTGTTGACGTCGAGCGTCATGATCACGTTGCCGTCCGGCGTGATCTGCGGCTTCACCTTGAGCGACAGGTTGGCCTTGCGGAACGCGACCGAGGTCGCGCCCGAGGAGGTCGACTGCTGGTAGGGGATCTCCGTGCCCTGCTCGATGACCGCTTCCACCTGGTCGGCGGTGAGCACGCGCGGGCTGGCGATGATCTTGCCGCGGCCGTCGGCCTCGAGCGCCGAAATCTCCAGCCCGATCACCTTCGAGGCGGCGGCGTTGGCGAGCACGAACGAGAACTGTCCGGCGTTGAAGCCGTTCAGGCCGCCCGCGGCGAAGTTGGACTGCAGGCCATTGCCCGTGAGCACCGGTGTTCCCGCGACGATGCCGGCCGCCTGGCCGGTGTTCTGCAGCTCGGCGCCGACCGTGGTGCGCACGCCGTTGATCGAGTGCCCCTGGCCCGTTTCCTGGTAGCCGAAGCGCACGCCGAGGTTGCGGCTGAAAGTCTCGTCGGCCTCGACGATGCGCGCCTCGATCATCACCTGGCGCACCGGCACGTCGATCTTGGCCAGCAGGCGCCGCACCTCGTCGAGCCGGCTCGGCGTGTCCTGGACGAACAGCGTGTTGGTGCGCGCGTCGACCACGGCGCTGCCGCGCTTCGAGAGGATGCGCTGGTTCGGGTCGGCGAGCAGCTTCTGCACGTCGGCCGCCTTCTGGTAGCTCATCTGGAAGGACTCGGTGCGCGTCTGCTCCAGGTCGTTGATCTGCTGCTGCGCCTCGAGCGCGAGCTTCTCGCGCGTGGCGAGCTCGTCGCGCGGCGCGATCCAGATCACGTTGCCGTTGCGCCGGCTGTCCAGGCCGCGCGTCTGCAGGATGATGTCGAGCGCCTGGTCCCACGGCACGTCCTTGAGCCGCAGCGTGATGCTGCCGGCCACCGTGTCGCTGGTGATGATGTTGAGGTCGGTGAAGTCGGCGATCACGTTGAGCACCGCGCGGACCTCGACGTTCTGGAAGTTGAGCGACAGCTTCTCGCCGGTGTAGCGCCCGCGCTGCGCGGCGCGCGACGGGTCGGGAACCACCGGCTTCACCTCGAGCACGAACTGCGTGTCGGTCTGGTAGGCGTTGTGCTCCCACTGCCCCTTCGGCTCGATCACCATGCGCACGTTGTCGCCCTGCTGGTAGGTGCTCACGGTGTTGACCGGCGTGCCGAAATCGACCACGTCCAGCCGCCGCCGCAGGTTCTCGGGCAGCGCGGTCTGCAGGAAGTCGACGATGATGTTCTGTCCCTGGGTGCGGATGTCGATGCCGGTGGTGGTGTCGGACAGGTCCACGACCACGCGGCCTTCGCCGCCGCGGCCGCGGCGGAAATCCACGTCGCGCACCGCGTGCTTGGTGTCGGCCTTGCCCTCGGCGAACTGCGCGACCTGCCCCCCGGGCGTGCGCGGCACGACGGCCGGCTCGGACAGCGTGACGACGATGCTGCGCCCGTCGATGGTCGTCTCGTAGGGCAGCGGGCGGCGCAGGTTGAGCACCACGCGCGTGCGGTCGGCGCCCTGCACGATGTTCATGCTGCGCAGCTCGCCCTGGCCGATCTCCTGCGACGAGCGGCCGAGCGCGTTGGCGGTGTTCGGCAGGTCGAACGCGATGCGCGCCGGGTTCGCGACCGCGAAGTTGGGCGGCACGCCGCCCAAAGGCTCCTTGGTCGTGATCTTCACCACGACCTTGCCTCCCTGCTGGCTGACGTCGAAAGACTCGATGCTGTTCGCCTGGGCCAGTGCGACCCCCGTTGCGGCAAGCCAGAGCGCGAACCCGTACAAGGCCGTTATCGCTTTCATCTTTTTGCCTCCACCAGTTGCAGCGAGCTCGTACGCTCGACCCACTCCCCCCCGCTGTCCTGCACCAGCTCCTTGAGACTGATCTGCGCCTCGTCGATGGCGGTGATCACGCCGAAGTTCTGGCCCATGTAGTTGCCCTTGCGCACCCGGTACAGGTTGGGGCCCGCCTTGACCAGCGCGAAGGTCTCCTTGTCCTGCGTGATGGTGCCGAGCATGTGGATCGATTCGAGCGGGAAGGCCTCGAGCGGCTCGGGCGGTCGCTTGCGCTGCTCCTCGATCTTGCGGTCGTTGCCGCCCACGCGACGCGCCTGCGCGACCTCGATGCGCTCGGGACGGAACGGATCGACCTGTCCCTCGCTGGTGTAGGGTACGGGCTCGTACGGCCGCACCTGCGGCAGGGGCTCGACGCGGCCGCGGTAATCCTTGGTCAGCTCGGTGAGCTCGCGTTTCAGGTCGCCGTGCTCGTCGGCGCCGCAGCCGGCGAGAAGGGCCGCGCAACCGATCGCGACTACGAAGGCGCGGCTCATCGCCTCTTGGGCGGCGCCTTGCGGGCCGCCTTCCTCTGTGCCGCGATCTCTTCCTCGTCCAGGTAACGGAAGGTTCGCGCCGTTGCGTCCATGGTCAGCATGCCGTCCTTGCCGGCCGCGATCGACACGTCGTTCAGCGTGACGATGCGCGAAAGCTGGCCGACGTCGCTCGCGAACGCGCCCATGTCGTGATAGTTGCCGATGACCTTCACCGTGATCGGCCGCTCGGCGTAGAACTCCTTCGTGATCTCGCGCTGCGCGGGACGGAACAGCTCGAACTGCAGGCCGCGACCGAGGCCCGCCTGGTTGATGTCGACGAGCAGCGCGTCCATCTGCGACTTGTTCGGCAGCTGGCGCAACAGCGTGCCGAACTGCGTATCGATCTCGCGCAGCTGCTGCCGATACAGGTCGAGGTTGATGGCGAGCTTCTTCTTGTCGAGGTACTGCTGCTTGAGCGTGTTCTCGGTGTTCTGCAGGCCTTCGAGCTGCTCGATCTGCGCGCTGCTGTCCACCAGATAGCCGGCCACCGGGATGGCGACCAGCACCGCGAGCAGCACGAGCACCTTCGGCGCCGCGCCCCAGGTGCCCGGGTCCTTCCAGTTGGTGCTGCGGAATTCCGCGACCAGCGCGTTGATGTTGATCTTCAGTGCCATGGCCCTAGCCCTTCTTGGCGGCCGCCGCCGGCTTGGCGCCCGGCTTGGCCGGCTCCACGGCCGCCGTGCGCTTGAGCGACATGTACATCGTGAACTCGGCGATGCGCCGCTTGTCGACGCTCGCCGCCTTGACCTCGATCAGCTCCGGGTTCTCGAGCCACGGCGACGCCTCGATGTTGCGCATCAGCGTCGACACGCGCGCGTTCGACTGCGCATAACCGACGACGTTGATGCGCAGGCCCTTCTGCGCGAGCGACCTGAGGTACACGCCTTCCGGCATGCGCTTCACCAGGTCGTCCAGCAGGTGCACGGTCTGCGCGCGATCGGCCTGCAGGGTCTCGATGATCTGCTTGCGCGCGAGCAGCGCCTGGATCTCGTCCTTCAGCTTGTTGATCTCGGCGATTTCCTTGTCGAGCTTGGCGATCTCGGTCTTCAGGTACTGGTTGCGCCCTTGCTGGGCGTCGATCTTCTCGGCGTAATAGGTGTGCATGAGGCCGACGATCAGCGCGCCGACCACCGCGGTGCCGCCCATGACGACGAAGAAGTGGCTGCGCGCCCGCTTGCGCCTCTCCTCGCGGTGCGGCAGCAGGTTGATGCGTGCGTTGGTCATGCCGGGTCGAACCTCCGCATGGCGAGCCCGCAGGCGACGATCAGCGACGGCGCGTCGACCATGAGCCGGCGCAGCTGCACGCGCGGCGAGGTCTGCATCTGGGCGAACGGGTTGGCGACGCTGCTCGGCACCTGGGTGCGGGCGTTGACCACCTCGTCGAGGCCGGGGATCACCGCCGAGCCGCCGGCGAGCAGGATGTGCTCGACGCTGTGGTACTGCGTGGAGGTGAAAAAGAACTGCAGGGCGCGCTGGATCTCGCCGGACAGGTTCTCCATGAACGGCCGCAGCACCTCGGCTTCGAAGTCGTCGGGCAGCCCGCCGGAGCGCTTGGCGTTTTCCGCCTCCTCCGGGCTCATGCCGTAGCGCGTGACGATTTCCTGCGTGAGCTGGTTGCCGCCGAAGGCCTGCTCGCGCGTGTAGACAGACTGGTCGTTGCGCAGCACCGTCACGTTCATCACGTTGGCGCCGACGTCGACCACCGCGATGTTCTGGTCCTTGCCGGCGTTCGGCAGCGCCTGCACGACGAGCGACAGCGCGGTCTGCTGGGCGAACGACTCGACGTCCATGACCAGCGCCTTCAGGCCGGCGGAATCGGCCACCGCGACGCGGTCCTCGACCTTCTCCTTGCGCGTCGCGGCGATCAGCACCTCCTGCTCCTCGGGATTGGTCGGCGACGGGCCGACCACCTGGAAGTCGAGATTCACCTCCTCGAGCGCGAACGGGATGTACTGGTTCGCCTCGCCTTCGACCTGCACCTCGAGCTCGGCCTCGCGCAGCGCCGCCGGAACGACGATTTTCTTGGTGATCACCGCACCCGTGGGCACCGCCATGGCGACGTGCTTCGTGCGCGTGCCGAGGCGCTTGTGGGCCCGGCGCACCGCGTCGGTCACCGCCTCGAGGTTGTTGATGTTGCCGTCGACCACCGCGTCCCGGGCAAGCGGCTCGATGGCGTAGCGCTCGACGCGATAAGCGCCCTTGCCTGCCTCGACGATCTCCAGCATCTTGACCGAGGACGAGCTGATATCCAGCCCGAACAGCGGCGGCGCCTTCGGCGTGAACAGCTGGGACAGACCCATTATTTATTTCCCCTTTGCGTATCGCATCTTAGCGGCGATACGTAGAATTGGCGTTAAATGCTAGCAACAACCCCTGCGGGTGTCTAGTTAATCTTCCACCGCAACCTGCGGGGTATCATGCGCCGTTCCTTAGGACGCCGGTTTTAGCCCGGCGGTAATGGTGTAACCCCCAGATGTGGCTTCGCTTTCTTGGCCTTTCGCTGGCCGTGCTTGCCGGTGCGGCGGCGGCCGGCCTGCTGGTGCTCGGCCTGGTCGTAGTCCTCGCCTATCCGAACCTGCCGTCGCTGGATGGCCTGACCACCTATCAGCCCAAGATCCCGCTGCGCATCTACACGGCGGACGGCGTGCTGATCGGCGAGTTCGGCGAAGAGCGGCGCGCGATCGTGGGCATCGCCGACGTGCCGGTCGACCTGAAGCACGCGATCATCGCCGCCGAGGACGAGCGCTTCTACCAGCACCCGGGGATCGACTACCTCGGCGTGCTGCGGGCGGCGTACGCCAACCTGGTCGCGGGCGGCCGGCGCCAGGGCGCAAGCACGATCACCATGCAGGTGGCGCGCAACTTCTTCCTCACCTCGGAAAAGACGCTGACCCGCAAGCTCTACGAGGCGCTGCTCGCCTTCAAGATCGAGCACAGCCTGTCGAAGGACAAGATCCTCGAGCTCTACATCAACCAGATCTACCTCGGCCAGCGCGCCTACGGCTTCGCCGCGGCGGCGCAGACCTACTTCGGCAAGGCGCTGCCGCAGCTCAGCCTCGGCGAGATGGCTATGCTCGCCGGGCTGCCGAAGGCGCCTTCTCAGTACAACCCGTTCGTCAACCTGCAGCGCGCCAAGCAGCGCCAGCACTACGTGCTGCGCCGCATGAGCGAGCTGGGCTACATCACGCAGGCGCAGTTCGACGAGGCGACCAAGGCGCCGCTGCGCCCGCGCAAGGAAGTGGTCGAGTACTCGCTGCACGCCGAATACGCCGCCGAGATGGTGCGCCAGGCGCTCGCCGAGCACTATCCCGACGAGGTCTACACGCGCGGCTTCCGCGTCTATACGACGCTGCGCAAGACGGATCAGGAAGCGGCTTACGAGGCGCTGCGTGCCGGCGTGCTCGACTACGACCGCCGCCACGGCTATCGCGGGCCCGAGGCCTATGTCGAGCTGAAGGCCGACGCGGGTGAAGACGACTACGACGAGGCGCTCGCCGAGCACCCGGACAGCGACGAGCTGCTCGCGGCGGTGGTCGTCTCCGCCGACGCCAAGGAAGTCCGCGCCGGGCTGCGCAGCGGCGAGACCATCCGGGTGTCCGGGGAGGGCCTGCGCTTCGCCGCGCGCGCGCTCGACGCGAAGGCGCCCCTGCAGCGGCGCCTGCGGCGCGGCTCGATCGTCCGCGTGCAGCGCGATGGCAAGGGCTGGCAGATCACGCAGCTGCCGGAGATCGAGGCGGCGTTCATTTCCATGGACCCGCAGGACGGCGCGATCCGCAGCCTGGTCGGCGGCTTCGACTTCGGGCGCAGCAAGTTCAACCATGTCACGCAGGCCTGGCGCCAGCCCGGCTCGGCGTTCAAGCCGTTCATCTATTCGGCGGCGCTCGAGAAGGGCTTCACCCCCGCGACCGTGGTGCCGGACGAGCCGGTGGTGCTCGAGGCCGAGGAGACGGGCAGCCAGCGCTGGGAGCCGAAGAACTACGACGGCAAGTTCGAAGGGCCGATGCGCTTGCGCACCGCGCTTGCCAAGTCGAAAAACATGGTCTCGATCCGCGTGCTCGACGCGATCGGACCGAAGTACGCGCAGGAGTACATCACCCGCTTCGGCTTCGACGCCGACCGGCATCCGCCCTACCTCACCATGGCGCTCGGCGCCGGCTCGGTGACCGGGTGGCAGATGGCCCGCGCCTACGCGGTGTTCGCCAACGGCGGCTACCTGGTGCAGCCGTACTTCATCCACAAGATCGTCGATGATCGGGGCAACGTGCTCGCCCTGGCGCAGCCGCGCCGCGCCGGCGACGAGGCGCTGCGCGTGATCGATGCGCGCAACGCCTTCATCATCGACAACATGATGCAGGACGTGACGCGCGTCGGCACCGCCGCGCGCGCCGCGCGGCTCGGCCGCCCCGATCTCGCGGGCAAGACGGGCACCACCAACGAGTTCGTCGACGCCTGGTTCGCCGGCTACCAGCCATCGCTCGTGGGCATCGCCTGGGTGGGCTACGACCAGCCGCGCACGCTCGGCAAGAACCAGACCGGCGGCGTGGTCGCCCTGCCGATCTGGCTCGGCTACATGGAGCAGGTGCTCAAGGACGTGCCGGAAATGCCGCGCGAGATGCCGCCCGGCGTGGTGGTCCTGCCGACCGGCCCGTATCCGACGCTGCCGGGCGAGACGAAGCTCGTGCCGGAGTTCTTCTATCAGGAAGCGGTGCCACCGCCGGAAGTCTTGCGCCCGCCGCCGCCGAGCGCCGCCCCGCCGCTCGCGCCGCTGCCCGAGCAGACGCTGCCGGCGCCGGTACCGACGCCGAGCCCGCCCGGCTAGCCGCGCAGGATCACCGGCTGGCCGCTTTGCGCCGAGACCAGGCGCGAGAGCGCGGCGAAGAGCTCCGAGCCTTCGCGCGTGTCGCGCCAGGCGTCGCCTTGCCAGCGGAAGTGGAAGCCGCCGCTGCGTGCGGCGACCCAGATCTCGCGCGCGGCGCCGTGCCGGTTGACGATCATGCGCGAGCCGTCGGCGAACTCGATCTCGACGATGCCGCCGTCCTTTCGCTCGACGTCAGCCGCCACGCCGCTCTCCTCGAGCGCGGCCTCGATGCGGTCGAGCGTCGCGTCGGCGCGCTCGGCGAATTCGGCTTCGTTCATGCGTTACCATGCCGATTTTATGCGCCTCCGGCTGCTCCTCGCCGCGCTCCTGACGCTGGCCGCAGCCGCCTGCGGACAGCGCGGCCCGCTTTACCTGCGCGACAACCCGCCGCCCGGGATCAAGCCGCCGCCGCCGCCCGCCTACAAGCCCGTCCCGTACCCCGACGACGCGCGCACGGACAGGCGCGAAGAGCAGCGTTGAGCGCCTTCGCCTACCGCGGCGGCGTGCTCTGCGCGGACGAAGTGCCGCTCGAGGACCTGGCGCGTCGTTTCGGCACGCCGTGCTACGTGTATTCGGCTAGCGCGATCGAGCGCGCTTACCGCGAGTTCGCCGCCGCCCCGAGCGGGCGCCGCGCGCTGGTGTGCTATTCGGTCAAGGCAAACTCCAATCTCGCCGTGCTCGCGCTGCTCGCCAGGCTCGGCGCCGGGTTCGACGTCGTCTCCGGCGGGGAACTGCTGCGCGTCGCCGCCGCCGGCGGCGAGCTCGCCAAGACCGTCTTCTCCGGCGTCGGCAAGAGCGAAGCCGAGATCGCGCTCGCCCTCGAGCGCGGCATCGGCTGCCTGAATCTGGAATCGGCCGCCGAGCTCGAGCGCGTCGCGCGCATCGCGCGCCGCCTGGGCCGGCGCGCGCCGATCGCCTTTCGCGTCAATCCCGACGTCGACGCGCGCACCCATCCGTACATCTCGACCGGCCTGCGCGAAAGCAAGTTCGGCGTGCCGCACGCCGAAGCCGAGCGCCTCTACGCCGAGGCGGCCGCGATGCCCGAGATCGCCGTGCGCGGCATCGGCTGCCACATCGGCTCGCAGCTCATGGACAGCGCGCCCTATGCCGCCGCCGCCGAGCGCCTGGTCGCGCTCGCCGACCGGATCGAAGCGCGCGGCATCGCGCTCGGCCACGTCGACTTCGGCGGCGGCATCGGCATCCGCTACGCCGATGCGCAGCCGCAGCCGGCGGCGGCGTTCGTCGACGCGGCGCTGCGCGCGCTGGGCGCGCGCGACAAGCTGCTGATCTTCGATCCCGGCCGATCGATCGTCGGCAATGCCGGCGTGCTGCTCACGCGCGTCGAGCACGTCAAGCGCGCCGAGGCCCGCAACTTCATCGTCGTCGACGCGGGCATGAACGACCTCATTCGCCCGGCGCTGTACGGCGCCTGGCACGACGTAAGGCCGGTGCGCCAGGCGGAATCTGCGGCCGGCGGGGCTGTTTACGACGTCGTCGGCCCGGTGTGCGAGAGCGGCGATTTCCTCGCCCGCGACCGCGCGCTGGCGGCGCGCGAGGGCGACCTGCTCGCCGTGATGTCGGCCGGCGCCTACGGCATGGTCATGAGCTCGAACTACAACTCGCGGCCGCGCGCCGCGGAGGTCCTCGTCAGCGGCGCGCAAGCCTGGCTGGTGCGCCGGCGGGAAACGCCCGAGGACCTGTTTGCCGCGGAGTCCATTCCGGGCTGACAATCCTGCGCCGACCCGTGAGCGAAGCCGAGCCGATGACCCGCACCAGCCGCCGCGTCCTGATTGCCGGGGTGCTGCTCGTCGCCGTGGCTGCGGCGGGCCTGGCGGCGTATTTCAGCGACGACAGCCGTGCGCGCGAGGCGCGCAAGGCCCCGAAGGGCCCGCCCGCCGTGACGGTCACGGTGGCGCGCGTCGCCCAGGAGAACGTGCCGGTGCGCCTGCGCGCGATCGGCAACGTCGAGGCGTATCTCACCGTCGCCGTGAAAGCCCGCGTCGACGGACAGATCGTCGCCGTCAATTTCGCCGAAGGCCAGCCGGTGAAGAAGGGCGAGGTGCTGTTCCGCATCGACCCGCGGCCCTACGAGGCGGCCCTGCGGCAGGCCGAGGCCAACGCGCTGCGCGACCGGGCGGCGCGCGGCCAAGCGCGCTCGCAGGAGCGGCGCTACCAGGACCTGCTCGCCAAGAACTTCGTCTCCAAAGAGGCCTACGCGCAGATCCGCACCAACGCCGAGACGGCCGAGGCGACCGCCAAGGCGAGCCAGGCGGCGCTGGAGAACGCGCGCCTCAACCTCGAGTACTGCACCATCCGCTCGCCGCTCGACGGCTATGTCGGCAGGGTCCTGCTCCAGGCGGGCAACCTGGTGAAGGCGAACGACACCAACCCGCTCGTGGTGATCAACCAGGTGAGGCCGATCTACGTGAACTTCGCGGTACCCGAGCAGTATCTGCCGGAGATCCGCAAGCGCAATAGCGAGGCGGCGCTGCGCGCCGAGGTGATTCCCGCCGACCCGGCCGCGCCGCACGCCGAAGGCCGGCTCGCGTTCATCGACAATGCGGTCGACCCGAGCACCGGCACGATCCGCCTGCGCGCGCAGTTCGACAACGAGGACGCCCGGCTCTGGCCCGGCCAGTTCGTCAACCTGAGCCTGCAGCTGTTCGAGCAGTCCGACGCGATCGTCATTCCCGCGCAGGCGGTGCAGAACGGACCGGACGGACAGTACGTGTACGTGGTCGGCGACGACATGCTGGCGCAGATGCGGCCCATCAAGGTGCAGCGCACCGACGCGAGCCGTGCCGTTGTCGCCCAGGGGCTGAGCAAGGGAGAGCGCGTGGTCACGCGCGGGCAGCTGCGCCTTGCGCCGAAGACGCGGGTGCAGATCGGCAAGCCGCCCCCGGACGCTTCGTGAACTTCTCCGAGCCGTTCGTCCGCCGCCCGGTCATGACCGTGCTGGTCATGGCCGGCATTCTGATCTTCGGCCTCGCGGCACACCGCCTGCTGCCGGTGTCGACCCTGCCGAACGTCGACTTCCCGACCATTCAGGTGAGCGCCGAGCTGCCGGGCGCGAGCCCCGAGACCATGGCCTCGGCGGTCGCCACCGTGCTCGAGCGGCAGTTCTCGACCATCGCCGGAATCGACGACATGACGTCGATCAGCGGTCAGGGCGTGAGCCGGATCACGCTGCAGTTCAGCCTCGACCGCGACATCGACGCGGCCGCGCAGGACGTGAACTCGGCGATCGCGGCGGCGGCGCGCCAGCTGCCGGCCACCATGCCGGCGCCCCCCTCGTTCCGCAAGGTCAACCCTTCGGACTTCGCGATCTACTACCTCGCGCTGACCTCGCAGAGCCTGCCGCTCTCCGAGGTCGACGAGTACGCCGAGACGTACCTCGCGCAACGCATCTCGACGATCAACGGCGTCGCGCAGGTGCAGGTTTTCGGCCAGCAGAAGTATGCGGTGCGCGTGCAGGTCGATCCGAATGCTCTCGCGGCGCGCGGCATCGGCATCAACGAGGTGGAGCAGGCGGTGGCCAACGCCAACGTCAACCTGCCGACCGGGACGCTGTATGGCAAGGAGCGCATGTACGCGGTGCAGGCGACCGGCCAGCTGCAGGATGCGGCGGCGTTCCGTCCCGTGATCGTCGCCTACCGCAACGGCTCGCCGATCCGCCTGCAGGAAGTCGCCCGGGTCATCGACAGCGTGCAGGACGACAAGCAGGCCGCCTGGTTCAAAGGCCGCCGCGGCATCGTGCTGGCGATCTTCCGGCAGCCCGGCACCAATACGGTCGAGGTGGTCGACAACATCAAGGCGCTGCTGCCGACGTTCCGCGCCGAAGTGCCCCCCGCGGTCACCATCGACACGCTGTACGACCGGTCGGTGTCGATCCGCAACTCGGTGGACGAGGTGCAGTTCACGCTCTACCTGGCGCTGTTGCTGGTGGTGATGGTGATCTTCCTGTTCCTGCGCAACCTCTCGGCGACCCTGATCCCGGCGATCGCGCTGCCGATGTCGATCATCGGCACGTTCGCCGTCATGTACCTCTTCGGCTTCAGCCTGGACAACATCTCCCTGATGGCGCTCACGCTGTGCGTCGGCTTCGTGGTCGACGACGCGATCGTGATGCTGGAGAACATCACCCGGCACATCGAGCAGGGCAAGACGGTGCTGCAGGCGACGCTCGACGGCTCGCGCGAGATCGTCTTCACGATCATCTCCATGACCATGTCGCTCGCCGCCGTGTTCATCCCGGTGCTGTTCATGGGCGGCATCCTGGGCCGGCTGCTGCACGAGTTCGCGGTGACGATCATCGCCGCGGTGCTGCTCTCGGGCTTCGTGTCGCTCTCCCTCACGCCGATGATGTGCAGCCGGGTGCTGCGGCCGCACGATCGCGAGGCGCGCCACGGCAGGCTGTACTGGGCCTTCGAGCGCGGCTTCGACGCCTGGCGCAACGCCTATGACCGCACGCTGCGCTGGACACTCGCCCATCGCGGCGCCTTCATGGCCGCGTTCCTCGCCATCTGCGTGCTGACCGGCGTGCTGTTCGCGCGCGCGCCGAAAGGCTTCCTGCCGAGCGAGGACGCCGGCCAGCTGTTCTGCTTCGTCGAGGGACCGCAGGACATCTCCTTCGACGCGATGAACGATTTGCAGCGCCGGGTCGCGGGCATCATCGCCGAGAACCCCAACGTCGAGGCCGCCATGTCGTTCGTCGGCGCAAGCGGCTCGTCCGCCTCGCTCAATATCGGCCGCATCACCATCACGCTCAAGCCCTTCGAGCAGCGCGAGCCCGCCGACACCGTGCTGCGCGAGCTGCGGCCGAAGCTCGCCAACGTCATGGGCGCCAAGGTGTTCGTGCAGAACGTGCCGGCGGTCCGCATCGGCCTGCTCACCAAGAGCCAGTACCAGTACGTGATGCGCAGCGCCAACGCCGAAGAGCTGTATCACTGGGCGCCGATGGTCGAGCAGAAGCTGCGCGGCCTGCCCGGCCTGATCGACGTGACGAGCGACCTGCAGATCGCGCGCCCGCAGGTGACGGTGCAAATCGAGCGCGAGAAGGCCTCGGCGCTCGGCGTCTCGGCGCAGGCGATCGAGGCGGCCCTGAACAACGCCTACGGCGCGCGCCAGGTGTCGACCATCTATACCGCCACCAATCAGTATTGGGTCATCCTGCAGCTCGCGCCGCGCTACCAGACCGATCCGTCCGCGCTGCCGCTGCTCTACGTGCGCTCCTCGACCGGCGCGCTGGTGCCGCTCAGCGCCGTGGCGAAGCTCGACTACGACGTAGGGCCGCTGCAGATCACGCACCGCGGGCAATTGACTTCGGTGACGCTTTCCTTCGACGTGCGGCCCGGCCTGTCGCTCTCGCAGGCGATCGACGAGGTGGGCGCCGCGGTGCGCGAGCTCGGCGTGCCGCAGACCGTCACCGGCACCTTCGCCGGCACGGCGCAGGCCTACCGGGACTCGCTGCAGGGCATGGGCGTGCTGCTGCTGCTGTCGATCGTGGTGATCTACCTCGTGCTCGGCGTCCTGTACGAGAGCTTCATCCACCCGCTCACCATCCTGTCGGGGCTGCCGACCGCCGGGCTCGGCGCGCTGCTTACGCTGATGGCGTTCGGCATCGACCTCAACATGTACGCGTTCGTCGGCATCATCATGCTGATCGGCATCGTCAAGAAGAACGCGATCCTGATGATCGACTTCGCCATCGAGGCGCAGCGCGGCGGCCTGCCCGCCGAGCAGGCGATCCACCAGGCCGGGCTGATCCGCTTCCGGCCGATCATGATGACCACGATGTCGGCCCTCATGGGCAGCCTGCCGATCGCCGTCGGCTTCGGCGCGGGCGGCGCGGCGCGCATGCCGCTCGGCCTCGCCGTGGTCGGCGGCCTGCTGCTCTCGCAGGTGCTGACGCTCTACATCACGCCGGTCATCTATCTCTACTTCGAGCGGCTGCAGGCCTGGATCGGCCGCTCCCGAGGAAAGGAGGCCGCCCCTGCCGGCCAACCACGAGTCGCGTAGCCTCGCCGTGTTCTGTGACTTCGAGAACGTCGCCCTCGGCGTGCGCGAGGCGAAGTACGCCCAGTTCGACATGACCAAGGTGCTCGAGCGGCTGCTGCTCAAGGGCTCGATCGTGGTCAAGAAGGCGTACTGCGACTGGGAGCGCTACAAGGAGTTCAAGGCGGCGATGCACGGCGCCTCGTTCGAGCTGATCGAGATCCCGCACGTGCGACAGTCGGGCAAGAACTCCGCGGACATCCGCATGGTGGTCGACGCGCTCGACCTCTGCTACACCAAGGCGCACGTCGACACCTTCGTCATCGTGAGCGGCGACTCCGATTTCTCGCCGCTCGTCTCCAAGCTGCGGGAGAACGCGAAGACGGTGATCGGCGTCGGCGTGAAGAACTCGAGCTCCGACCTGCTGATCGCCAACTGCGACGAGTTCATCTACTACGACGACCTGGTGCGGCAGGAAGAGCAGAAGCGCCGCGCCGCCAAGAAGCGCCGCGAGACCGCGCCGCCCGGCGAGGACAAGAAGCAGGAGGCCTTCGACCTGCTGCTCGAGACGCTGCAGGCGCTGATCGCCGAGCGCGGCGAGAGCGAGCGCATCTGGGGCTCGATGGTCAAGCAGGCGCTCAAGCGCAGGAAGCCCGGCTTCAACGAGTCCTACTACGGCTTCCGCGCCTTTTCCGACCTGCTCGAGGATGCGGAGAAGAAGGGCCTCGTCAAGCTCGAGCCCGACGAGAAGTCTGGCGGCTACATCCTCACCCCGGCCTAGCGCGGCCGAGCTCGCAGCGGCGCGCGGCCGGCGCCTGCGCGACGTGATCGCGCCCGGCCTGACGGTGCTCTTCTGCGGCATCAATCCCGGGCTGTACTCCGGGGCGACCGGCCATCATTTCGCCCGGCCCGGCAACCGCTTCTGGCCGGCGCTCCACGCGGCCGGCTTCACGCCGCGGCGGCTGCATCCGTCGGAGCAGGCCGAGCTGCTGCGCTACGGCTGCGGCGTCACCAACCTCGTCGACCGTGCCACCGCGGCTGCGGAAGAGCTCGCGCCGGCGGAGCTGGTCGCCGGCCGGCGCCGCCTGCTTGCCAAGCTGCGGCGCTACCGCCCGCAGACGGTCGCCTTCCTCGGCGTAGGGGCCTATTGCCAGGCCTTCGGCCTGCGTCGCGCGGCGCTCGGCCCGCAGGCCGAGGCGCTCGCCGGCGCGCGCGTCTGGCTGCTGCCCAATCCGAGCGGCCTGAATGCGAACTATCAGCTGCCCGAGCTCGTCAGACTGTTCAGGTCACTCAAGGAAGCGACGGAGCATGGCAAAAAGGCGCTCTGAAGGAGATCTGCACGGCAACGCGCCGGACGAGAGCCGGGTCGCGCTGCTCGTCATCGACATGATCAACGCGTTCGACTTCGCGGGGGCGGAAAGCCTGCTGCCTCGCGCGCTCGCCGCGGCGCAGGCCATCGCCGCGCTTAGCCGGCGCGCGCGGCGCGCGCGTGTGCCGGTGCTCTACGTGAACGACAATTTCGGCCGCTGGCGCTCGGACTTTCGCGCGCTCCTCGATCACGTGCTGCAGGACGGCTGCCCGGGCAAGCCGATCGCCGAGCTGCTGCGACCGGCGCGCGAAGACTATTTCGTCCTGAAGCCGAAGCACTCCGGTTTCCAGTTCACCACGCTGGACGTGCTGCTCGCGCACCTCGGGGTGCAGACGCTCATCCTCACCGGCGTGGCGGGCAACTTCTGCGTCCTCTTTACCGCGCACGATGCCTACATGCGCGACTACCGGCTGGTCGTGCCGCGCGACTGCATCGCTTCGCAGAGCGA
>Ga0310810_10003834_pt1 | contig 16514 bp, 15 predicted proteins | sample NCmetagenome_FD_207641 | JGI IMG/M metagenome (GOLD analysis project Ga0310810, IMG submission 207641) | Soil microbial communities from experimental microcosm in Duke University, North Carolina, United States - NC | ecosystem: Engineered > Artificial ecosystem > Soil microcosm > Unclassified ... | reverse complement strand
CGTTTAAGACCGCGGCGTTTGAGCCGGATGACATAGCGTTGCCGAGGTTCTGCAGCGAGGTCGCGCCGGTCGCGATCAATAGAAAATGGCTGACGATCGCCGCGGCCAAAGTCGCGCCGATGGAATAGCCGAGACTCCGCACGATCGAGAGGACCGACGAACCGATGCCGAGGCGCTGGCGCGGCACGGCGCTCATGAGAAGATTATTATTCGGCGTTTGAAATATCCCCATACCGACGCCGAGCAACGCCAACCCGAAGACGATTTCCGACGCGGCCGCGCCGGGACCGAGAAAACTCAAAAACACCAACGCGGCGCCGTTCACGGCCAGCCCCAACGCGCAGAGCCGCCCGGGCGCGAATCGTTCCGACATCCAGCCCGTCAGCGGTGCCAGCAGCGCCATCGCGAGCGGCGTCGGCGCGATCAAAAAACCCGCGCGCAACGGGTCCAGTCCCATCACGAGCTGAAGGAAAAACGGCATCAGCAAATTGCTCGCGCTCATGGTGATGAAACTGCACCAGCGCGCGGCGTTGCCGAGGCTGAACGCGGCGATGCGAAAAATCGCCAGGTCGAGGAGCGGCGCTCGGGCGCGCTTTTCCCACGCGATAAAAAAAATCAAAACGATCACAGCGCCCAACGCGGTCAAACCGACCTCTGGATCGCGCCAGCGGCCGTTTTGCGCCAGCGCCAAAGCGAACAACAGCGCCGAGATGCCGGCGGCAAAGGAAAGAGCGCCGGCAAAATCGAACGGTTCCTTTTTCTCTCGGTTGCCGCGGAAACTTTCCGCTGGCAAGAGCACTCGCGCCGCGGCAAAACCGACCATCGCGAGAAACGCTGATAGATAAAAATTCGAGCGCCAGCCGAAGGTGTGAGTCATCAACCCGCCGAGCACCGGTCCGAGCGTATAGCCCAGCGCTGACACGGTTCCGCCCGCGATGCCCATGGCGCGGCCGCGCTCTTCGCGCGGGAAGAGCGCCGTGATCAGGGCGAAATTGTTGGCCATGATCAATGCGCTGCCGGCGGCCTGGGTCGCGCGAAAGAAAATCAACTGCCCGGCGCTGTGCGCTGCGCCGGCGAAAAGAGCGCTCAGCGCATAGAGGACGAAACCGGCAAGAAACAGCTTGCCGACACCGAAGAGATCTGAAAGCCTGCCGCAGGGCAAATAGAGCGACGCCGTCACCAGAGCGTAAACCAGAGCGACCCAGCCTGCGAGCGACAGATCGGCGCGCAAATCTTTGACGATCAAAGGTAATGCGATGCTGAGCTGCCCGGAGTCCGCGGTGACGATCAGGGTAGCCAACGAAGCGACCGCCAGGGACCACCAGCGGCTTCGCGGCTGAGACGTCATCGGTGTACTTTGCGCAAGCGCGGTTCGAGAGCGGTTCAAAGTTCAGGTCTCAAAAATAGGGATCGGCACGAGCCGCTATTTTATCAGCGGCCAGCAGCGCCCTTTGCGCCGGATGATCGTGAAAGCGACACCGTATGACTCCTCCAGCACGTCGGCGCCGAGCGCATCGCGGGTAGCGCCGGCTCGGAGAATTTTACCGTCGCGGAGCACCAGTGCGCGGCGAAACAGCGGAAGAATTTCCTCGATGTGGTGGGTGACATAAATCAGCGCGGGAATTTTTCTGCGACGGCCGAGCCCGGCGAGAGACAGCAGAAACTTTTCTCGCGCGCCCGGATCCATGCCCGCGCAGGGCTCGTCGAGAACGATCAGATAGGGGTGCGTCATGCGTGCGCGGGCAATCAGAATTTTCTGCTTTTCACCCTGGGACAGCGTGCCGAACTCGTGCTCGGCAAGATGTGCACAACTCAGCTCCCTCAAGTAAAGCCGCGCGCGAGCGTAATCACGCCGGCTCGCCTCGCCCCACATACCGCCGAGGTAGCCGATCTGCGCGAATTTTCCGGAGATCACCGTATTGATCGCCGGTTCCTGCGCCGGGATTTCATCGGCGAGCGCCGCCGTTACCCAGCCAATGCTTTTGCGCAGCTCCGGAAGATAGGTGAGCTCTTTTCCTTGCCGCAGTACAATGCCGCCGGCGTTCGGCCAGAGATAGCCGCACGCCAACTTCAGGAGAGTCGTTTTCCCCGAGCCATTAGGACCGAGAATTGCCCAGTGCTCGCCCGCTTGAACAGTCCAGTTGATCGAATCGAGAATTTTTTTGCCGCCGGCAACGTAGGACACGTCACGCAGTTCGAGCGCGGGAGTTTTTTTCATCGGCACCAGCTCTGCCGATGAAAGTGAACGGAAATCGCGTGGATTTCAATCGCGCGCAGCGCAAGAAAAGGTTGGGTTACGCCGCGCGGCGCGGCTAACCCAACCTACAACTATTCACCCATTGGCCCTGATCATTTCGACGATGGACTGATGGCGGAGATCGATCACTGCCACTTCGTCCGATCTTTCACAGCCGACAAAGGCGCACTCGCCGTCGGGGCTGAACGCGATGTGCGCCGGCGCGCCGCCGACCGGGAGTCGCGCTCGTGTTTCGTGTTTGTGCGCATCGACAAGACAGACGCTTGCCTCGCCCGTATTCGAGGCCACAATCCATTCGTCGTCCGGACTGAGGGCGAAGAAATGCGGATAGATGCCGACCGGAATGGTCGCGACGATTCGATGATAGCAACAATCCCAAACCGTCAAATCATCGGAAGCAAAATTTGCGACGTAGCCGAATCGCCCACCGTGATCGAGCACAGGCAGATGCGCGCCTTTGCCGGCTGGAATCGCCGCCACGGCTTCATGATCGCTCGTGCGCACAACCGTCACGTCATCCGACAACGTATTGGCAACGTAGGCGAACCTGCCCTCGGGATCGAAGACGATGTGTCCCGGTCCCAAGCCGACTTTGACTTCGGCCGCGACGGAACAATCTTGCGCATCGATCACAGTGACCGTGTGCGAAGCGGAATTGGGTTGATATGCCCATCGGCTGTCCGGCGAAACGGCAATATCGTGTGGCGACAGACCGACCGGCACCGTCTTGCGAAACGCGCCATCGCCGTCGAGAACACTCACCGACCGGTCAGGACCGCTCGGCAAAAACACGGATTGTCCATCCGGCGCCACACAAGGCAGAAGCGGACGCTTCCCAGTGGCAACCGTCGCCACGACTTGATCGTTCATCGTGTCGATGATGGTGACATCGTTGGAGCCGCTGTTAGCGACGTAGAGCCGACCACCGTCGTGCGACAGTTCCAGATGCGAGGGATCTTCGCCCACCGCGAGGTGCTTCAAAACCCTGCGCGTCGAGCCATCGATCACAACCACGCGGTTGTCCGGGGTGTTGGCATAAATACGTCCATCGCCGTGGCTCGCCACCGAATGCGCGCCGCGCAAGCCCAGGCGCGGTGTCGAGCCGTCGGGTTGCAGCACCAGCACATAATCGCCATTTTCACTTTCGAGCGCGACCCGATAACCGCGCTCGAGCATGGAGATATATTGCCGCACAGGCAGACCCCCGACGAGCGCGCGCACCGCCGCGCCTTGACCGCGCAACAAGCGGTATTGCTCCTTCAGGCGATCGACCTGCTGATCGGGCGGGAGAGCGCGGAGATCGAGACAAAGGGATTCCATTGGAATAAAGCTATTACGCATGTACGCGGATGTTGGGTTACCCGCCCAGCGCGACTAACTCACCTACAGCCGAATCACTAGAGTAATGGAGTGCTGGAGCGATGGGTCAAACCCAATACTTCAGTTCTCCACCACTCCATCACTCCATTTTTATCTCACTGCTTGAACCGGCTGAATACCTGCAATGAATTCTTCTCGAAGATTTTCGCCTTTTCCTCAGCGCCGAGCCAGGAAATCCCGTCGATATTCGGCCGCACGTCATCGTACCATTTGCCCGTGCGCGGATCGGTCTTCGAGCCGGCGCCGGGTCGCTCGGTGCCGAATAGACAACGCTCCGGGCCGCAGATGCGAAACAGGAGCTTCAGCGATTCGACGTTGTAGAGCGCGGTGTCGAAATAGAGCTGTTTCAGTCTTTGATCGAAAGTTTCGGTGTCGTTCGGGCCACGGAGCTGCGAGCGCCAGCGCCCGACTTGATAGGGAACCGAGCCGCCGCCGTGGGAAATGATCAGCTTCAATTTGGGAAAATCCTGAAAGACTTTGGAATCGACCAGCGAGAGGATCGCGATGCTTTCCTCGGTGATGAAGTGGCCGTGAAACGACTCCCGCGGATTCTTGCAGCTCGCGCCGTGGACCAATCCGGGAATGTCCATCTTCACCATCTTTTCGTAGAGCGGATACCAATATTCGTTCCCCATCGCGGGAGTCATCCCATCACCTTCCCCCGGATCGGGATTGATCATGATGCCGACGAAACCGAGGTCGTTGATGCAGCGGTCGATCTCCTCGAAAGTATTCGTGACCGGCACGCCGGCATTCTGCGGCAGGCCGCCGATAGCGCGAAATTTTTTTGGCTCCATTTTCACTTGCAACGCCAGCGCGTCGTTCACCGCCTGGCAATACCAGTGAACGATTTTTTCCGGCTTGGCCGAATGCATCATCGTGTATGGCCGCGGCGAGATGAACGCGTAGTCGGTGCCGACCTCATCGAGCACTTCAGAGTGGCGATGGCCGTGCCATTTGGCTTCCTGAATATTTTTTTCGGTGACAACCACGCCGCGCGGCCGATGGAAACCGGCGCTGTTGATGAGACCGGCCTGAAAAGTCTGCAGCTGCTCGCCCGCAACGATGTGATTGTGAATGTCGATGATCATGAGCGAATCCTTTCTCGGCAAGGTTGTTGCTTTTACCTATCAGAGAGGTGCGCGGACGGGCAAGCTGCAGCGGAATGGAGTGATGGAGTATCGGGATGGTGGAGTGGTGGGTGTATCTGTCCAACCCTCCAATACTCCATTACTCCAACACTCCATGATTCTGAGACTTCGTCGGATATCGCAGCATCAAGCTCAGGACCGCCGATATCATCAGCACGATCCCAAAGATCGCAAACGAGAGTCCGTAGCCGCCGGTGGCGTCAAACAGGAATCCGAAAAAAGGCGGCCCGGCGGCGGCGAGAACCTGAGAAATGAATATGCCCATGCCGCGAATCTTGCCGAGCGACAAACGGCCGAAATAACCGGCCCATAGAATATCCGGCAGCACCATGTTCCCGCCCAGGCCGATGCCGTAGAGAAAAAAACCGAAATAGAGACAGAATAAATTGCTGCTCATGATCGCGATACCGAGCCCAATTCCCTGCACGACAAAACGAATCATCGCAGCGTAGCGCGCATCGATGCGTTCGGTGAGAAAGCCCCAGGCCAGCGGCGATGCGAGCTGCATGGACGCGATCACGCTCATCACGCTCGCGGCGATCACGGCGGAGTGACCAAGGTCAGTGACGTAGGAATAGATGTGCAGATTGAGGCCGGTGACGCCGATGCTGGCGATGCCGAAGGTGATCGCCAGCAGCCAAAACGCCGACGTGCGCAGCGCTTCCCGCGGCGTCCAGAGAACATCCGCGCTCGACGCCGCTTTCAGCGCAGCCGGCTTTGCTTTTGCAGAAGTTTTTGCTTGTTCGACTGCTGGTCCTGCGCCGCCGTCGGGATGAAGCCCCATGTCTTCAGGCGATTTTCTGACAAAGAGCAGCGCGGGCGCGACGCCGAGCACGATCGCCCCGAAACCGAACACAGTCCAGGTGTGGCGCCAGCCTAACAGCACGATCAGCCACGCGCCGACCACGGGCATGCACACTTTCGCGAAACCGACGCCCATGCTGGAAATAGCCAAAGCGCGGCCACGCTGTCGGACAAACCAGCGGGCGATGACGATGTTTACGACGCACGAACCCATCAAAGCGTCGCCGACGGTCACAATCGCCAAGCGAATGAGGACGAATTGCATGAACGTGTCGATATGACCGAGAAAAAGATAGCCGATGCCGACCAACGTCGTGCCGATCGCCATCAGGCGCGCGCCGCCGTGGCGATCCACCAGCGTGCCGACCAGTGGTGCCAGACAGGCGCCAACAATGCCCTCGCCCGAGCGCAGCAGTGAAAACACACCGCGGGAAACACCCAGCTCCGAGGTGAGAGGTTTCAGGAAAAGCGCGAGAGTGCTCGCCAGCGCGAACGAGGAAGCGACGTTGGACAAGAAACCGACGGCGACGATGTACCAACCGTAGAAAAATCCTCGGCTCTTGATGCCGGACTCAATGCGCGCTGCCGATTCCACCCCTTTGCTTTAGCAGGAACACGGCAGCGGCTGCAATTGAAACGGCAAGAAGTGTAGTCGTGATCTGGTAGAAGTTGATCGTCAGGGCTCGGACTGGGAGTGTTTCGCTTCGATCAACGCTTTGAGATTCTGAATGCGTTCTTCGCTGCTCGGATGGCTCGACAAAAAAGGTAGGTGGAACCCGGAGTCGAGTTTTAAAATTTTTTCATGCAAGGTGACCGCCGCCTTCGGATCGTAATGGTTGGCGATCATGTAATCAACGCTGAGCCCGTCGGCTTCGCGCTCCTGATCGCGGTTGTAGGAAGAGTCGATCAGATCGACGCCCAATCCCGAAATAACTCCGGCGGCTGGCACCCCGGCAGCACCGAGACCGACACCGACCAGTGTGCCGATAGCGTTGAGTGTGCTCGTCCGCGATTGACCCGCGGCGGCATGGCCTTTCGCCCAATGCGCCGCTTCGTGGCCGATCAGCGCGGCGTACTCGTTGACGTCGCTGCCGAGCAGTTTCATCATCCCCACATTGATCGCAATGATGCGCTGGCCATTGGCCAGAGGGGCGGCAAAGGCGTTGGGGTCGTCGCCGTCCACGATACAAAGCTCGCTCTGCACGTTGGCGGAGCGGTTGATGCGCAGATGCGCGAGCATAACTTCCTGCACAGTGCGCATGGGCAAAGTCAGGGCGATCTGCTCGTCCGGTTTATAAAATTCGACCGTCGGTCCCTTCTGCAGCACCACGTCCTTGACCCGCCAATAGTAAGTAAAAGGCTGCGTCGCACAGCCGGATAAAAGCAAAACCGTAGCGACGAGAATGAACTTTTTCATGATCGGGCCGTCTAAGCTTTACCAAAGGTGCGAACCAACTAGTGGCGTCACCCGATTTACGGTAGTCTCTTGGCGATTCCTTCGAGAAAGGAACTTTTCATGAAACGTTTTGCACTCGTTGTCGGCATTTTGCTCCTTTTATCTTCAACCGCCCTGGCGCAGCAAGAGCGGCAGCGGCAAAGGATTCCGTCGATTACAGTGACCGGCGACGCCGTGATCTCGGCCGAGCCGAATCAGGCGCAGATCGACATCGGTGTCGTTACCCAAGCGCGCACCGCCCCCGACGCATCGAAAGAAAATGCCGAGCGTCTCACCCGGGTTTTGACCGAGATAAAAAAACTCCTTGCCAAAGACGACGAGGTCAAGACCAGCGGCTATTCGCTCACGCCTACTTATCGCTATCCGCAGGGGGGCAAACCCGAGATTGTCGGCTACAGCGCCAGCAATACAGTGCGGATCAAAACGAACCATCTGGAAATCGTCGGCCGCCTCATCGATGCCGCCATGCAGGCCGGCGCCAACAACGTCAACCGCCTGGTATTCACCTTAAAGGACGAACAAGCCGCTCAACTCGACGCGCTCCGCAGCGCATCCGCCAAGGCGAAAGCCAAAGCCGAAGCCGTCGCGGCTTCGCTCGGGCTAAAAATCGTAAAAATTATTTCCGTTACCGAAAACGAGCGCGCGGTTCAGCCGGTCTTTCGGCAGGCGATGGCCGCGCGCGCCGAAGCTGCCGCAGCGCCGACGCCGGTCGAGCCCGGCACCGTCGAAGTGCGCTCGACGGTCGCCATGACGGTGGAAGTGAGCGAGAAGTAGGAAGAGCTGGAGCGATGGGGTTCGAACCCATTACTCCGCTGCTCCATCACTCCCTGCATTTTCTATCCTCGATCCTCCATCTTCGATCCTCCGAGTCATTATTCCTCAAACCGCCCCGGATCTTTGTAATACTTCTTGTAGTACCACTCGGCGATCTCGCCGCTGGTCGTGCGCCACACGCCCTCGTGCGAGCACATATAGTCAAGCGCCTTGTCGAGATACTTGATCCGAAACGGCATGCCGATGACGAACGGATGAAGCGGCAAGCAGAGCACGCGCCCGCCCGACTCGCTATCTTTGTACAAAGTGTCGAAGTGATCGCAGACCATGCGATAGTATTCTTCCGGCGTATGGGTTTCGCGGATAAACACGCGAATGTCGTTGACGCCCAGTTCGTACGGCACGACGATCATCCGGCCGCTTTTCACGCGCATGGGCGTCGGCTGCTCGTCGTTGCCCCAGTCGCAGACGTATTCGAAACCTTCTGCGGCAAGATGATCCGGGGTATCGGCGGTCTCGCCGAGCCCGGGTCCGAGCCAACCTTTGGGCGCTTTGCCGGTGCTTTTGGTGATGATCTCTTTGACGTTGTGAATGATCGAACGCTCTTCCTCAGGCTTGTAGTCGAGCATGGACACGCTGTTGGTCATGCCGTGACCGAGCCATTCCCATTTTCGTTTGTTGCCTTCATCGATGATCGGCGGGTGCTGCTCGCAGACTTCGGCATTGAGTAGCACGCTCGCGCGGATGGCGTACTTATCGAGCACGTCCATGATGCGGAAGACGCCCACCCGTGAGCCGTAGTCGCGCAGCGTGTAGCCCGGTACGTCGGGTGTGTGATTGCTGCCCGAGCCGCGGATCGGCATCTCGTAATGAAAATATTCGATGTTGGGCGCTACCCAGAGCGCGATACGCCCGTGGTCGGGCCATTCGATCCTGGGACGGCGAATGATCGGAGAATAATCGTAACGTCGATTGCTCATGATGGACTCCACTCCGCTGGAAATTTCGAGCCTGCGCTCGCCGTTTGAAACTACGCCAGCCGGCGAACCGCCGTCAACTACCCTGGACGGGACCTTGGCCCCCAGCCAATTTTCCGCTTGACGGGACTTCGCCATTCGTCCTAGCTTAGCGCCCGGATTATGGGGTTTTGAGGAGGCTGGGGTACTTGATCCGGTCATTTCCTGTTTGCACGTTCTCCGTCCGGCTTAGGCATCCCGGTTGAATCCCGTGATTGCAACCAGCGGCTCGGGAATAACGGCGCATCACAAACCGAAAGGAGAAACGTAATGGCGACCGCCACGGGTGTACTGGGCACGGCAGAAGGCGAACGGCTGATTACCAAATCCGAAGAGCGCCGCGTTATTGTGGCCTCATCGGTGGGTACGGTTTTCGAGTGGTACGATTTTTATCTCTACGCGATTCTAGCTCCGTTCTTCGCCGGGCTGTTCTTTCCGCCCGGTAACCAGACGGCAGCGCTGCTCGGCGCCTTCGGCGCCTACGCCGCGGGCTTTCTCGTGCGCCCCTTCGGCGCGCTGATCTTCGGCCGCATCGGCGACCTCGTCGGCAGGAAATATACCTTTCTCGTCACCATCGTCGTCATGGGCTTGTCCACGGTGCTCGTGGGCTTCATGCCGACCTACGCATCCATTGGCTTCACGGCGCCGCTGATCCTGGTCACGTTGCGCCTCGCGCAGGGTCTCGCGCTGGGCGGTGAGTACGGCGGCGCCGCCACTTACGTCGCCGAGCATGCCGCCGACAACAAGCGCGGCTACGCCACCAGCTGGATCCAAACCACGGCCACCCTCGGCATGTTGATGGCGCTCATCGTCATCGGCATTTGCCGTTACACGATGGAAGCCAAGATGTTCGGCAACTGGGGCTGGCGCATCCCCTTCTGGTTTTCGATCCCGCTGCTGCTTATTTCCATTTACATTCGTCTGAAGCTGCAGGAATCGCCGCTATTCATGCGCATGAAATCTCAGGGCAAGGGCTCGAAACAGCCGCTCACCGACAGCTTCTTGAAATATCCCAACAACAAATACGTCGCCCTGGCGTTGCTCGGCGCCACCGCCGGTCAGGGAGTTGTCTGGTACACCGGGCAATTCTACGCGCTCTTCTTCATACAAATTTATCTCAAGCTCGATTTCATCCCAACCTACATTCTGATCGGGCTATCGCTGATTCTCGCCACGCCGTTCTTTCTCGTGTTCGGCGCGCTGTCCGACAAGATCGGACGAAAAAAAATCATCCTGGCCGGCTGTCTGATCGCCGCGTTGACCTACGTGCCGCTGTTTCACGGCCTCACCCACTATGTGAACCCGGACCTCGAAGCCTATCAGGAGCGCACGCCGATCACCGTCACGGCGACCGATTGCAATTTCCACATTTTCATCGGCCCGTGGTCGCGCCAGACCGCGTGCGACAAGGTGAAAGATTTTCTCGGTAAAGCCGGATTATCCTTTGCCTCTCTGCCGGCGGTCACGAGCGACGACGTGGTGACAAAAATCGCCGACACGGAAATCAAGGGCTGGGAAGAAGCGAAATTCAAGGAAACCCTCAAGGCCACCGGATATCCCGCCAAAGCCGATTTGTCCAAAGTGAACTGGGTGATGACCGAAATCATCCTGGTGATCATGGTCATCTACGTCACCATGGTTTATGGACCGATTGCGGCGTTCCTGGTGGAGCTTTTTCCGACACGCATTCGCTACACGTCCATGTCGCTGCCGTATCACATCGGCAACGGCTGGTTCGGCGGCATGCTACCGCTCCTGGCTACCTCGATGGTCGCCGCAGCCGGTAATATTTACTATGGACTTTGGTATCCGATCATCGTAGCGCTGATGACGTTCGTGATCGGCGCCCTCTTCGTCAAAGAAACAAAAGACCACAAGCTCCACATGGACGAGCTCGGCGCGTAGACTCTTCGCGCGCGTTAGAAAGATAAAAAAAGGGGACGGCACTAAAATGCTGTCCCCTTTTTATTCGCCGGCTCCAGAGCGGCACAGTAAAGGCCGTCGCCCATTCAGGCCTCACGTCTAAGCTAGAGAAACTTTCCAACGAGAAACTGATTGATCTCCTCCGAGCCCCTGAGCGGCTTGCCGTCGATCACCAAAACCGGCACCGTCTTGGCGCCGCACAGCGCGATCAGTTCCTGCTCATACTCGGATTTCTCCCGAATATTTTTCTTGATGATCTGATCCTCGCAATGCAGATTGGTCATACAGTTCATGACGCTTTGGCAAAATCCGCACTCGTCATAAAAGTACAGCTCCAGTGCCATGTCTTTTTACCCGACTAGCCCTTGTTGACTTTCTGAGCCTCGGCTAAGAGCTCCTTCGGATTCCGTTCGCCCGCGGGGGTCACCGATTTCGCATAGCGAACAACGCCCTGCTTATCGATGATAACGGTCGCCCGATCGGTAATGCCTTTGTCTTCGAGGAAGACACCGTACTTTTTCGCCATTTCCCCTTTGGGATGAAAATCCTGCAGCAGCGGGAAAGAAACACCGCCACACGATTTCGCCCAATTGTCGTGGGAAAATCTGCTGTCAATGCTTACACCCATAACTTGGGTGTCGGCGGCCTTGAACTCTTCTTTGAGAGCTTCCAGGCCGGGAATTTCCTTCGTTCAAGTCGGCGTCCAATCCAATGGATAGAACACCAGCATGACGTTCTTTTGACCTTTGAACTGATTCAGCGTGAATTTGGTCCCCCCCAAATGGCTGGCCAGTTCGAAGTCCGGCGCTTGTTTGCCGACTTCAATCATGTTGTTTTCTCCCTCTTTTTTTAATTTTAAACGTTCGAACGAACGTTCAAGTTCATTATAAATACTGGTCGAGTAAATTCAATGAGCCGAGTCAATGCGAAATGGCGGGTACCCGAAGCCTCAAGGCAGCTTGAACTCGCTACGCAGCCGCTCCCATGTCGACAGGCGCGCCAGCCCGCTCAGTACCGTGGTGGTCGGCGGCAGGATCGGAAAATCGCGCCGGTGCATACGCTCCAAAGCCTCTTGAGGACCGATCCAGAGGCTCTGAGTAACTTCCTCCGACCGCGCTAACGCAGTTTGACGCGCCGGTGACTCGGCGATGTAGAAGCGTGTGTCGAAGCGCATGGAGTAAATCTCCGGCGTCACCCAGTGATCGAAATAAACGGCACGAGTGAGGTCGCAGTAAAGGTTTTCCAGCTCGAGAAAAGCACCGAATTGAAGAGAATTCCGAACGATCTCGCGACGATGCCGATCGTAGCGCTCGCTCGCCGCTCGCTCGGAGAAATCCACCGGCGCGCCCGCTTCATCGACACAAAGCAAAATCCCCACCTCTTCGAACAATTCCCGAATCACCGCCACCCAATGGCCGAGGGCTTCCTCCGGCTCATGCTCTCCGCCAAGAATCTCTTGCGCCTGTACACCGGAGAGGCCACGGCACCGGCGTAGCACCGACGGCGAATAATCGTCGCGATGCACCGTGCCGCCGGGGAAAACATAGTAGCCGCCGAGAAAGCGCATCTCCTCGGGCCTGCGGGTCAGAAGAATTTCGAAGCCGCCTGCGTCCGCCGCGCGAGCGAGGACGATGGTGGATGCGTAGCGAGGTTTGACAGACAAGAGCGAACCCAAAACGCGGCCGAGACTATCGCCGGCGCGTGATTCTTCTAAGAGGCTATCTCGTGGATGGCGGATAATTCCAAGATCGGAAAGAATCCTCGTTCCGCGTCGCCTTCCATCCACGCGGGACGGCCTTGGATTTCGACGCGCTTTTCGGTGAATTCACTGATCTCGTGAGTTAATGGATCGACCTCGATGCGCGCCAGCAGACGCCCATCGAACCTGACGTTGCGATCCAATTCGACGATCCAACCCGTGCTCTCGCCGCGTTCGTTGGGAACTCTCACGAGCTTGCCCGTGATGGTCATCACAAGCACTTTGCCCAAACCGAGTATCGGAAACTCTCCGCGACGCGGTGGTTCCAGATTGGGCGCCGCGCCGGCATAGGCGGGCAGCAAAACCAGCAAAGCACCAAAAGCGAGAATTCGGAGCGGCAAAGAGATTCGAGTCATAAGTTTCTTTCGTTTGCGTTGTGTAACGGGTCGAGTCATCGCATTTTTGCGGTCAATCCCGCCACGAAGTTCTGTACTTCATTTACGCCGATGGCGAAATTCAATCCAGCGGCGGGTATCGGAACATCGGATGCGCGCGGATCGCCGTCCTGCGACGGCGCGCGAATGCGATTGCTCACGCCTTGCGCGAAGACCACGCCGATCAAGCGTCCTTCCTCGTTCATCAGCGGACCGCCCGAGTTGCCGGGATTCACCGGCGTCTGCGTTTGAATGACCGTAGAGCGCGCCGACTGCTGCGGCGTACCCGTGGGAAAACCGCGGCGTACCGCGCTCACAGCCCCGGTGGTTAGACTCCAGAGCAATTCCAACGGATGTCCGACGACAATCACCTCGTCGCCGGCTTTGACCGCATCGATCTGCCCCGGCGCGATCTGCGTCAAATCTCGAGGAACATTGGCGACTCGCATCAATGCCAGATCCTTTGCCACGTCGGAGCCCAGCACCTGTGCCGGACGGATGGATTGCTGAAAGGCCTTGCACCAGCCGGTAGCGTCGTGGGACCGCTGACAGTTACGCACCCGCTCGCGCTCAAAGGGCTCGTTGACCAGCGCCGGATCGTAGAAAAGCAGCAACACGAACGGTTGTCCCTTGTCGTTGAAAAACGGGTGGTTGACGACATGGTGATTGGTGACTATCAGAGCCGTCGATTCTTTGGTCGCGATCACGACAGAACTGCCGCTGCCATCCGCGCTGATGACAAAGGGCACCGCGCCGAGCGCTTTCTGATAGACATCTCCTCGGCCGCGAGTTTGAATTATCGAGTGGTCCACCTGACGCTTCGATAAAACCTCTTCCAGCCGAGCTGCCGCCGAATCGGGAATTCTCATCTCTTGAGCCGCGGTGAGGGACACGAGGGAGAAGAAGATTGCCAGAGAGACCACGGCTTCGCTGAATTTTTTCATTTGACCTATCCTTGCCGCAGGTGGCGGGCCGAACACACAGGCGCCCGCCCGCCACCCGCGCGCTGATCGTTACCTAACCCAAACGCCAGACGTAAGTCATATAGCTCGGGCAGTTCACCACCCGCGGTCCCCAGTAGCGGGTCGTGCCGTCGGTGAAATCCGCTTCTGCATAGAGCTGCGTGCCGCCCGCGACGACATCGTAAACTGTTAAATCGCCCATGCGGCCGACGCGTCCCTGATAAACGCGGTCGATGTATATGCGATGGATGACGAACGGCGTCCGGTTATCAACGTGCACGTCGCAAGTAAACGCGCCCGCGCGCTTCTCTACCTTCGTCCCCTTGGGATCGTTCTTTTCTTCCTTGTTTCCCAAATTTTGCTTTTTGCCGACTTCGCCGCGCGTCTCGATCACTTCTTCTTTCTCTTTCGGCTTGGGTTTTTCCTGGCTCTCGAGATAGCTGAAAGATCCCCACGCGGACAGTGTTAAAACCGCCAATCCGATCACATTAAGAACCATGGTTCGCTTGCTCGACATTGCTTCCTCCTCGGTTTTCTAAAGCCTCTCCGTTCTCAACCACTTCTGATGTTCAGCGCTGATCGGCGGCGCACGCACCGCTTCGCGCGTTGTATTCACCTTGGAAAAATTGGCAACGGTATCCATCATGATTCCTTAGCGCCAGTCGCCGATTAGTATAAACGGCGCCCAAAAAAACGGATGGCGCGTTTCGGGCTTGGCCAGCAGCAGCTTCTGCGCTTCCTGAAGCGCGCGGCTCTTGTCCGAAGTTTTCTGCGCCAATAGCGCCGTGTAGAAATTCACCATCAGCTCGCGCGTGGCATCGTCGTCCACCGACCACAGAGTCACGGCGATCGACGGCGCGCCCGCGGCGGCGAAAAACGTCGCCATATTCATCAGCTCGCCGCCCGGTTTTTCGTCCGCCAACCCGGTCTCGCAGGCGCTCAAGGTAACGAGACTCACGCCGCTCAGATCGAGGCTGGGAATTTCCAGCGCGCGCAGCTTGTTGGTACCATCCAGCGCCAGCCATGAATCCTTGGGCGAGCGCGCGTCGAGGATGCCGTGGGTGGCGAGATGAACGAATCCGAAGCCCGGGTCTTTCGCCAATTCCGGCGCGCGCTTCGCGATCCAATCTGCTCCGGTTTTTCCATCGCCCTGACTCAACGACGCCAGCAACGCGTCCCGCGTCGCGTCCGCGCCTTTCAAGGTTAGAGACTGCTTCCCGAAAAGCTTTTCGATGGCTGCGACTTCCTGCTCGGCCTGCGGCAAAGGATTGAGACCCGCTTGTTTAAACGGCGGATTCGCCAGAGCGAACAGCGCGCGGTGAACCGGCTTGGGCGCGCCGGACACGAGCTCGAGATAAGTCGCGTTGGTGATGTAGCTCACCGGCTTTTCCTGTACGAGAAAGCGCAACTCGCCGGTTTTCGGATCCACCGGCCCCAAGGCGTGGAGCGGTAGATAGTAGAGCAACCCGGTGGGCGCAAAGATGATCGACCGGGCGCTCGCGATGCGATCGGCGATGGGCCCGAGCACGGCGTTGTAGAGATCCGCGGTCGCTTTGCGCAGCGGTTGCCACTTCGGGTCCTTCCAGGAATCGATGCGCCAATCCGCCCGGCGCCCGCCGACGTTGGTCAATAATTTTCGGTATTGCCGGATCTGCTCTTCCAAGTCTTTGCGTTTGATCTTCTGGTTCTGACGGAACTCCACGCCGGAATCCTTCGTCACGAGAAAAGTGTAGAGCGCGTCGTCCGTAGGCAGAAACGTGACGAGCAAAATGCCTTCAGGGAGCCGATCTTTGAGCCTGCCGAAGGTCAGCGGGCTGACGCCCACATATTCGCCGAAGCCCTCGCCATAACGCTTCATGATCTCGGCGTAGGCGACCGCGGTCGCCTTTCGCGCCTCGGCAAGTTGATCCTGCAGCTTGTCGAGCACCGGCTTGGAGGTCGGTTTTGCCAACGCCTGCTCAAGCTGCAACGTCAGGGCCGCTTCCTTTTCCAATTGGCCGCGCGCGCCGCGCAAAGTTCCTTCGAGGTCCTTGTCGCGCAGCTCCGGCAACGCCTTGACCAGCTCACGGTGCAGGGTGTCCGATTTGCTTTCGTCGAGATATTTCAAGGCGGCATCGATATCGCCGGGCCCGCCGCGTTTGACCAGCGCCTTCACCATCTTTTCGTAAAGGCCCTGGGTGGCTTTGATGAAGTCTTTCTCCGGCTGCCCGGAAAGCCCGCGATAGGTCGTCTGCGCGACTTCGACAGCCGCCTTGTAATCGTCGATCGCCTCTTTGAGCCTATTCATTTTGAACTCGAGGTCGGCGCGGGATGCGAGCGCTTCGCGATAGAGCGACGGCAGTCTCGATCCACCGGAATTTTTGATGGCCTCCGCGAAGGCTGAAAGCGCCTCGTCGTTTCGGCCGAGGAGAGCGAGCGCTCGGCCGCGGTTCCACGCGATCATGACTCTGATAAGCGGAGCGGGCGCTTTCTTTTCGCTGCTCTCGGCTTCGCCAAGTTTCACCAAAGCGTCCTGAGCCCGATTCGCTCTTACGAGCACCTCCGCCCATGAATCCAGAATATTTGCTTCCAGCGTCGGGTCCGCGGCCTGCTGCGCCAGTTTCTGCGCTTCCTGGAGCCGCTTGAGCGCGTCGTCAAACTTCCCTTCCCAGGCCCGGA
>Ga0310810_10003832_pt1 | contig 16516 bp, 16 predicted proteins | sample NCmetagenome_FD_207641 | JGI IMG/M metagenome (GOLD analysis project Ga0310810, IMG submission 207641) | Soil microbial communities from experimental microcosm in Duke University, North Carolina, United States - NC | ecosystem: Engineered > Artificial ecosystem > Soil microcosm > Unclassified ... | reverse complement strand
GGGCAGCGGCCCGGCCCGGCGGACTCGCTCGCCAAGCGTCTCGCCCTCCACGTACCCCATCACGAAGAAGACCAGCGCCGCGTGTTCCTCGACCGCGTGGACCGGCACGATGTGCGGGTGCGACAACTGCGCCGCGGTGCGTGCCTCGCGCAGGAACCTGGTTCGGAGCTCGCTCGACGCGGCCAGCTCTGGGGGCAGCAACTTGATCGCCACCCTCCGATCGAGCGAAACGTCCCGAGCGAGATAGACGACGCCCATCCCGCCCCGTCCGAGCTCGCGCTCGAGGAAGTACCGACCCGCGACGGCCTCCTGCAGAGCGAGAAACTCGGTGCTCGGAAGATCAGCCATGCCCGGTCCTCATGAGCAGCGTCTGGTGCAGGTCGTTATCATCCAAGCTGCTCCCCAACACCACAGGGTAACACCGATGACCGATCGCTCGGCCGGACCAACCGCAAAGATCTGGCGAGACGGCGAGCTCGTGAACTGGGAGGACGCGACCATCCACGTGATGAGTCATGTCGTCCACTATGGATCGAGTGTCTTCGAGGGCATTCGTTGTTACGAGACACCATCGGGCGGTGCAATCTTTCGCCTGCGCGAGCACATGCTCCGGCTCCACGGCTCCTGCAAGATCTATCGGATGCCGATGAAGTGGTCGGTCGAGGAGCTCATGCAGGCGACAGTCGATACGGTGGCCGCCAACGACCTCCGCGCGTGTTATCTACGACCCGTTGCCGTACGCACCGGTGAGCAGATGGGATTCTATCCCATTGGCGTGCCGGTGGAAACGTTCATCATCGCCTACAACTGGGGCGCTTACCTCGGCCACGAGGCGCTCGTCAACGGAGTAGACGTGTCTGTCTCGAGCTGGCGCCGAGCCGCTCCGGACACGTTCCCGACGCTCGCGAAGGCGGGTGGGAACTACCTGAACTCGCAACTCTCCAAGGCTCAGGCCAGGGTCGATGGCTACGCCGAGGGGATAATGCTCGATTCGTTCGGCTACGTGGCGGAGGGCAGTGGCGAAAACATGTTCCTCGTTCGTGACGGGGTCCTGTACACGTCCCCCGTCGCGGCGGGTATCCTGCACGGAATAACGCGTGACTCCGTAATGCGGATCGCGCGCGATCTCGGGTACGAGGTACGCGAGCAGAATATTCCACGCGAGATGCTTTATATCGCGGACGAGCTATTCTTCTCAGGGACAGCGGCAGAGCTCACGCCGATTCGGTCGGTAGACCGCATCGAGATCGGGACGGGAAAGCCAGGGCCGATTACGATGGCGATCCAGGAGCGCTACATGGCGATCGTGAAGGGCCGGGTTCCAGATCCGTATGGCTGGCTGACGCCGGTTCCCGCGCCAGTGACGGCGGGGGCATGAGCGGGAGTCTGATGCTGAGATGGCGGAGGGGCAGGGTGGGCAACTTGTTCTCCCATCGGCACTTTAATACGTTGCAAGGGGTCTAACACTCGACGGGAGTCCACCTCGTCGATCGCTGGTGCCGTCAAGAGAACTCGCACTCCCGCACGGATGGTTCCTGCGGGAGTTCGTATACGCACCGATGGAGGTGTGCGTGATCCTTGGGTGTCTGGCACTAAATGCGTCGTTTGAACCGCTGACCATGGTTCCCATGCGTCGGGCGCTTCGGCTCGTCATCGATGGGAAGGCCGAGATTGTCGAGGCCGACCCTGATCGCGTGGTGCGCTCGGAGCGGCTGACCATGCCCCGTCCGGCGGTGATCCGCCTGACGAAGTTCATTCACGTCCCGCGACGCTTCCGCCGCCAGGTCACGAACACGTTCCTGTTCGCCCGCGATCACTACCGGTGCCAGTACTGCGGCCGGACGCAGGCGGAGCTTCGGCTACGCGAGTCGCTGACCCGGGATCACCTGATCCCGCTCTCGCGCGGCGGAACGAACGATTGGAGCAACGTGGTGACGGCGTGTAGCGCCTGTAACACCCGCAAGGCGAATCGACTGCCGAGCGAGATCGGAATGCACCCGATGACGCACCCGGTCGAGCCGCATTTCGTCCACCTGAGCTGGGCGGTTCGTCGCCTCACGCCCACACAGGCCCGCTACATCCGCCTGTTCTACGGCGCCGAGGTGCTCCACCAGATCGAAGAGCTGGAGGGAAGGCACAAGGTGGCGCACAGCTAGTCGGGGACCAATAGTCGGAAATAGGGAATCGGGAATCGCGACTGGGAACCCTCGGGACGCTCCACTTCAGTGAGCATCCCGAGGGTTTGCATTTGCATCGAGCGTCACCCAGCGACCAGCACGACCACCCAGCCACCAGCGGCGTTTTTTCCCGATTCCCTATTCCCTGTTCCCGACCCGGAACGTTTCCGTCCGCTGCTCATAGCGTCGCTTTTCCCCGCCGAGCAATCGTGTAGCGAGCGTAGATATGCCGCGGCCTAACGCGGTTCCGGGGTTTCGCTTGCCGCGAACGGCCGGACGCAGCTCACCGCTCAGCCAGCGCTCCACCTCGTCGAGATCCGACATCGACAGCACCTCGACCTCGAGTACCACGATGTAGTACTGACGCGCGCGCATGCGGCGGGCAGGGAGCGGGGCCGTGTACGGACGCGCGATGGCGGCCTGCGCGTCCTCGTAGCGCTCGAAGCGACCGAGGTTCTCCGCCCCGCGATTACCGATGACGCGCGCAACACGGTACGTCTTTGTCAGCGGCTCGTAGCGAACGAATACGTCCCATTCGATCGACGCTTCCACGTCGTCGAACCACCCGCCGCGAGACCACAGGTCAGCGCGGTAATGCAGGTTGGCGGGAAATCCATTCTGCAGCAGCTTCTGGAGCTCGCGATCGGCAATCACGTTGGCGGTGCGGATAACGGGTCCGGCAGGTGCGGCAGGCGAGGACGATACCGGGAGCGACACATCGATCCCGACGCCCTTCTGTACCCCGGCCGCTGCGCCGCCGCGAACCGGCGGATCACGACGCGCGGACTCCTGCGCAATTCCGTCAGCCGCGACGGATGCCACGCATATCGCGGACACCGCGAACATGATCGCCGCGCTGAACGGTCTCACAGCCTAGAACCGCCTGCCGACGCGAACGAAGAAGTTGGGCGGTTCCTTCGAGTCCGAGACGGACTTCGCGACGTACAAGCCGATGAGCCCGGCGTCGAACCCGATCCCGAGATCGGTCTTGAACGTTCCGAGTGACGGGAACTCATCTCGGGGATACTGCAGGTCGCCCGAGCGGTCGCCGACGAGCCATCCGCGGCCGGCGTCCGCAAACACCACCCACTGTGCGCGACGCTTCCAACCGCCGCTATGCCACGAGTCCGCGAAATCGAGATCGCCGAACAGCGACATCCAGAGGTCACCGCGATATTCCGCCTGCAGGAGCACCATCCGTTCGCACTGCGCCGGAACGCCTAACGGGATCTCGCCCCCGCTGCTGCACTGACGCACATCCTCGCCGGACCCGGTGCGCCGAAACGGATAGCCATCGAGCGCGCCGGGGCCACCCAGGGAAAATCGTCGCTGCAGCGGCAGCTCGTCCCCGTTCAACCAACCCCCGGCGACGACGCGTAGGTTGAGCTGCCCTTCGGGCGAGATGCGATTGTACCGTCGGAGGTCGAGAAACCCCCGCGAGTAGGCGGTAGCGCCGGACAGGTCATCTCGAACTCCGGGCGAGGTCGGGCCATACGACGTGATCGTGCCCGTCCCGTATTCGTAGTCCGCCGTGATCTTCCAGCCCGAACGCGGATCGTCGTCGTCCGTGCGGGTGTCGATGCGCAGCGTTCCGTTCGTGATGTGGAACGTCGCATCATCCAGCGTTGGGTTGGGACGCCAGTCCTGCCCGTTGCGGAAGAGCGTGAACGGGTCGAACGTCTCGCGCGACCCCCAGCGCTCATCGCTCAGCGACGCCGTGAGGTTGACGCTACGCGACGGCGAGACGCGAACGTACCCCGAGCCACCGTGGCGGTCGAAGTAGTCCCGGAAATCACGGTGCAGGAAGAACGACGCCAGCCCCACCTCTGTATCCGACAACTGCCACGCCTCGGCGGGATCCACGATGTCGAACAGTCGGCCACCAATTGCCAGGCCGGGGCCACGCCGATCCAGGGACAGCTCCGTTTTGAGGCTGTGGCCTACGGTGTTGGAGTTCCAGTTGAGCTCGTCGCCCGTTCGGAAGATGCCGAGCGCATTGACTTCGAAGCGGCCTTCACCAAACCGACGGCCGAACGACGGTCCGATGAGAATCGGCAACCCCTCCACACGGTTGTACGTCTTCGCCGATACGAGGCGCAGTTGGCTGTAGTTGTGCGAGCCCCACTTCTGGCGTCGCCGCCACCAGCGCGCATCCTCTTCTGCCGATCCGGAGGCGATGAGGTGATCGCCCTCCTGCCGGTAGGCGAGCCGCTGCTTGTACGTCCGCACATCGCCGCCAATGAAGGCATCATCCTTCCCGTCGACGTTGCCGCCGACCACGAGGATCTGCCCTTCCACGCGTGCGCCAGGCTTGAGGATCACGTCCGAATTGATCGCGATCACTCGCCCATTCACTCGGCCCGCGATCGTCAGGGGACCGTTCAGGACGGCGACGTCACCAGGGACGACGCGACCGGTCTCGATTTCGTACGCGCCCGTTGCTCGCACGGTGGACGCCGAGTTGAACGCTTCCGTGACCTCGCGCTCGACCTCGCTCGGCAGTAGCCGCGTGTCGAGGACGGTGTCGCGCGCCGCCGCTGGTTGTTGCGCGACGATGGACGTGAAGGGAATCAGCGCGCACGCCAACGAAGCCAGGGCATGCGTCGCGAGGAGCTTGTTCATGCGATCTCCGAAAAGGAATCGAGTCGCCGACACGCTAGGCACCTCCCATACCGGTCTCCTGGCGCACGTTACTCATAAACACCGCAAGGAGTTCCGGAATCGCAAGGCGTCAAGGCTGCTCCTTCGTGTCCTTTCCGGAGGTCGGGGGTGTGTCAGCGCGTTACGCGGACACCGCGCTAGAGCAAAACCGCCGCATCACGCGCGCCGTGACTCGACGGGCGAGCTCGATGGCGTATCTGCGCGCTCACCCCGATCGCCCTCCGCAATGCCCAGTCGTTTCATTCGACGATACAGATTCGGCCGATCGGTTTGTAGCCGTCGCGCAGCTTCTGCGATGTTCCCGGCTGCGACGGAGAGGGCTCGCGTGATCAGGACCCGCTCGTAGTCGTCGAGCGTGTCCGTGAGCGAGGAGTCGAGCGCCGTCGCGTTAGGGAGCGCCGGCGGCTGGGCGAATCGTACGGGCACGATCGGCAGGACCTCCCGCACGTCCTCACTCGTGACTTCGCGGCCGGGGTAGAGGATGGCCAGTCGCTCGACGATGTTCGCGAGCTCGCGGATGTTGCCCGGCCATCGGTATCGGGCGAGGGAGTCGAGCGCATCGGTGCTCCACGACGTCAGCGGCTGACCTGTTCGACCACGGTGAAGCGCAGAGAAGTGCCTGACGAGTGCCGGAATGTCGTCCGGCCGCTCGCGCAGCGGCGGGATGGCGAGCGGAATAACGTTGAGCCGAAAGAACAGATCCTCGCGGAACGTGCCGTCCTCGACCGCCCGCGTAAGGTCCTTGTTCGTCGCCGACACGATACGAACATCGATGCGGATCGGCTTGCCGCCACCGACACGCTCGATCTCGCCGGACTCGATCGCCCGGAGCAACTTCGCCTGCGCTTCCGCACCGAGATCGCCGACCTCGTCGAGGAACAGCGTTCCGCGATCAGCCAGCTCGAACCGCCCGATGCGACGTTCGGTCGCACCCGTGAACGCGCCACGCTCGTGGCCGAACATCTCGCTCTCGACCAGGTCTCGTGGAATCGCCGCACAGTTCACGCGGATGAACGGCCGGTCCTTGCGCGCGCTTCCCGCGTGGATCGCGGCGGCGACGAGCTCTTTGCCGGTGCCGGATTCGCCCGCGATCAAGACGCGCGCATCGGAAGGGGCGATACGCGCGATCATGTCGCGAACGCGTTGGAGCGCCGGGCTTTTCCCGATCATCTCGCCGGCCAGTCCGAGATCGGCGCGCAGCGCACGTGCTTCTCGCCTCGCATGCCGAAGCTCGAGCGCGGACGCGAGCGCCAGCAGCACGCCTTCCGGCGTCAGTGGCTTCTCGAGAAAGGTGAATGCGCCGAGCTTGGTGGCACGCACCGCGTCACTGAGGCCCGCGCGTCCGCTCATCATGATCACCGGGAGTTCGGGGAGCCGCTCCCGGAGCGCGGTCAGTACGCCGATGCCGTCGATCTCGCCGGGCATCATGAGGTCGACGAGCGCGAGGTCCGGCTCCGCCTCGGTGGCGAGCGCAACGCCGCGAGCACCGTCCGGTGCCTCACGCACCTCGTAGCCTTCGGAGGCCAGTAAGGCCCCGACCATGCGTCGGATGTTCGGTTCGTCGTCGACGATGAGGACGGAGGGCACGGGTGCCTAACGCGTCTCGCGTGTCCGCGACAGCGGCACGGCCACGCGGTCCGCGCCGCGTTCTCCGCCGACAACGCCGGCGTCCGGCAGAGGGAGCGAGCGCATCTCGGACATGATCTTCGTCGCGAAGCGCTGTCCTTCGGAGATCCGCTCCACCTCAACGGCGATGGCGTCGACCGCCTGCTCGATGCGCTCCAGTCGCGCGTGCGTGGCCGAGTCGGTTCCGGTCCCGGCGCTGCTGCTCCGCCTGTCCATGCGCCGCGCGATCGCTCTCGCGATGGGAAAGCCGATCGCGATCACCGCGCACATGACGAAGAACGCCACCGAGATGATGATGGCGCCCTCCGGGACCTGCGGGCCGGAGTTCGGGAACGGCGGAAATACGACACTCGGTTGCCCCGCGCGACCGGCGCGCGCTGCCTCGATCTGCGCATCGCGAATCGCCCGAGCGGCCTCGCGTGCGGCCTCGCGAGCAGTCTGCGCGGCGTCCCGGGCGGCCTGCTGCGCCTCCTGTTGTGCAGCCCGTGCGGCTTGCTGCGCTGCCTGCTGAGCGGCCTGCGCTTCTTGCTGCGCCGCCTGGGCACCCTGTTGGGTGGTCGCACTCACGATCGCCTCAACGGCCATGATTTCCTCCAGCTTCGTTCGTCCCATCGGCGCGTGAATGCCTGCCGACGGCCGGGGTTGTACTGCCCTCACCAAATCGTTCCGCAAGCAACCGCGTCGTGAAGCGCTGCCCCTCGGACATGCGTTCTACCTCGATCGCAATGGCGTCTACGGCCTGCTCGATGCGCGACATGCGATCCTGAACGTCCGGCGAGAGATCGGGTTGCCGAGCCTTCTTGCGAATTTGCAGACTCTGCACGTATGCCTGCCCGATCGAGACGACCGTGATGGCGACGGTCGCACAGACGCCCAACGCGATGATCGCTTGCGCTGCGTCATTCAGGAGCATGAGCCAGGTCCTCCACTTCTCTACGAGTTGCGGTCCGCGTCCGAGAGCGGCAAGGCAACGCGCTCGGGTGATCGATCGGTCATGAGCCGAGTCACGAACCGCTGCCCTTCGGCAATGCGCTCCACCTCGATCGACATCGCGTCGATCGCCTGCTCGATGCGCTCGAGGCGCGCCGCGGTATCGGGCTGCTGGGCGGGCAGGGTACTCTGGCGATCCCACCGCCGCACGAGACCGCGGACGAGCGGAATGCCGATCGAGAGGATGATCGCAGTGACGAAGAAGGCGATCGGGACGACAATGTCTTCATTCCACACGGTATCGATCCTTTCAGTCGGTGGCGCGCGCGAGGGCGCTCTTGGATCGTCCTTCGTTCTCGCGCGCGGCGAGCAGCTTCGACGTGAACCGCTGCCCTTCGGCGATGCGTTCGACCTCCACGGCGATGGCGTCGATCGCCTGCTCCATCCGCTCGAGGCGATCGCCGACGTCGTTAGGCAGCGACGGCGCCGAGCTGCCCCGCACCCCATGCTCGATACGTCGTGCGATGGCGCGCGCGATGGGGACGCCGATCATCGTGATCGGCACCATCGTGAACAGCACGATCGGAATCAGCTCACCGGGAATCCGCACTGACAGCCTCCGTTGCGTCGATGCCCGCTGCGGGCAGAGTGAATCGAATCTCCGTTCCGTCGCCCACGGCGCTGATGGCGTGGACCGTCCCGTTGTGCGCCAGCACGGCCTGGCGGGCGATCGCGAGCCCGAGCCCGGTGCCGCCGGGCTTGTGTGTCACGTACGGCTCCCAGATCCGAGCGAGCCGCTCGGCCGGTATGCCACACCCGGAATCCCGCACGGCGATGATGATGCCGTCGTCGCCATTGCGACGTTCGCGCGAGACGGTGACGCCAATGCGCGCTGGTCGCTCCGGATGGCTGGTGCGCTCCGCGCGACAGGCATCCACCGCATTCAGCAGTACGTTCGAGAGGGCGCGAGCGAGCGCGTCGTGATGACCGCGAACCATCGGAACGTCACCCTCGACGCGCACGTCTGCCTCGACGTCCGGTGGCACCGACGCCTTGGTGGTATACCGAACGAGCTCGGCGACATCCACATCCGCGGCCGGGCCCTCGGGAAGTCGCCCGAACTGCGAGAAGCTGCGCGCCATGTCCTCCAGCCGCTTCGATTCCACGTCGAGCACATCGACGGCGTCGGCGAGCGACTCCGGCGCTTCGCGACGCAGCCGCGCAATGGCGAATCGAATGGGGGTCAACGGATTCTTGAGCTCATGGGCCACCTGTCTCGCTGATTCACGAAATGCACGAAGACGCTCAGCATCGATTTCCCGAGTACGCGCGTCTCGAAGCTCTCGGGCCACCGAGCGCATCCGCGACCGTAGCACGGCGAACTCCGGTGCTCCCTTTCGCGCGACGCCTTCAGGAAGTTCCTCGCCCCGCCCGAGCCGGTCCGTCCAACCGACCAATTCATCGATTGGGCGGCTGAGCTGTCGGCTGAGGTGACCCGCCACCCGAGATGCGACTACGATCAACAAACCCATGCCGATAACGGCGATCAAGGCGATTACCGGCACCGCGCGTTGGGCGATGAAGCCGAACCGCCGAGCCTGCGTCAGCGACTCCTGAAGCTCGAGCTCGTGGGCACGGAGCGCGGCCCGGTCGGCTGGTGAGAGCGGCGCCCGCTGAGCCGCCGCCAGTGCCGTTCCACCGGTTGCCGCAGCCCGTTCCCACGCTGCACTCCCGCTCACCAGTGGAATCGTCCTCGCCAGCGTGCCCGCCCACACCACCGTAAGAACGACGGACGGCAGCGTTGCAAACAGCGTGAGGATGAGGAACAGGCGCGTCCGGAAGCCGACTGGCGTCACTCGGGCTCCTTACGGCATGGCCAGGAAGGTGGTTTCGTAGAAGATACGCTTGGGCACGGGCGCCCGGGGGAGGCCCGACGGCCTTGGCTCGGGGCGCACCCACCCTTCACCCACGAGCCGTCGCTACCATGAAATTCCACACGGCGTATTTGACGTTCAACACGAAACGACGCCAGGAAATCATCGACATTACCGATGACGTCGAGGCGTGCCGCGCTGCCGCCGGCATCAATGAGGGCATGGTTCTCGTCTCGGCGATGCATATCTCGGCATCCGTGTTTGTAAATGACCACGAATCTGGACTCTGGCAGGACATCCTCGATTGGCTCGAAGGGCGTATCGCGCCCTGGTCGCCCGATGAATATCGCCACAACAGCGGGACGGGCGAGGACAACGCGGCCGCTCACCTTCGTTCGCTCACCGTGGGCCACGAGGTCATCGTCCCGGTCACGAAGGGCCGGCTGGACTTCGGCCCGTGGCAGCGCGTGTTCTATGGCGAATGGGATGGCCAGCGGGCCAAGCGGGTGATCATCAAGGCCATGGGAGAGTGAAAACGGCCGGTCCCATTTTCGTATTCGCTGGTCCCGGTTAGGTTTACCCTTTCGGCAGTGGAGCCCGATGGCGAACTTCTCGGCACCACGAGATCGAATACCAGCTTCGGCGGGCGGAAGTATTCGCCCTGGAGTGATGCGAAGTCTGGTGCGACGACCGCGTCTTCGGTTCGAAGACCTGGTGTCGAGTGGGAAGGGCGTCGGGGTCAGGAACCGTTGTCGACTGGCGATGAGTCCGACCCGGCGCCGTTGTACACGTCAGACACGATGAGGAAACGCTGGGGCGTGCGTCTGGTCGGCGGTCCGAGGCCGAGCGCGTCACGATCCTCCACGACGTGCCGATGATGTTCCACCTGTTGATGCGGGATTCCACGTTTGATCCGTCACGCCTTCGCTCGTTGCGCAGCGGGATCATCGCCGGCGGCCCGGTTTCGGAGAAGCTTGGCCGTCGACATCGCGCGCCGCGCGACGTCGAGAGGATGCCTGGCCGCGCCGAGACCAGACCGACGGTCAGCGACGTGGATTTTGTGATCGGCCAGCCGCACCGCCCTCCGGGCGATGCCAGGATGGTCGGTCGTGGGCCTGACGTCACGTTAGGTGCCCGCACGCCAGTCGAGACCCGGCGCTCCTCGTCGCCGGCAGGAAGTTGTCTCACCGATGATCTCGGCCTCATCGGTGCGGAGGGATGTGCGCGGATCGTCAGTCGCAGTCGCGATACGATCCTGGGAGGTGGACACTGGATCCACCCGCGCGAGGCGACAGGGCAGCTCCGTGCGCATCCGGCAGTGAACGATGTCTGCGTGATCGGCATTCCCCATGACGTTCTGGGTGAGCTGGTGTGCGCGCGCATCGCGAAGGTTCCCGATCTCGTTCGCTTCCCAGCCACAGCCCCCAAGAGCGGGGCCGGCAGGGGGAAGCGGCGAGCGCTCGAGCGCACGTTCGCGCTCGGTCACACCGCCATCATAGGAAGTACATGAACTCACGTCATCCGCGGCCGCCTCGCGCTCCCATCACCCCGATCCACCGCGGCCCACAGGCGATATCGGCCGTCAGCGGCCCGATTCACACCCACGCGCCTAACGCTGCGCTCCTCATCGACTTCGACAACGTCACGATGGGGATTCGCTCCGACCTGCAGCAGGAGCTCCGCCATCTCCTCGGGTCCGAGATCATCAAGGGGAAGGTCGCCGTCCAGCGCGCCTACGCCGACTGGCGCCGCTACCCGCAGTACATCGTCCCGCTGGCCGAGTCGTCGATCGACATGATCATGGCGCCGGCGTACGGCTCATCGAAGAAGAATGCGACCGACATCCGCCTGTCCGTCGACGCGATGGAGCTCGTGTTCACGCGCCCCGAGATCGGAACGTACATCCTGCTCTCCGGTGACTCCGATTTCGCGAGCCTCGTGACGAAGCTCAAGGAATACGGCAAGTACGTGATCGGCGTCGGCATCCGGGAGTCGTCGAGCGACTTGCTCGTCATGAACTGCGACGAGTACTACAGCTACAACGCGCTGGCCGGCCTGGTGAAGGCGGGCGATGAAGAGGTCGTGAAGTACGACCCGTGGGAGCTGGTGAGCGAGGCGATCAAGCGCATGTCGCAGAACGGCGATGTGATGCGCTCCGATCGTCTCAAACAGGTGATGCAGGAAATCGACAATTCGTTCGACGAGAAGAATCTGGGCATCTCGAAGTTCTCGCGCTTCTGCCTCGAGGCGGCGCAGCGGGGACTGATCTCGGTGAACAAGCTCGAAAATGGACAGCTCGAAGTCGGCTTGCCGCGTGACGCTGCCGCAGCGACGGGCGACGCCGCGGAAGCGACTGACACGACGCCGCGACTGGCGACGACGCCTGACGAGAACGGTGCACGCGTCGCACGAGAACCGAGGGAAGGGCGCGAGGAACGCGGTCGCCGTGGTCGCCGTGGCCGAGGCCGTGGCCGCGACCGTGAGGATCGTGGCCCTCGCGTCGACACGTCGCTCGTCCTGGACGCTGACGCGTCCGCGGCGCCAGAAGTCGATGAAGCAGAGACGGCGACTCCACCGCACGGCGACAAGCTCCTGCCGACGGACACGGTCGCTGCCGCGCCAGCGCGTCCGGCAGCGGAATCCCCGGCGAGCGCTCCGGCGTCGGGCGGTATCGGTGTGCGTGGCGAGCGCCTAACGCGTCAGGAAGCGTTCACCCTCGTTGGGAGTGCCGTGGCGGCGCTCACGTCTGGCGACCGCGCCGTTCCCGCGAGTCGGGTACGCGAACAGGCCTTCAAGATCCTCGGTCGAGACAGCGAGAGCCTCAGCGAGCGGAACTTCATTCGGATTCTGAAGGACGCGCACGACGGCGATGTCGTCGATCTGCGCCGTCGCGGCGATGACTACGAGGTGGCAGTCGCGGCGCAGGTGGCGCCGGTCGCGGACCAGCTGAACAAGGCCGCTGCGGCGATGGCGCCATCGCCACGTACGCCGGCCGCCCCGCCAGTGCCTCGAGGCATGGGGCCGCGCGGCGCCGGCGTGCGCGGACGTGGTCCGGCTGGTCGCGGGTCGGAGCCGCCTCCGGATCTCCTGTTGTTAGGCGTCGTCGACGAGCCCGCCACTCCACCCGCGACGACCATCACGGCGTCGTTGTCGCCGGTGCAGGAAACGCACGTGGTGACCGAGGCCGAGGCCCCGGTGTCGATCATTGACGATGCCGCTGACGCGCCGAAGCGTGGACGTGGGCGTAAGCGACCTGCCGCGAAGAAAGCGGCGGCGAAGACACCACGTGCGGCTGCGGCACCCGCCCCAGTGGCGGTGCCCGCGGCGCCCGCGGCGCCCGCGACGCCGGTCGCGAAGTCTCGGCGAGGTCGGGGGAAGAAGAAGGCCGTGGCGGCAGCGGTCGAGGGATGACCGCTGCGCGCTCTGGCCGCGCGCTACCGATAGCGTTTTACGATCGCCCCACCGAGCAGGTCGCGCGCGACCTGCTCGGTGCGGTCCTCGAATGCACCACACCGATGGGAACGGCGTCGGGTCGGATCGTCGAGACGGAGGCCTACCTCGGCCCCGACGACCCGGCCTGTCACGCCGTCGCAGGGCTGACCGCGCGTACGCGGAACCTCCACGGTCCCCCGGGCATCGCGTACGTCTACTTCATCTACGGGGTGCATTGGTGCTTCAACGCGGTCACCCGTGAGGAGGGGCACGGCAGTGCGGTGCTCGTGCGTGCCGTGGAGCCTGTGGCGGGCGTCCAGCTCATGCGCGAACGACGCGGGGCCGTCCGACGCGATGTCGACCTGACGAACGGCCCCGGCAAGCTCTGCCAGGCGTTAGGTATCGACGGCTCGCTCGACGGAAGCCGGTTGACCCAGCCTCCGCTGCGCATTCTGGCCGGAGATGCGGTCGACGACACCCAGGTGGAAGTCACGCCGCGGATCGGCATCACGCGCGCAGCTGAATGGCCCCTGCGGTGGCTCCTGCGAGGGAACCCCTACGTATCGTTAGGCCGGCCGGGGACATCCAAGCCGCGACGCCGTCGAGCGCTCTGACAGCGCACTGAGGCGGATGGTGGATGCAAAACAGGGCCGCGTGATCTCTCACGCGGCCCTGTTTCATCTAGCGCCGATGTTAGTGGAGCTTTTCGATCGCGTCGACCAGGTTGTAGCGCAGGCCCGCTTCGAGCAGATACGTATTCGACTTGCCGTTGATCAGGAAGCGATTGCGTGTCGGCATCGACGAGCCCTGCACGAACAGCGCAGCACGCAGGAAGTCGTACTGGCCGCCAAGCGTGAAGACTGGTGTCGTGCGGCTGCTCCGATCTCCGACGTCGGCGAGGATCGTATCCTGGCTCGCCGCGCTCACGAACGTGCCCTGGGGCCGGGCGTCCCGAATGGTGATCAGCGCGAAGCCAAGGCCGGCGTAGGGGCGGAACGACCCGTACCGCTTCGGAAACGCGAACAGCTGCAGGTTGTAGCGGCGCGAGTCCTTGATGTCGACGATGCGCGTCGAGGCTGGGCTGGTCGGATCGAACACGCCACCCTGCGTATCGAAGAATGACTGCTCCGCCGACACGTACATCGCGATCCGGGTGCGGGTGATCATCCACTCGCCACCGAACGTTGGCGCCGAGACATCTTCACTGGCAGCGCCGAACATTGAGACGCCACCCTTCGCGCCCCAGTACCACGAGTCGGTGAAGGAACGGGTCTTTTGCGGGACCGACTGCGCAGCGGTGATAGCCGGCAGGAGAACCGCGCAGGCCAGACCTGCAGTCAACGTCCGAATCGTTCGCATAGCTCAGCCTCAGATGACGCGCGTGAGAGTCAGCGCCGTCCACGCGGCGCGATGTGCCGAAGATCACGTTTGCGCGGACCGGCGGTCTGCGCCTCTCGCGAATTCATGTCAGAGACGAGAACGTCGGCACAGTGGTCACGCGTGGCGACGGCGCCTACACGTCGATGTGATGCAGGGCACACGGACTCAGCCATCAGCGCGCGGCGGTGAGTCGATGGCCGTTAGGCGACACTAGCCTAACGTGTCGCCAGTTGGCAATGAGCTGATGGTTTAGATGATGCCCAGCTTCGTGCCCACGACCTTGAACGCCTCGAGCGCCTCGTCGATATCCGCTTTCGTGTGCGCCGCGGAGAGCTGGCACCGGACGCGCGCCTGACCCTGCGGCACGACCGGGTACCCGAAGCCCGTCACGAAGACGCCGCGCTCGAGCAGCATGTCGCTCATCTGAATCGCCAACGCCGTCTCGCCGACAATGATCGGAACGATCGGCGTCTCGCCCGCGAGCGGCTTGAACCCCGCCTCGGTGATCGCATCCCGGAAGTACCGCGCGTTCTCACGCAGAATCGCCACGCGTCCGGGGTGCTTCTCGACGAACTCGATGGCGGCGAGGGAGCTGGATGCGACGGTGGGCGGCAGCGCATTCGAGAAGAGTTGCGGCCGCGACCGCTGGGTGAGCATGTCGCAGAGTGCGGCGGAGCCAGCGACGAATCCCCCGGACGCTCCGCCGAGTGCCTTCCCCAGCGTGGACGTGATGATGTCGACTTCCCCGAGCACGCCGAAATGCTCGGCGGTCCCACGCCCGGTCTCGCCGAGCACGCCTGTCGCGTGGGAGTCGTCCATCGCGAGGATCGCATCGTACCGGCGTGCGATGTCGATGAGCTCCGGCAGCTTCGCGATCGCTCCTTCCATCGAGAAGATGCCGTCGGTCCAGATGAGGCGCCGCTTCGCGCTCTTGGCGCCTTCGAGCTTCGAAACGAGATCGTCGAGATCACCGTGACGATAGACGGCGCTCGTGCATTTCACGATCGCCTTCGCCAGCCGGATGGAGTCGATGATCGACGCGTGATTCAGCGCGTCGGAGACGACGAAGTCGCCCTCCTCGAGAATCGTCGAGGTCAATGCCTCGTTCGCGGTCCACGCCGCAACGTAGCTGAGCGACGCCTCGGTCCCGACGAACCGTGCAATCGCCTCCTCGAGATCGCGGTGGATCGTGAACGTCCCGCAGATGAAGCGAACGCTCGCGGTTCCTGCTCCGAAGCGTCGCAGCCCGCGAATGCCCGCTTCCACGACGCTCGGCTCATCGCTCAGGCCGAGGTAGTTGTTCGACGAGAGAATGAGCACCTCGCCGCGACCTTCCATCTGCACACGCGCGGATTGCGGCGAGTCGAGATAATTCAGCCGCTTGTAAACGCGATCGGTCTTGAGCTGCGCGAGGCGCTCGTCGAGCTGCGATGTGAATGCGGTGTTCAGCGACATGGCAGTATCAGTATGCAGTCGATTCGTGGAAGCCGTGCGTCAGGCGATCTCGAAGATGACCTTGCCAGCCTCACCCGATTTGATCACGCGCATGGCCTCATCGGCCTGCTCGAGCGGAAAGCGGTGGGTGATCACTGGCGTCGGGTCGAATTCCCCCGAGCGAAGGAATCGGGTCATCTGGTGCCACGTGTCGTACATACGGCGCCCCACGACGCCGTAGATCGTGATACCCTTGAAGATGACTTCCGTGGCAAAGTTCACCTCCATCGGTGTTGCGGGAATGCCGAGCATCTGCACGCGTCCGCCGACGCGCACCAGGTCGAAGGCCTGGTGAATCGCAGATGGCACACCAGACATCTCGAGTACGACGTCTACGCCGAGTCCATCGGTCGATGCCTTGACCGCCGCCTCTGCGTCCTTGGGATGCACGACGTCGTGGGCGCCCATGCTGCGCGCCAGCGCGAGCCGCCGCTCGTTCACGTCCGAGGCGATGATGCGCGATGCCCCCGCCGCCTTGCAGATACCCACGGCGAAAATGCCAATGGGCCCGCAGCCGGTGACGAGCACCGTCGAGCCCGGAATGTCGGCCGTGAGCGCCGTGTGAAAGGCATTGCCCATCGGGTCGTGAATGCCGCCGATGTCGAACGAGACGTTGTCATCGAGATGCCAGACGTTCGTCGCGGGCATCGCGATGTACTCGGCGAAGCATCCGTCGCGGTCCACGCCGATGATGCGCGTGAAGGGGCAGACGTGTGCATTGCCGGTGCGGCACAGAAGACATCGACCATCGACGATGTGTCCCTCGGCCGTCACGCGATCGCCCGCTCGCACGTCCGTCACGAGCTTTCCGACCTCTACCACATCGCCAGCGAATTCGTGGCCGACCACGATCGGCGGCTTCACACGACCGCGCGCCCAGTCGTCCCACTCATAGATGTGCACGTCGGTTCCGCACACGCCGGCGCGTCGTACTCGAATCAA
>Ga0310810_10003831_pt1 | contig 16518 bp, 18 predicted proteins | sample NCmetagenome_FD_207641 | JGI IMG/M metagenome (GOLD analysis project Ga0310810, IMG submission 207641) | Soil microbial communities from experimental microcosm in Duke University, North Carolina, United States - NC | ecosystem: Engineered > Artificial ecosystem > Soil microcosm > Unclassified ... | reverse complement strand
TTCCGCCGGTCGGTGGCGAAGATCAGCCATGCGGCCCAGCAGGTCGAGAAGGCGGCCAGCACCGAAGAGCCCGGCGCGGGCGTCCCGGCCGCGGCGCCGCCGCGCGCAGGCCCGGGGCTGGCCGCGCGCCTGTTCGGCACCACGACGGCGTTCGTCGCCGGGCTGGTCGAGGTCATGCTGCTGCTCTATCTGCTCCTCGGCGTGGGGAATCTCTTCCTGCGGAAGCTGCTGCGGGTGGTGTCGCGGGAGGAGAAGGCGGTCGCGCGCACCATCGTCGAGGAGGTGAAGCGGGTCCTCGAGCGCTACGTCGTCGTCACCGTTGCCATCAACGTGGTCCAGGGCACGGCCGTTGCGCTCGTGCTCTGGTGGCTCGGCATGCCGAACCCGGTGCTCTGGGGCGTGGCGACGCTCTTCCTCGAGGCCATACCGTACCTTGGCGCCACGGTCATGGTCGGGGCCCTGTCGCTGGCGGCCTTCGCGACGTTCGACGGGATCGGCCGGATCCTCGCGGTGCCCGGCGCCTACCTCGCCATCACCACCCTCCAGAACAATGTCGTCAGCCCGGTTGCGTACGGCCGCGGGCTCAAGCTGAACCCGGTTGCCGTGCTCATCGCCGTCATGTTCTGGTGGTTCCTGTGGGGAGTTCCGGGCGCCTTTCTCGCCGTACCCATCGTCGCCACCGCCAAGATCGTGGCCGATCACACCGAGGGGCTGGCGGCGGTCGGGGAGTTCCTCGGTGCATAGGCGCTGCGGGGCGCTGCTGCTTTGCCTGCTGCCCTTTCCGCTCGCCGCGCAGCGTCCCGACATTCCGGCGGTGCCCCCGGAGCTTGCACGGCTCATTCCGCCCACGCCCGCGCCCTCCGGGTTCATTGCGGACGCGCCCGACGTGATTCCCGCCGCTGACGAAGCCCGCCTCAACGACACCATCAGGGCGCTGCAGGCCGCCGGTGCGGGCGACATTGGCGTCGCGATCCTGCCGTCGCTCGACGATCGCGCCCCGGTGGATGTGGCGGTCGCCATCTACCGCAGCTGGCGGATCGGCCGGATCGACTCGGTCGGCTCGGCGCGGCGCAATCTGGGAGCGCTGCTCCTGATCGTGCCGAAGGAGCTGGCGCCGGACCATCGTGGCGAGTGCTGGATCTCGACCGGGACCGGCGCGGAAGGCACGCTGACCGATGCCATGAGTGCCCGGATCTGCCGTGACAGCATCGTGCCGCACCTTCGCGAGCGCGACTACGCCGGTGGCGTCGGGGCGGGGGTGAGCGCGATCGCCGCACGCCTGCGCAATGAAGCAGCGGGTGACTCTTCAACCGGAGGCCCGGTCGCGGGCCAACCGCGTCGGCGCCATGCCGGCCTCCTGTGGGGTATCCTCGGCACGCTCGGTGCCGCGGTGACGGCGCTGGTCGGGGCCGCCCGATGGCGCCGGCGGCATCCGCGCGACTGCCACGTCTGCGGCCAGACGATGCAGCGGCTGAGCGAGGCCGCCGACGACGCGGCGCTCGATCGCGGCCAGCGCCTGGAGGAATCGCTGCACAGCGTGGACTACGACGTATGGCAGTGTCCTGCCGGCCATACCCTCGTGCTGCCGTACCGCGCGCGGTTCACGCCCTACCGCACCTGCCGGGTCTGCCATGTGCGTGCGGAGCGAACCACGCGCAACGTGATACGCCAGCCGACCTACACGAGCACCGGCTTGGCGGAGGACACGGCCACGTGCAAGGCGTGCGGTGCGACACGCACCACCGAGGTGACGCTGCCGCGCCGGACGCCGCCGTCGAGCGGATCGTCGGGCGGAGGGTTCGGGGGCGGCGGTGGAGGAGGGGGCGGCTTTGGTGGATCCGGCTCGACCAGCGGCGGCGGCGGCGGCTCCAGCTACTGAGCGTCAGGCCGGGAGCGCGCGCATGACATCGGCGTGCGCCAGCACCACGGCCGGATCGCGCTGCAGCGCGTCGAAGTAATGGGTGGCGAAGCCGGGGCCGCCCTCGGCCGGTGCCAGCAGCTGGCGGACCTCCGCGGTGACGCCCGGCGCATCGGCCGCGATGGTTGCCTCGTCGCCTTCGAGGAGGCCATCCAGGCGGACGATGAGCTCGGAAACGGGGCGAAGCCAGACGAACCACGAGTCGTGGATTACGAGTTGCAGGAGCTCACCCTTCGTGGCCACGCGGCCCTGGACTCGCTCGTAGGTGACGCGCTCACTGTCCACCAGCGCCTTGTGCAGGCGCAGCAACGTGTGGCGCAGGGTCCGCAACTCCTCCGTGGTGCTGTCCATGGATGGAGTATGTATCGTCCGGCCGGAAAGGGAACCCGGCGGCGGCCCTGCCCGTGCGGACCGGTCATTCCGGAATTAGCTTGAGCGAACAGCGCTCCCGACCTCCTGCCCTGAGAGACGCGATGAGACATTCGATTCGCGAGGCCCGTCTCAAGCCGCAGTATTCCCATCTCTACCCACCGGTCGCGGCGGGGGTCTGGACGCCGGCGGCGGAGGTCGGCGCCCGGATGCTGTTCTGGCAGGTGCAGCGGCTGGGCGTGGTCGAGCTTGGCGACCGACTGCTCGACAGCCGCCATTTCGAGTTTCGCGGTGGCTGGTCGCGCGGCGAGACCGTGCCGCTCCGGACCCGTGCCGGCGACGTGGACGCTGTCCATCCGCACCACCCGAGGCAGGCGCGCGGCTGACCGCCGTTGCGGCCCCGCCCGCATCCCACCATCGTTCGCCAAGCCGCGGCACCCGCCGCGCAGTTCTGACACCCTGACCAGAGGTATAAGCGATGGCGGAGGAGCAGGGAGGAACCCTCAAGCCGGTGGCCCCCGCGCGTGTGGCCGCCGAGTTGAAGCGCCTGAGTGACGGCCGGGCCAGCGGCGAATTCGACCGCGACGAGTACGAGCACCGCTTTTCCCGCATGATCAGCGAGCTGCGCGACCGCCGCATCGCGGGGAGCCGGGCGGAAATCCTTGCCGCGCTCACGCCGCTCAAGGACGCCGGCACGGTGGATCTCCGGGACTGGGACCGTCTGGTCCGGCAGCTCGGCCTGACATGAGGGTGGAAGGCGGGTTGGCACCCCTGGAGATGTCGGTGCTCGCGGCCGACGGGCTGGTGCTCCGGGGAACGCTGGCCTACCCCACGCGCGCGGCCGGACCCTTCCCGCTGGCGGTTCTGGCGCATCAGTACCCGGCCACGCGCGACAGCTTCGCGCCCCTCGTGGCCGATCTGCACGAGCTCGGCATCGCCACGCTGGCCTTCGATGAGCGGGGCCACGGCGAGTCGATCCAGTCGCCAGCCGGTCCCCGGGTGATCGATACGCCCGTCGGCTTCGATCTCCCCGCCTTCGGCGCCGCGTTCATGAGCAGCATCCAGCGCCTCGAGTTCGGCCGCATCGCCGATGACATTCTGCGGGTGGCCGGGTGGGGCGCCGTGCAGAACTTCATCGATCCGTCGCGTCTGGCCCTGGTCGGGGCCAGCATCGGGGGAAGCGGGGCGGTGCTCGCCGCACCGAAGGTCCCCGGGCTCGCGGCGCTCGTAACGCTCGGCGCCGCCGGCGCTCCCGCCTTCGGCGCCGACGGGCCCGAACGCTGCCGCGCGGCCGTCGCCGCGCTCGGCGCGCCGGTGTGGCTGGCCTCGTCGCGCGACGATCCGTTCGAGGGCGGCGCCAACGTCGAGTCCTGGAGCCGGGGTGCGAGCCATGTCACGACCCGTCTCGTGCCCGGCGCTGCCCACGCCATGGCGATCTACTTCGACGTGCGCGACGAGCTGATCGCCTTCTTTCGGCAGCATCTCGGCCGTCGGTGATGCGCCAGCGGTCGCTGGGGCCCGGTGCCCCGATGGTCGGCATCATCGGCTACGGGGGGATGCACCTCTCGATCATCGATCGGCCGCCGGCGGAGCAGGCCGTCCGGGCCATCCACGCGGCGCTCGACGCCGGTGTCACCCTGATCGATACCGCGGATGTGTACTGTCTCGATGATTCCGAGATCGGGCACAACGAACGGCTGATCGCGCAGGCGCTTCGCGAGTGGTCCGGCAACCGCAATTCGATTCTCGTGGCGACCAAGGGCGGCATGACCCGCCCCGCCGGACGCTGGGAGCGGGATGGGCGACCGGACCATCTCCGGGAGGCCTGCACACGGTCGCTCCGGGCGCTCGGTGTGGAGCAGATCGCGCTGTATCAGCTTCACGCGCCGGATCCGGCGGTGCCCTTCGAGGAAAGCGTGGGTGCGCTGGCAGCACTTCGGGACGAGGGCCTCATCCGATGGGCCGGCCTCTCCAACGTCACGGTCGCGCAGATCGAAACCGCCCGGCGGATCGTGCCCATTACGTCGGTGCAGAACCGTCTCAACCCGTTCTTTCCCGACTCGCGCCGGGATGGAGTGCTGACCGCGTGCGCGGAGCTGGGGCTAGGGTTTCTGGCCTACAGCCCGACCGGCGGCGGGCGCCTCAACCGGAAGCTCGCCTCGCATGCCGTCGTTTCCGCAATCGCCGCCCGCCACGGGGCAAGTCCGCATGCCGTCGTGCTCGCCTGGGACCTGGCGCAGGGGCCGGCGGTGATCGCGATCCCGAGCTCCCGAACCCCGGAGCACGCGAGGGATGCCGTGAGCGCGGGGGACCTCGTCCTCAGCGCCGGGGAACTGGCCGAGCTGTCGGCCGCGACGTTTTCCAGGGACTAGTCCGGCCCGTTATCTTTCCCGCATGGCCCCCGTAATCCGACGCGCCTCGCCGACCGTCCTGATCGGGCCGGTTGCCGTGGGCTCCGCCCATCCGGTCGTCGTCCAGTCGATGACGAATACCGACACCGCCGACGTGGCGGCCACGGTGCTGCAGGTGGCCGCGCTGGCCGGCGCGGGGAGCGAGCTGGTGCGCGTCACCGTCAACAACGACGAGGCCGCCGCCGCGGTACCCGCCATCGTCGAGGAGCTCGACCGGATCGGCATCGGCGTTCCGATCATCGGCGACTTTCACTACAACGGTCACCTCCTGCTCACGCGCCATCCGGCCTGCGCCCGCGCGCTGGCCAAGTACCGCATCAACCCCGGCAACGTAGGCGGCAAGCGGCACGACGAGAACTTCCGGGCCATCCTCGAGGCGGCACTCCTGCATGACAAGCCGGTCCGGATCGGCGTCAACTGGGGCTCGCTCGATCAGGCGCTCCTGACCGCCATGATGAACGCCAACGCGGCCGAGCCCAGGTCGCTCGATGCGCGCGCGGTGACGATGAATGCCATGGTGGCGAGCGCCATCCAGTCCGCGGCCTTCGCCGAGAAGGTCGGAATGGCCCACGACCGGATCATCCTGAGCGCCAAGGTGTCCGGCGTGCAGGACCTGGTGGAGGTGTACCGCCTCCTCGCGGCCCAGTGCGACTATCCGCTTCACTTGGGCCTCACCGAAGCGGGGCTCGGCACCAAGGGCATCGTGGCGAGCACTGCGGGGCTTTCCATCCTTCTGCAGGAGGGAATCGGCGACACCATCCGCGTCTCCCTGACGCCTGCGCCTGGTGGGGATCGGGCGGAGGAAGTCCGGGTAGCGCAGCAGATCCTCCAGTCGCTCGAGCTCCGGAGCTTTGCTCCGCAGGTCACGAGCTGCCCCGGCTGCGGGCGGACCACCAGCACCTTCTTTCAGCAGATGGCCATGGACATCGGCGACTACCTGCAGGAGAAGATGCCGATCTGGCGGAACGAGCGGCCGGGCGTCGAGGAGATGAAGGTGGCCGTCATGGGCTGTGTGGTGAACGGGCCGGGCGAGTCGAAGCACGCGAACATCGGGATCTCGCTTCCCGGCACGTTCGAGGACCCGAAGGCGCCGGTGTACGTGGATGGCCAGCTGGTGGTGACGCTCAAGGGGGAGACGATCGTTCCCCAGTTCCTGCAGATTCTCGAGGACTACGTCGCGACCCGCTATCGGGCCATCGAGCCGGCCGGCCGATGAGCGCGCGGCCCCGGACGACGACGCTCGCCATGCTTCTGGCGCTCATCGGGGCCACAGGGCTTCGGGCCCAGGATCACGCCACCCATGATCACGCGGCAATGTCGGGCGACACGTCCTACGCTGCCATGCAGGAGCGGGGCAAGGCGGCCATGGGCGTGGACCAGTACACCTCCGCCCACCGGTTCGACGACGCGCCCTACGGCGGCCGGATCGTGCTCCAGCGCGACGCCGCGGATTCCGCAGGCGTTCGCGCCATCCGGGAGCATCTGGGCTCGATTGCTCGCCAGTTCTCGGCCGGGAAATTCGAGGTGCCGGGCTTCGTGCACGCCAGTGAGGTGCCCGGAACGACGGCCATGCGGGCGCGGCGGCGAGGGATATCGTACACGTTCGAGCCGCTGCCCGGTGGCGGACAGGTCGTCATCCGGAGCCGCGACGCCGCTGCGATCCGCGCGGTGCACCAGTTCCTCGCGTTCCAGCGGCGGGAACACCGTGCGGCCGGCACCGCGCTATAATTCCGCATCGTGCCCCATGGACTGTACCTCCTGAGTCTTGACGCCGCGCTCCGCCAGCATCCGCTGGCGGCGCTGCCCGTCCTCTTCGGCGCGGGGCTCGTCACCAGCCTGACTCCGTGCGTGTACCCCATGATTCCGATCACGGCCGGCATCCTGGGCGGTGCCGGGGCGATGGGGCGGAGCCGGGGCCGCACGATCCGGCTCACGCTGGTCTACGCGCTCGGCCTGGCCCTGGTATACGCGTCGCTCGGCGTGCTGGCGGGGATGACGCGGACACTCTTCGGCACGGTGAGCGCCAACCGGTGGGCCTATTTCGCGGCGGGCAACCTGCTGCTCGTGTTCGGCCTGGCCATGCTGGACGTCTTTACCGTGAGCGTGCCGACGCGGGCGCTGGCGTGGGCCGGGCGATTCGGCGGCGGATCGTACGGGGGCGCCTTTGCGATGGGTGCCACGTCCGGGCTGGTGGCCGCCCCCTGCGGCGCCCCGGCGTTCGGGGCGGTCCTGACCTTCGTGGCGGCAACCGGCAGCGCCGTCCTGGGCTTCGTGTACCTGTTCGTATTCTCGATCGGCATGACGGCCCTCCTGATCGGCGTCGGCATCTTCTCGGGCACGCTCACGTCGCTGCCCCGGGCCGGGCGCTGGACGCTCTGGGTCAAGCGCGCCGCTGGCGTGCTGCTCCTGCTCATGGCCGAGTACTACTTCGTGCAGATGGGAAAGGTGTCATGATGGCGTTTCGACGGGTGGGACTCGCGATGGCCGGTATCGTGCTGCTGGCGGCGGCTCCGCGGAGCGTCCGCGCGCAGGACGAGGACGGCGTGGCCGTGGGAAGTGCCGCACCGCGGGTCGTGGTGCACGACCTCGACGGCAAGAGCGTGGACCTGGGTCGGGTCATCGGCACCCGCCCGGTGTTTCTCGAGTTCTGGGCCACCTGGTGCGAGCTGTGCGCGCAGCTGATGCCGACCGTCGAGGCCGCACATGCCCGCTACGGGACCCGGGTCGACTTCGTCGGCGTGAACGTCAGCGTCAACCAGACCCCCGAGCGCGTGCGGCGCTACGTGGCGCAGAAGCGCCCGCCGTTCCGCACCCTGTACGACGATCAGGGCGTCAGCACCCGCGCGTATCGCGTGCCGACGACGTCATACGTCGTGATCATCGACCGGACGGGCAAGGTGGTCTACACCGGCTCCGGCGGCGAACAGCAGTTCGACGGCGCCCTTCGACAGGTCGCCGGGCCATGACCATCACCCTTTCGACTGGATCGCATCGCATGTCCATCAGCATCCGTCTCGCCGTCTTCCTTGGCGCGTTCGCCGCGGTCGCCACGACCGCCGGCACCGCCGCCGCCCAGTCCGCCCCGGTCAAGGGACCGCCAACCGCGGTGCTCATCTCCGGGCCCGAGGTCGGCGAGGACGCGCCTGATTTCCGCCTTCCGTGGGCGTCGAAGGATTCGCTCGGGTCGGTGGAGAACGATTTCGTGCTCCGCAAGCAGGGCGGGAAGGTGACCGTCCTGGCCTTCTATCCCAAGGATTTCACCAGCGGCTGCACCGCGGAGATGCACACGTTCACCGATCGCTACGATGACCTCTTCGGCGGCGATGTGGTGGTGGTGGGGATCAGCGCGGATTCGCTCGAGAGTCATCGGCAGTTTGCCGCCAGCGTCGGCGCGCCCTTCCGGCTCCTGAGTGACCCGTCCCAGCGCGTGGCCGCCCAGTACGGAAGCAAGGGCGAGAATGGCTACAACCGGCGCACGGTCTACGTGATCGACGCGCGGGGCAGGGTGACCTATCGGGACATGCGGTTCGGCGCGCTGGATCCCAAGGCGTACGACCGGCTCAAGGCCGCCGTGCGGTCGGCGCGGGCTGGCTGAGTGGGGTTCCGCATTCATCTCGCCCTGCCGGCCGCCCTTATGGCGGCCGGCATCCTCGGCGCGGGGCCTCTCCGGGCGCAGCGACAGGCGCCGCCCGGGGTCACCTGGACGCTCGACACCCTCCGCTCAGGATTCTGCGTCCATTTCCTGGCCGACCCGGCGGCCTCGAGCCGGGGAGTCTTCCGCGGCGTAGCCCAGCTCTCCGCCCGGGAGACCCCAGGCCTGCATCCCGTCCTCAAGCGCGTCATCGAGGCCTCCCCGGAGTTCTCCAGCTGGATCCCCCAGCGGTTCTGCGTGCTGCAGTTCGCCGCCGTCCGGCTTGGCAATTACGAGCTTCGCGACACGAAGCACGGACGGCCCCAGGTCGTGGCCAGCTGGAGCACCAGCGCCCGGCCCGATGCCCCCGGGGCCGTGGCGCTGCTGGTGAACAATTCCCGCCTGAGCAACAGTCTCAAGTCGATCGGAATGGGCGCAGATGTCCTCCGGTCCGAGTTCGGGAAGGTCCCGGAGAGCACCGACGATCGCTACGAGATCCGCTATGACGGGAGCCTGCTCACCTGGGATGGGCACGCCTCGGGCGACAGCACTGCTGCGGCCAGCCTCGATCGCGACTGGGTCACCCCGGGACGGAATGCGCGGACGCTCGCTGTCGAGCAGCGGCTCTCGCCGGTCGGTGCGCGGCTGATGGTCGGCGCGCTCCGGATCGAAGGGAAGGGGGCCCTGGCGCAGGCGCTCACGGCCTCGCCGATCCGATATGTCGGTCCCATAGTCTGGGGTGGGTCCGGGAGCATGGCATTTACGGTCCGATAGACGGGCAAGGCCGACACCTTCCCAACCCCCGGCGCACGGTAGCGCCGGGGGTTTTCCATGCGCAGGCTGGCGACGCTGCGACCCGGTCCGGGGATGTGGGCACTGTGGATAATTCAGGCCATCGCATATTTATGCATGAGTATGCAGCGCAGCGGGAGCTGCCGCCGGGGCGGAGTATCCCAAGCGGATCGCGCTCGGTATCAATGACTTGCCCAACACGGCTCAAGCGACTTCTCCTGCCGCGTCGGCCGGTTCCTGCATAATCACAGCGCGGCGAAGACCGGCGAGCCAGTGCTTATCCACAGGGAGCCAGACAGCCCCGCGCTTTCCCGGCGAGGCCCTCCATTCGTTCCCCGGCCCGATGCCGTTAGACTGAGATATCACTTCTCCCAAGGTTGACCGTTGCCCCGCACCGCCATTCGTCGCACCAAGATCGTCGCTACGCTCGGACCGGCCTGGGACACGCCGGAACAGATGGCTGGTCTGCTCGAGGCCGGCGTCGACATCGTCCGCATCAACGCCTCCCACGGCACCCCGGAGATTCGCGCCCGCTGGGTCAGGGACCTCAAGGAAGTGCTGGCCAGGCGGGCCCAGGCCGGGAAGTCCGGCGCGATCCTGCTGGATCTGCAGGGCCCCAGAATCCGCGTGGGCAAGCTCGGGGCGCCGTTGACGCTTCGCCGTGGGGAGTCCGTCGTGTTCGCGCCCGAGGCCAGCGCCACCGGCACCGAGATCCCGACGACCTACCGCGAGCTGGCGCACGACGTGGCGCCGGGCAGCCGCATCCTGCTGGATGACGGCCTCCTGGCCGTAGAGGTGACCGAGGTCTGGGCCGATCGGGTGAAGGGTCGGGTCCAGTACGGTGGCGAGCTCAAGTCCAACAAGGGAATCAACCTGCCGGGCATCGAGGTCAGCGCCCCCGCCATCAGCGATCGGGACCGCGAGGAAGTGGCCCGTGCCATCGAGCTCGGCGTCGACTTCATCGCGATTTCCTTCGTCCGGAAGGCCGACGACGTCGAAGAGCTGCGGCGACTGGTGCCGAAGACCATCCGGCTGATCGCCAAGATCGAGAAGGACACGGCGCTGAAGAACATGCGCGCCATCCTGCAGGTGTCGGACGGCATCATGGTAGCCCGCGGCGACCTCGGCGTCGAGCTGCCCTTCGAGGAGGTGCCGCTCGCGCAGAAGAGCCTCATCCGCGAGGCCAATCTCTGCAACAAGCCGGTCATTACCGCGACCCAGATGCTCGAGTCCATGATCCATGCCCCGCGCCCGACGCGCGCGGAGGCATCCGACGTGGCCAACGCGATCCTCGACGGCACCGATGCCCTCATGCTCAGCGCCGAGACGGCGGTCGGGGACTACCCGGTGGAAGCGGTGCAGGCCATGGTGCGCATCGCGCGCGAGGTCGAAGGCCAGCCGCGCGGCCGCGCGGCCGCCGGCTCCGAAGGGACAGCGCCGGCCTGGGCCGACGACGGCATCCGGATGGGTCGTCGCGAGGGCGACAGGAGCAGCGCGCGAACCGAGGTGGCCATCGCCGTGGCCGTCCGCGCCGCGGCGGAGCTGCTGGCAGCGCCCGTCATCGTCTGCTTTACGAGCAGCGGCTTCACCGCTCGCACGGTCTCGGCCTACCGCCCCTCGGTACCGATCTTCGCGGTCACGCCCGAGATCGAGACGTTCCGCCACCTGGCCCTCGTCTGGGGCGTGGTGCCCGCCCTGGTCGAGCATTTCCCGACCTACGACCACATGCTGCCCGTGGCCCGGCAGCGGTTGCTCGAGCTCGGCCTGGCCGAACGCGGCGACCGGGTCGTGGTGACGGCCGGGGTTCCCTTCGATCAGCCCGGCACCACCAACCTGCTCAAGGTCGAGGCGGTGTAGCGCGGTGCGGCTGACGTTCCTGGGCACCGGCACATCGTTCGGGGTGCCGCAGGTCGGCTGCGACTGCGCCGTCTGCTGCTCGGAGGATGTGCGGGACCGCCGCGCGCGATCGGCTGCGCTGATCCAGGACGGCAGCGGCACCATTCTGATCGATACGCCGCCCGAGCTCCGGCTCCAGCTGCTGGCGGCCGGCGTGCGGCAGATCGACGCCGTCGTCTATACGCATGAGCATGCCGATCATGTCAACGGCATCGACGACCTGCGCATGTTCTCGGTGCTGGGCCGGCGGCCGCTGCCGGTGTACGGGCCGCCGGAAACCCTCGAGCGGATCCGCGCCGGGTTCGGCTACATCTTCGATGATCGGCCGCCGTTCCCCGGCACGTCGAAGCCGGCACTGGAGCTTCGCCCTCTCGACCCGGGCCGGCCCGCGGTGATCGCGGGCCTTCCGGTGCTTCCGCTCGCCTTCGAGCACGGGAATCTTCGGGTCTACGGGTACCGCATTGGCCGCCTCGCGTACCTCACCGACGTCAAGCGGGTTGCGCCGCCGGAACGGGCCGAGCTCCTCGGGCTCGACGTGCTCGCGATCAACGCGCTCTGGTGGCGGCCGCATCCGACGCACCTGAGCATCGAGGAAGCGATCGCGACCGCGCGCGACCTCGGCGCGGCGCGGACGTATCTCACCCACCTTACCCACGAGACCGGCCATGCCGATCTCCTGGCCCGGCTTCCCGCCGGCGTGATGCCGGCGTACGATGGACTATCCGTGGAGGTCACGTGATCACGCTGAGCTATGGCCGCATGTTGCAGGACGGACTCGATGGCACGCACGGGCTGCCCCGGGCGAGACTGGCGGAGCTTGCCCGCCGATTCGGCGCGGTGCAGGCCGAAGTCACCCAGCGCCACCAGGCGGGCGAGTACGGTTTCTACGACCTGGTCGATCAGGCGGAGACGGTTCGAGGGATCCGGGCCTTTGCCGAGGGACTGGGCCAGGCTCATGAGGACGTCCTCGTACTCGGGATCGGTGGGTCGGCTCTCGGCGTGAAGGCGGTGCTCAATGCGCTCAGAAAGCCGGCCTGGAACGAGCTGAACGACGAAGGCCGTGATTTTTATCCGCGGCTGACCGTTCTGGAAAACGCCGACCCGGCCACCGTCTCGGCTGCCCTTCGCCGGATCGACCCGCGCCGTGCCCTCGTCAATGTCATCAGCAAGTCAGGCGGCACCGCCGAGACGATGGCGCAGTACCTCATCGTGAGGGCTTGGCTGGAGGAGGCGCTGGGTCCCGCCGCGCACCGCCACCTTGTCTTCACCACCGATCCCGCGCGCGGCGCGCTCCGGGAGCTGGCGCAGCGGGAGAAGATCGCCACCCTTCCGGTGCCGCCTGGCGTGGGTGGCCGCTACAGCGTGCTGTCGCCGGTCGGACTGCTGCCCGCGGCGCTCGTCGGGGTGGACATCGAGGCGCTGCTCCGCGGCGCCGCGCGCGCGGTCGAAGGCGCACAGCACGGCGACCTGCTCCGGAACCGCGCGGCGCTCTACGCCGGTCTCCTCTGGGCCGCCGACACGTCGCTCGGCGCCCGGATCCACGTGCTCATGCCCTACGCCGACCGGCTGCGCGAATTTGCCGAATGGTTCCGGCAGCTCTGGGCGGAGAGCCTCGGGAAGCGGGTGGACCGTCGCGATCAGCCGGTGCACGTCGGCCCGACGCCGGTCGGGGCCGTCGGCGCCACCGACCAGCACAGCCAGGTCCAGCTCTTCATGGAGGGGCCCTTCGACAAGGTGCTCACCTTCATGCGGGTCGAGGATCCGGGCGTCGATGTCCCGATTCCGGGCGGTGGTGACCTCCCGCCCGACCTGGCCTATCTCCCGGGCCACACGCTGGGCGAGCTCCTGCACGCGGAGTGCGATGCCACATCCGCAGCACTCTCGCGCATGGGCCGGATGAACATGACGCTCCGGTTGCCCGACGTCAGCGCGGAGACCTTCGGGGAAGCGCTCATGTTCTTCCAGGTGGCCACCGGCTACGCCGGTGTCTGGTACGGCGTCGATCCGTTCAATCAGCCTGGCGTAGAGCTCGGCAAGAAGCTGACCTTCGCGGCCATGGGCCGGCCCGGGTACACGGTGGATGACTCGCTGCCGCCGGACCGCGACAGCGCCTGATTCGTTTGACCCCGCCTGATGCGGGGTCTAGATTTTTCGAGCTTACCTCAAGGAACGTGCGGCATGGCTGATTTCATCCAGCAGGCCATTGGGCTCTTCGGCGGCGCGGTCTCGCAGATCCCGGGCGGCGTGAGCGTCCGCGATTCCGCAAGGCTTCGCTCCGAGGCCATGGACCGTCTCGCATCGCAGGCGGTATTCGGGGAAACCGATGAGCGCGAGGCCGCGCGGTGGCTCATCTGGGAGCTGGCGCAGGTCACCGGGGCTCGGCCGGCGTCCATCCACGACCTCTATCTGGCGCGCGGGCGCGGCGAGTGCGGCGGCTTCACGGTGCCGGCGATCAACGTCCGCATGATGGCCTACGACACCGCGCGCGCCGTGTTCCGGGCCGCGCGGCAGGGCCGGGCCGGTACGATCATCCTCGAGATCGCCCGGTCCGAGATTGCCTACACCGACCAGCGTCCGGCGGAATACGTGGCGGTCGTGCTGGCGGCGGCGCTTCGCGAAGGCTACGCCCAGCCCGTGTTCATCCAGGGCGATCACTGCCAGGTGAATGCGAAGAAGTACGAGACTGACCCGGAGGGCGAAGTCGGCGAGGTGAAGAAGCTCATCGCCGAAGAGCTGGGCGCGGGCTTCTGCAACATCGACGTGGACACCTCCACGCTGGTCGATCTGAGCCAGCCGACACTGGCGGAGCAGCAGCGGGCCAATTACGAGCGCGCGGCCGAGATCACGCGATTCATCCGCGGCCTGCAGCCGGACGGCGTCACGGTGTCGGTCGGCGCCGAGATCGGCGAGGTGGGCCTGAAGAACAGCACCGTCGAGGAGCTGGACGCCTTCATGACGGGCTACAATGCCACGCTGGCCGCCATGGGGGGCGGGGAAGGCATCAGCAAGATCTCGGTGCAGACGGGGACGTCCCACGGCGGGGTTGTCCTGCCCGATGGCAAGATCGCCGACGTGAAGCTGGATCTGCAGGCGCTGGCGGCACTATCGCGAGTGGCGCGCGAGAAGTACGGGCTGGCCGGCGCGGTGCAGCACGGCGCGAGTACCCTTCCCTCGAGCGCCTTCGGCAACTTTCCGCGGGTCGAAGCCTGCGAGATTCACCTCGCCACCAACTTCCAGAACATCATCTTCGACCATCCGCGGCTCCCGGCCGAGCTTCGACAGCGCATGACCGCGTGGCTCAATGAGAACGCGGCAGGCGAGCGAAAGGCCTCCGACACCGACGAGCAGTTCTACTACAAGACGCGGAAGAAGGCGATCGGGCCCTTCAAGCGTGACGTGTGGTCGCTGCCCGCCGACGTGCGGGGAGCGATCGCGGCCGATCTGGAGAAGATGTTCGTGTTTCTGTTCGAGCAGCTCAACGTCAACGGCACCGCCGATCTGGTGGACCGGTTCATCCAGGCCCCGATGCAGCATCACGCGGCGCTCAAGCCCGTGCTGGTTGCCGCGGCCGACGACCCCGACGCCGGGGAATAGGGGGTAGCATGATGGGTCGCAAGCAGCCGGAGGTGGTGTACGTCGAACGGGGCGGCGACGCGTCCGCCAAGTGGCTCTTCTGGGGTGCCTGCCTCGGCGCCGGACTGGCATTGCTGTACGCGCCCCGCACGGGCGAGGAAACCCGCCGCAACCTCCAGCGTCGACTCTGGAAGCTGCGGGCGATGTCCGAAGAGAAGCTCGATGACCTGATGCAGACCGTCGGCGGCAAGGCCCGCGACCTCGCCGGCTCCGCGCGGGAGCTGATGGAGGAGGACGAGGACTTCGACGAGGAAGACCTCGAAGGCGTCACCGGCGAACCTGCGCCGGTCGCGACGCCGAGCGCCCGCGAGGAGCTCGAGCTCCGCCTCGAGAAGGCGCGCAGCCGGCGCCGCCGGACCTCGGCCGATTACGAGGAACCGCTCGCCTGAGCCGCGGCCGTTGAGCCGCGGTCATCGGGGCGGCTGGTACCTCTCTCCCAGGGGGTTCATCCGCCGCGTCCTTCAGGCCGCCGACGAAAGCCATTTGCCGTTCCTCGCCAGCGCCGTCACCTTCGACGCCCTGCTGGCGGCCGTTCCCTTCGTGCTGCTGCTGCTGATCGGCCTCACCTTCCTGGCCGAGCATCTGTCGGGGGCGCGAAACACCGATCCGCTGCTGCTGTTCCATCGCTTCCTGCCGCCACACGTCACCGCGGGCGGCAGGGACCCGTTCGCGGTCATCGAGGACATCCTCGCGCGCATCACCCGGAACCGCGGGTCGCTGTCGCTCTACGCGGCCCCGGCCTTCGTCTGGTTCAGCACCCGGCTCTTCGGCAGCCTCCGTACGTCGCTCAACGACATCTTCGACACCGCCGTCCGTCCGCCCCGCCGGCGCAACCCGGCGGTGTCGTACCTGCTCTCGAAGTCGCGCGACATCGCCATGGTGCTGGCGACGCTGATGCTGTTCGTCGCCAATACGCTCCTGACGACGGGCATTGCGATTGCCCAGGAGCGGGGGGCCGTCGCGCTCTCCCGATTTCCCTTTCTTGTCTCGACCGCGGGCCGCGTCATCAGCGAGCTCCTGACCCTCGTATTCTCGGTGTCCCTCTTCTTCATCGTGTACAAGTACGCATCCGTCCGGAAGCTTCGGTGGCGGACGGCGCTGCTCGCGGCCACCTTCTGCGCGGTGGCATTCGAGCTGGCCAAGCGGCTGTACGCCGTCTACCTGGCGAATTTCGCGTCGTTCAAGGGGTCGGGCGGGGACGCGACGCTGGGCGCGATCGTGCTGTTCGTGATCTGGGTGCACTTCACGGCCCTGGTCTTTCTGCTGGGCGGCGTCGTGGCCGAGACCTGGGAGCTGCGCCGCATGCAGCGTCGCCAGCGGGCGATCCTCACCTAGGGCGCCCGCCGGCTTCTCGCCGGGGGAAGGCTCGTTTATATTCACGGTGCCTCAGGTCCGAAGGGCGCCGGCGCGCGAACCGCGTCAGGACCTTGCCGGTAGCAGCGCTAAGCGATGCCCGGTGTCGCTTCGGGGAGCCTGAGGCACTTCTCTTTCCATCTCCCGGCCCAATGTCCATAGCGCTCGCCCGCCGCTACCGTCCCCGGCGTTTCGCCGATCTGCTGGTGCAGGATCACGTCACCGCGGTCCTGCGGGGTGCGGTGTCACGCGACCGCATCGGGCACGGCTATCTGCTGACCGGACCGCGCGGCGTCGGGAAGACGACCGCCGCGCGCATTCTGGCCATGGCACTCAACTGCGCCAATCGAGACGCCGAGGGCGAGCCGTGCGGCGAATGCGAGAGCTGTCGCCGGATCTGGAACGGCTCCGCGAGCCTCGACGTGATCGAGATCGACGCGGCCAGCAACCGCGGCGTGGACGATGCACGCGACCTGCGCGAGCGCGCGATGTACGCGGCCTCCGAGGAGGGCCAT
>Ga0310810_10003830_pt1 | contig 16519 bp, 16 predicted proteins | sample NCmetagenome_FD_207641 | JGI IMG/M metagenome (GOLD analysis project Ga0310810, IMG submission 207641) | Soil microbial communities from experimental microcosm in Duke University, North Carolina, United States - NC | ecosystem: Engineered > Artificial ecosystem > Soil microcosm > Unclassified ... | reverse complement strand
GGAAATAGTGAGCCTGCCCGCGTAGCCCGGCGGAGGCGGGCTATTCCTTTGCGGCGGGAGCGGGCGCGCCCGCCTTCTGGGCTTCGTCCTGCAGCAGTGCTTTGCGGCTCAGTCGAATCTTCCCGGTCGGGTCGATGTTGATGACCTTCACGAGAATCTGCTGACCCTCCTTGAGCTCGTCGCGCACATCCTTCACGCGATGATTCGCGATTTCTGAGACGTGCAGCAGGCCGTCGGTGCCAGCCATGATCTCGACGAACGCGCCGAAATCGGTGATGCGCTGCACCTTGCCCATGTAGGTCTTATTGAGCTCGGGTGTCGCAGTGAGTTCCTGAATGATGCCGATGGCCTTCATCGCGGACTCGCCGTCTGCCGATGCTACGTTGACCTGGCCGTTGTCCTCGACGTCGATCTTCACGCCCGTGCGCTCGATGATGCTGCGGATCATCTTGCCGCCCGGACCGATGACGTCGCGAATCTTGTCCACCGGAATCTTGATGGTAATGATCCGCGGCGCGAACGTGGACATGTCAGTGCGCGAGGAGCCGAGTGTTTTGGCCATCTCGCCGAGGATATGCATCCGTCCGGCACGTGCCTGCTCCAGCGCCTTGGCCATGATCTCCGAGTTGATCCCGGTGACCTTGATGTCCATCTGCAGGGCAGTGATGCCGCTGGCGGTGCCGGCGACCTTGAAGTCCATGTCGCCGTAGTGATCTTCAGCGCCCGCGATGTCCGAGAGGACGGCGTACTTGCCGGTCTTCTCGTCCATGATGAGGCCCATCGCGATACCAGCGACCGGCGACGCCAGCGGCACACCGGCATCCATCATCGCCATCGAGCCGCCGCACACCGATGCCATCGACGAGGACCCATTCGACTCGAGGATGTCCGAGACGAGACGGATGGTGTAGGCGAACTTCTCTTCCGTCGGCACCAGCGGCAGAAGCGCCCGCTCGGCCAGTGCGCCGTGACCCACTTCGCGGCGTCCCGGGCCGGTGAAGCGGCCCGTCTCCCCGACCGAGAACGGCGGGAAGTTGTAGTGCAACATGAACCGCTTGTAGTACTCGCCCGTCACGTGCTCCATCTTCTGTTCGTCGTCCGCGGTGCCAAGCGTGCAGGTGACCAGCGCCTGCGTCTCGCCGCGTGTGAAGACGACAGAGCCGTGGACGCGCGGCAGAACGCCGGTCTCCGTCCAGATCGGACGGATCTCGTCGAAGGCGCGGCCGTCGAGCCGCTTGCCGTGCTCCAGCGCTTCGATCTTCATCGCCTTCTCCTGGAGCTCGTGGAAGACGTGCGCCGCGTCGGCGCGCTCCTGTGTCTCGCTCTCCGGAATTGACGACAGCAAATTCTCTAGTACCGCATCGACCTGTGCGTAGCTCTCGAGCTTTTGCTTGATGCGCATCGCTTCGGTGAGCGGCTGCAGCGTGCTGTCCTCGATCTCGCGATACAACTCCGGCGAGATCGCGCGCGCCGCGACCGTGAGCTTCTTCTTGCCGACCGATGCTTTCAGGTCTTCGATGGCCGCGACGATCTGCTTGATGGCGTTGTGCGCGGCCTCGAGCGCGCCCACGACCTGGGCCTCGCTCACCTGTTTGGCGCCCGCCTCAACCATGACGATGCCGTCCTTGGTGCCGGCGACGACGAGGTCGAGGAGGCTCTGCTTGCGCTCGGCGTAGGTCGGGTTGATGACGAACTGGTTGTCAACCAGGCCAACGCGGACCCCGGCGACCGTCTTCTCGAACGGGATTTCCGAGATTGCCAGCGCCGCTGATGCGCCGGTAATGGCGAGCACATCGGCGTCGTTGTCGGTGTCGGCCGACAGCAGCATCGCGATGATCTGCGTCTCGTAACGCCACCCCGATGGGAAGAGTGGACGAATCGGGCGATCGATCAGACGGCTGGTGAGAATTTCCTTTTCCGGCGGCTTGCCCTCGCGCTTGAAGAAGCCACCAGGGATGCGGCCGGCGGCATACGCGTATTCCTTGTAGTCCACCGTCAGGGGAAGGAAATCGACGTCGCGCGGGCTTGCCGCACGCGACGCGGCAACGAGCACCATGGTGTCGCCGGAGCGCACGATCACCGAGCCGTGTGCCTGCTTGGCGAGCTTGCCGGTTTCGAAAGAAATCTTGCGAGATCCGATCTGGACCTCGCGCCTCTGCAAATTTACGTTGTGCATGGCGTGGTCTACTTGCGGATGCCGAGGCGTTTAATGAGCTCGGCGTACCGATCGGAATCCTTGCTCTTGAGATAGTCGAGCAACCGTCGGCGCTGGCCGACCAGCTTCAACAGGCCGCGTCGAGAATGATGATCCTTCGCGTGGACCTTGAAGTGCTCTGTGAGGTAGTTGATGCGCTCGCTGAGGAGAGCGACTTGAACTTCCGGCGATCCGGTGTCGCCGTCATGCGTTTTGTAGCTGCCGATGATCCCGGTCTTGCGATCTCTGGTTAACGCCACCTGCTGGCTCCTTCACGAATGGCCCAGGAATACCGAGGTACACCAGGCCACCGTACTGTGTGAACAACGGAGAACCCGTAAACGGTTCATTTTAGAACAGGACTACGGTCGGGTGCAAAGCATCCGGATTGTGCGCCGGGGTGCCAAGCGCGAGCAGCCGACCGCCCGAGTCCAGCAGCCGTACCCACTCGGCAGCGCGCGGGTCGAGGCATCCTGAGTCCTCAGGCCAGAGGTGCGCGCGGCCCACGTCCTGGCCATGAGACACCCGGTTCTTGCCCTCGTCAGTGAGACGGGCACCGGGCAGGTCCGGCAGCAGACGGTCCAACGGGACCGCACGGCCAGCCGCATCTGCGGGATTGCGCTGCAGGTCATCCAGCGTGACCGCGTTCGACAGATCGAAGGGTCCGCTGCCTGTCCTCCGCAACGTCTCGAGGCAGGCACCTGTCCCGACCTGCTCGCCGATCGCGTGCGCAAACGACCGCACGTAGAACCCTGACGAGCATGACAGCGCCACTCGCAACATCGGGCCCGTGAACTCCAGCAGGTCCGTCGTGATCAAACGCACCGGCACCGGCTGAAGTGCGACAGGCTCGGCGCGCCGCGCCATCGCGTACGCGCGCTGCCCCCCGACCTTCTTCGCCGAGAATGCCGGCGGCATCTGCAGATGATCGCCACGCAACGAATCGATCGCGCGTTCAACAGCCTCACGCGTCGGCACACGGTCCGTTCGGCTGACCTCGTTGCCAGTGATGTCGTATGAGTCCGTCGTCACACCGAAGCGGATCGTCGCCTCGTAGCATTTCTCGGAAGCGGACAGGAACCGAACGAGGCGCGTGGCGCGCCCGCAGGCAAGCGGCAGCACACCGGTCGCGAGCGGATCGAGCGTTCCGGTGTGGCCGATGCGCGATTCCTTCAAACATCGCCGGGCAACGGCGACGACATCGTGCGAGGTGAGCCCTTGCGGCTTGTCAACGACGAGAACGCCGTCCACCAAAAGATCCTTTCGATGAAATTGACGGTTGACGAAGGACGATTGAGCGATTGACGGGAGGTTCATCAAATCCGTCAATCGTCCCTCGTCAATCGTCAATTGCCCGAGTGATCTTCTGCTGGAAGACGGCCTGCAGCGTCTCGAGATCGCCTTGCGCGCTGCAGCCGGAGGCATTCTTGTGACCTCCGCCGCCGAACTCCTTGGCGATCGCATTGATGTCGATGTTGCCCTTGGAGCGCATGCTCACGCGCCAGTCGCCAGGCCCGATCTCCTTGAAGAAGACCACCGCGAGGATCTCTTTGACCGTGAGGGGAAGGTTGATGAGACCCTCGGTATCCTCGTAGGTGCCACCGCAGTCATGCGTCAGTTGCTTGTCTACGGATAGCGTCGCGATGCGGCCCGTGGCGTCGAGATGCATGCGGTTGAGCACGGCGCCAAACAGCTTCAGACGACCGAGGTTGTTCGCGTCGAAGATGCTGCGGGCGACGGCGGGTGGGCTGACGCCGGCCTCCATGCACTGACGACAGATGTCGAACGTCCGAGGCGTGATGTTCGAGTAGTGGAACGATCCGGTGTCGGTGAGGATCGCGACGTACACGTGTAGCGCGATCTCATACGTGAGCGGCACACCCAGCTCGCTGACAAGATCGAACACCATCTCGCCGCACGCCGCGGCTGACAAGTCCATCCAGTTCAGCGCGCCATACATCACGTTGCCCGGATGATGATCGATGTTGATCACGTAGCCACGCTCGACGCCCTCGATGCCTGGGCGCTTCACGTCGCCGCATTCCATGACGATCACCGCGTCGGCGGGATCGCTAATCTCGCTGACGATCTCGATCGCCGGTACGCCGGGAAACACCATCAACGGAGGTGGCGGCGCGTCGCGGCTCACCACCCGTACGTCTTTGCCGAGGTGACGCAGCGCGAAGGCCATCGCCAGCGACGATCCGACGGCATCGCCATCGGGCCGCGCATGTGACGTGACGACGAATCGCTGCCGCTGGCGGATCGCATCCGCCACCTGCGCCCGCGTCGCCTCAAGGCTCGCTATCGTCATTCTTTTCTCGCTTGGCTTCTTCCTCGTGCAGGTCGCGGAGAATCTGCTCGATGCGATCCTGGTGGGCGACCGATTCGTCGAACCGGAACTCGAGCTCCGGCACGCGCCGCAGCTGCAGACGTCCGCCGACGTGACGTCGGAAGAACGGCGTCGCGCGCTGCAGCGCCCGGGCCGTGTCCTTCCGCGCCTTCTCGTCGCCCATCGTCGTGTAGTAGACGCGCGCCAATTGGAGATCGGCCGTGACCTGTACTCGGGTGAGGGTGATGAAGCCGATACCGGGATCGTGCACTTGGCCGCGGCTGAGCAGCTCGCTCAGCTCCTGTCGAATCTGATCGCCAACGCGATCCGGGCGGTGTCCTTGCGCCATTACTTGAGAAACTCGATTTCCGTTCGCGTCACCAGTCCGGGCTCGACGCGGTCGATTTCATCGGCGGCCGCCGCCAACGATTGCTCGACGTGATCGTCGGTCGTCGAGATGGCGACGATACCGAGCGTGGCCCTCTGCCACAGATCCTGATGTTCGATTTCAGCGACGGCCACGTTGAATTTCTGCAGGCGATCCTTTACCCGCCGAAGCACCATGCGCTTGTCCTTCAGCGATTGCGAGTACGGCAGGTGCATCTCGACGTGAAGAACCGCGATTCTCATGCGGGGTAGGGCCGGTCCTTTCGGACCGGCCGTTGATCAGGCAGTTACCGCGACGCGCTCCATCGAGAAGACTTCGATCACGTCGCCGACTTTCAGGTCGTTGTAGTTCTGCAGGCCAATGCCGCACTCGAAACCGGACTTGACCTCGCTGACATCGTCCTTGAAGCGCCGCAGCGACGCGATCTTGCCTTCGAACACCACGACGTTGTCGCGCAGCAGCCGCGCCTGCGACTCGCCGGCTCGCGTAATGCGGCCGTCGGTGACCATGCACCCGGCGATCGCGCCGATCTTCGGTACCTTGAAGACCTCGCGCACTTCGGCGCTGCCGATGCGCACTTCCTTGAAGGTCGGCTCGAGGAGGCCGGTCATGCCCTTCTTGATCTCCTCGGTGACGTTGTAGATCACCGAGTGCAGGCGGATGTCGACCTCCTCGCGCTCGGCCATATCCTGCGCGTTGCGGTCGGGCCGCACGTTGAAGCCGATGATGATCGCGTTCGACGCCGACGCGAGCAGCACGTCCGATTCGTTGATGGCGCCGACGCCGGAACGGATGATGCGGATCTTCACCTTCTCGTCCGAGAGCTTGGCGAGCGTGTCGGCCAGCACCTCGGCCGAGCCCTGCACGTCCGCCTTGACGATCAGCGGCAGCTCCTTCACGCCGCCCTCGGCGATCTGCTCCTTGAGCGATTCGAGGGTGAGGCGTCCGCCCTTGGCACCGAGCGCACGTTCCTTCGCTTGCGCCTGACGGAACGTGGCGATCTGACGCGCCTTCGCGGCATCGGCGACCGTCTGGAACGGATCGCCAGGTTGCGGAAGGCTGGTGAGACCGAGCACTTCGACAGGCGTTGCCGGGCCGGCTGACTTCGTCGGCCGACCACGATCGTCGATGAGCGCACGCACTCTGCCGACCACGGGACCGGCGATGAAGTTGTCGCCCACGCTGAGTGTGCCGTCCTGCACGAGCACGGTCGCAACTGGCCCGCGGCCGCGATCGAGCTTGGCTTCGAGCACCGTGCCCGATGCGCTGCGCTTCGGATTCGCACGCAGCTCGAGGATGTCGGTGGACAGCAGAATCATCTCGAGCAACTGATCGAGGTTCTGCCGCTTCTTGGCCGACACCGGCACCATGACCGTCTGGCCGCCCCATTCCTCAGGCATCAGTCCGAGGTCGGACAGCTGACGTTTGACGGTATCGGGATTCACGCCGGGCTTGTCGATCTTGTTGATCGCCACAACGATCGGGACGTTCGCGGCCTTGGCGTGATCGATCGCTTCGCGTGTCTGCGGCATGACGCCGTCATCGGCGGCGACTACCAGGACAACCACGTCCGTCACCTTCGCACCGCGAGCGCGCATCAACGTGAACGCTTCGTGGCCGGGCGTGTCGAGGAAGACGACGCTGCGGCTGTCGCCGACATCAACGTGATACGCACCGATATGCTGCGTGATGCCGCCGGCTTCGCGTTCGGCGACCTTCGTCTCGCGAATCGCGTCGAGCAACGACGTCTTGCCGTGATCGACGTGCCCCATGACCGTGACGACCGGCGCGCGTCCGCGCATGTCTTCGGGACGCGACTCGTCGCTCTCGGCGGAGACGAGCTCTTCCTCGAAGCTCCGCATCTCGATCTCGGCGCCGAACTCGCGCGCGATGTCTTTCGCGGTCTCGATGTCGACCGTGCTGTTGATGGTCATCATCATGCGCTTCATCAACAGCTTGGCGAGCACGTCCTTGACGCGCACATCGAGCTTGTCGGCAAGGTCCTTCACCGTCATGCCTTCAGCCAGCGTGATGGTGCGCGTGATGGGCGGCGGTGCTGCGGGTGCACTCTGCGCCATCGGTGCGCTTGGACGTTCGCGTTTGGTCTGCGCCGGTCGTGACTGCCCCATGGGCGGCCTTTGCTGACCGAACGGCGGACGCTGCTGTCCGAAGGGCGGCCGCTGACCGGGCGCGGCGGGCATGCCTGGCCGCGCTTGCTGCGGCTGCTGCGTCCGCACCGGCTGCGACGGGAGCGGGCGGGGACCACCGAGCATTCCGGGCGTCGTCGGACGCGGCGGCGAATACGGCGGCCGCTGACCGGGCGCGCCGGGACGGCCTCCACCACCGCCAGGTTTTGCACCGGGCATTGCTGGCTTTGCCGTGGCGCCAGGCGTCTGCGGCGCAGGCGGCTGGACGATCCGCGGTTGCGACACCTGTGGACGTTTCGCTGGCGTCAACGGGCGAGCCGGTTGTGGAGCCCTCCCAGGTTCTTCAATGCGCAAACGAATCGTCGGCGGTACGAATCGCCCCGAGGGCTGAGACGCAGGAGCTTGCGCTTGCGCGGCTGCGGCCATTGCCGGAACTTCGGGCGCGGGCTCCTCCATCGGCGCTGGTTCTTCAGGCGCAGGCGCAACCGGCGGTGGCTCCTCGACAACTTCTGGCTCAGCAGCGACTGGTTGAACCGGCTCCGGTTCCGGCGACGGCGGCGGCTGCTGTACGACGACAGGAGCTGGCGGTTCGATGACCGGCTCTGGCGCGGGCGGCGGTGGCGGTGCTGGAGGAGGCGGTGGCGCCACCGGCTCCGACGGCGCGGGCGTGGTTGCGGCGGTTGCGGGCTTGACGGTCTTGACGAGGCGCGGCGGACCCAGGACTGGTGCGGTCGGCTTTGGCGGCTCGGCCTTCTTCGGGGCCGGAGCCTTCTTCGCGCCGCCTTTGGCTGGAACCGGATGCTCAGCGAACATGTCGCCGCTCGGCAGCGAGATGTTGCGCTGACGGGCGACACGCTCGACGAATGAGCGCGCGACGACTTCTTCGATCGTGCTCGACGCGCTTTTCAATTCGATGCCGTGGTCGCGCTTGAGCAGCGCGAGCACTTCCTGGCTCGTCGTGTCGAGCAGTTCCGCGACTTTGTAAATCCGCACCGTTGACAAATTGAGATCCCTTGTCCGCGGAGGCTCACGCCTCCGCTCTACGCCTGCTCTTCGCGATTGACCTCGGTCGATTCCTCCGCTGTGGGCGACTCGCCGGGTTCACTCGCCTCTGCTGCACTCGCGGTCTGCGCGGCGCTGTCGCCGTCACCAACTTCGAGCGCACCGAACTGCGCCTCAACCTCCCGCCGCTTCTCCTCCTCGCTCTTGATGTCGATGCGCCAGCCGGTGAGCTTGGCCGCCAGACGCACGTTCTGCCCCTTCTTACCAATCGCCAATGACAACTGCTTGTCCTCGACGACGACCTCCATGACGCGTTCCTTGTCGTCCACGATGGACACGCGCTGGACCTTGGCCGGGCTCAACCCATTGGTCACGAACACGACCGGATCTTCGGACCACTCGACGATGTCGATCTTCTCGCCGCGCAGCTCGCGAATGATCGCTTGCACGCGCGTGCCCTTCATGCCGACGCATGCACCAACCGGGTCCACATCGCGCTCGCGCGAATACACCGCGACCTTGGCGCGATCGCCGGCCTCACGTACCGCGCCGCGAATCATCACCGTGCCGTCGTAAATCTCAGGCACTTCCTGCTCGAACAGCTTGATGAGGAGCGCCGGATCCGTGCGCGAGAGCAGAATCTGCGGGCCCTTGGCGCTGCGGTTGACACCCTTGATCACCGCGCGGATCCGCTCGCCCGGTGTATAGCTTTCGGCGCGCGACTGTTCCTTGCGCGGCAGCACGGCTTCGACGCGGCCGATTTCGACGATCAGATCGCCGTTTTCGAATCGCTTGACCGTGCTGTTGATCACTTCTCCGACCCGGTCGTTGTACTCCGCGAAGACGTTGTCGCGTTCGGCCTCGCGCACCTTCTGGAAGATGACCTGCTTGGCGGTTTGCGCCGCGATCCGCCCCAGCACGTCCGTGCGCTTCGGGAACTCGATCTCCATGTCCACTTCCGCTTCCTCGCCGTAGAGTTCCTGTGCCTCTTTCAGCGAGATCTCGGTCGCGTCATTGGTGACGTCCGACACGATGTGCTTGATGGCGAAGAGATCAACCTGGCCCGTCTCCTGGTTGAAGCGCGTCTTCAGGTTCTCGTTCGTCTTGTAGTACTTGCGTGACGCCGTCAGCACGGCATCCTCGATCGCGGTGATGATCGTGTCGGCCTCGATGCCCTTTTCCTTGGCGAGCGCCTCGATCGTCTGCATCAACGGGTTTTGCATGGTCATTTACCGCCGTATCCACATACGGGACTGGGCCTACGAGAATTCAACTTCCAGACGGCCGCGCGTGATCATTCGCAGCGGCAGCCGGTGTCTGCGCCCATTCGGCGCTTCGAGTAGCACATCGTCTTGTTCGACGCCGAGCAGCCGGCCTTCGAACGCCTTCTGGTTGTCCACCGGCTCGCGCACGACGATCTTGGCCAGCCGTCCGGCGAACCGCCGGTAATCATCCGCGTCTCTCAGCGGTCGATCCAGTCCCGGTGACGACACCTCCAAGGTGTAAGTGAAAGGCAGTGGATCCTCGACGTCGAGAATCGTGCCGAGCTCCCGGTTGACCTGCTCGCAGTCCTCGATGCTGACGCTGTCCTCAGGCGTTGCCGCCGGCCCCGGCCGATCGATGAATACGCGGACCACATGTCCGCTCGTTTCGCGGCGGCTCTGGATGTCCCAGATTTCCAGTCCGCGCGACCGTGCCACGCGCTCAGCTATTGCCCGAATCTGCTCCAGCGGCTGCATCGTCCGCCCTAAATACAAAAAGTGGGCACGAGCCCACTTGGAGTCTTCCTCCGAATAGGTAACACACAAGCGTATCACGTCCGCAGCGGCGTCGCGATCCGTGGCGTTTCAACTAGGAAATGGCCGGTCGGACCACGAGGTCGTAACCCCGGCTGGCGACGATTTCCGCCTGAACGAACTGCCCTGGTGACAACGCCGACGGGTCGCAATCGGTGAGGTAGACCTGCGGGTCAATCTCCGGCGCCTGGCCCTCAAGCCGGCCCCGAAGGACGAGATCATGCTCGGCCGCAGGACCGTCCACGAGGACTCGCACCTGCTGGCCGAGTCGCCGGCGATGGGCGCGGCGGACGACCTGCTTTTGCAGACCCATCACCCCGGCCTGACGTTTCCGCTTGAGTGGGGCCGGCACGTCATCGGCGAGGGCATGGGCTGAGGTGCCTTCCTCGTGCGAGTACGTGAACACGCCAACGTGGTCGAACTCGATCGTCTTCACGAATGATTCAAGCTCGGCGTAGTCGTCCACCGTCTCGCCCGGGAAGCCAACGATGAACGTGGTGCGAAGCGTGACGCCTGACACGCGGGTCCGGATGCGGTCGAGAAGCCTTTCGTACGACGCGCGCGTACCGGGCCGCTTCATTCTCTTGAGGACGCGATCCGACGCGTGCTGCAGGGGCAGGTCGATGTACCGGCACACCTTCTCGCTCTCGGCCATGGCATCGAGCACGTCGTCACCGATCGTCGTGGGATAGAGGTAGAGCATGCGCACCCACTCGAGGCCGTCCACGCGATTCAGCGCCCGCAACAAACGCGCGAGTGAACCGCGCTCGCCCTGGTCCACGCCGTAGAAGCTGGTGTCCTGCGAGATGAGCAGCAACTCCTTCACGCCCGATGCCGCGAGGCGTTCGGCTTCCTGCACGACCGACTCGATCGAGCGGCTGCGGTAATTGCCGCGTAGGGTCGGGATGATGCAGAAGGCGCACTTGTAATCGCAGCCTTCCGCGATCTTGATGTAGGCGTAGTGGCGCGGCGTCGCGAGTAAGCGTGGTGTGTTCGAGTCGTAGAGATAGTCCGGCAGGGTAGGGCCGGTCCTTTTGGACCGGCCGGAGATGGGCTCGCCGTTCGAGCGCAGGAGCGGAACAAAACTCGACTCGACTCCACCAATCGCCTTCACGATTTCGGGAACTTCCCCCGTGCCGAGAATCGCGTCGATCTCCGGGATCTGGGCTTTCAACTCCTCGCGATACCGCTCCGCCATGCAGCCCGTGACGATGAGTCGCTGGCATGCGCCGGCCTTCTTGTGCTCGGCCATTTCGAGGATCGTGTCGATCGACTCCTGCTTGGCCTTGTCGATGAACGCACACGTGTTGACGACGAGCACGTCGGCGTCGGCGGCATCGCGGGTCAGGCGATGGCCGTCTTTCTGGGCGAGCCCCAGCATCACCTCGGAATCAACGAGGTTCTTGGGGCAGCCGAGCGACACCATGCCGATCTTCATGCGTTCACGCTTCCAGGTTCCGGGGTGCTCTGTTCGTGTTCATGTTCATGTTCGCGTTCGGCGTTCGTTCGAGCATTTGAGTGCAGTGTTCCAGATTCGCGGCTCAGGTCCGTCACCGGCCGTCTCGGGCGGGCCAATCGATTCAGCGCGGTACGAACCCGAACGCTGAACCCGAACACGAACTGAGAAGCAAGAACCGAGAACCGTGAACGACGGATCACATTAGGATACACATACCGCCATGCCGACCGTCGATCACGCCGATATTTCCACGCTTCTGAAGGGACAGACACCAGTCGGGACGCGCGTTACCGTCCGCGGCTGGGTGCGCACACGCCGCGACTCCAAGGCCGGCTTGTCGTTCATTCACGTGCACGACGGCTCAGGCTTCGACCCGATACAGGTCGTCGCTCCAGCCCAATTGCCCAACTACGAGAGCGAGATCAAAAAGCTGACGTCAGGCTGCGCCGTGATCGCGCGCGGTGTTCTCGTGCAGAGTCAGGGGCAGGGCCAGTCGGTCGAGGTGCAGGCCGATTCGGTTGACGTCATCGGGTGGGTCGACGACCCCGACACGTATCCGATTCAGCCGAAGAAGGCCTCGTTCGAATACCTCCGTGAGGTCGCGCATCTCCGCCCGCGCACGAACACGCTTGGAGCGATCGCGCGCGTGCGCCATTGCCTCAGCATGGCTATCCATCGCTACTTCCACGAGCATGGCTTCTTCTGGGTACACACGCCGATCGTGACGGCGAGCGATGCGGAAGGCGCCGGCGAAATGTTCCGCGTCAGCACGCTCGACTTTGCCAACCTGTCGGCGATCCCGCGGACTCCCGAGGGCCGCACCGATTTCAGTCAGGACTTTTTCGGTCGGGAGGCATTCCTGACCGTGAGTGGCCAGCTCAACGTCGAGACGTACTGCCTGGCACTCTCGAAGGTCTATACCTTCGGCCCGACGTTCCGCGCCGAGAACAGCAACACCAGTCGCCATCTCGCCGAGTTCTGGATGGTCGAGCCCGAGATCGCGTTCGCCGATCTGCATGCCGACGCCGATCTTGCCGAGTCGTTTCTCAAGTACATCCTGACCGCACTGCTGAACGAGCGCGGCGACGATCTGAAGTTCTTTGTCGAGCGCGTGGACAAGACCTGCCTCGCCCGTGTCGAGGCGTTCGTCAAATCACCATTCGAGCGCATGTCGTACACGGATGCGATCGCGGCGCTCGAGAAGAGCGGGAAGACGTTCGAGTTCCCGGTGAAGTGGGGCATGGATCTGCAGTCGGAGCACGAACGCTGGCTGACCGAGGAGCACGTGAAGGCGCCGGTCGTCGTGATGAACTACCCGAAGGAGATCAAAGCGTTCTACATGCGCATGAACGACGATGAGAAGACGGTTGCGGCGATGGATGTCCTCGCACCCGGCATCGGCGAGATCATCGGCGGATCACAGCGCGAAGAACGTCTCGACCATCTTGATCGCCGGCTCGCTGAGCTCGGTCTCGATCCGAAGGCGTACTGGTGGTATCGCGATTTACGGCGCTACGGCACCGTGCCGCACGCCGGCTTCGGCCTTGGTCTCGAGCGCACGATCATTTACGCGACGGGGATGGCGAATATTCGCGACGTGATTCCGTTCCCGCGCACGCCCGGTCACGCGGCCTTCTGACGCGTGTATTACACCTCATCGAACGTGACAAAGGTCTTCTCGAGCCGCGCGCGGGCTTTGACGCAGCGCTCGAGGACGTTCACCGGGTCACCCGTATCGGCGACCTCGAACATCAGCGTGCCGTCGTAGCCGATCTTCTGCGTCTCCATCATCGCCACGTCCCAGTCGATTGATCCGGCATACGGCACGAGGTGATCGTCACGCTTGCCGCCGTTGTCGTGCACGTGCGTGGTCAGGAGATGGCCCGACACCGTTTCGATGGCCTCGCCAAGATCCCCCATCAGGTGAGCGTGGCCGTAGTCGAGGCAGATGCCGACGTCGATGCCGTCGAGTTCATCCTCAATCAGATGCACGAGCGTTTCGGGTGTCGACAGCGCATTCGGAATCACTTCGAGCGCGAGGCGCACCTGCATGCCACTCGCTTTCTCGAAGAGCGCCTCGACGGTCCGGCGTGCGAGCTCCGGCTGATTATCGTTGGCGGCGACGCGCTCTGTGGCCGGCGTGCCCAGGTGCACGACGAGATGGCGATACGGGATATGTCTGGCGAGCGCGATGGCGGCTTCCGTCTCCTCGAGGGCCGTCTTGCGGCTCGCCTCGTCGCGTGACGCGTTCGAGAACGGGTCCACCCACTTGCCACCCTTTAACGCACCAACGATCGGCGCGTGTACCGAGTGCAGCTCGAGCCGCGTGTCGGCGAGCCATTCCGCGAGTTCCGCAATCGCCCGTTCGTCGTGATAGTCGAAGTGCGCGCGGGTGGCGAAGAGCTCGATGGCCTCGAAGCCATGTGCCGCGATGTGGACCAGGTGCTCGCGGCTCAACCGGTGCTCGTGGAACAGATGTGTCGAGATGCCGAAGCGATTCATGACGACAGCAATGCACAATGCCGACTGCGCAATGCCCAATGTCAAATTAACGATGCACCACTATCGTAGTTCTTCCAGGTGTTCGGCGAGCAGCTCGCGTAACCGGGCGAATCGTGAATCGCGCTCCATGTTGCCCCGTACGTAGTTTAAGGTCCGCGGTATGTACTGGATGTAAACGGGATTGCCCCGCGTGATCGTCTGGAAGCCGAATGTGCCGAGCGCTTTCAGATTGCGCTGCAGCGCCATCAGGTCGAAACGGCGGCGGAATTCGCGTGTTTCGACCGAGGTTGGCCCGCCCGCATGGGTACCGCGCAGCGCCAGAAAGAACGCGATGAGATCTTCGACCTGCTGCTCGGTGAAATCCATGTACGAGTCGCGGAGCAACGACACCAGATCGTAGGTGTCTGGCCCCATGCGCGTGTCCTGGAAGTCGATGATGTATAGCCGCCCCTCGTGCAGCATCAGGTTGCGGCTGTGATAGTCGCGATGACAGAGCACTCGCGGCTCCGCGGCCAGCTCCTCGACGATCCCTGCGTACTCGGCCGCGAGCGCCTCACGCGTGGCCGGCGTCAACACCGCGCCACGGTAGCCTTCGAGGAAATGCTTGGTGAAGAACTGCAACTCCCAGGTCAGCTTCTCCACGTCGAAGGCAATCCCGTACGGGAGGTAATCGGGTGACGCGAGCTCGGCGCCTCGCCGCTGCAACGTTTCAATCAGCGTCACGGCCTCACGGTAGAGCGCCTTGTGCTCGACGAAGGAGGCCGCACCGAGGTGCGCCTGCAGCGTCACGTCGCCGAGGTCCTGCAGCGCAATGATGCCGAGCGGGTCCGAGTGGCCGAGGATCTGTGGAACCGGGACCGGCATCGAGCTATAGAGCCGCGAGACGTTGGCGAACGGCAGCCGCTCGAAGTCGATCGACTGCGGGTGAACGGCCAGCACTTGCGTCGGTGCGTTGCGCATCAGCACGCGGAAATACTTGCGGTCTGACGCGTCGCCAGTCAGCGGCACAACAGTGGCGACGTGAGCGGCGGCTCCCGTCTCGGCGAGGAATCGATCGATGCGTGTACGAACGTCGCTTGAATCTGTGGTCGTGGTCATCGCTCAGAGCGAGGCAATGGCAAGGCCATCGATTCGGCGCTCGCCAGGCCCGAGGTCGCCGTCAGCGACGCGGATCGTGACCCCTTGCCACGAGGTGTCCGACGGCACGCGGACGCCATCGGTCACGACGCACTCCCGCAGCATCGCCCCGGCCTCCACCACCACATCGTCCCACAAGATGGACCGCTCGACGCGCGCCGTGGCATCGATCCGCGCGTTCGATGACGCTGCGGCGTGCGGTTCACGATCGGCGAGACGCAGGGACGTGTCGAGGTAATCGGCGGGCGTGCCGATGTCGAAGAACTCGGCCGAGGTCCGGAACACACGAATCGATCCGGGCCGGCTGGTGATGAGTGATGTGTAGAGCGTGCTCGTCTCGAACGGGATGTTGTCGGGGACCGACGCGAACGCCGCTGCTTCGACGACCTGAACGCCGATGAAGTGAAACGCGTTGTCGGGTGAACCGCGCTTCGCGAAACCAGTGAGTGCGCCGCTCGCGTCGGCACTGAGCCCGCTGTACTTGTCGCGTTGCGTGTTCGGCACGACGGCCATCGTGACGAGTGCGCCCGATTGCTGATGGTCCTCGACCAGCGCGCGAACGTCGAGGTCGGTGAGCGTATCGCCGTTGACGATCAGAAACGTCGAGCCGAGGAGCGGGATCGCACGACGCGGACCGCCGGCCGGACCGAGCACCGGGACCTCCCACGAGTAGCGCACACGCATCCCGAGCGCCGTGCCGTCGCCGACGAGTCTCGTCAGCGTGTGCGGCAGATGATGAAGGTTCAGCACGGCATCGGTGACCCCGCTCGCTGCGAGCGAACGCACGATGCGGTGCACCAGTGGTACCCCGGCGACCGGAAGCGCGGCCTTGGCGCGCACGAGCGAGAGCGGGCGGAGCCGCGTGGCCAGACCGGCCGTCAGGACGAGCGATGGGACCATTCGTCCTCGAACATCATGTGTGCGCCATCGAGGCCGAACTGGTCACGCCGCGCCAGGAACAGGCCGCGATACGAGTCGAGGATGAAATCGTCCGGTGTTCGGCCGAGTGCGCACGCAATCGCCAGGATGGCCCGTTCACCACCTTCGATCTCGATGAACGTACCGATCGGGGTTTCATCGAGTGCGATGGTGGCGTCCTCGGCGGCGAACTCCTCGCGGAACTTCTGATAGCGGAACCACACGTGCATGCCGAGCGTCTCGAGCACGTGGGTCAACACGTCGCCGTCACTGATGACGGTCTCGTGCTCTTCACGCGTCTTCATCGGGCCTGGTTGCACCGGGCCCTTGAAGGTCAACAGGCTGCGCCCCGAGTCGTTGCGGATCCGCAGCGCACAGCCGCGGCGGCGCAGTGTCTCGTCGTCGGTGTCAAAGAGGGCATCTTCCTGGAGCCGGCGGCATTTGAGTGGAAAGGCCCCTGCCGCGATGATTGCCGCTCGTGCTTCAGGAACGCTCTGGACCAGCAGCTTGATCTCGCGCTCAATCATGAGGGGCCAAAGATTACTCCAAAAAACAAGGCCTCAGGGTTAATTCCCCTGAGGCCCTTGTCCAGAGTGCGCCGAGATCTACAGGTTACTCCTTAGTAACGGATACGAAGGTCTCCT
>Ga0310810_10003829_pt1 | contig 16519 bp, 15 predicted proteins | sample NCmetagenome_FD_207641 | JGI IMG/M metagenome (GOLD analysis project Ga0310810, IMG submission 207641) | Soil microbial communities from experimental microcosm in Duke University, North Carolina, United States - NC | ecosystem: Engineered > Artificial ecosystem > Soil microcosm > Unclassified ... | reverse complement strand
CTCCAAGAATTCCGCCCGGGGAGCCGAAGAGTCCGCCAATTCCGTTGAGCCCGCAGAGCCTGCCATGCCCAATGTTGCTTCTGCGACCGCAGAGGGAGTTTCCCAATGAAGCGTTTCATTACGACCTCGTCCAGCTCATGGGTGGTCGCATTCAGTTTCGCGATTGCGGCTGTCGCTAGCCCTTCGGCTGTCGCACAAGATGTCATCGGCAAGCGAGATGTTATCAGCAAGCAAGATGTCATCGGCAAGGAAGAAACGCGGGTCATCCATCTTGCATCCGGGGCAGGAGCGGCGGCGTCGCACATTTGGCTCCCGCTGAACAAGGGGGTCGTCATCGAGCTGGACCGGGATGCGCGCGACGTTTTCGCTGGCAGCCCCGGGATCGTGGACGCGGTCGTGAGCACACCGCGCCGCATCTATCTCACGGCGCAGAAGGTCGGTGAGACGAACGCCGTGTTTATGGACGCTCAAGGGCGTCAGATCGGGGCCGTCGAAATTTCCGTTGGACAGGACGTTACGAGTCTGAATGACCAACTCGCGCGCGAAATACCGAATGCCAAAGTTCAAGCGCAGGCGCTCAACGACAATGTCGTCCTCTCCGGCAGCGTGAATACCCTCCAGGACGCCAGCCGGGCGCAGGATCTGGCCGAGCGCTTTACCGGAAAAGCGGAAAAGGTGGTGAACAACCTCGCCATCGATCAACGGCAGCAGGTGCTGATCCAGGTCCGGGTCTCGGAAATGAGCCGAACCATTTCCAAGCAGCTGGGCTTGGACGCAACCTATTCGCAGAACATCGGCGGCGTGCCGGTCTTCGTCGGCACGGACAATCAGTTTAGTCTGCTGGGCAGGGCGCTTTCCGATATTTCAGGGGCGGTCGTGGGCCAGACGTGTTCACCGATGCCGTGTCCCGCCCCCAACAATGTGCAAGCCCAACTCAAGGCTCTCGAACGCATCGGCCTTGTCCATACGCTGGCGGAGCCCAATCTCACCGCCGTTTCCGGCGAAGCGGCCAAATTCCTGGCCGGAGGCGAATTCCCAGTGCCGGTGGGCCGCGATCGCGACGGCAACATCACCGTCGAGTACAAGCAATTCGGTGTCGGCCTTTCCTTCACGCCCGTGGTTCTAAGCAAAGGCCGAATTTCGCTTCAGATATCCACGGAAGTGAGCGAGCTCACGAATGTCGGCGCTCTCAAACTCGTCGACGTCACGTTGCCCGGTTTGTCGGTTCGCCGCGCCCAGACGACGGTCGAACTTCCTTCCGGCGGCAATCTGGCCATTGGCGGTCTCATTCAGCAGCAAACGAAACAGAATATCGACGGCCTTCCGGGGGTGAAGGATCTGCCGGTTCTCGGCGCGCTTTTCCGCAGCCGCGACTTTCAGAACAATGAGAGCGAGCTGGTTGTCACAGTAACCGCCTACCTTGTGAACCCGGTTGCACCCGGCGCCATTGCCCATCCCGATGATGGCTATGCCGTGCCGACAGATCTGGAAACGATCCTGCTGGGGCGTCTCAACGCTGTCTACGGCAAGGACGCGAAACTCCCGCCGGATGTTCCGAGGAATTCCGTCGGTTACATCGTGCAATGATGAGAGGGGCCACCATGAACCATTCTGCGCGCATTTTTCGGAGCTGCGCTGCGACTGCAGCCTTGCTCATCAGCGCATGCGCTTCTCCGGTCAACGGACCCGAGGATGCCATACCTTATACCGAGCGGTTTCCGATCGCCGTCGAACCTCAAATGGAGACGTTACGCGTCCCTTATGATGCCGCCCGCGCCGATATCGACCAAGCCGGAAGCGCGGAGCTGCAGCGCTTCGCGCGCGAATATCTGGAGAGTGGCGCCGGCACCATTGGCATCGTCGCGCCGCGCCGTTCCCCCGAGGTGTCCAACACCATCGCCGACCGGTTGGTGTCGCTTGGCATCCCACGCAGCCGCATCACGATCGGAGGCGAAGGCTCGCTCACTGCCGACGAAATCCGGATCACCTATATCCGCTATCACGCGCTGGCGCCTCAATGCGGCGACTGGTCGGCCAATCTCGGCTACACTGCGGCCAACAAGACCGCGCCCAATTTCGGCTGCGCCACGCAGCACAATCTCGCGGTCATGGTCGCCGACCCGCGCGACTTGACGACACCGAAACCGCTCGATCCCGAAGATATTCAGCGGCGCCTGACGGTGCTCGACAAGTACCGCAAGGGTGAAACCACTGTGGCAGCCAAGTCGCAGGAACAATCGGGCGCTGTCTCCGAGGTCGGAAGCGGCGGAAAGTAACGAGGATTTAGGGATGATCAAGGGAACAGAAGATCAGCCAATGATGGGCGAAAGTTTCAGTGCGTCGCCTAACGAACGGCCGGTGCCTCGTATTTCCATTGCCGCGTTTTGCGAATTCCCCGACACAAGGCAAGCGCTCAACGCTGCGGCGGGCGACCGCAGGCTGTCGAAGGCCCATCTCACGATCCACGCTGGGGGTATCAGCGAAGCCATCAGCTATTTCGGCCAGAACCAGACACCGAACCTATTGATCGTTGAAACCACGGAACAAGGACAAGCGGTCGTTCAGCAGCTCGAGAAACTGGCCGCCGTGTGCGACGAAAGCACCAAAGTGATGGTGATCGGCCGCGCCAATGACGTGCATCTTTATCGCGAACTGGTACGTCGTGGCGTGTCGGAATATCTGATTGGGCCCTTGTCGCCCCTGCAAATTATCGAGACCATTTCCGGCTTGTATTCCAATCCGCACGCTCTTCCGATAGGGCGCGTCATCGCATTTGTCGGAGCGCGCGGTGGCGTGGGTGCTTCGACCATCGCCCACAATGCCGCTTGGTATGTCGCCGAAGGACTGCAAATCAATACGGTAATTGTCGACTTCGATTTGCCATTTGGAACGTCCGGTCTGAATTTCAATGAAGATCCCGAGCAAACGGTGGCCGACGCTTTGACCACTCCGGAACGTCTCGACGACGTGCTTCTCGACCGCCTCCTCGTCAAGTGCCGTGATCATCTCTCGCTGTTTGCCGCGCCAGCCTTGCTTGACCGCGACTTCGATGTCGGCAAGGAGGCCTATGAGAACGTCATCGATCGCGTTCGTGGTGCAATTCCCTGCGTAATCGTGGACTTGCCGCATGTCTGGTCGCCATGGGCGCGCCAGGTTCTCACGGCAGCCGACGATATCGTTATTGTCGCGACGCCTGACCTGGCATCCTTGCGCAATTCCAAGAACCTGCTCGATGTGCTGAAGGCGAAGCGCATCAATGATAAGGCGCCAAAGCTCGTGCTAAACCAAGTTGGCGTGGCCAAGCGGCCCGAGATTCCGACCAAACAATTCGGCATTGCCATCGAGCAGGAGCCTGCCGTGGTGCTTCCCTTCGATCCGCAGCTCTTCGGCGCCGCCTCGAACAACGGCCAGATGGTTGCGGAAATTCAACCCAATTCGACGGCGGCCGAAGGCATGCGTCTGCTGGCCGAGATCATAACGGGGCGCGTCGTGCCACAGCAAGGCAAGAAGTCAAAACTTGCTCTCCTGCCCTTCCTCAATCGTAAAGCGGGATAATAGATGTTCGGCAAGCGTGCCGTTTCCGAGGAGCCGACGCGCCCCGCTGGCGCGGGCGTTCCTGCACGCGTTTCATCCGCCGAGAACTCGAGGGCCGCACCGAATGCCCTCTCCGGCGCGGCCAGACTTGCGCCTGCCGCGCCTGGGCCTGCACTCGCGCCGTCGTCGTCGGACACGGCACCGGCATTCGTCGACAACCGCAGCGACGATTACTATCAGATCAAGACCACGATCTTCAGCGCCCTGATCGACACGATCGATTTGTCGCAGCTCGCGCAGCTCGATGTTGATTCCGCGCGCGAAGAAATTCGCGACATCGTGAGCGAGATCATTTCGATCAAGAATGTCCAGATGTCGATTGCCGAGCAGGAGCAGCTGCTCACCGATATCTGCAACGACGTGCTGGGTTACGGCCCGCTCGAGCCGTTGCTCGCGCGCGACGACATCGCCGACATCATGGTCAATGGCGCCTCGCGCGTCTTCATCGAAGTCCGCGGGAAGGTCCAGCTCACGAATATCCGTTTTCGCGACAATGCGCAGCTGATGAACATCTGTCAGCGTATCGTTAGCCAGATTGGCCGCCGCGTCGATGAAAGCTCGCCCATCTGCGACGCGCGTCTGCCCGACGGTTCACGCGTGAACGTCATCGCGCCGCCTTTATCGCTGGATGGGCCGACGCTCACCATCCGAAAATTCCGCAAGGACAAACTCAAACTCGACGATCTGGTCCGCTACAATTCGATCTCACCGGAGGGCGCGCGCGTGCTCGCGGTTATCGGCCGCTCCCGCTGCAACATCATCATCTCGGGCGGCACGGGTTCCGGTAAGACTACGTTGCTCAACTGTCTCACCGCCTATATCGACGCGGACGAGCGCGTCATCACCTGCGAAGATGCCGCCGAACTGCAGCTGCAGCAGCCGCACGTGGTGCGTCTGGAAACGCGTCCGCCCAACCTCGAAGGGCAAGGTCAGGTCACCATGCGCGATCTTGTCAGAAACTGTCTGCGCATGCGTCCGGAGCGCATCATCGTAGGCGAAGTCCGCGGGCCTGAAGCGTTCGATTTGTTGCAGGCCATGAACACCGGTCACGACGGGTCAATGGGAACGGTGCACGCCAACTCCCCACGCGAGGCGCTGTCGCGCATGGAATCGCTGATCACGATGGGTGGCTACAATCTGCCGTCGAAAACAATTCGTGAGAATATCGCTGGGTCCGTGGACATCATCGTGCAGGCCGAACGCTTGCGCGACGGTTCGCGCCGCATCACCCACATTACCGAGGTGTTGGGTCTGGAAGGTGAGGTGATCATCACGCAAGACCTGCTGACCTTTGAAATCGAAGGCGAAGACGAAACTGGCCGTATTGTCGGCCGACATGTGGGAACAGGCATTGCGCGCCCCTCCTTCTGGGATCGCGCGCGTTATTTCGGACTGGAGCGCGAACTGTCGGAAGCGCTGGATGAGGCGCAGAAATAAGGGCCACGGCAGATATGAACATCACGATGATTCTGATAGTGGGTTTGCTTCTGCTTGTGGCGGTAGGGGGAGGCGCCTTCGCTTTTGCAGGCGCGAGCTCGGAACAGTCGAAGAAGCGCATCAATGCCTTGGTCGAGACAAAGCTCCCGGTCAAGCCCAACGACGGCGGCAACCCGCAACGCCGCAAATCCGTCCAGACCGCGCTTAAGGATCTGGAAAAACAGCAGCGGGCAAACGCGAAGAAGCGTCCCGACCTCCACCGGCGAATCGAGCAGGCCGGCCTTTCATTCAAGCCTCAAACCTATTGGATATGGTCAGCCGGTGCAGGTGTATTAGGAGCTTTGGTCGCGTTTCTCAGCGTCAGGGTCTTTTATGCTGTGCCGCTCGCGGCTTTTGGCTGCATGTTCGGCCTACCACGCTGGGTCCTTACTTTTCTCAAGAACCGCCGGGAAAAGGCGTTCACCAAGGAATTTGCTCCCGCGATCGATACCATCGTTCGAAGCGTGAAAACGGGCTTGCCGGTCAACGAAGCCCTGAAACTCGTGGCCAATGAAATTCCCGAACCGGTAGCCGGCGAATTCCGCGTGCTCATCGAAAGTTTGAAATTGGGTGTTCCCATGGAGGACGCGCTCAAGCGCATGTATGAGCGCATGCCGACTGCCGAGGTGAATTTTTTCGGCACCGTCATGGCGATCCAACAAAAGGCGGGCGGGAACCTGTCCGAAGCCTTGGGCAATCTCGCCGGTGTATTGCGTGAAAGAAAGCGCCTACAGGGAAAGATTAAGGCATTGTCGTCTGAAGCAAAAACCGGCGCCATGATCATTGGTTCGCTGCCTCCGGGCGTAATGCTGATCGTATATGTGACAACGCCTGATTACATCAAGCCGCTGTTCACTACGCCAACCGGAAACCTGTTGCTTTTCGGGTGCGCCATCTGGATGAGCATCGGCATTCTTGTCATGAAGAAAATGATAAGTTTCAAATACTGAGCGAGCGGCCATGTATATTAATTATCTATACCTTCTGCTTGAACGCGAATTTCTGGTAACTGCACTCGCCGCGATCGCCGCTTTCGCCACGATCATCACCCTTGGCATGCCCTATATGAAAGGGGACGCCCTCGGGAAACGGATGAGCGCAGTGGCTGACCGGCGCGAGCAGTTGCGCCTGAAACAGAAGGAAGCCCTCGCCCAAAATGCTCGTCGTGGAAATATTCGTGGGGCCAAGCCCAAGGCCTTCATGAAACGTATCCTCGACGATCTGAAGCTTAAGAGGCTTTTGGAATCGCCCGGCTTAAGGGATAAGTTGGCGAATGCCGGCTACCGCGGCGAAGGTCCCCTCGTCACGTTTTTGTTCTTTCGCTTCGTAATGCCGCCTGTGGTCTTTATCGGCGCGCTCTTCTATCTCGTGGCGGTGACCAATCTGTCTTGGTCGTTCAATACGAAATTGCTGGCCGCGATGGCTGCGGCCTTAATGGGTTATTACTCGCCAGACGTCTTTATCACCAACCGGATTCAGGCGCGCCGTGACTCTATCATGCGCGCTTTCCCCGATGCGCTCGATCTTCTGCTGATTTGCGTAGAATCCGGCATGTCGATCGAAGGCGCTTTTAACCGTGTGGCACAGGAAGTGGGAACGCAGTCGGTTGAACTGGCCGAGGAACTCGGTTTAACGACGGCTGAACTGTCCTATCTGCCCGACCGCCGGCTGGCGTTTCAGAATCTCGCTAAGCGTTGCGGCCATTCGGGCGTCAAAGCTGTTGCCGCAGCTTTGGTGCAATCGGAAAAATATGGCACGCCCATGAGCCAGGCTTTGCGCGTGACCGCACTCGAAAATCGCGAAATGCGCATGGCGGAAGCCGAACGCAAAGCCGCCGCCCTTCCTTCCAAGCTCACGGTGCCGATGATCACCTTTTTTCTGCCCTGCCTGTTCGTCGTAATACTTGGCCCGGCAGCCATGAGGATCTCCGGCATGATCAAGTAAGGGCCAACAGCAGAGCGGTTGCTCCTGCGAACACGCCGACACTGCCGGGCTGAGTGCGTTTCCGAGCCTGGACCGAAAAATGGAGCGGCACGGGTGGGTGCGCTTGCTGTTCGTGCGGACGCCGCGAGGCGCTCGGGCCGCGAAGGCTAACGTGCCCGCGCGAGCGCGTTGTGTGCCGGCGCATCGACGAAGCGCCACGCGGGAATCGTCACGGTAGCCGTCGTGCCCTTTTCGAGCTGGCTTTCGAGCTTCAGTTGGCCGCCATGCAATTCCGCAAGCCGCTTCGCATAGGGCAGACCGAGGCCGGAACCGCCGTGGCTGCGCGACATCGAACTCTCCACCTGTTCGAACGGGCGCAACACGCGCTCGATGTTTTCGGGCGCAATGCCGATGCCCGTATCTGACACGGTGATCTGTATTCCCTTCTGACGCGAGCCGGCAATGTGGAGCCGCACGCTGCCGCCTGAGGGCGTGAACTTGATCGAGTTCGACAGCAGATTGACGACGATCTGCGTCACCAGCCGTTCGTCGCCGCGCATGCGAAAATCGGTCTGCTCGCCGAAGAAGAGAAGCTGGACGCCCGAGTCCTCGGCGCGCCCGCGGCACATCCGCACGCACGACAACAGCGCGTTGGTGACGTCGAATTCCTGCTCCTGCAGCTGCAATTTGCCCGACTCGGCTTTGGCCAGATCCAGAATATCGTTGATAATGGAGAGCAGGTGCGAGCCGCTCTGGTGGATGTCGCCGGCATAATCCAGATAGCGCTCGCCCACCGCCCCGAACATTTCCTGCGTGATGATTTCCGAGAAGCCGATGATCGCGTTCAGCGGCGTCCTCAACTCGTGACTCATCGTGGCGAGGAATTCGCTCTTCGACTTGTTGGCGCGCAGCGACTCCTCGAGTGCGTCCGTCGCAATACGGTTTTTTTCCTCCGCGACTTTCTGCGCCATGTAGGCTTTGCGGATGTAAAGCTCCTGAATATACGCCGACAGCAGCCCGACGCCGGTCGACATCGTCAGAAAGAAATTGTTGTTGATGTAGAACTGGAACGGGATCGGATTGATCCACAGACAGACCGTCTGATACGAAGCAAACAGAACGATCGAAATCAGCACCGAATAGCGGAATTTGAGCCGGATCAACGTTCCGCAATAGCTCACCACCATGATCAGGCCGGCGTAATATAGCCAATTGTACGGCGGCAGCATCACCGCCGTCATGGCTACCACGCCCATTCCGGCGAAGAGCATCGCGAGTCCCAAGAAGAATTGGGCTAGGCGGAAGAACACCGGAAAGAATGTCGCGAGAAAAATTCCGAGCAGGATCGGAGTTACGACGCCGAAGCGGATCAGCAGAATGGGGCCAAGCGCCGGTCCGCCCACCACACTGTCGAGAATGCCGAACGTCGTGTAGAGCAGCGTTCCCGCGACAAGATAGACACGGATGAACCGGAGCGATTGCCGAAGCATCTCCGCTTCGAACATGCGCTCGGCGTTCGGATCGCGAAAACGCAATCGGATGCGGTCGAGCTGGAATTGCGGCTCGCTGTTCGGAGTCATCGCGGTCCCGGCATTTCGTACCGCATGTTATTTGTGTCAGCCGGTTAAGAATTCCGTAGCGGATCGCGCCTGATGTTTGGTTTCTCTTGCGAAAGGTTAAGAGGTCCATAAGCGCGGCGATAGGAGGCCCTCTGTCGCGGCAAACGCCTTAGGTGTTTAGGTCCAACGGCTCTCAAATGAGGTCAATTCGGCGCCTCCGCGACACTGCCGTCATCAATAAATAGTTTATTCCTATGCTGCCAGACTGCCGTGAGTCAGGTCCTGTATAGTAATGCGATGAGGCATCGTGGAAACGAAGACAGATCGCGATTGTGGAGTAAAGCAATTTGAGGACCTCAACCTAAATTGTATGCAGCCTAAACCTGAACAAACCGGCGTCTGGGTTCTCAATGCGATGATCGCTGCGATGGCAGTGCTCGTGGCGGCACTCGCCGGGGTGGCGTTCATCGCAACGAACAGCGGCTGGGCAATTGTTGCTTGCGTCATTACCGAGAACAGTTTTGTCGTTATGCATTCTGTCTTTATGGCGCGCATCGCTCGCCTTTGATGACAGAAATGAGTCCGGTAGTGTGAAACGGCGTCGGCTAGGGAATGGGCAACTGCAGGCGACGCCGCAGGAACTAAGCACTAACGCCCGAAAGGAGCAGCCTTACCGTTCTCGCCCGGGTGAAATTATAGGCAAAGACGTGCACCACCCCTTCGGAAGCGAGGCGGGACACCATCTTCATCAGGAAGTGCACCGCGCCAATACCGACAGAACTAGACCATTTTCCTCGCCAGCGTAGCGCTACGTCGGCTTCTCGCTTTGAGACGAATGTAAACGTCTTCTCGCGCCGCGTAGCGGGAGTTCTGTTTTTCCACACTCACGCTTGGCGCAGTTCCTGACGTGATCGTTTGGAAACGCTGACCGGTAAACCCCGATCCATGCGTCCACAGGACATCGAGGTCGGCGGCACACCAGAACGCCTAAATCACATCTCTGATCAGGTCGCTGCCAGCTGGAATGGTTTCCACACCACTTAGCCAATGCATATCGAAAACTCAACCGTTGAATTGAACCCCGCAGCCGGGCGGCGGAGCTTACTTCGTGAGGCGCCGGGCTGCCCGCGCCTGTTCAAGATCCGCGACCCCTAAAGTCACTAAACTAGAAGCCTGGCTCCGCTGACCGCGCGCTTTCATAAATCCGGCGCCCGCCAGAACAGTCCTGAGAAATCTGAGTTCTCGAGGCAGTGGGCCGTCGATTGGAACTGATTGCTCGAACTCCACTCCAGCGAAATTCGCGCGGCGCCAAACAGTCCTCGCCCTGTAACCGATAAGGCTCTTTCGGTCGACCAGGAAGAAAACGGCAGGGATGACGTCGTCCGAGTCGACACGAATCTGCGCGCCCGACCCGCTGATCGATCTGATGGCGCACGGAATGATTCGCGCCTTTTCGTCGGATACGATGACTCCGCTCCACAGAACACGTTTGCGAATCGAACGCCTCTGATCTTCTACCGAGCTCTGACCCATGGGAATTGCCACTCCAAAAAATCAGGCATTTGTACGAGAAAATGTGACAAATTGTTGCAGGTCACCTCAGTCCAAAAATTGTTTTCCGGCCCCGTCCGCTTCGCAGGCATCGTGAGCTTCGCAATAGGCTCATTGTAGATACTACAGTGGTTCGCAACGCACATAAAAATGGCAACTCTGATTTGCCTACTCGTGCTATTCCCATGATGAGGCTTGCGGAGTGCATGGTTGCGCAATCGTTGCCGCTCGAAAAGACCGGGGCCGGACGCGTATCCTGCATCGGGCAGCCGTGCTCCCCAAGCGTTCGTTCTCGTCAGGTGCAGTGCGAAACCGGCCGTGCGCTTTACCGTTCATGCGTAGATCAGGCTATGAAATTTCGATCGGTCAATACAGGGTACGTATCAAAAGTAGCCTAATATTATATTTACCCCGTTGTGGTTTTCTGTCCAACGCCGTCATTTTCATCGTTTGCTTGAGTTCCGCTAAGCGCGGTGGCGACTGCACTTACGAGTATCGAGGAATGAACCGGTTAATCGCGTGAGTTCGGCAAGATGAGTTCGCTCTCCAAGGGTGCGGCATCGACAGACGTCTCGCGCGAGGCCGTTCTCAACCAGCTCGGCCGCATTCTCGCGAGCCCTTCGTTTCAACGATCGGAGGCGACCGCCAGGCTCCTGCGCCACATTGTCGAGGAGAAGATAGCCGGCCGGGCGAACGGACTGAAGGAATACATCCTCGGAGCGGACGGTCTCGGCAAAGGATCTTCTTTCGACCCTCGGATAGATCCCATCGTTCGGGCGGAAGGTTCGCGCTTGAGAAGGCGGCTGGAAAAATATTACGTCGCCGAAGGCAAAGACGACCCTGTCGTCATCTTGCTGCCCAAGGGCAGCTACCTGCCTACATTCAAAAACCGGCCGACGCCCTCCAATTCTCCCGACGCGCGTCAGCAGTTAGATTCGCAAATTCTCCAGCTTGCTCTCCGCATCACCACCGTCTTTCTTCTTGTCATCGTGGCCCTTGGCTTCTGGCGTTTTCAATAAAGCGACACCGGCATTTCGATCGCTGTGCTGCCCTTCGTCAATCTGTCACCACCGCGCTGGCAAAAAATTCCCCATCTTCGAGTGGTGGCGCGGAGCCCCGCATTTAAGTTCAAGAATCAGCCCCTCGATCTGCAAGCCGTTGCCAAGGCGTTACATGCAACCCATCTCGTGGAAGGATCGGCACGCGGCTCCGTATTGCGGCGTGCTCTTAAGAGCCGAGGACCGGATAAACCATCTGGAGCGGCAGCTGCGCCGTGAACTGAATCCGTGACGTCACCATCTGACACCTCCTATCTCGCTAGATTAGAAGGTGTTGTGCTGATCCATTGAATCCGCCCCAGTCGCAGACCGCGGTGATCGCCAGAGCCGGCAGAAGCACGGAGTAAAGCCGCGCAAAGCGACTGGCGGTAAATTCCAGAGGTGTCTTTTCGCGCGTGGAGAGCACATGCGCGATCACGTAGCCCGACAGCACGAAAAAGACCGAAACTGCCGGCGCACCCGCCCGATTGAGCCGCCAAAGGAGTCCGCCCGTAACGGTCATCCCGCCGGCGTGAGCGCCAAACACCGCAAAAGCCGCGGCGAAGCGCACCAGGTCGAGGTAGAGAGATGTGGCCCGCTTTAAACTGACGGGGTTCGCCATAGGCCCCGCCGAAGATCAGGCCGGCCTTCACGATGTTGGGAAACACGAGCACTGCGCGCGATTGTTCCGCGATATCCGCTGCAATTCTGTTGGTCCGGTAAAGCGCCTGATCGAAATCCTTCGTTATGTCTTCAGCCGCCGAAGCGGCTTTCGCGCTTCCGCAGGGGACCATGGTTGCGGGCGCGACCAACTCATCTTGGTTCGCGGCCGTTGCTTGCGAGATCAGTTTGTCGTTGGCGTTTTACGTGCAGATGAAGAAATCAGCAGGTATTTTCGACGGTTTTTGATGAAAATGGCGGGCATGTCTGGTCGGGCCAGAAGTCCTGGTCAACGTTGCCAAACTCTGTGGGATTGGTAAAGGCGAGGTTTCTATTTACGTAAGCGTAAGAGATAGGACGACACGCCGTTTTGGGCGGCGTAGATATCCTACATCGATACTCCACAACGGATGAGAAATGACGAACGTCCTCGGCAGCTGGGTGTGGATACTTGCCTTCTTCCCCTTATGGGCCTTGATGGCATGCTTGTGGTTCGCTTTGGCATCATTTCCGAAACGGATAGCTGGCAGTCGCGTGTGTAAGGCCCTCGATGGCGCTGCTGTGGCTCTAAGCATCGGTTCTGCCGCCGGAGTCCTGATCAGCCTGAACTGCAGGAATCTGATTCACCTTCCGTTTGCTGATCCGGCATGCCAGACGGCAAATTTGCAGTTTGCTCTCCTGAACGGTCTCTAGTCGCGTGAACGGACTTAGGCGGCCGGAAAATTCCGGCGGCCTCTTACCGATGAGACTAATGCGTCGACGACTCGCCTTTGAGAAAGGAACTGTACACCCAGCCCTCTCGCGCGATGTTGCGGCCATCGCCCTTGGTGTTAACAAGCGTCCAGTTGCCGCGCCTTTCCATAGTCGCCACTTTCAACCCGTGCGGCAGTGTCGCGACGACGGGTGCCGTATTTGAAGGGTTCGCGCGAACATTCACATCACGAACCACAACGGCCACCTGTTGTGTAACGTTCGTGGATTGCACGGGAGCAGCCGCGTTCGGAGCGCCGGAACGGCCGGCCGTTGGATCAGATCCGGAGATGGCTACTTTAAAGGGGAAGAGGAAATTCTGCGGTAGAGACTCGATGCTGGCATAGGACGTGATCGCCAGTACAGCTAGGAACAAAGACACGAAGACAGCGCGAGCAGGGTGCGTTTGCGATTCCCTGAGCCCGTCTTCAAACGGGTCGTCGGCAACCCCGATCCGGTCAGGACGAAGGACGATTCTCGATTCCTGTCCGGGCTCGCTTTCCATGGATAAAAACGATTGCTCGAACTCTGTCTCATGGTTTGACCGTTTGGCCAACAGACCGTCACGAACGACGTCATTGCGAGCGCGTGCTGCCTCTTCCCTGAGCTGTGCCAACAACGCCTCAGCGGCTTCGCAACGTGCAGTCACTTCGGCGAGTGCGTTCGCGGATTGTTGCCGCCACCGTTCTTCGGCCGCTGCGAGTCGTATTGCTTCGGCAGCGTGGCTCTCCTCATGCCAGCGCTTGTGAGTCTGTTCAGCGTGCAAAGCCGCCTTTGCCAGCGCCGTCTCGCGATCTGCAAGGGACACCTTGAGAGCGATCACTTCCTCGCGCAGGCAACGAAGCTCTTCATCAGCTTGGGGATGGATGGCGGATGAATCGAGCCAAGCGCTCGCTTTCATGGGCTGCGCCGCGAAGTGGAACCTTCCATGCGGGATCTTGCTCATGCGTCCATCAGGCAAGTGCAATTCAATGGGGTCAACGCGGGCTTATATTCAAAGTGGCTCAATTGCATAATTGCTCATGGCAATTTTTCTCAATCCCTGATCCAAACACCACGAATCAAGCGTCGGCAATATTGCGCATCACTGCGCCGCTAGCCCGGCCGGCGTTTACGAAAGGTTTTGGGACATCCGCACCTCAAAAGCCTGCTACGCGACCCTGCCACATTGGCCAGCAGGATTTTCCGGACGTCTTGACGGAGTTGTACAGCTTCATTTGCGCGTCTTGACCATTGCTGCCAGCGGCACTCGCCAAAAAATCGTTGGCACCAGGACACCAGACATAGAATTGATGAATACCACTGGCGAAAAACTCGACTTGACGGTCCGAGGAGAGACTCCCAGCTGTGGCAGCCCCGGCCGCCGCAAACAGAACGCCTGCCACTACAACGATCAGGGCGCGATTTACAGACATGGTCCTGCTCCTGCGTATCAGCAAAGCCGGTGGGCACCGCGTCTGGTCGCGGGCCCCACATACACTAGGAGCCAGAATTGACCGCTACCTTTCCCAATTCCCGCTAAGTTGAAAAAAATCGTTTTGTAAGGGCGAGCCGTTGCGCCATCGGCAACAATCGTGGCCGCTTTATTCGCCGGAACTTAACGATGCATCCCGTAACCTATGCGGATTAGAAACGGCTCCGCAGGTGAACACGATGACGACAATCTCAATTGCATTTAGCGTTGCAGCAGTTCTGGCGGTATCCAGCATAGCGTGCGAAGGAACTGCGAAAGCCGCGTCAACCGCGGAACAAATCAACAGGGATGCCGATGAGTCCCTGCAAACTCTTTACCGAACGAATCCCATTGCGGCGAGTATCGCGAAGCAGTCGCGCGCTGTGTTGGTGTTTCCGAACATCGTAAAAGCCGGTCTCATTTTCGGCGGTGCCTACGGCGAAGGTGAACTCAAGCAGGGTGGGCGTGTCGCAAATTACTACAATTCGTTTTCCGGATCGTGGGGATTGCAAGCGGGTGCCCAGTCGTATGGCTATGCCGTATTCCTTATGAACCAGAAGGCCGTCGATTATATCGATCGTTCCGAGGGGTGGGAAATTGGTGTTGGACCAACCGTGGTCCTCGTTAACGAGGGTGCTGCGAAGAATCTGTCCTCCACGACGCTGAAGGACGACGCCTATGCCTTCATTTTCGACCAGAAGGGATTGATGGCCGGCGTGAGCATCGAGGGAACCAAGGTCTCCAAAATCAAACGCTGAATCAGACGCAAGTGCAGGAGTTTCGATTCCAAGGCAGGACCGTCGAGGTAAATGGCACGCTGCAGCTCGTCCAAAGCATCCCAATCACGGCCGCGACCAGTCGCGGGTCAGCGAACTTGCGGGCTCCCCATGCCCGCTTCGGGTCAAAGTCACACGCGCTCCAAGGGACTAGGACAGTTCCGCTTCTCGCCATTTCGGGCTCTCACGCGAGCCAGCATCCTTGGCCCCGGTCAGAAATCCGCTTTCTGGGCGTCGTAGCAATGGTCCCAGTTGCTTAACATCCGCCAGACATACTCGACAACGACCTGAGCCTCGCTCACCGTTGCCCCCATTCAGCCGTAGGTTATCCCCCGACGCGACGAATGGGAAAAACGTGCGAGGCTCTTTTTTGTTTACGGCTTTTCAGCTTTCGCAGTACGACCTGTGGCGTAGTCTGGAATTCGCCTACCGGCATGCTGACCCGATGCCGTTGCGTGTCAGCCGCAACAGCTTGCATTCAATCCCGGGCGCGGCCGCCATTCCGGCTGAGACCGCTGGCCGATGAACGGCAGCACCTCCTGCTTCCCTGTTTCCTCAGCCTTGCGACTCGCGAGGCGCACCTGAAACGCCGCGCTCGAGCAACACGTCCTTCGCTCCATTGATCTTTGCAGCGAGATAATCCGATCCGCCTCGATCGGGATGATTTTGCATCATTAGATGGCGGTGTGCCGAACGAATTTGATTTTCACTAGCGCCCTCTTGGAGAGCAAGAATTTTCAATGCCTCCTCGGGCGACATGGCAGAGCCAAAATACGCCGCAGAACGTCGGTCGCGATATTGATCATTAGAAGCTTGTGCTACGCGTTGCCCCTCCAAGGGCACAAACTTGCGAGTGAATTCCTGGCCATTCGCATCTAACGCATCGAGGTAAGCAAGAAGAGCATATGCGTGGTCATCTCCCCAAGAGGGCGGCAAACGCCGGTTATTCGCCGTGCTGCATAGGCCACCGATTACAGGGCCTATTCGCGCGGTTCGGGCAGCGATTGTGCCGGAGCAGAAGGCCCAATGAGCAAGGGAGCCGCTGGGCCAATCAAGTCTGCCCTGGAAGGTTGATGCTCCTCTTTACCCGCCAGAACGGGTGCTGGCTCTGACGGATGTGCCGCCGGAGGCTTCTCTATTTGGAATCGCCGACTGATGCCCGCTAATTGTTGCGCGCACCGATCAAGAATTACCTCGGCGAGAGTGCGGCAAGGGCGTCTGTCGCGTGGAGTGCGAGGTCCCGTCATGAAATCGCATGATGGGCCAAACTCCGCGGGATGCGAAAACCGAAGGTGGCAAAATGCTAATCGAAACATTACTCCGGCACGCCCCATTGCTCCAGATTGGCATTGATGACGTCACCAATGCGCGGGTCCAGAAGTGACGGGAGTGGCCAACCTTTACGACCGTAGAAGTGACGCCAGAAGCGGGTTATCAACGGCCACCGAGACGTGTTTTCGAAAAACAGGAATATCCGCACGCTGGCCCACGGCCAGCGGCGAACGCCTTTCCATTCCTTTCTTTTCCTTGCTTTTCAGCTGAGCCTGATAAGGCTCAGTGCGGCTGCGGCTTTTCAGCCAGCAAAACCCAAACGGGAACTACCTAATCTGATTCGCGAAAATCGTCACGCGGTGTCTGTCCGCGAGTTCTATTCTTATGCACACTCGATCCAAGGGGCGCGTTAAGTTTCTCTCGTTTCTGGTCTTTCTCTGTCTGCTGGAGATACGGTTTCCCGCAGTT
>Ga0310810_10003828_pt1 | contig 16519 bp, 17 predicted proteins | sample NCmetagenome_FD_207641 | JGI IMG/M metagenome (GOLD analysis project Ga0310810, IMG submission 207641) | Soil microbial communities from experimental microcosm in Duke University, North Carolina, United States - NC | ecosystem: Engineered > Artificial ecosystem > Soil microcosm > Unclassified ... | reverse complement strand
CGGCCGATCTTGGAAATGCATTGGCGATGCGGAATCTCGGTGGTCTCTTCGAGAATGGACGCGGGGTTCCTAAGGATCGTCAGCAGGCGCGCCAGTGGTATCAGAAGGCGGCGGATGCCGGAGACGAGGAAGCCAAAAGAAGGCTCGCCGCGTTCAGGTGATTCGCCCAAGCAGGTGGGACGGCCAAGATGACCCAGGTCCGTCGCGATACCCACGATATCCTCAACCAGTCGCCGCCCTATGAGGGTGTCGATCTGTTCGTGAGCGACCGCGCGTTGCGCGATGCGGTCGAGGCGAACGGTGCGGGAGCTGAGGCTGCGGCACTGTCGGAGTTCGGCCGCCGTTGGGGCACGGCCGCGATGTTCGATGCGGCGCGCGTCGCCAACGAGGTGACGCCGAAGCTCAAGACCTTCGACGCCAAGGGCTTCCGCCGCGACGAAATCGAATTCCATCCCGCCTATCACGCGTTCATGGCGGAAAGCATGCGGGCCGGCCTGCATGCCTCGACCTGGCGAGATGATGGGTCGCGCGCGGGCGCTCCTGCCGAAGTCGCGCGCGCGGCGCGCTACTTCATGGTGGCGCAGGTGGAGAACGGGCACATGTGCCCGATCACCATGACGCGCGCCGGCGTCGGTGCGCTCGCGGTGGAACCAGCACTTCTCAAGCGGTTGATTGGAAAGATCGCCTCGCGCACCTACGACCCGAGCTTCCGGCCCTGGTGGGAGAAAGACGCGATCACGCTCGGCATGGGAATGACCGAGAAGCAGGGCGGCACCGACGTGCGCGCAAATACGACCACCGCGATGCCGGCCGCCGACGGTTACGCGATTACCGGCCACAAGTGGTTCATGTCGGCGCCGATGTGCGATGCGTTCCTCGTGTTGGCGCAGGCGCCGGGCGGGCTCACATGCTTCCTGATGCCGCGCTTCCGGCCGGATGGTTCGGTGAACGCGCTGCATTTCCAGCGGCTGAAAGACAAGCTCGGCAATCGGTCCAACGCCTCGTCGGAAGTCGAGTTCGCAGAGGCCTTTGCCTGGCGCGTCGGCGAAGAGGGCCGCGGCGTGCGCAGAATCATCGAAATGGTGCAACTGACCCGCGTCGATTGCATCATCTCGTCCGCCGGCATGATGCGCATGGCGCTGGCACAGGCGATGCACCATGCGCGGCATCGCACGGTGTTTCAAAAGCGTCTCGCCGATCAGCCGATGATGCGCACGCTGCTCGCTGACATGGCGCTGGAGGTGGAGGGCACGACGGCGCTCACCATGCGGCTCTGCCACTCATTCGACCTTGCGGCGCGCGATGCGCAGGAAGCGGCGCGCGGGCGGCTGCTGACGCCTGCGGTGAAATACTGGATCTGCAAGGCGGCGCCCGGCTTTATTTATGAGGCGATGGAGTGCCTCGGCGGTAACGGCTATGTCGAGGAAACGCCGCTCGCGCGCCTCTATCGCGAAGCGCCCGTGAACGCGATATGGGAAGGCTCGGGCAACGTGATGTGCCTCGACGTGCTGCGCGCGCTGTCGCGCGACGGCGAGGCGGCGCACGCGGTGCTCAGTGATCTGGTGCAGCAATGCAACGGCTTGCCCGGAGCCAAGGAGGCCGCGGCATTCGTTGCGAGGACGTTGAGTGGTGCCGACGGCGAGGCGAGGGGACGCGCGGCGGTCGAGCGCCTTGCGCTGCTTGCCGCCGCTGCCGCGCTCACCGAGAGCGCACCGAGTGTGGCCGAGGCCTTCGCCCGCACGCGACTGCTCGCGCCGCGTGGCGTGACCTTGGGAACTGCGGATTTGTCGGTTCCCGAAGTCACAATGCTGTCAGAACGGGCACTTCCGGCGGTTTGACGAGGAACGGCGTCTCTCCCGACGCGTTCATCTCCCGATTGGCCGCGTTGCGCGGCCGCAACGCCATGGAGAGCACAATGATCACCAAGAACGGTATGATCGCATTTGGCGTCGCCAGTGCGCTCGCAATTGCCGCATCGGGCAGTGCGCTTGCCGGCCCGATGTCGATCGACACGGGCGTGAAGAGCGCGCCGGCCGCCCAGACGACCGACGTCGCCTGGCGCGGGGGCTGGCGTAGCGGTGGGGGCTGGCATCGCGGTGGCTGGGGGTGGGGCGGCCCGGCTGTTGGCATCGGCGCCGGACTGGCGGCCGGTGCGCTGATCGGCTCGGCGGTGGCCGGCGCCCCGTACGGCGGCTACTACTATGATGATCCGGGCTATGTGTACGGTGCCCCGTATGCCTATGACGCCGGTCCGACCTACTACGGCGGCTACCGCAACTGGGGTTATGGCCCGTGCTATACCAACGAGGGCTACGGCCGCCGGACGCCATGTGACACCACCGGCCGCTAAATCTGGCTCCAGCTTCGGGAAAGGGCGGGTCATGTGGCCCGCCCTTTTCGTTTGCGTCTGAAGCTAGGAAATGAGGCTCAGCACCACCGGCATCGTCAGCGCGGCCAGCGCGGTCTGGAAGGTGAGGATCTGCGCCATCAGCGGCGCGTCGCCGCCCATTTGGCGCGCGAGTACATAGGAATTGGACGACGCCGGCACGGAGGCGCAGCAGGCGATCACCGCGAGATTGGTGTCGGCAAGCCCGAGCCCCATGCCGATCGAAATCGCCATCGCAGGCATCACGACCAGCTTGAGCGCGCAAGCGATGAACATCGTGGCGTTCGGGTGAATCAGTTCGCCGACACGCAGGCCTGCGCCCACGATCAGCAGTCCCAGTGCCAGCGATGAGCGCCCAAGCGCGTCGACGAAAGCGTGTGCCGGCCCCGGGATCCACGCGGCGAGCGGATTGAGCGCAAGGCCGATACCGCACGCCCAAATGAAAGGGTTCTGCACAATCGCCAGCACGACGCGGCGCCAGTCGGGCCGGACCGGTGTCGCATAGCGGGCGAGTACCCATACGGCGAGCGCATTGAGCAGCGGGATCATCGCGACCATCGCGACGGAGGCGAGTGCGAGGCCAAGGTCACCATAGAGATTTCCGGCGACCGCCAGCGCGACGAAGGTCTGCCAGCGCGTTGCGCCCTGAAACAATGAGGTGAACGCGGGCGAGCTCGTGCCCACGTAGCGCGCGAGCAGCGGCCGGATCGCAAGACAGAGTGCGCTCATCAGCAGCACCGAGATGAGCAGCGTGCCGCCGACCGCGAGGACCGGGACCTTGGCGAGATCGGCGCGGGACAGCGAATCGACCAGCAGCGCCGGAAACATCACGTAATAGAGGATACGCTCGAGCCCGATCCAGTGCGCATCCTCCTGGATCAGCCAGCGGCGCAACGCAAAGCCGGTGATGATCAGCAGGAAGACAGGGACGAGCGCGGCGACGACGGCGATCATGGCATCAGGAGGTCGCGAGCCGTGCGAGGCGGTCGAGCGCGCCCTGCAGGATGAAGGCGGCAGCGTGCTGGTCGATGACCTGCGCGCGCTTGGCACGGCTCACATCGGCCCCGATGAGGTCGCGCTCCACCGCGGCGGTGGAGAGCCGCTCGTCCCACAGGCCGATCGGCAGCGCGGTGAGCTTTGCGAGGTTGCGCGCGAAGGCGCGCGTCGACTGGGCGCGTGGGCCTTCGGAGCCGTCCATGTTGATCGGCAGGCCGAGCACGAAGCCCGTGGCATGCCGCTCTGCGGCGAGCGCGAGCAGCGCATTGGCGTCGGCGGTGAATGCCTTGCGTGGGATGGTCGTGACGCCGGTGGCGAGCCGCCGGTCCGGATCGCTCGCCGCGACACCGATCGTCTTGGTTCCGAGATCGAGGCCGATCAATGCGCCACGCGCGGGTAAAAGGGGAGCGATCTCGACGAGCGGCAAAACCGGCATGGCGAATGGCTAGCACATTGATCCGGACGATGCCGCGACTATCCTAGAACGCACCCCCACAAGAGGACGTCACATGCAGATCACCTGGTACGGCCATTCGGCATTCCGGCTTGATTTCGGCGGCACGGCGGTGCTGATCGATCCGTTCTTCACCGGCAACCCGGCATTCGTCTCCGATAAGGCCGCGGCGATCAAGGATGTCACGCATGTCCTGCTCACGCACGGCCACGGTGATCATGTTGGCGACACCGTCGATATTGCGAAGAGCAACGGCGCGACCGTGACAGGCGACTACGATCTCCTGATGTGGCTTGCCAAGAAGGGCATCGAAAAGCTGAATCCGATGAATACGGGCGGGACGGTTGATGTCGGGAGCTTCTCGGTTTCGATGGTGCGCGCGGACCATTCGTCCGGATCGAACGAGGGCGATACGTCCATCTATCTCGGCAATCCCCATGGCCTGGTGATCAAGGCGAAGGGCGAGCCGACGGTGTGGCATCTTGGCGATACCGACATCTTCTCGGACATGGCCTTGATCGCGGAGATCTACGAGCCCAAGGTTGCGATCGTTCCGATCGGCGACCGCTTCACAATGGGCGCGAAGACCGCCGCAATGGCCGTGAAGCGATTCATCAAGCCCGCGACGGTGATTCCTTGTCACTATGGAACCTTTCCGATCATCGATCCGAACGCCGACAAGTTCGTCGCCGAAATGAAGGGTGACAAGGCGCAGGTGATCGTCCCCGAGAAGGGCAAACCCTTCACGGTGTAAGTACTCGGACCTCATCCTGAGGAGCGCCCGCAGGGCGCGTCTCGAGGGATGGCGCACGCTCCGAGCACGTGGCCATGGTTCGAGACGCCGCCTTTGGCGGCTCCTCACCATGAGGGTGTGCGTTCCGCGCGGCAATTAAGGTTTACAAAGGATAAACGTCGCGCGGTCGTCCCGTTTGGCCTAACCATTCGCGGGTCGAAGAGGACCGTGTCATGGGGCGCGAGCAGAGCGACGCCGGATACGAGTGGGTCAACGCCTGGGCGGCATCCGCCATGGTGGAGACATCCGCGGCCATGAAGGGTGAGGACGCAGCCCCACTCACTGCGAATCCCGTTCCGGTGGCTATGCCGCCCGCGGCGCCTTCGCTCTCGGATCAGCTGATGATCGACATCGCCGAAATCGAGCGCGCGCGCGATGCGCTCGAGGCGCTGCCGATCATGGCGAGTTCGTCCGCACGGCGACGCACCCAGGCGCTGACGCTTGTCCCGTCACGTACGTCGGACATGGTGCCGGTCGTCGTCGGCGGCGTGCTGGCACTGGTGATGCTCACCGTGTTTGGCGCCGCAGCGGCAATGACCAAGCTCGGGCGCTGATTTTACGCATCAACTGACCCGAAACCGGTACCCATCCCCGATCGGGGTCGAGGACATGCTTTTCGGGATGACGCGATGTCCTACGCCGCTTTCGGCAAGGCTGCGTCGCGCACGATCCATTCATGGATCTGCCCGCACGCGGGGCAGTGGACGCGCACCATCTCTGATTTGATCTGAAGCAGTGTCCCGATCTCGGTTTCGACGCCGCTGTCGATGCTGCGGCGGGTGACGGGACAGGTGAAGAACAGCCGTTCCATCGTACGCCTCCCGATCTGGAGGACGTGCCCACCGCAATATAGGCCCTTAGGCCGAGAAACGCACCCGGGTACCGAAGGGATCGCGCACCTCGGGTCCATGGGCGGAACTTGCGAGCGGCACGTTCGCATCCTTCAGTCGCGCGAGCGTGGCATCGAGTTCCTTGGAATCCGCCGCTTCGATTGCAAACCATGACAAGCCGGCGCGATCGTCATCGCGCTTTCCCGCACCCGCCGAGTGCCAGGTGTTGCTGCCGACGTGATGGTGGTAGCGCCCGGATGACATGAACAGCGCGCCGCCCCGCCCGGCGGTCGGATTGAGGCCGACGGTATCGCAATAGAACCGCTGCGTGACGGCGAGATCGCCGACGCGCAGATGGATGTGGCCGATGCGCAACCCAGCCGGCGCACCGGCGTAGCTCGTGGTGCCGGCTTCGGCCGCGAGATTGTCGAGATTGAGCCGGTCGGTCGCCATCTGGATACGGTCGCCGTTCCATCGCCACTCGTCAGGCATCCGGTCGCGGTAAACCTCGATGCCGTTCCCTTCCGGGTCGTCGAGATAGATCGCCTCGCTCACGAGATGATCGGACGCGCCGCTCAGTGCGACACGATTGCGCGCGGCATGCACCAGCCAGCGGCCGAGGTCGGCACGCGTCGGCTGCAGGAATGCCGTGTGATAAAGTCCCGCGGTGCGCGGATCGTCCGGCGTCGCGCTCGGCGCCGCTTCGAGTTCGAGCAGGGTGACGCCGCCGGCGCCCAGCCGCGCGGTCTTGCTATCACGATCGACGACCCGCAGCCCGAGCGCCTGGTTGTAGAAATCGGTGAGGCGCGAGAGGTCGCGTGCCTTCAGGCCGACCGAGCCGATGCGCAGCGGCGTGCGGTTTGCGTAGGTGACTTGGGAGGAAGGATTGGGGGCGTCCATGGCGGGGCCTTTCGTTATCGTCCTTATATTGGGACGCCGGTGAGGCGAACAATTGGGAGAATGCGGCGCGCGCGCAAGGGCCCTCGTGCGCGGGCGCAATCGAAGAGGGGCAAAGCCCCGCCGCCCACTTTGAGTGGCGCGCGCCCCGCGGTGAGCAGAGTGGCGCGGAGAACGATCCTCTTAAGAGGTAATCTCAAGTGTATTGTCCTATGAATAGGCTTATGTTTCTATCCTGCTTTGACCGAAGTCAGCAGGTCGAACTGCGGCGCATTATATGCAACGCGCGTACCCGTGAGGGCCGAACATGCACACCCATTCACTCACAGCCTGGCAGCACGATCACGAATTCCTGGGCGAAGCGCACGACCGCAACGAGCGGCGCACGTGGTTCGTCGTGGTACTGACCGCCGTGATGATGATCGCCGAAATCATCGGCGGGCATGTCTATGGCTCGATGGCGCTTGTCGCCGACGGCTGGCACATGTCGACCCATGCCGGCGCGCTCGGCATCGCAGCGCTTGCCTATCGCTTCGCGCGCCGCCATGTCGGCGACCCGCGCCTTACCTTCGGCACCGGCAAGCTCGGCGAACTCGCCGCGTTCGCGAGCGCGATCATTCTGCTGATCGTCGCGCTGATCATCATTTACGAATGTGCACAACGGCTGCTCGCGCCGGTCGCGATCGACTTCGCTGAAGCCATCGTCATTGCGGCGATCGGCCTGGCGGTGAATGTTGTGAGCGCGGTGGTCCTGTTCGATCAGGATCACCATCGTGGCCATGAGCATGATCACGACCACGCGCATCATCATCACTATCACCATCACCATGCGGACTACAATTATCGCGCGGCGTATGTGCATGTGTTGGCGGATGCACTGACTTCGGTGACCGCCCTTGTGGCGCTCGGCGCGGGCCTGCTCTACGGTTGGACGTTCCTCGATCCGCTGATGGGCATTGCCGGCGCGCTGGTGATTGTCTCGTGGTCGGTCTCGCTGTTGCGGTCAGCCGGAGCCGTGCTGGTCGACGCGGTGCCGGACGGGCGGCTCGCCGCAGCCGTACGCGAGCGGCTGGAGGTTGGCGGGGACCGGGTGTGCGACTTGCACCTCTGGCGGCTCGGGCCGGGGCATACCGCGCTGATCGCCTCGGTGGTCTCGGACGACCCACAGGTGCCCGACACCTACAAGGGCCGCCTGAAGGGGCTTTCCGGGTTCTCTCACGTGACCGTAGAGGTCAATCGTTGCGAGCATGCCCACGCGTTGCCGGGCCAAAGCGCGGTCTGCTAAGAGAGCGTGGCTATTGGCTTGAGGTTTGAATGTCCGTCGACGCCGCAACAGTCCGCCGCATCGCGCATCTCGCGCGCATTGCCGTGAAGGACGAGGAGGTTGAGCATCTCAAAGATGAGCTCAACGGCATCCTGGCGTTCGTCGAGCAGCTTTCTGAGGTGAGCGTCGAAGGCATCGAACCGATGACCTCGGTAACGCCGATGGCGATGAAAAAGCGCGACGACGTAGTCACCGACGGGGGCATCGCGGAAGACATCGTGAAGAATGCGCCGGCGACGGAGGATCACTTCTTCCTGGTGCCGAAGGTGGTCGAGTAATGTGCTGGGCCTGCGAAAGCGGAGATCGTGAGCGCCTCTGGGCGCTGATCGATGTCATTTCGACCGGGCAGATGCCGGCCGGGCATACGGCCGATGATCTGCGCATGATGGGCCTTCCGCAGCCGGGCGAGCTTTATCGCGAAGAACAGCCCGACGGCACCATCCTGATCCGGCAGCATTCGCCCGCCGAGATCGCGAAAAACAACGCCAAGAACAAGTTCATCTGCGAATGACCGACCTCACTGCGTTGACGCTGGCCGAAGCCCGGGATCGGCTGCGGAAGAAAGACATGACCGCGCTCGAGCTGACCGACGCGCATATCGGCGCGGTGGAGGCCGCGCGCGCGCTAAATGCCTTCGTGAAGGAAACGCCGGAGCACGCACGCGATATGGCGCGCGCCTCTGACGTGCGGCTCGCGAAGGGCGAGGGCGGCCCGCTCGAAGGCATTCCGCTCGGCATCAAGGATCTGTTCTGCACCAAGGATGTGCGCACCACGGCGTGCTCGAGAATCCTCGACGCGTTCACGCCGACATACGAGTCGACAGTTACCGCCAACCTCTGGCGCGACGGCGCGGTGATGCTTGGCAAGCTCAACAATGACGAGTTCGCGATGGGCTCGTCGAACGAGACCTCGTGCTTCGGCCCGGTGGTCAACCCGTGGCGGCGGCGCGGCTCGAATGTCGGCGCAGGCGCAGGCGGGCAGATCGAGGGTGCGCATCTCGTCCCGGGTGGCTCGTCCGGCGGCTCGGCGGCGGCGGTTGCGGCAGGGCTTTGCCTCGGCGCGACCGCGACCGATACCGGCGGCTCGATCCGCCAGCCCGCGGCCTTCACCGGCACGGTGGGCCTCAAGCCGACCTATGGGCGCTGCTCGCGCTGGGGCATCGTGGCGTTCGCCTCCTCGCTCGACCAGGCGGGACCGATCGCGCGCACCGTGCGCGACGCCGCGATGCTGATGCGCTCGATGGCCGGGCACGATCCGAAGGACACGACCTCGGTGGACTTGGCCGTGCCGGACTACGAGGCGGCGCTCGGCCGCTCCGTGAAGGGCATGCGCATCGGCATTCCGAAGGAATACCGGCTCGACGGCATGCCTTCCGAGATCGAGACACTGTGGCAACAGGGCATCGCGTGGCTGAAGGATGCCGGCGCCGAAATGGTCGATGTCTCGCTGCCGCATACCAAGTACGCGCTGCCCGCCTATTACATCGTGGCGCCGGCCGAGGCTTCGTCGAACCTCGCGCGCTACGACGGCGTGCGCTACGGGCTGCGCAAGGAAGGGCGCGACATCATCGCGATGTATGAGGCAACGCGCGCCGAAGGGTTTGGTGCGGAAGTGCGGCGCCGCGTGATGATCGGCACCTATGTGCTGTCCGCCGGCTACTACGATGCGTATTACATCCGCGCGCAGAAGGTGCGCACCCTGATCAAGCGCGATTTCGAGGAGTGCTTTGCGCGCGGCATCGACGCGATGCTCACGCCCGCGACGCCCTCTGCGGCGTTCGCGATCGGCGAGAAGGGCTCCGATCCGGTTGAGATGTATCTGAATGACGTGTTCACCGTGACGGTGAACATGGCGGGGCTGCCCGGCATTGCGGTGCCGGCGGGCATCGACGCCCAGGGTCTGCCGCTCGGGCTGCAGCTCATCGGCAAGGCGTTCGACGAGGAAACGCTGTTTGCGCTCGGCCAGAAGATCGAGGACGCGGCGGGACACTACGCACCGGAGAAGTGGTGGTGACACCGAAGGGACTTGCAGCCTCCGCCTCGAAGGCCGCGCCGCCTGTCGGCCTCGCACCGACTGTGCAGGCGCTCTGGTGGGCGGCGAAGGGCGATTGGGGCAAGGCGCACAAGATCGTCATGGAAGAAGAGGGGACGGACGCCGCGTGGGTGCATGCCTACTTGCACCGGGTCGAGGGTGATCTGCCGAACGCGCGCTACTGGTACCGGACTGCGGGGAAGCCGGTCGCGGCCGGCGCACTGGACCAGGAGTGGGCCGCGATTGCTGCCGCGCTGCTTGGCGATGCGGCGCGGTGACTATTTCGTGGGCCCGCCCGAGGTCACCGGAGGCATGTCCGAGTCGCTTACCACCTGTTTTTTGCCGCCGAGCTGGCCGCCGCTCAGGATGAAAAAACCTGCCGCCAGCACGACGACTGCCGCGAGCAGCAGTCCAAACAGGCCCGTTCCCTTCTCGTTGTTGTCAGCCATCATGCGCTCCGCTAATCGGAATCCAACGGCTTGCGCGGTGCGCTGGTTCCTGCGCGGGCGATGACAGTTCCGGTGCGTTTTGATGGCAAAAACATGAGCACCAACCTGATCAGGGGTTACGAGGTCGTGATCGGCATGGAGGTCCATGCGCAGGTCTCGTCCAACGCGAAGCTGTTCTCCGGCGCTTCGACCGAATTCGGCGGCGCGCCGAATTCGCACGTATCGCTGGTCGATGCCGCGATGCCGGGCATGCTGCCGGTCATCAACGCCGAGTGCGTGCGCCAGGCGGTGCGCACCGGGCTCGGCCTGAAGGCGCAGGTCAATCTGAAATCGGTGTTCGACCGGAAGAACTATTTCTATCCGGATCTGCCGCAGGGCTACCAGATCAGCCAGTACAAGCAGCCGATCGTCGGCGAAGGCGAGGTGATTGTCGATCTGGCCGACGGCGAGAGCATCGCGGTCGGCATCGAGCGGCTGCATCTGGAACAGGATGCCGGCAAGTCGCTGCATGACCGGCACGCCACGATGTCATACGTCGACCTCAACCGTTCCGGCGTCGCACTGATGGAGATCGTGTCCAAGCCGGATATCCGCTCGTCGGAGCAGGCGAAGGCTTATGTCACAAAGCTGCGCTCGATTCTGCGCTATCTCGGCACCTGCGACGGCGACATGGAGAAGGGATCGCTGCGCGCCGACGTGAACGTGTCGGTGCGCAAGCCGGGCGCGCCGCTCGGCACGCGCTGCGAGATCAAGAACATGAACTCGATCTCGTTCATTGGTGACGCGATCGAGCACGAAGCGCGGCGACAGATCGAGATCATCGAGGATGGCGGCACGATCGAGCAGGAGACGCGGCTTTACGATCCGGGCAAGCGCGAGACGCGCTCAATGCGCTCCAAGGAGGAGGCGCACGACTACCGGTATTTTCCCGATCCGGACCTGCTGCCCCTCGAACTCACGCAGGTCGAGGTGGACGCGCTGAAGGCGAAGCTGCCGGAACTGCCGGACGAGAAGAAGGCGCGGTTCGTGGGCGAGGGGCTCTCCGCTTATGACGCGGGCGTGCTTACGGCCGAGCGCGCGACCGCGGATTTCTTCGAGGCGGTTGCCAAGGGCCGCGATGCGAAGGCAGCCGCCAACTGGGTGATCAATGAGCTGACGGGGCGGCTGAACAAGGAAGGCAAGGAGATCACGCAGTCGCCACTATCGGCCAGCCAACTCGGCACGATCCTCGATCTGATCGCCGAGGGCACGATCTCGGGCAAGATCGCCAAGGATCTGTTCGAGATCATCTGGGCCGAGGGTGGCGATCCGCGCGCGATCGTGGAAGCGCGCGGCATGAAGCAGGTCACCGACACCGGCGCGATCGAGAAAGTGGTCGACGAAGTGCTTGCCGCAAATCCCGACAAGGTCGCGGACGTGAAGACAAACCCGAAGGCGCTCGGCTGGTTCGTCGGGCAGGTGATGAAGGCCTCGGGCGGCAAGGCCAATCCGCAGGCGGTCAACGCGTTGCTCAAGGCGAAGCTTGGCGTGTAGATCTTATTGGAGCATGATCTTTTCGGAAAACCGGTACCCATCCCCGATCGACGTCGAGGACATGCTTTTCGGGATCATGCTCCTATCCGCTTCTGCACCCAGAATTGATACATGCCGATGAAGATGTCGGGATTTTCCTGCTCGAGCGCGGCCCAGTTCCCAAGGTTCGTGCGCGCGACATCCTCGGGGAAGCGCTTCGTGTAGCGGTGCGCCAAGTCGGACGCCGCGTCGAAACCGAGAAAATCGAGCTTGGTGTCGGCCAGGAACGCAGCGATCTCCCCGAGGTCGAATGTGTGCTCCTGCACGTGAAACAAGGCGTCGCGGCACTCGCTCAGCGTGAAAAAATCCATGAGCGTGGCGACGCGGCGTTCCGGCGCCCCGTCCGGAAGCGCGAAGATCGCCTGACGGGCCGCGCGAATCCCGTCGGGCGTGGCCGGCCAGCCGTTCGTCATGACGAGTCGCTGCGCGGCAGCAATCCAGCGCCGCGCCAGTCGGCTGTAGAGCGCAACGCGCATGAAGCCGCCAGGTCGAAGGATCGAGGCAAGCACTTGCCAGCCGGCGAGCGGCTCCGCGAGATGATGCAGCACGCCGCTCACGTCCACGACATCGAAGCTGCGGCTCAGGCCGCCCAGTTCAAGGATGTCCGCCTGCCCGTAGCTGACCGGGAGGCGGAGCGCGTCGGTCTTCCGTTTCGCGTAAGCGAGGCTCGCCAGCGAAAGGTCCACCGCGGTCACGGTGACGTCGCTCATCGTTTGCAGCACGCTGACGACCTGGTGTCCGGTACCGCAGCCCGCGATCAGATAATCGAGCCGCGCTTTGCGCAGCGGCGTGAACCTCGCGAGCGGAACGGTGCGCGCGAGGTGGGCCGCGAACGGCTTTGCCTCCGAGAGCGGCGCGGTCTTGGTCCAGCGCGGGTAGGGGTTCTGCTCATACTGCTCGCGGACGGCGTGCGAGACCGCATCGCGGATGCCGGTCAGGCGCGGGATGGTCTCGCGGAGGCGGGCCTCCTCGCGCGGCTCGGCGATCTGCTGCGCCAGCACCGCGCGGAGCGGCTCCGGCCAGTCGCCTGCGAGCGAGCGCTCGGCATCCGAGAGCCCATGCAACGGCTCATAGCAGGCGAGAATGGCGAGCGTTCCCGCCTCGATCGGCTGCCCGGCGCGCAGGGCCGCCGCCACCGCATCACGCAATACGCTGATTTGTGCGGTCTCTTCCGGCGAACAGGCAAAGACGTACTCGTTGATGAAACACTGGCGGGCGAGGGAGCAGGCGAGCAAGAGCCGATCGCCGGCGAGATCCTTCGGGCTGTCGAGCAGCACACGGCGAAGGTTGGTAAGCAGGCGCTCGACACCCACATCCGCCATCTGCGTCGATTCGAGTCCGGCGCGCAGCAACTCATCGCGGGCAAGTGCGGCGATATCGTCCGACGAGATCGCAACGTGTTGCGCACGCTCTAGGAGCAGCCCGATCACCGGATCGGTCTTCAGCAAGCCAGCCGTCACCAGCGACAAGGGCCGCGGGCTTCCCCATGGCTCGGTAAGCGCCCGAATGAGCTCGCGGCGATAGGGGAACGCGAATGGGCCGACGCGGGGATCGCGCAAACAGAAATAGAACAACGCGCGGGTTTCCGCCGTCTCGCCGGCGTCGTGCAGGCGCTTCGTCGTCTTCAGGGCGCTTTCGAGGTCGCCGAGCCCGATCAGGACGGCCGCGAGCCCGGCTGCGTCGAGAAGCCCGGCCCTCAGGCTCAGCGCGCGCTGAAAGCTTGACGCCGCCTCGCTCAATGCCCCGCGGGCGGTCAGGGCGAGGCCGAGATTGTTGTATGCCTCGGCATAATCCGGCCGCAGCGCAAGGGCGTTGCGGTAATGCGCGAACGCCTCGTCGAGCCGTCCGCGTTCGGAGAACACGTTGGCGATGTTGAAGTGCCCCTCCGGGGTCGGCCGCAGCGCGACCGCGCGCTGATAGCTGGAAAGCGCCTCGTCCAGATGACCCTGAGCCTTCAGGGCATTGCCGAGATTGAGATGGGCCTGGACATGATCCGGGTTGAGCGCGATTGCGCGCCGGTTGTGCACTGCGGCCTTGTCGAACTGGGCAAGCGCTCCGTAGGCGAGGCCGATATTGTAGTGAAACTCCGGGACGCGGTCGTTGATGGCCAGAGCCTTGCCGATCAACTCCACCGCTGCATCGTTGCGGCCGACCTGATGCGCGAGGACGCCAAGGAGATGCAGGCTGTCGGAATGGCGTGGCTCGCGTGCGAGCGCCTGCCGATAATGCTGCTCTGCCTCCTGGAGGCGGCCGCTCTGATGCAACGCGAGGCCGCGCGCGAAGAGGTCCGCTGTCTCGGCGGCGCGGAAATCGTCGCGCGCTCGCGGCGTCTTGGTCATCCGATGTCCCTGCGACGACGGCGCGGCGGCTCAGGCAAGCCTTTGCATGGAAGAAAGAATATCGCGCCCGGCAGGTATCGGAAAATGAGACAAAGAAAAACCCCCGGCCTTGCGGCCGGGGGTTTCTAGCTGATCCAGCTGTGATCAGACGATCACGGCCAGAAGTTACGCTGCAAGCGCAGGATCGAGCCCCACACGTTCTCGTTCGACGGGACGTAGTTGCCCGCCGCACGACCGCCGCCGCCACCGAAGGCGAGCAGGACGGTTGCCGGGTCGAATTTGGTCTGAAGGGCCGTGTAGAACACTTCGAGACCGATATCGAACTGCGGAGCCGGGTTCCAGATCGTCCGGACGCCGACCGCCCAGACATTCCAGTCTGGATCGCAGCCGATGACCGGGCCGGTCGCGAAGTTCGGCGTCGCACCAGCAGCGGTGCGGACCGGACCAACCGGTGACGAGCAGAAGATCGCCGTCGCAGTCGCGTTGTAGTCTGCGGCAGTGTAGCTGCCCCAGAAGTCGGTACGCAGTGCCGGGGTCCAGTAGTGCTCGAACGCACCCGTGACCGAGAAGAACCGGGTCAACTGCTGACCGCTGGCGCCGATGGCACCACCGGAGGCGGTCGTCGGGCCGATCACGTTGGCGAAGATCGAGTCCATCGCCCACGCCGCGGCCAGATTGCCACCGTTGAAGCGGCCGAAGTTGTTGTTCTTGCCGCTGATGCCACCGTCCATACCGCAGTATGCGCCGGCGCCTTCGCAGAACGTGCCTTCCACGTAGAACTTGTCACCCTTGTTCCACGGGAGGTTGATCACGACGCCGCCCATCACAGCAAAACCCCAGGCATCGCCAGGAGCAAGACCGGTGTAGCCACCGGGGCCGATGAAGTTGCCAACGCCCGCCGCGGTGGCGGTGTTGTTGCCGTAGTAGCCGGCACGGTTCTGACGCAGCGCGCCAGCGATCTGTGCCGAACCCCAGGCCTGGTCAACGCGCAGCGATCCGACGATGTCCGGCACCTGGGTGGAGCCGTAGTCGCCCATGTTGATCGCGGCAACGTTGTAGGAGTCCTGAGTCGTTCCCGGGCCAGGCATGTTGCTGACCGCGAGCGCGTCGGTTCCGGCATCCCAGATGGCGTTGCGGCGCATCCAGGTGTCTTCGATCGACAGCGTGGCGGTGAAGCCGTTGCCGAACGTCGCCGTGTAGGCGGCGAGCAGCGTGCCGGCGGCACCGGTCATCGACGCAGCGCCCGTGTACGAGCAGCCGTAGCAGAACGCACCGCCGAAGAAGTCGAAGTAGGACTGCGACTTGCCGAAGGTGAATCCCGCAAACTGGATGAAGCCACGCTCGGTGTAGATACGGCCTTGCGTGCTTTCCGTCGTCGTCGTCTGGAAGCCGGCGCGGCTGTAGGCGCGCAGGGTCCCGTACTCAGTCTGCGTGCGAATGTCGATGGACGTGGTCCACCGAGCGCGCATGCGATACTCGTCAGAGTCGATCCGGTTGTTACGGCCCAGACTGCCCTGGTTCGCCTCGACGGCGGAGTTACCAGTTCCGAACGCGTATTCGGCGCGGACCCATCCGCCGATCTTGATGCAGGTATCGGTTCCGGGAATGTAGAAGAACCCGGCGCCGTAGATGCTACAAATCTTCACGTATTCGACCGGCTTGGCCTTTACGGGAAGATCGGCAGCCTGTGCCCCCGCGACCGCAACGAGACCCGCTGCGGAACCGAGGAGAAGGCTTTTCACCATCTTCATCGTGACCTCCAAGTTTGCTATCGGGAGGGTTCCGCTCGCCGGGTGCCGAAGCACCCTGGAAGGTCCCCTTAAGTTCCCCGCGAAACCACCCGGCTTTTCGGCTCTCTGATCCGCTTCACCGGACGGGGCGACTTGGGGATGCCCCCCTCCATCGCGTGTTCATCCTTAGACACGGGTCCTGCACAGACAACGAAAAAACCGCCGAGTCACAGGCTCCAAGGCGTGTTTTCAGGTGGGTGTTGCGCAAATGACACTCAGCTTTTAGCGCCTCGAAACCACGCGCAAGCCGGAGGCTGAGGAACTCATAATCAAGCTGGTTAATCAAATATTATCAAATAATTACCCGAAAGTTACTATAAGAACCTAGTCCTGATAAGGCGCTGCTGTGGTCATACCCAACGCCTCCCTGGGCCTTCGTAGCGTGCAGGGTGTGCTCTGAGATGCTGTGCTTTTTGGAACGCGGCGGAACCCTGAATCGGAAGGTCGGAAAGCGATTCTCTCAGGCATGCAGCGACAGGGCTGGGGCGTTGCAAACCGCCGCGGACAAATCCAATCATAGCGCCATGGCAACGATGCAGAAGCAGTCCGCTCCGGCCAGCACGCTTGAAAAGGAGGTCGGCGAGGGCGTGGCGGCGCTGCGCAGCGGGCGATTCGTGGAGGCGGAAGGGATCGCGAGGACCTTGATCGCGCGACATCC
>Ga0310810_10003826_pt1 | contig 16526 bp, 19 predicted proteins | sample NCmetagenome_FD_207641 | JGI IMG/M metagenome (GOLD analysis project Ga0310810, IMG submission 207641) | Soil microbial communities from experimental microcosm in Duke University, North Carolina, United States - NC | ecosystem: Engineered > Artificial ecosystem > Soil microcosm > Unclassified ... | reverse complement strand
GGAAACCTCGGCAAGCGAAATGATGTCGTTGAAGGTGACGTTGTCGCGCTTCTGCTTCAGGAAGCTGACGAGCCGATCGAAGTGACTTGCATCTGCCAGCGCCATGGCGCCGTACTCCTGTCTTTCGCCAGCCCGCAAGATGCGGGCTCCTCCCCCACGTCACGCCTGCGATCTTTTGGTTACGCGCGGACGCTATTCGGCGAACACCGCTTCGATTTTGGTTTTGAGCGTCTGCGCGTTGAACGGCTTGACGATGTAGTTGTTCACGCCGGCCTTCTTCGCCGCGATGACGTTCTCGGTCTTGGACTCGGCGGTGACCATGATGAACGGCGTCTTGGCAAGACCGGGATCCAGGCGCACTTCCTTGAGCAGCTCGTATCCGGTCATCGGCTCCATGTTCCAGTCGGAGATCACGAGCCCGTATCTCTTCTCGCGCAGCTTGGCGAGTGCGGCGGAGCCGTCGGATGCATCGTCCACGTCCTCGAAGCCGAGCTGCTTCAACAGATTGCGGATGATGCGGATCATCGTGTTGTAGTCGTCAACGACGAGGACCGGCATCGACACGTCGACCGCCATTGGAAAGCTCCCCTACGCCTGCGCGCGCATCTCGCGCCGCGCCATCACGCGTTCAGTGAAGGGCGTCCAACCCCTCTCCCCACGTCGGCGGACGCTAGCAAGGGCGTTTGAATATCCGGTTAATCCAGCAATTTGCAGGGTTTGCGGGGCGGCGAACGGGCTGGCGGCCGATCCGATGGCCGCGGCCATCCAAAGTCGTATTGCGTCGCGCGCTGAAACAAGCGCCCTTGCGCGGCGTTAACACTTGGTCAAGCAATCGGTCATGAACGTCCGCCCGCAACCCGTCGACCCGCGCATGCTCCGCCTCCTCGGCTTCGAGGACCTGCACGTCGGCATGCGCGAAAGCCTGATGAAGACCGTGATGGATTCCGACGTGGTCGGCTTTGCGCGGCTCTCCGGCGACGACAACCCGCTGCACCTTTGCGAGGTCTATGCCTCCGAGACCCGCTTCGGCCAGCGCATCGCGCACGGCCTTTACACAGCGAGCCTGATCTCGGCCGTGCTGGGGACGCGCCTCCCCGGCCCCGGCGCGGTCTACCGATCGCAGACGCTCAACTTCCACGGCCCGGTGAAGATCGGCGACGTGGTCGAGGTCATCGTCGAGGTGGTTGAGCTCACCCCCAAAGGCCGCATTGTGCGGCTGCATTGCGAGGCAAGCGTCGACGGCAAGCTGGTGCTCGACGGCGAGGCCGTCGTCTCGGTGCCGGCGCGGCCCGCCGCGAAGGGTTGACTTCGCGGCGCGGAGCACCGCAGGGTCGGCGCGCCCACGCATCCTTTCCGATGACCGCGCATCTCAATCCGAACAAGCCTTTTCTCGTTGCCCGCGACGACTCACCGCGCGTCGCACCGTTCAGGGGCGCGGTCGCAGCGATCGGCAATTTCGACGGCGTGCACCGGGGGCACCGCGCTGTGATCGATGCCGCCCTTGCGCGCGCTGCCGCCCTCGACGCCCCTGCGATCGCGATCACGTTCGAGCCGCATCCGCGCAAGGTGCTGCGGCCGTCTGATCCGGTATTTCGCCTTACCGACGAGACCTCGAAGCTTCGCCTGCTCGCGGCGACCGGCCTCGGCGGCGCGCTGGTGCTCACGTTCGATGCAGCTTTTGCCGCACTGACCGCCGAACAGTTCGTCGCGCGCATCCTGGTCGGACGATTGGGCATTCGGGGCGCGACCATCGGCTTTGATTTCCACTTCGGCCATGAACGGCAGGGTTCTCCGGCATTTCTTGCCGGAGAGGGTGAGCGCTACGGCTTCTCGGTCGAGACCGCGCCGCCGCTCGAGGACGAGGGGCGGCCGGTGTCATCCTCGTCGATCCGCGCGGCGCTGTCCGAGGGTCGCGTCGTCGAAGCCGCCGAACTGCTCGGCTATCCGTGGTTTGCCTCCGGCACCGTCCAGGCCGGCGACCGGCGCGGACGCGATCTCGGATTCCCGACCGCGAACATCGCGCTCGACCCAGACTGCGGGTTGAAGCACGGCATCTATGCGGTGCGCGTCGGGATCGGAGGGTTGATCCGCGACGGAGTCGCAAGTTTTGGCACGCGACCGACCTTCGATAACGGCGCGCCGCTGCTCGAGGTACATATCTTCGATTTTTCCGGTGACCTCTATGGCGCGCCGATCGACATTGCCTTCATCGGCTGGATCAGGCCGGAACTGAAATTCGATTCCGTCGATGCGCTGATCAAGCGCATGGATGACGATGCGCGGCTCGCGCATGCAGCGCTTGGCCGGGCCGGCGATGTTTTCCCGCCGCTCGGCACCATCATTACGTAGAATTATCTGCGTACGGCAAGGAAGCAGGCGAGCCCTACGACCGCGAACGCCGCGGCGACGGTAAGCGCCACCGGATCGGACGCGCGCTCTGCGACGAACGCCATGACGAGCGGGGCAATGGCGGTGATGATCAGCGCAGGGCGCGCAATGCGCCCGACGATGCGGCCGTAGCCCGCGGGACCGAACAATGCGAGCGGCACCGCTCCGCGCGCGATGGTGACGAGCCCATTCGCGCCGCCGAACATGATCGCGAACATCATCGCGACCGGCGCGGAAATCCCGAGCAGCCCAAGGAACGCGAAGGCCAGCACCATCAGGCCGACGGCGAAACGCACCATCACGAGCGGATGGATGTTGCGCGCGAAGAAGAACTCGCAGAGACGGGCGGCGACCTGGGAAGGGCCGAACAGCGTGCCGATGAATACGACCGTTGCGGCATCGATGCCGGCCCGTTTCAGGATCGCCAGCAGATGCGCGGAGAGCCCGGAGGGGATGAAGGCGTACGCGGAGAAAGCTGCGACCAGCAGCAGGAACGCGACCCCGCTCGCGGGGCGCACCGGCGGCGTCGATGCCGCGGCATCCGCAGGCACGATGTCGATAGCGGCGCGTCCCCGCGGCAGCGCGAAGGCATGCAATGGCGCTGCGATCAACGCGAGCAGCGCCGCGTAGAAGAGGTAAGTGCCCTGCCAACCCAGCGGCTTCAGCAGCGCGAAGGTGACAGGCCAGCTCACCGTGGAGGCGAAACCACCGGCAAGGGTGAGCACGGTGATCGGCTGGCGGGCGCGCGCGCCGAAGATGCGGCCGAGCGTCGCGAAGGCCGGATCGTAGAGCGAGGCCGCCATCGCGGCGCCGAGCAGCATCCACACCGCAACGTAGGCGACCGGATGCGCCGCGTAGGTCATCGCCACGAGCCCGGCCGCCCCGGCGAGCGAGCCGAAGGGCATGACTGAATGCCCGCCATGGCGGTCAATCAGCCCGCCGACCGTTGGCGCGACGAAGCCTGCCGTGAGCAGACCCGCGGAAAATCCGCCCATCGCAAAGGTCAGCGAAAATCCGCGCTCGGCCGCGATCAGCGGAAGGATGAGCACTGGCGTGTAGAAAATCGCGCCCCAGGCAAGAATCTGCGTGACGCCGAGCACCGGAACGGCACGCCAGGGACCGACAAGGAATTCGCGGAGAGAAGGCATTGCGACTCGGAAAGGCTAGCACACGTCGAGCATTGTTCCGCTTTCCGAGCACGAAAGTGCGTCACCTAGGGTCCGGCCAATCCCCGGTTGCAATCTTGCAAAAACTCACATCGGTTAGCAGATTTTCCGAGTTCCTACTCAGTTACCTTTAACCAGAGGGAATGGAACTTTTTCGTTGAAAAATCTCATTAAGTTTGCATCCCGCATGATGCATGTCGGCACAACCCCGGAGTGTCGACGCCGTGTCGAAAGAGGAGCTGTTTCAGCATCGTTCGATCGACCTCAGCCTCGGCGGGCGATACAGCCTGGCGAGCCGCTACGATATGCGTGGCGGCCGCCGCGAATTTGCCTGCCGCACCAGCCGGATTTCTCCCTATCAGATGCACATCTCGGTGCCGGTGCTGGGACCGGTGGGCGAACGCGTCATTACCTACTTCGGAGATTTTGGCAGCCTCGACGGATGGATCACGGATCTTGCCGAGGGCGGCATTCTCCTCAATCTCGAACTGCCGCGGCAGAAGCGCGAGAAATTTATCACGCAGCTCGCCTGGTTGAAGAAACGCCAGGAGGAGACCGTTTTCGACGCGCGCGCACAGAAGCGCATCGTCCCGAAGAATCCGCATTCGACTTTGATTTTCGCGGATGGAGCGACGCTCACCTGCCTCGTCATCGACATTTCACCGTCCGGCGTCGCGGTCTCTGCCGACGCCGAGCCGGAGATCGGGACGCGCCTCGCAGTCGGACGCTGCGTGGGGCATGTGGTGCGGCTGTTCGCCGAAGGATTTGCGGTCCAGTTCGATCAGCTCCAACCAATCGAGCATCTGGAATACATCATCTCCCCGCCGCGCGATTTCGCGACCTACGTCGAGCGATCCGGGTTAGCGGCGGGTGGCATCGTGGCTTGCCCCGTGCCACAGCCGGAAAAATGGCTGGTCGATTGAACCACGCGTGCAAGGGGCTCGAGCATCCGCGCGCTGCGCGCGACGACGCGATGCTGGAGCGGCCAAAGTTTACCGCCGAGGCCTTTTCAATCAGCCGAGCCGCTTGAGCATCAGCACCGCGCTGTCGGGACAAAGTTTCGAGAACTGTGTGCTCGCGCGGATCGCGACGGGCGTCTGCGCGCGGTCGATCGTCGCGTAGCCGAGTTTCTCGAAAAAGCCTTGCGCGGTCGTCGTCAGCAGATAGATCGCCGAGCACTTCGAAACCCGCGCTTCCACCTCGAGCGCTGCGACGATCGCGGCGCCGACGCCGCGGCCGCGCAATGGCGGCAAGGTCACCACCGAACGCATCAACGCGTCTTCGCCGTAAACCTCGAGCCCGCCGAATCCCACCGGAACATCGTCGCCGGCGCTGAATCGCCAGAACAGCGGCCCGGACGTCCCGATATCTTCGGACGGAAGCCTGGCCTTGCGTAGCGCGGCTGCAAGCCCATCACGCTCCCACACCGCCAGCGGAAAGGCGATCAGGGACGGCGCCATGTCGAGCGATCCGCCTCCCGGCTACTTCCTTCCCTTCTTGCCCGCGACCGTCTCGGCGCCGCAGCGGACATAGACGCTCGTACCGTAACGGCCGGCAATTTCCGGATCGACGAAGCGCGTGATCAGCACGCGGCCGTCGAACGAGACGATCTCGCGGTCGCGCTGGCCGGGAGCCGGCTCATCGGGAGGCCCGATGTAGTTCTTACCGTCCGCGCCGCCCTTGAGACTAAGCTCGGTCGGCTGTGCCTGATCGGCGAGATGCATGATCACGCCGCCACCCGCACCACGCCCAATGGTGTAGGGATTACGGCACTGGCCGCGCGCCGCCGCCTCGGTGCGGCCGCGGTCCTCTTCCTTGTGATAGGCCGCAAGGCCCCAGCGTCCGACCAGGTCGGCGGCCGGAATGCTCGCGGGCAAGAGCGTCGCCGCCGGTTGCGCGGGCGGCGGCTCGGATGATCCACCAAAGCCGCCCCAGGAAATCTGCTGCGAAGCGCAGCCTGCGAGCAGCATCGCCGCCACGGCGGCAAGGATAGCGCCCAACGGACGCAGGCGATCCGACATGTCCCCTCCTCGATGGCGCGGCTGGCAGCGCCTCAAGCTACGCTCGCTCCCACGCGGCGTTTTGGCGCCCGGCACGTCCGGCCAAGACTTTATCCCGTTCATTAACCTAACCTCGCCCGAATAAAGAGACGTAAACAGGGCAAGACCGCGAGCAGATCCGCGTCTCACAATTAACCGGCGCGCCCGCGCCGCCTTGACAGGCTGTGGCTAACCCCATATTCGAGCGCCCTTGGCACTCGCAAGACCGAGTGCTAACTGCCTATCCACAAACAGGTTTCAGGTCCGGATGCGTCGCGTCCGGGTAACCGTTGAACGAGGAAACGTATGGCCAAAACCAAATTCCGTCCCCTGCACGATCGCGTGGTCGTTCGCCGGATCGAGGCGGACGAGAAGACCAAGGGCGGCATCATCATTCCGGATACCGCCAAGGAGAAGCCCTCCGAGGGCGAGATCATCGCGGTCGGCCCGGGCGGACGTGACGAGAACGGCAAGCTGGTCCCGATGGGGGTCAAGGCGGGCGACCGCGTGTTGTTCGGCAAGTGGTCGGGCACCGAGGTGAAGCTCGACGGCGAGGACCTCCTGATCATGAAGGAGTCCGACATCATGGGCGTGATCGCCTGATTGCATTGAACGAGCAGGAGTAGAATTCAATGGCTGCCAAGGACGTCAAATTCTCAACCGATGCGCGCGACAAGATGCTGCGCGGCGTCGATATTCTCGCTAATGCCGTGAAGGTCACGCTCGGCCCGAAGGGCCGCAACGTGGTGCTCGACAAGAGCTTCGGCGCGCCGCGCATCACCAAGGACGGTGTCACGGTCGCGAAGGAAATCGAGCTTGAAGACAAGTTCGAGAACATGGGCGCACAGATGGTGCGCGAGGTTGCCTCGAAGACCAACGATGTCGCGGGCGACGGCACCACCACCGCAACCGTGCTCGCACAGGCGATCGTGCGCGAAGGTGCAAAGTCGGTCGCGGCCGGCATGAATCCGATGGACCTCAAGCGCGGCATCGACATCGCGGTGTCGGCGGTCGTGAAGGACCTCGAGAAGCGCGCCCGCAAGGTCGGCTCGTCGGCCGAGGTCGCGCAAGTCGGCACCATCTCGGCGAACGGTGACGAAACCGTCGGCAAGATGATCGCTCAGGCGATGCAGAAGGTCGGCAACGAGGGCGTGATCACGGTCGAGGAGGCGAAGTCGCTCGACACCGAGGTCGAGATCGTCGAGGGCATGCAGTTCGACCGCGGTTACATCTCGCCCTACTTCATCACCAATGCCGAGAAGATGATCGCGGAGCTGGAGGACGCCTACATCCTGCTGCATGAGAAGAAGCTCTCCGGCCTGCAGGCGATGCTGCCGCTGCTGGAAGCGGTGGTGCAGACCGGCAAGCCGCTGGTGATCATCTCCGAGGACGTCGAGGGCGAGGCGATCGCAACGCTCGTCGTCAACAAGTTGCGCGGCGGCCTAAAGGTCGCGGCCGTGAAGGCGCCGGGCTTCGGCGACCGGCGCAAGGCGATGCTCGAAGACATCGCGATCCTCACCGGCGGGCAGCTGATCTCCGAAGACCTCGGCATCAAGCTCGAAACCGTGACCCCGACGATGCTCGGCCGCGCCAAGAAGGTCGTAATCGAGAAGGAGAAGACCACGATCATCGACGGCGCCGGCAAGCGCAAGGATATCGAGGCGCGCGTGCAGCAGATCAAGGCGCAGATCGAGGAGACCACCTCCGACTACGACCGCGAGAAGCTGCAGGAGCGCCTCGCCAAGCTCGCGGGCGGCGTTGCGGTAATCAAGGTCGGCGGCGCGACTGAAGTCGAGGTGAAGGAGAAGAAGGACCGCGTCGAGGATGCGCTCAACGCGACCCGCGCTGCGGTCGAGGAAGGCATCGTGCCGGGCGGGGGCGTAGCGTTGTTGCGCGCCCGCAGGGCGGTGGGCAGGCTCACCAACGAGAACTCCGACGTGCAGGCCGGCATCAACATCGTGCTCAAGGCGGTCGAGGCTCCGATCCGTCAGATCGCCGAGAACTCCGGCGTCGAGGGCTCGATCGTGGTCGGCAAGATCATTGAGAACAAGTCGGAGACCTTCGGCTTCGACGCTCAGACCGAGGAATACGTCGACATGATCGAGCAGGGCATTGTCGACCCCGCCAAGGTCGTGCGCGCGGCGTTGCAGGATGCGGCGTCGGTCGCCGGTCTGCTGGTCACCACCGAAGCGATGGTCGCCGAGGTGCCGAAGAAGGCGGCCGCGGCGCCCGCGATGCCCGGCGGCGGCGGCATGGGCGGAATGGATTTCTAGAGTTCACCTTCCGGACAACAAGAAGAAACGAAGGGGCCGCGAAAGCGGCCCCTTTTATTTCTGCGGGATCAATTCGCCGCCGCGCGGAAACGCAACGTCGCGCCGCCGTTGAAGGTCACGACGTCGCTGCGCTGGCTCCAGGTCGTCACCTGCGAGAGCGCAAGAATCAGTTGTTCGTCGGCTTGCGCGCGCTCGGGCGTGCAGGCCTCCTCGGCCATGTCACGCACGATGATCGTGATGGTGTCGCCGGCGATCACCGCCTGCCCCTGCCCGCGCTTGCACCACAGATCGATCTGCGCGGCTCCGCTCGCATCGATCGACAGCACTGGAACGCGCTTTCCGCCGCGCATTGGCCGCGCATCGAGCACGAGATCGCGACCGTAGGGAAAATCCTGTGCGTACGCGGCTGAAGCAGCGAGCAACGCGACAACGAAAGCGACGCGACCAAGCATCTCGAAACTCCGGGTGGGGGTGATTGCCTGCGACCTGGCGGATCAAAGCGGCGGAAGATTGAGCCAGCTTCCGAACGCCGAAAGCACGGTGTGGACCGCGAGCGCAACCAGGATCATGCCCATCACCCGGCCGATGATGCCCGTCCCGGCCGTCCCGATCAGCCGTGAGATCGGCGCGGCCAGCAACAGGATCAGCAGCGTGATGGCAAGGACCAGCGCGAGCACGCCGGTGGTCATCGCGAGCTGCAGCGCATCGAAGCGGTGATCGTCCGTGAGCAGAACCACAGTGAGCATGGTCCCGGGGCCTGCGATCTTCGGGATCGCAAGCGGATAGATCGCGACCGATGTCGCATCCTCGGCGACGCCCGCGCTCGGCACGTAGCTCGCGCCGCGCACCATGTCGAGAGCCACCAGGAACAGGATGATACCGCCCGCGATCTGAAACGACTTGAGCGAGATGCCCATCTTCTCCAGCACAAACCCGCCAGCGATGATGAACAGCACGAGCACCGCAAAAGAAGCGAGCACCGCGGTCACCGCGACCTTGCGCTGCGTTGCGCGGTCGAAGCCCGCTGTGACCGCGATGAACATCGGCAGCGCCGAGATCGGGTTCACCACGATGAACAGCGTGACAAATTCGTTGAGCCGCTCCTGCCACATGGCCGTGCCCCGCAATCCCGAATCGTACCGTCGAAGTTGCCGAGTTTCCGCCTCGCGATGGTGCAGAAGCAAGGTGGCTGGTTCGGTCGGGGAAATCGCGTTAAGTGGGCCCGGGGCTTGCCAACATGGCGTATTCGAGCCGGAAGACCGACGGTCACCTGCCCGCCACCGACAGGAGCTTTCCCTTGACCCGCTTTTTGACGACGCTGGCCACGATCTGGCGGCTTGCGCTCCCTTATTTCAACTCCGAGGACCGTTGGCCGGGGCGGCTGCTGCTCGCGGCGGTCGTCTCGATCGAACTCGCGGTGGTGGGCGTCACGGTGTTGATCAACCAGTGGAATGCACGGTTCTACAACGCGCTGCAGGAGCGACACTGGGACAGCTTCGTGCACGAGCTCGGCGTCTTCTGCATTCTGGCCGCCTGCTACATCATCCTGCGCGTCTATCAGCTCTACCTTAATCAGTGGCTGCAGATTCGCTGGCGGCGCTGGCTGACCGCGCGCTATCTCGCGCGCTGGCTCGACGGCCCCAATCATTATCGCATGCAGCTCCTCGGCGACGCCGCCGACAATCCGGATCAGCGCATTGCCGAAGACATCCGCCTGTTCATCGAGAACATCCTTGTCGTGGGCGTGGGGCTGCTCGGCTCGATCGTCTCGCTCGCTTCGTTCGTCGTGATTCTGTGGGGTCTCTCGGCCGCCGCGCCGCTGACCATCAACGGAGCGACGTGGGACATTCCGGGCTATCTGGTGTGGGCTGCGCTCGCCTATGCGTTACTCGGAACGCTGTTCACGCATCTGGTCGGGCGGCCACTGATCGCACTCAACTTCTTCCAGCAACGCTACGAGGCTGATTTCCGTTTCAATCTCGTGCGCGTGCGCGAGAACTCCGAGCAGATCGCGCTGCTGCGCGGAGAAGGTGCGGAACGCACCCGCCTGATGGAGCGCTTTCTGCGCGTCGTCGAGAACTGGCTCGCCATCATGACACGGCAAAAGCGGCTCACGTTCCTGACCGCGGGCTACAGCCAGGCTTCCGTGGTTTTCCCGTTCATCGTGGTCAGTCCGGCCTACTTCGCAGGCCACATTCAGCTTGGGGCGCTGACACAGACCGCCTCCGCCTTCAACAGTGTGCAGAGCGCATTGTCGTTCTTCGTCGATAGCTATGTGCGGATCGCCGAATGGCGTGCCCAGATCGAGCGTCTGTCGGGATTCGAGACCTCGATCGCGAATGCGCAGGCGGCTGCGACGGCGAGCCCAAGCATTGCGGTCACTCCGGGGCTGGTGAATGATGTCGAACTCAAGCACATCGAGGTTGCGTTGCCTTCGGGACAGCCGCTGGTCGCCGCCGACACGGCCTTCGCTCCGCACGTGGACGCGCTCCTGACAGGTCCCTCGGGCTCCGGCAAATCGACGCTGTTCCGCGCAATCGCGGGCATCTGGCCGTTCGGCAATGGTGTCGTCACTGTGCCGCAAGGCGCAAAAGCGATGACCCTGCCGCAGCGGCCTTACTTGCCGATCGGCACGCTCGAAGGGGCGGTGAGCTATCCGTCCGAGCCCGGTACGTTCGATGCGGCAAGCATCCGCGACCTTCTGGTGGCGGTCGGGCTGCCCGCACTGGCGGAACGGCCCGAGGAGCGCGCGCACTGGAACCGGATGCTCTCGCTCGGGGAGCAGCAGCGCCTCGGCATCGTCCGCGCGATCCTGCACGCGCCGGACTTCCTGTTCCTCGACGAGGCGACCGCTTCGCTCGACGAACCCGCAGAAGCAAGGTTGTACAAATTGATCAAGGAGCGGCTGCCCAATACCACGATCATCTCGATCGGACATCGCTCGACGCTGACCGCGTTCCATCAGCGCGGGCTCGCGCTCGTGCGCGACGGCGAGCGCTATCGGATGCGCGATGCGGCGCTCAAGGCGGCAGCTTCGTGATCCCTCACTGCGGCAGGCGGAGCAGCCACCGCGCCACGCGGTGCCAAAGAAAAGCGAAGAGCGCGAGCGCGCAGGCACCGACCGCGACGGGCAGTGGCAGAAACTCCCATGACAGGTCGTTGGTGACCACGATCAGAGGATCGATGCCGGCGGGCGGGTGAAACGTGCGCGTGAGATGCATCGCAATGATCGATAAGCCGACTGCAAGGGCAGCAGCCCACGGACCAAGTCCAACGCTCTTGACCACGGCAAGTCCGATAATCGTCGAGATGAGGTGGCCACCGATCAGCGCGCGCGGCTGCGCGGGCGGCGCTTCCGGCGATCCCATCACCACCACGATCGACGTCGCGAACGGAATGTAGCTGAGCGGAAACGCCGAATAGGCGGATGCCGCTTCCATCAGGCCGACGGCCGCGGCCCCTCCCAGAGCCCCCGCAATGATGATGGCAAGGAAGCCTCGATCCATCATCGGCATGGTGCAGAATCCAGGGTGCTAGTCTTCGAACACCGCGACCGCGCGGATCGGCGAGCCGGTGCCGCCGCGCCACTTGAGCGGAAGGCCGATGAACTGGAATTCGCCGGCCCCGAGTAGCGTTTCGAGATTGCACAGGCTCTCCATGTGGGTGATGCCCAGCTCGAGGCAGGCCTTGTGCACCAGCGCGTTGACCTTGCCCTCGGGGCCAGGCCGCATCGAGTCGATGCCGAAATGCACGATCCCGGTGCGCGCGAGCCACTCGGTCGCCGCGACATTCACGCCCGGATTGTCGTTCGTGTAGGCCGCGGTCGGAAACGTTCGCGCGTGATGGCCGGTGCAGAGCAGGATCGTTCCGCCCTTCGGGATAGCAAGGCCGGCCTTCTTCACCGCGGCATCGAGATCGTCCGGCGTGATTTCCGCGCGCGGCGGAATGTGCCGCAAGTCAATGCAGATGCCGCGAACGATGCAGTTCTCCAGCGGATATTCGTTGATCGGCATGCCTTCCTTGCCGAAGTGGCGCGGCGCATCGATGTGCGTGCCGCCGTGGTCCGGCATCGAGATGTACATCACGCTGTTGCCATGCACGTTGCCCGACTCGGCAAAGGCCTCCTCATGCGTCTTCCAGACGCCGTGAATGATGGGCGGCTGACCCGGATAGCTCGGCGTGCGGTGATAAAGCTCGCGTGACAGATCGATGATGCGCATTGCCTGCCTCCAGCGCCATGCTACGGTCATCTCGCATATACCGATGCCGGGGATCAACGCCATGAAAGCAGCGCTTGGCCTGCTGGCTGTCCTCGGTGCATCGAGCGTTGGGAGTACGGCTTTGGCGGATATTCATGTTTTGACCGGCGGCGCACCGAAGGAAGTTCTTGTGGAGCTGGTGCCCGATTTCGAGAAGAAGACCGGCCACAAGGTGCACATCGCATATGCTGTCATTACCGCGATCCAGCAGAAGCTCGCGGCCGGCGAAAAGCCCGACGTCGTGCTGATGCCGGCTCCTGCCCTCGCCGCGCAGGCGAAGTCCGGCGTGATGCGCGATGCGCCGCGGAGCGACCTTGGCACCGTGCGCGTCGGCGTGGTGGTGCGCGAAGGCGCGCCGAAGCCCGATGTCTCCACGCTGGACAACTTCAAGAAGGCCGTGCTCAGCGCGAAATCGCTGGTGCATTCCAATCCGGCCGCGACGCCAAGCGGCGCGCACCTTGCGAAGGTATGGGAGCGCCTCGGGCTTGCGGACGCTATCAAATCAAAAACGACGCACCGCAGCGCCCTCGACGGCGGAGTCCAGGCCATCGTCAACGGAGAGGCCGAGATCGGGTTCTATCCGGTGAGCGAGATCATTTCGACCAAGGGCGTGGTCCTCGCCGGCATGATGCCAAACGAAGTGCAGCTCGACACGGTCTATGCGGCGGGCGTGCTCCGCGCGAGCAACGCGCCCGATGCGGCGATCGCGTTCGTCAACTTCCTCGCCGACCCGGCGCACGCCGGGCACTGGAAACACGCGGGCTTTGAGCCGGCGAACTGAAGTTTACGCCGCCGCGGCCTTCTTGCGGTTCGCCTCGAGCCGCCGATCGACGAGAGCGACCTGCGCGTCGATCGCCGGGTTGACCATGCCCTTTTGCCTCGCAATGAGCTGCACCAGCTTGTCGGCGCGCTCGATGTTCGGCGCGCCGTTCTGCAGGGCGCGCGCCGCCGAGGCCGGGCGTGTCAAGGATTGCGCTGCGGCGGCGTATTTCTCGAACGGCACGAGATCGCTCGGGTTCGCGCCGAGCTTGACGCACAGATCGAACACGAAATTGTAGACGGACTTCGAGGTCGCAAGATCGGAGTGCACGGCCTCCTGCGCGGTACGCATTCCGTCCTCGGTTACGCAGCGATAGTTGCCGGCGAGCAGCATCGCCCACTTGGCGAGCGGCACGAACAGCGAGTCGTGCACGCGCAGCTTCACCGGTAGCTCGATCTTGCTGCCATCGCCCGGATCGAAGCGGATGGCGTCGATCTCCTGCTCCAGCTCACGAATGATCTTGTTGCCCTTCTCGTTATCGAATTTCGCGACCTTGAAGTTGGTCGGCAGCGTGACGACGAGTTCGTTCGCCTTGCCGTCGGGCGGGCGGATCGCCTGCGGGTCCGGGCTGCACAGGGTGAGCGAGCCCGGATCGAAATTGTCCCAGACGCTCGGGTCGGTGAAGGCCGGTTTCAGGGCGTCATAGTCGAGCCCCGGAATGCGTTTTACGTAGGGCAGCGGCGGCATGTTCATGATCGACATGGTCGGCACGCGCGACTTCGCCACCGCGTCGAGGAGTTCGCGCACGCCGGGCGACCGATACTGCGGCTCCTGCATGGCGAGGCCGATCAGGTCGTAGTCTCGCGGGTTCGCCTCCTTCGGGCCGCAAGCCGACACCCTGCCCGGGAGCTTGCGCGTGTCGAGAACGACCGGATCCTTGCGTCCCCTGATTGGAAGAGTGACACGAAACCCTTCCGAGTTGATCAGATCCGCCTCGGCGGGCAGGCAGACATGGTTCACATAATGCCCGCCAAACAGGATTTTTGAGCCGAGCAGCGAACCGTAGGCCGCGCCAAGGATGAGGATATTGTACGGCATGCTTGCAGGCTCCGTTATGTGCTCTGTCTCTCTTGGACGGGGAACCGTCCTCCCGCGCACATGCTAAGTGGCCCGTCGCACGGAAGCAATTGGCAGGGCTGCTTTCGCGTTCAGGGCACCTTCTTCGCCTGGAATACGCCGAACCGGTAGGAGGCGATGCGCGCGTTCGTTGGGATTTCGATAAAATGCGGTGAAGCACGCAGCTCCCGCACGATATTGTTCATGGCAACGATGCGGAGCGGCCGCCACAAGCGTTGCCGGACCAGCCGCGCCAGGAAACGCTGAGCCTTGTCCGCGAAGAATGGACTGTTCAGGAACAGGACGGACGCGCGGCCGAGCGCCACGGCTTCGGCGTCGGCCTGCCAGACGCGGACGGACGTCAGCCTGCTGCGTTCGATCGTTCGCTCGATCGCCGCGCATCGGTGTGCGACGATTTCGACCGCCTCGAAACGCGCCGGAGTGACCGCCGCTCCATAGCAGACGAAATGCCCGTAGCCGGCGCCAAGGTCGTAGACGATGTCGTGCCGATCGAGACGCAGCGCGGTGACGATTTCGCGGATGTCGCCGAACGAGGCGGCCTCGAAGGCAAGATGCTGGGCACCATGTCTCTGCAATGCGGCGATGAGATCGGCCATGCGCTCGCGATCGGGCTCGATGCCGAGCAGCCGCGCGACCCCCTCTTCGGAACAGGCGGCGCGGAATTCATGAAAACGCATGACGCGATCGAGGCGCGTTGGCATCGGACTCATTTGACAACCTTAAATTCCACAACCTAACCTATGTGCCTCGTTGACATCATCACACGGGAGGACCGCCATGACTCTGATAGCCTACGGTGCCGCCATCAACGATGCGATCAAGAAGAAGAGCTCGCTGGGCGCCCTTGTCGCTCTGCGCGACCACGCCACCGCAATCGTGGCTGCCCAAGGCGACCTGAAAGGGGCATTGAAGAAGCTCAACGCGGAGATCGCCAAACGCCAGAAGGCAGCGAAGAGAAAGTAGCCGGTGCTTCCGGTCGAAGGCCCCCTGCCGCGGCGTCTGCGGCGCGCCGAAGACATCGCGCGCCGCACGCCCGTGCACGTGGTCTGGGAGATCACGCTCGCCTGCAATCTCAAATGCGCGCATTGCGGCTCACGCGCCGGCCGGCCGCGCCAGGACGAGCTCTCGACCGAAGAATGCCTCGATGTGGTGCGGCAGCTTGCCGAGCTCGGCACGCGCGACATCAATCTGATCGGCGGCGAGGCCTATCTGCGCCGCGACTGGCTCACGATTGTCAAGGCGATCGCGGATGCCGGAATGCATTGTTCGATCCAGACCGGCGGACGCGGCCTGACCCTGGAGAAGATCAAAGCCGCGGCAGCCGCCGGCGTCGGCACGCTCGGCATCTCGATCGACGGCCCGCGCGAGGTTCACGACCGGTTGCGCGGGTTTGCCGGCAGCTTCGACCAGGCGATCGGCGTGCTGCGCAATGTCGCGGCGGTCGGAATCGTGCCCGGCGTCAATACCCAGATCAACGCACTGTCGAAGCCCCACTTGCGCGAGATCTTCGACATCATCGCGGCCAACGGCGCCAAGGCCTGGCAGGTGCAGCTCACCGCCGCCATGGGCAATGCGGTCGACAATTCCGACTTCCTGATCCAGCCCTACGAGATCCGCGAAGTGGTGGACACGCTTGCCGAGCTGTTCGAACGCGGTCGCGAGATCGGGCTGCGGCTGCTGCCGGGCAACAGCATCGGCTATTTCGGTCCCTACGAACACCGGTGGCGGACGCTGACCGACGAAGCAACGCACTGGACCGGCTGCACGGCCGGCGAGACCAACCTCGGGCTGGAAGCGGACGGCAAGATCAAGGGCTGCCCTTCATTGCCCGCCGACCCGTATGGCGCCGGGCTCACCCGCGACATGTCGTTGCGCGACGCGATCGAGGCGCTCGGCCCGAAGACGATCCGCCGCGACGGCAACCGCGGCAGCAGCTTCTGCGGCTCCTGCTACTACTGGAACGTCTGCAACGGCGGCTGCACCTGGATCGCGCACGGGATCACGAACCAGCGCGGGAACAATCCGAACTGTTATTACCGCGCCCGCGAGCTGGCCAAGCTCGGATTGCGCGAGCGCATCGTGAAGGTCGCGGAGGCGCCCGGACAGCCATTCGACTTCGGACGGTTCGAGATCGTGGTCGAGGACACGGCAGGGCAGCGAGTTCCTGAACGACTCGCGCGCGACCGCAAAAAACGGCCGCGCGGGCGCAAACTCGTCCTGTGCATGAATTGCAGCGAATACCTGTTCGCCTCGGAGCGCTTCTGCCCGCATTGCAACGCGGCGCAGCCGCGCAGGCGCCGCCGTGCTGTCTCCGCTGAGCCACGCGTCCAGCTTCTCATGGACCAGATCGATCATCATTCGCGGCAGATCATGGAGATGGTCTACGGGGCGGATCACGGCCCGGTCGGGCCCGAGGAGACCACCAGCCGTTAAGCGGGCGGGGCACCGAAACTCGCTGCGTCACGCTGACAACCCGTGATGCAATTGTTGGACAAATACAGTTA
>Ga0310810_10003825_pt1 | contig 16528 bp, 14 predicted proteins | sample NCmetagenome_FD_207641 | JGI IMG/M metagenome (GOLD analysis project Ga0310810, IMG submission 207641) | Soil microbial communities from experimental microcosm in Duke University, North Carolina, United States - NC | ecosystem: Engineered > Artificial ecosystem > Soil microcosm > Unclassified ... | reverse complement strand
AGACGTACTGGTAGTGCTGACACACCCACTGGCCGAGCTGGGTCCGCGTCAGCTCCCCGTTCACCCACTTCTCGGTGAAGGGATTCATCCGGCTGTGTCGCGCGTTGACGGCCTGCTCGAGCTGCATGCGGAACGGGCTCGTAGTGGTCATGAGCTGCCTCCGTGCGTGATCGCGTTCACGCCCGCGGGTCGGTCTGGGCAAGCAGGGTCTGGGTCTGGTTGTCGCGGTACTTCCGCAGCGCGTCCCGGACGTGCGGGTGTTTGTTGGCCAGGATCGCCGCCGCGAGCAGGCCCGCATTGGTCGCGCCCGCGCTGCCGATCGCGAGAGTGCCAACTGGGATCCCGGCCGGCATCTGCACGGTCGACAGCAGCGAGTCCATCCCGTTGAGCGCCTTGGACTGCATGGGCACGCCCAGGACAGGCAGCAGCGTGCGCGCGGCGGCCACGCCCGCGAGGTGAGCCGCGCCGCCGGCGCCCGCGATGATGACCTCGAGCCCGCGGCCTTCGGCGCCGCTCACGTACTCGTCGACCAGGTCCGGTGTGCGGTGCGCCGACATCACGTGAACCTCGTAGGGGATCCCGAGAACGTCGAGGGCCTTGGCCGCGCTCGCCATCGTTTCCCAGTCCGACTTCGATCCCATCATGATGCCGACGAGTGGCGTGCGTGATTCTCCGGCCATGGCGTCCCATTGTAGCAAGACCGCGACCGGAGCGTGGTCGTTCCTGCCATCGCGGGCAGCTGGCCGACGCGAGCGGCACGCTCGTCGCGGAACCCTCCCCCGGGTCGAAACCTCGCGGGCCCCGGCGGCCCTTCAGCCGGGACGGCCGCCGCTCTCTCCCAAGCCACGCCCATTCCTACGGCGTGGACCTTGTCGGGCGCTGGTCCGGCCGGCACGGCACCGCTGAGATCAGCCCCGGGAAGGCCGGGCCGGGTCTCGCTCGGGTCCGCCTCCTCTGTCACGCGGTTCGCCCGCTCGGCTCTGAGGGGTCGTGCGACCGGGAGGATCCATCCAACCGCACTGGGGGCTGGGCGAGTCGGCGCGGAGCGGGTTCGACCGGGCCGAGGACTTCTGGGTGGACTAGAAGTGCCCGACGCGGTGGAGGCGACGCATACGGATGTCCACGAACAAGGCGCCGAGTGTGCGGCCGACCTCGACCACGTTCTTCCAACGAAATGCACGAGACCGGCGACCGACCTTGGGCGGTTCGATCTCGATCGGGACCTCGACAAAGCTCTTCCCAGCGCAAAGGAGCTTGATCAGGATTTCCGCCTGGTAAGCGAAGCTCGACGTCTTGATCGAGAGACCTTTGAGATTGGCGGTCCGATGGATGACAGTTCCGTTGTAGTAGCGGATGTGGAGGCCAAAGAGGTGGTTGAGCAGTCCCAAGTAGAGCTGTGAGACCAGATGGCGACCGAACCCACGTACCGCGGAGTTGACCGGGTAGGGCAGGACGATGTCGGCCCGTCCGATCGCGTCAAACGGCGCCTGCATCGCAGCCCCGGGATTCTCGTTGTCTCCCGGAACCATTACCAAGTATTCCATCCGAGCCCGCTCGATCCCCTGCTTGTAGACGCCACCCAAGTTCCGCGGTGTCGCATTGTGGATGACCCGAATGTGCCTGGGATCGGCGGCGGCCAGCTCCTCCATGATCGCGCCGGTGCGGTCGGTGGAGCCGTCGTCGAAAAGAAGCAGCTCATAGTCGCCGAACCGGTCGCGCATCGAGGCCACCGCCTCGCGTACCGCGTCTGCGATGTTCGCTTCTTCGTTCAGCGCCGGGACTACGACGGAGATAGTTGGTTTGATCACTGCTCTCGCCTAGATGAAGTCGAGGTGCTGTGGCGGTCGCCCGGAAGGCTCTTCCAGGACGCGCAGCCCCTTCCGGTAGCCGTCGAGGAACTCGTTGACCTTGTGCTGAAGGCAGAGGGTGCCGCACATCTTCTGGGCATTGAATTCAGGCGATGCGAGATAGTTCATGACTTCCCAGTAGCGGTCTGACATCCAGATGTCCTTGAACCGCTGCTCGCAGATGTTGCCGATGTGCAGCTTCTTGTAGCGCTCGTTGAATAGCATCCCGCAGGGGGCGATCAGGCCCGACCCCGAGATCTGCAGCATGAAAGGGGGGCCGTAGCAGCGTTGATAGCTGCGCTTGCCCTTGGCCTCGATCTTCGACCACTTGACCTTCACCGCGTATCCGGGGTCGGAGAGGGCCTCAGCCGCCTTCAGCGTCTCGTACAGGCGGTCGTAGGCCCCGTAGTCGACGCCCAGGGTCCCGTCCTCGTCGTCGCTGCAATGCTTGATCACCAGGTAGTCGGGCCGGAGCTCCTTGCCCAGGCGGGCGAGGGGCATGATCTGATCCCCGTAGCGAGGGTCCAGCACCATCTGCAGCCCGATGGTTACCGGCAAGGCCTCGCGCTTCTTGATGTCCACCATGTCGCGGATGTTCTGCACAACGCGGTCGAACCACTCCTCGCGCACGCCCATGATCTCGGCGTAACGTCGGCGCTCGCCGGCGGAAATATTGATCCGCAGGTAGGTCAGGTGAGGCAGCACCTCTTCGAGCTTGCGGCGATTGAAGATGAAGCCGTTGGTACCGCACGCCATGGATAGCCCGACCTCGCTGCCGTGCACCACCGCGTCCACGAAGACGGGGGAGATCGTGCTCTCTCCGTCCGAGACGAGGCTGATGCCCTTCACCCCGATCTCGGCACAGTCGTCGAGGAAGTGGGTGATGACCTCCTTGGTGATCGTCTGGCGGTCGTTCTCCTGCAGCATGGCATAGCAGAAGTGGCACGCATAGTTGCAGGCGCGCGTTAGCGCCATGTCGATGGTGATGGGCGCGATGCGCTCGCCGCGCTCCCAGGCGCGCACCCGATCGAGGTGCCACTCGATCTTGGTGCCGTCCAGGACCAGATCGGTGTGCTCGGTCAGCAATTCGGTCACGGTGTGCGTCTCTCCTTTCTAGAGTCGCCGGATCTTGTTCCTGTCACGCATCTCTTCCTGGTACAGGTGGATGGTGCCTTCGAGAGCCTCCTTGAGGTCGCGCTCGAGGGCCATCATCAGGAGCGCTTTCTGGTGGGCCGGCAACTCCACCCCGAACTCGATGGTGGCGCGCGCGCTCCGGTCGAGTCGCGTGCAGACCAAGTCGCCCGGCTTCAGCCCGTGCCGGACGGCCAGCTCGTCCAGGCTCGCACGGATGCGCGCCACCCGCTGCTCCTGGCTCAGCGCCGTCCACGCCGGCGAAGGCTCCGGCTCGAAGCGGTTGTCGGTCTGGGCGTACCGAGTGCTGCGCCGATACTCAGCCAGAAGATCCCGGACCGCCGCGGTGAGCGGCGCGAAGGCCGGCTCGACCCTCTCCGGGGTGACGACGCCGGGGACCGGGCGCGGCTGCGCCAGGTCGCGCAGGCGATGCTCGAGCCGGATCACGGCGTGGTCCGCGCACTCGAGCAGCGGCGTGCCCTCCATGATTGCGCACAGCCCCTCGAGAAGGGCGCGCGTGTTGTCCCGGGCGCCACGATGCCGGGCAGCCCGCACGCGGTGCGTGCCCGGGTCGATGAGCGCGGTGAGGATCCAGCCGTCGCGCCCCGCCTCCAGGCGCTCCAGGCCCGGGGTCGCTTTTACCGTGTCCTCGTGGCCGATCGGTGCGGCGAGGATGCGGGCCACCGCGTCGCGGTAGATCGGGTGGAGGCCGGCGGACGGAACCCGACGCGTCACCGCCCCGGCTTGCGCGCGCAGCCGGGCGTCGCGCGCCTCGCGAGCGCGCCGGGCCCGATCTCGCGCCTGCGCTCCCAGCCCGGCCGCGCGCGTGGCCGGGCGGGTGAAGCGCACCGTTAGCGCCAGCCCGCCCTCCCGTTCCTCCTTGGTCACCTGTCCGAGCTCCGCGGCGAGCTTATCGAGCCGGACCATGTCGAGCGCGCTGTGGGTGCGCACGCCCAGCACGACGGTGACGTCGGCCAGGCCGTTCGTCTCGGCGGCCTCGATCATGTTGACGATGCTCTTGACCGAATCCGGGTCGTGGACCCAGTGCTCGAGGAAACGCGCGCCCCCGCGGAAGCCACGGAGCTGCGTGTTCAAGCCGGTCTCGTAGCCCCGGGTGACCTGATCGTAGTCGACGAGGTTTGCGGAGATCATGGTCTCAGAACGGCCCCTCGAACTCCTTGCGATCGCTCGGAGCTATCCGGTCGGTATCCGGAGCCGTCGGCGCTTCGAAGCACTGCTTCACGACGGCCACGATCTCCCGCGCCCCCGGGTAGTAGGCGGTCTCGAGTGCCGCGCTGGCCGGGGTGGGCACGTCGGGCAGGGCCACGCGCCGGATCGGGGCCTTCAGTACGTCCCACAGTTCCTCGCTCGCGCGTGCCGCGATCTCCGCGCTGACCCCGTAGCTGCGCCAGCCCGTGTCGGCGATGACCAGGCGCCGCGTCCGGGCGGCCGACCGACAGATGAGCCCCGAGTCGAGCGGCCTGAGGCTCCGCGGGTCGATCACCTCGGCCTCGATGCCGTCCCGGGCCAAGCTCTCGGCCGCTTGCAGGGCCTCCAGGACCATGTGCGAGACGGCTACGATGGTGACGTCCCGCCCCGGCCGGACCACCGAGCCCACGCCGAGCGGGGTGTAGTAGGGATCCTCGGGCACGGGCCCGCTCTTGTCGTAGAGCCACCGGTGCTCGAGGCAGATCACCGGGCTGTCGCTGCTGAGCGCGGTCATGAGCAGGCCCTTGGCGTCCGCGGGCGAGGTGGGCATGATCACCGACAGGCCGGGCACGTGGGCCAACATCGCCTGCAGGCTCTGAGAGTGCTGGGCCGCCTGGCCCCAGCCGCGGCCGATGATGGCGCGGATGGTGATCGGCACCTTGAGCTTGCCGCCGCACATGTAGCGCCACTTGGCCGCGTTGTTCACGACCTGGTCCATCGTGAGGAGCAGGAAGTCGTTCCTGGCGTGCACCAGGAGCGGGTGGAAGCCGCGCATGGCCGCCCCGATGCCCATGCCGGTCAGGGCCGCCTCGGACAGCGGGGTGTCGAACACGCGGCTGCCCCCGAACTGCTCGAAGGCCCCGCGGGTGGTGCCGAAGATGCCCTTGGGATCATCGACGCCCACGCCCATGACGAAGACCCGCTCGTCCTTAGCCATGGCCTGGCGGGTCGCCTCGTCGATGGCCTCGCGGTACTTGAGCTGGCGCATGGCCCCGTCTCTCCTCCTCACTCCAGGTCCGCGTAGAGCGCGGCCGGCTCGGGGAAGGGACTCGACTTGGCGAAGGCCACCGCGTCGGCGATCTCCGCCTCCACCTGCACGTCGAGCGCGGCGCGGCGGGACGCCGGCAGCACGCCCGCGCGCTCCAGACGCCGCGCTAGGGCGCCCAGCGGCTCTCGGGCCATCCAGCTGTCCAGTTCGGCTTGGGTGCGGTAGCCGAGATCGATGTCGTAGTTCGGTCCCACGTGCTCGCGGAAGCGGTAGGTCTTGACCTCGATGAGCGTCGGGCCGTCGCCGCGGCGCGCCCGCTCCGCCGCCGCGCGCGCCGCCCGGTACACCGCGATCACGTCACTGCCATCCAGGCTGACGCCCGGAAGCCAGTGGCCGGCCGCCCGTTCGGCTAGATCGCTGCCCGCCTGGCGGGTCCGGAGGGGGGTATTGGTTGCGTAGAGGTTGTTCTCGCAGACGAAGAGCACCGGGAGCCGGCGCAGGGCCGCCAGGGCCAGGCTCTCGTGGGTCACCCCCTGCTCCATCGCCGCGTCGCCGAAGAAGGCGACCGCCACCTCGTCGGTGCCCGCCATCTTCGCGGCCAGCGCGGTGCCGACCGCCAGCGGGACCGAGCCGCCTACGATGGCGGAGGCGCCCAGCATCCCCACCTCCGGGGCCGTGAGGTGCATGGAGCCGCCCTTGCCGCCACAGCAGCCGGTGGCCTTGCCGTACAACTCGGCGAACATCGCCCGCACGTCGCCTCCCTTGGCCAGATAGTGCGCGTGGCAGCGATGGGTGCTCACCGCCGTGTCGCTGCTCCGCAGGGCGAGGCACACGCCGGCCGCCCCCGCCTCCTGACCGATGGATAGGTGCGTCGGGCAGCGGATCTCCTGCTCGGGATAGAGGGCCGCGATGGTCTCCTCGACCCGGCGGATGCGCCGCATCGCCACGTAGAGGTCCACGAGCAGGTCGGGGGCCAGGCCGCGCGGCGGGGCGTCCGGCCCGGACCGGCCCCGGTGCCGACGCGGGGGCCTCGATCGCGCCTTCGCCTTCGATGGAGGTGGTCTCATCGGCGGTAGAACTCCCGGATGCGGTCGACCACGTACTGCTGCTGAGCCTCGGTGAGGTATTCGTGCACGGGCAGGGACACGATGCGCTCGCTCTGGGCCTCGCACACCGGGAAGGCCCCCCGCTTGTAGCCCAGGCCCTCGGCCGCCTTCTGGAGGTGGATCGGGATCGGGTAGTGGATCTTGGTCTCGACCCCGCACGACTCGAGGAACTCGCGGAGCCGATCGCGCGCCTCGGCCTGGACCACGTAGGTGTGGAAGACCTGCCGCACCCCGGGCCGCCTCGGAGGCACGGTGATGTGCGGCGCGAGGGGGGCGAGGGCCCGGTCATAGGACGCCGCGTTGCGGATCCGTGTCGCCGTCACGTCTCCGAGGCCGTCGAGCACCGCGTCGGCGACAATGGCCTGGATCGTGTCGAGCCGGCTGTTGTAACCCCAGCTATCGACCTCATCGCGTGTGCGCAGCCCGTGATGGCGTAGCAGCATCACCTTGTCGAAGATCTCCCGCGAGGTGGTTGTCAGCACGCCGCCGTCGCCAGCCACGCCGAGGTTCTTGAGCGGAAAGAGACTGAAGGCGGCAGCCGAGCCGAGAGAGCCTACTACGCGATCCCCGATGGCGGCGCCTGCCGCCTGGGCAGCGTCCTCGATCACGGCTAGGCCGTGTCGGGCCGCAACGGGACCGATGGCGTCCATGTCGGCCGGATTGCCGGTGAGATGGACCGGGATCACCGCGCGGGTCCTCGAGGTGATCGCGTCGGCCACGCGGGCCGGATCCATCAGGTACTCCGCGTTGACGTCCACGAAGACAGGGGTGGCACCGGCCATGACGATGGCACCGGCGGTGGCCACGAAGCTGTTTGGGACCGTGATCACCTCGTCGCCCGGCCCCACCCCGAGTGCCCGGAGGGCGAAGAACAGGGCGTCGGTGCCGGAGTTGAGGCCGACGGCGTATGCCGTGCCGCAGGCGCGGGCGAACCGCGCCTCGAAGGTCGCCACCTGGGGCCCGAGCACGAACTGGCAGCGCTTGAACTCCTCGACCACCTGCGCCACGACCGCGCCATCCTCGAACTGGCGAGGTAGATCCATGTACTTCACGCGCATGGCGTGCCCCATTTACCGGCGGTAGAAAGCGGTGACCGAGTCGACCATGAACTGTACCTGATCGCGGGTCAGATGCTGGTGCACCGGCAGCGTGATGATGCGCTTCGCCTGCTTCTCCGCGATGGGGAAGTCGCCGTCCTTGTAACCGAGCCGCCGTCCCGCCGGCTGCAGGTGGAGAGGAACCGGATAGTGGACCTTCGCCTCGATCTCCCGCTCGTGAAGGAAGGCAAGGAGCCGGTCGCGGTCGTCCGCCTCGAACATGTAGAGGTGGAAGACGTGCCGCTCGTTGGGCAGTCGCCGGGGCAGTCGCACCCGCGGCACCAGCGGGACCAGACCAGCGTCCAGCGCGAACGCGTTCTTGATGCGCACGGCGGTGATGGCCTCGGTGTCTCGGATCAAGTGGTTGCCGACGATGGCCTGCAGGGTGTCGAGACGGCAGTTGTAGCCGAAGATTTCGACTTCGTCCCGGTTCTTGAGCCCGTGGTTGCGAAGCAAGCGCAGGGTTCGATCCAGCTCCTGCGAGTTCGTGACGATCACGCCGCCGTCGCCCCACACGTTGAGGTTCTTGAGCGGGTGCAGGCTGAAGCCGGCCGCCACCCCAAAATTGCTGACGAGCGTGCCGTTGATGGCGGCGGTGATGGCCTGGCAGGCGTCCTCCACCACCGGGAGACGATGCCGGCTGGCGATTTCCATCACCGCCTTCATCTTGGCCGGCTGCCCGGCATAGTGCACGGGCAAGAGCGCCTTGGTCCGGGGCGTGATGGCCGCTTCGATCTTCCCCGGATCGAGGTTGAAGTCGTCGAGCACGTCCACGAACACCGGCCGCGCACCGGCCTGCACGATGGCGCCTGCGGTGGCGATGAAGGTGTTCGCAGCCGTGATCACCTCGTCGCCGGGGCCGACGCCGAGCGCCTTCAGCGAGAGGAAGAGGGCATCGGTTCCGGTTCCTACCCCGATGGCGTGCCGGGCCCCGCAGAGCCGAGCGAAGCGCTCCTCGAACTCGGCCACCGGCGGCCCGAGGGTGAACTGGGTGGACTCCAGCAAGCCCTTGATGTCGCGGAGGATCGGCTCGGAGTCGGCGAACTGCTCACGGAGGTATGAATAGGGCACGCGCACGCTAGAGCTTGGCCTCCAGCATCGTCTTGATGTTGTAGTAGCGCTTGTCGGTCATCGAGTTGGGGATCCATCCACGGCGGTAAGCACCGGTCAGATCGCGCACCGCCTCTTCCACCGAGTGACGCGGCTCGAAGCCCAGCATGCGCTTGATGTGCTCCGACGAGATATGGTACGAGCGGTGGTCGTCGGTGGGAGTGGTGACGATCTCCACGCGCTCGCGGCCGACCACGCCCGCCACCATCTCGGCCAGCTGGGATACCGTGTGGTTCTCGTAGCCCGCGTTGAATATCTGTCCGTCGATCCGCTCGTCGGGCCACTCGAGCGACTGTACGTAGAGGTCGGTCACGTCCTCGATGTGGATGTTTGGCCGCTTCTGTGCGCCGCCGAACACGGTGATGCGGCCGGTGTTCACGGCGAGGTTCGTGAGGATGTTGACGGCGAGGTCGAGCCGGAGGCGGGGCGAGTAGCCGCACACGGTGGCCGGGCGCAGGATCAGGGTCGTGAAGCCCGGCGCTTGCGCCTTGAGCAGCACCTCCTCGCAGAGGGCCTTGTACTTGGAGTAGTCGGTCAGCGGCTTGAGCGGCAAGTCCTCGGTCACGTTGTCCTCTTCCTTGATCCCGTACACGCTCGAGGAGGACGCATAGATGAACCGGCGGACGCCCTTGTCCTTCGAGATCTGGACCAGCGGGAAGAACGCGTCGTAGTTGATGGACTTGCCGAGCTCCGGATTCAGCTCAAAGCTTGGGTCGTTCGAGATGCACGCCAGATGTATGACGGCGTCGACCCCTTGGAGTTCACGCTCCAGCAGCCGCCGGTCCCGGATGTCTCCCTTCACCTGCTGGAGGCCGGGGTGCCCACTGACAGCTTTGAGCACCTGATCGCCGAAAATGTACAGATCGAGGACGGTGACGCGATGGCCGCGGGCCAGGAGCTTGGGCACCAGGACGGCACCGACATAGCCCGCTCCACCCGTCACGAGAACATGCGAACCTACCATGAGCACTCGACTTTCTGGGTTCCGAGCCCTTTACAAATAGATCCGGAGCTATCTGGTGACTCGACGGGCCAGTCGCCGCTGTGGGCAGTACATGCAAGAGGCGGGCCCAGGGAGCCCGGGTCAGGGACGCTCGGCGATGATCGTGTCGACGATACAGTGGCACACGGCGAGATGTGTGATCTCGACGAAGCCATATGATTCCGATGGCACGTAGAAGTTCAATTCGCCCCGAGCGCGCAACGGGTTGTCGGGCCGAAAGCCGGATAGTGTGACGACCCGGCAGCCGCGCTCGAGACCGGTGTCCACCGCTCGCAGAATGTTCTCCGAGCGGCCCCCGCTCGAGATGGCGATCAGGACGTCTCCGCGGTCAGCGAACATCGCGATGGGCTTCTCGAAGACGTGCGGATAGCCGAAGTCATTTCCCACACACGTGAGCATCGCCGGGTCGTTGAACGCGATCGCGCGCATTCCACCGTTCTTCCAGTAGTCGATGGCCTGGTGGCTGGCGATCGCCGCGCTCCCGCCGTTGCCGACGAAGATGACCTTGCGCCCCGCCCCCGTCTGGGACCGAACGATGTTCGTCGCACGGCATATGCCTTCGTCGTACTCGACGCGCCCGAGCGTGTTGTCCGAGACCTCGACGCGGCCCATCATCTCGCCCAACTCGAGGAAGTACTTGGGCGTCATTGCATCAGCGCATTGATGAACTTGAACAACGGCACCGGCTCCACCGCGGTTCGGTTTCCAACGATCCGCACGGCGAGAGCGCCGACCGCGTTACCGATGAAGCCCACCACCTCGGGATGGTAGCCCACCGCCGCGCATGGCGCGGTGACCGAGAGGTAGGCATCGCCGGCGCCGATACGATCAACGATCTCCCGAGACAGGACGGGCACTTGGAAGAACCCGTCGGGATCGGCGTAGGAGATGCACCCCTTGTGGCCCCTCGTGATGGCGACCCGCCGGCTCGATAGATCCTTGGCGAGGCGCCCTACGATTTCTTCCAGCTTGCTACGATGGTCGTGCGCGGCCAGGCGCACCTCGGGCTCGTCGATGCAGACGTAGTCCGCACGCGGGTACTTGGTGATCAGATTGTAGCCCAGGTTGGCGCTGTTGGTCTGCACGTTGATGGCCAGGAACCGGGACTCCGATGCCAGCATCCGGATCAGGTCACGGTTGAGGAACCCGTGTCCGTAGTCGGCGATGATCACCAGGTCGTACTCCGGCAGGACCTGCTCGAGATATTCCTCGACCGCCCGCGTGACCGACAGCGGAAGATCTCCTTCGTCGAGGAAGGACACTTCGAACATCTTGTTGAGGAAGGCCTGCTCGACGTAGCGGCGCTTGACGATGGTCCCGGTGTCCTCTCGATAGAAGAATCGTGGAGCGACGTTGGGCTTGAGCTGGCGGCGGATGAACGCCTCGCGCGAGTCTCGCCGACCCAGCACGGTGACGATGTCGACCTGTCCACAGAAGCCGGCGGCGTGATTGGCGCACGCGAGGATGCCGCCCGCGAAGTGCTCCTCGCGCACGAAACGGGTCGTGACCAGGAGCTCCTTGGGTGACTTCTGCAGCGCCTGGACATAGTGGTATTCGTCGATGATCGTCTCGCCGACCACCAGAACCCGGAGCCGCTGCAGGTCCTTGAGCAGACCGATGACCTCGTCGGCAGAATGACGCTGGCGGAAGTCACGAAGAAAGCCCTGAGCTTCCTCCGGGTAGACGTCGAAGTGCAGATTGAGCAGATTGCTGGAGCTGAAGGCGATCTCGGTCGTGAAGTGAATCCGTCCTCCCATCTGCTCGACGGCTCGCCGCTCGTCGGCGATCTTGCCGGTGAGGTCGTTCTTGACGTCGGCATAGTCGCTTCCCTTCACGTAGACCGACGGACGCACGCGGCGGATCACATCCTCGGCGGAGGGCGATTCGGTAATGGCCACGAAGGCCACGCTCCCCAGGGCGGCCACCGACTCGGACCGAAGACGCTCGTTGAAGACGGGGCGTCCGGGCCCCTTGTTGACGAAGCGATCCGGCGTGATGGTCACGATCAGCACGTCACCCTCGGCGCGGGCGGCCTCGAAATGTCGGACGTGGCCGGGATGCATCAGATCGAACACGCCATGGCAATGGACGATGCGCTTGCCCTCCGCGCGCAACGTCCGGCACAGCGTCTCGAGCTCGCCCAGCGTCTTAATCTTGTCCTCAAAGGTCCGGGGCATGGACGTCCTCACTCCCTTCCCAGATATCGGAACCAGTCGCGGGTCGCCACGTGGATTGTCTCGGGAGTCCAGACGGGCGCCTGCCGCCAGTATTCGATGTTGTCGAGGAGGATCGCGATGCCTTCGTCGATGGACACTTTCGGACGCCACCCGAGGTGATGTCGTATTTTTCCGATATCCGCGTGGGTGCGGTTGGGCTCTCCGGGACGACTCCGTATGTGCACCACGTCGCCCTTCAGCAGCTCGGTCAGCCTGTTCACCGACACGGGCGAACCGGTGCCCACGTTGAAGACCTCACCGGCGACGGACCCTTCGGCGCTCGCGACGAATGCGTCGACCACATCGGAGACGAACGTGAAGTCGCGCGATTGAGTGCCGTCCCCGACGACCGTGTAGGGGCGGCCCGCGAGCTTCTGCGCCAAGAACACGCCGAACACGGCCCCGTACGTTCCGGAGGTCCGCGAGCGGGGCCCGTAAACATTAAAGAGGCGCAGCGAGACGACCGGCAGGCGATAGACCTGCCCCCAGTGAAGCACGCATTGTTCGCCCAGGAGCTTGCTGAGGGCGTACGGATACTGAGGTCGGGTCGGCGCGGTCTCGGGTGTCGGGTACTGGTCGGGGATCCCATAGCAGGACGAGGATGCGGCATAGATGAATCGGTGGACTCCCGCCTGTCGGGCCGCCTCCAGAACCGCGACCGTGCCGTCAGCATTCGCGCGGTGATAGTCGAGTGGGCGATCCATGGACGGCACGATGTCGGCAAGCGCGGCCAAATGGAAAACCCAATCCGCACCGTCGAGCAGGGTTGGCAGCTGTGAGTCGCTGGCCACGTCAACGCGTTCCACCGAGAGTCGGGGGTCACGCAGCAGGTGGGCCAAGTTCTCTGGTCGCCCTGTGGAGAAGTTGTCCAAGACCAGCACCGGATGGCCTGCTCCCAGGAGTCGCTCGACTAGGTGGCTTCCAATGAAGCCCGCGCCGCCAGTGACGACGGCCTTGGCCTTTGCACTGGTCATGAGAAAATCTTACCGTAGCCCGGCGCAATAAAAGCACACGTTTGAGTGCGGGACGGGCCAGCGTGGAGGGCGGTTTCTCGGCCACGGCCGCATCAAGCGGTCGGGTACCCGATCACCGACGTCAGCAGGACGAAGCAGCGCGCTCGGATGCGGGTGGTCGGAAACGCAATGGAGAGCCCCACTTGCGGACCATGCTCATCGCGGCAGCTGGATCAGCACGAGCTTGCCATCCCGGACCCCCATCCAGAATGGAGTCCGGTCGGGCATGAAGCGAATGAGGTCGCGGTCGCGTTCCTCGCCAAGGTCCCTCACGTACAGGACCCGATCGCCAAGCCCGGGCGAGGGATTCCGCCGGGAATAAGCCCAGGACCACGGCGGGAATTCTAGCGCTCCGAGGCTCCGGACGAACACCACCGCGTGATCGAGCCGGGCGGTCGCCACGAGATCATAAGGGGCTCGTGCGACCGCGGCCATCGCGCTGAGTGAACTTATGTAGAGGGGCAGATACAGGAGCAGGGCGCAGACGGTCGAGGTCATCGGAACCGCCAGGGCCCAGCCAGCGCTCGTGTGCAGGCGGCCGCGGACCCATAGCGCAAGCTGCTCGAGTCCACTCGCCGAGACCAGCGCGAGGGGCAGAATCAGTTCGGCATAGTGCACAGGTCCAACTACGTTGATGCTGGGAACGGTGGTCACCGCGAAAAGGCTGATGACGGCGACGGGCCCGAGGAGCAGGGCGAGGCCCTCCCGGGTTCGACGGACAAATGGCAAGAGCACGAGCGAGATGGGCCATCCGAAGAGCCAGAAGTTCAGGCGGGCAACCGTGTAGCCAAGTTCGAACAGGCTCGGGAAGGGCGCCGGTGCCACGAGTGCACCGAGAGTGAAGGACAACCCGGTGATGCTCCCGAACGTGTGGTAGCCGGTGGTGAGCGGATCGCCGGACAGTGCCATGTTGTAGAGAGCAAGGACTCCCATCGACGCGGCTCCTACCAGACAAAAGAGGGCGGCTCCGACGCGGACCTGGCCCGCTCCGTGGCGGAGGCGCAGGGCGAGGAGAACGGTCCAGGGAAGGCCGAAAGCCGCGGCCGAGAGAGGGCGCGTCAGGCCGGTCCATCCGAGGGCCAGGCTGGCGGCTAGCCACCAGCGCAGGCATTCGGGGTGCTCGAGAACTCGGAGCGTCGCGTACACGAAGACCGCGAGCAGCAGGCCGGCGGTCGAATGCGCGAGCAGGGTTGCCGAGGACAGGATGAAGAATGGCGAAAGAAGCAGCAGGGGCAGTGCGAGCAGAGCCACACGCTGACCGAACGCGCGTCGGCCGATCGCGAAGCCCACGAGCACGGTCAGGGCGGCCGAACACGCAGGGACCCAGTGCATCAGATGTAGGTGCTCACCCAACGCCAGTACGATGGGATGGCCCGGGAAGTAGATGCCATACCACTTCCCGTTGTTGACGACGAACTGATTGTCGAAGAATGGGCGAACCGGGTCCGGCAACGAAGGAAGATAGACGTGCCCGCTCGCGAACGTCCGAGCCATGAACGCGTAGACGTTCTCGTCGTCGGTGATGGCGGTGTCGCCGAATAGGAAGTGGCGCGCGGCGGTAACGAGCCCGAAGACGGCCACCGAGGCCCCAATCGCGTGGAGCCAGGCGAACCGGGGCGTGAGGCTCGCGAGGCGATCAAATCCCGCGTTCAGGCGTTGGCCCAGGCCGATATTGAGAGCAAGGACTAGCAAAACCACCGCGAGGGACCCGAACAGCAGATAGTGGAGAAGGAACGCAATCTCGGATGGACTCCATCCATGGAGCCCGTACAGGATCGCGTAGTGATTGTAGGCCATGCCGCTGGTGACGACGATCGCGAAGCACACGCCAGCAGACAGCGACAGGAGGAGGACCCGCGTGGTCGTAGTCACCGAGGGAGCCTCACCGACCGGCCGGACTGCCGAGATACGAGGATACGAACGTGCCGGCGATGCTCCGATTTCGAAACCGGTCCAGGCGGAACGGGTCGAGACCGATCGGCGAAGCGTTGCCGTTGATCCGCGCCGCCATCATCGCACCCACCAGCGGGGCTAGCTTGAAGCCGTGGCCGGACATTCCCGCCGCGATGAAGAACCCGGCCAGGGGCGATTCATCCAAGATCGGCATCCAGTCCGGCGTGATATCGAAAGCGCCGGCGTACCCTCGATTGAAGCGGGCGTCGGCCAGCCCCGGCAGCGCCTGCGAGGTTCGTGAGACGGTGAGGGCCGCCTCATCGAAACGCGCCTCGCTGCCGAGCGCCTCGGGGTCCATCGGGTGCTGAGCCTCGTCATCCGTCAGCGACCCGGTCAGCGTGAGATTTCCCGTCTCGGGACGCACGTAGCTGCCGCCGGCCAGGTCCAGATAGACCATGTGCGGGAGGCGAAAGCCAGGCTGCCGTTCGATGACGAAGACCGGGTGCCGCCCGACCACAATCGGGAGCTCTATGCCGGCCAAGCGTGCGATCCGGGGCGACCAGAGTCCGGCCGCGTTGACGACCACGGGAGCGGCGATCCGGTCCCCGGACGCGGTGACAACCCCCGCGACCCGCTGCCGCGCTTCCAGGATCCCGGTGATCTCTACACCCTGCTCGATGACCACGCCGCGGCGGCGCGCGGCATCGGCGTAGCCCGTCGTTACCGCCGAGGGGTCTCCGTAGCCCGATTCCGGCTCGTAGAGGATGGCCCCCAGCCCGGATGGATCGATCCTGGGCTCGATCCGAGTCAGCTCCGCTGGATCTAGCAATTCCGCCTTGACGCCCAGTGCACGCTGCTGATCCATCTGAGCAATCAGGCCAGCGCGCATGGCCGGCGACACTCCGATCAGCGCGCCGCACGCTACATAGCCTGCGCTGCCCCCGACGGCTTCGCCGAAGCGGCGGAACACCTCGAGCGAGGCCCGTACCATCTGCGTTGCCTCTGGCGTTGGGTAGAGCTGCCGGACGATGCCCACCGACCAGCCGGTTCCGCCGGCTCCGATGAACTTCCGCTCAAGGACGACAATTCGACGGCCGCCGAGTTCCGCCAGGTGGAATGCAATCGAGCAGCCGGTGACTCCCGCGCCGATGATGACAACGTCAGCGGTCTTCATCTGGTCCCGATCAGGCCCGGAACCTTGTGGTCACGCGGCAGGCGAACACGATCCGATCCGGTGCTTTTCTCGCCTAGCACGGTGTCGCGCGCGGCCTCGAGCACAGTCGCAGGCTCCCGGAGATATTTGCTGTGACGCCCCGCGCCAGCCGTGTGGAAGTCGTCAGATCTCGGCTCCCTTAAGTATCCACGAAGACCCGTGCTTTTCGGAGGGTTATCGTATCGACCATCGCTGCTGGGTTTGACGGCTCGACGCCTCAGATGGGAGACCTGGCCGAGATCGCGGCTTCGTCCCGTGCCTCGGCGCTGCGCCCTCCTCCCACCACCCCCCATTCAGCCAGAGGCCGCGTGGGAGCTGGAAGTGCCCTGCACGCGCAGAATGAGAGCAGCACCCAGCGAGCAGACCGGCCTCTCTGAAGGTGAGCGGGCGCCCACGCCCCGGACGGGTCAGAAGGGACGAGGCCAGACCGTGGCCAGGCAGTGCGGGGCCGGATCCATCGGGAACGCCGGCACCGGCAGCTAGCCAGCCGGCCCGTTAGCCGAAGGCGAATCCAGCGGCAGCGATCGCGTCGCGCGCCGCGGAGCCGCCTCGATGCAGACGAAGAAGGAACCGTGTCACGCGGCGGCGCGCCTGATCATCCGCCTCACCGTCGCCTCCAGCACGACCTCGCCGCGCTGATTGGTCACCTCGTGCCGATAGGTGACGATGCCGCGATCCGACTTCTTGGTCTCACGCTTGTCG
>Ga0310810_10003824_pt1 | contig 16528 bp, 15 predicted proteins | sample NCmetagenome_FD_207641 | JGI IMG/M metagenome (GOLD analysis project Ga0310810, IMG submission 207641) | Soil microbial communities from experimental microcosm in Duke University, North Carolina, United States - NC | ecosystem: Engineered > Artificial ecosystem > Soil microcosm > Unclassified ... | reverse complement strand
TTACTATACCCGAAGACGCGCCGAAGGGCAAGATGCCGGTTTCCCTGGAGCAGATCCTCGACACGACACGCGGTGCTTTGCCGTCCCTGACCGCCCGGGCCGACGCCGTGAGCCGCGAGGCCCGGGCGGCGCCGCGTCCCCCGTCGCTGGCCCGCGCGCTCCGGCGGGAGGCGGTGGCCGTCATCGCCGAGGTGAAGCGCCGATCGCCCTCGGCAGGGGTCATTCGGGACGATCTCGACCCGGCGGAACGGGCGGCGCTGTACGCGGATCGGGGAGCGGCGGCGATCTCGGTGCTCACCGACGGACCGTTCTTCGGCGGCTCGGTGAGCGATCTCCGCTCCGCCGCGGCGAAAGTCGCCGTGCCGGTCCTGCGGAAGGATTTCATTCTGGACGAGCTGCAGGTGGTGGAGGCCCGCGCGGCGGGCGCGGCGGCGGTGCTCCTCATCGTACGCGCCCTGCCGCGCGAGCGGCTCGAGGCGCTGCTCCGGATTGCCGCGCGAGAGGAGCTCGACGCGCTGGTCGAGGTCCACACCGCGTCCGAGCTGGAGGTCGCGCTCGAAGCCGGTGCCCGGATCGTCGGGGTCAACAGCCGCGATCTCGACACCTTCCGGATCGATACCGCCGCCGCGTGGCGGTTGCTCCGGCGGGTGCCTGCGGACGTGGTCGCGGTCGCGGAAAGCGGAATGGCCGATCTGCCCGACGTCATCCGGGCGCGCGACCAGGGCGCCGACGCGGTCCTGATCGGCACCGCCCTCTCGGCTTCCCCCGACCCGCGCGGGCTGCTCGACCAGCTGGCGGGGGTGCCCCGACATGCCCGTTGAGGTCAAGATCTGCGGCCTCACCCGGCCGGAGGACGCGGCCGCAGCCGGGGAGGCCGGCGCGGCCTACCTGGGCGTCGTTTTTGCTGGAGGACCCCGGGTGGTCACGCCCGCCCGGGCGACTGAGATCGTCTCGGCGGGGCAAGGGGTTCCGGTCCTCGGGGTGTTCGGTGCCCAGACCGAGGCGGAGATCCTCTCGACGGCCGGTCAGGCCGGCCTGAGCGGCGCCCAACTGCATGGTCCCTACAGCTCCGAGACCGCGGCCCACCTCCGGGCGGCGGGGCTTCGGGTCTGGCGGGTCGTGCGAATTGCGACCGCCGGGGACCTCGAGCGCCTGGCCGAAGCGGCGTCTTACGCCGACGCCGTCCTGGTCGAGCCCCGGGTGCCTCACGCGGCTGGCGGCAGCGGCACGCCGCTCGACGCGTCGCTGGCGCGGGATGCGCGAGCCAGGCTCGCCGGTCCGATGGTTCTGGCCGGCGGACTCACGCCGACCACCGTCGCGGACGCGATAGCCCTCGTTCGTCCCGATGTCGTGGATGTAAGTTCAGGGGTCGAACGCCTTCCCGGTATCAAGGACCCCGACCAGATCGCCCGTTTTCTGGAGGCCGCGCTTGGCCACAGCCCAACAATCCCCTGAGCGTGCGATCGCCGGCCGGTTCGGGCCGTACGGCGGCCGCTACGTCCCGGAGACGTTGGTCGCGGCGCTGGACGACCTCGCCCGCCTCTACGACGAGGTCCGGGGCGACGCCGCGTTCTGGGCCGAGTACGACGCGCTGCTGGCCGAGTTCGTCGGCCGCCCGTCGCCGCTCACCGCGGCGCCGCGTCTGTCCGACGAGGTGGGCGCGCCGGTGTTCCTCAAGCGGGAGGACCTGAACCACACCGGGGCCCACAAGATCAACAACACCGTCGGCCAGGCGTTGCTCGCCCGTCGCATGGGCAAGCGGCGGATCATCGCCGAGACCGGCGCGGGGCAGCACGGCGTGGCGACGGCGACGGTGTGCGCCCGGTTCGGACTCGAGTGCGTGGTATACATGGGCGCCGAGGACGTCGAGCGGCAGGCGCTCAACGTGTACCGGATGCGTCTGCTGGGTGCCACCGTGGTGCCGGTGGAATCGGGCACCCGGACGCTCAAGGACGCGACCAACGAGGCGCTCCGCGACTGGGTCACCAACGTGCCCACCACGCACTACATCATCGGGTCGGTCGTGGGCCCCGAGCCGTTCCCCCGCATGGTGCGCGACTTCCAGGCGATCATCGGCCGCGAGGCCCGGGAGCAGATCCTGGAGCGCGTCGGCGGCCTGCCGCACACGGTCGTGGCCTGCGTCGGTGGTGGCTCCAACGCCATGGGGATTTTCACCGCCTTTCTCGATGACGACGACGTGAAGCTGGTCGGCGTCGAGGCCGCCGGGCACGGGCTCGAGTCGGGCCACCACAGCGCGACGCTCAGCGCCGGCACCCCCGGCGTGCTGCACGGCAGTCTGAGCTACCTGCTCCAGGACGCGGAGGGACAGGTGGCGCCGGCCCACTCGGTCTCCGCGGGACTGGATTACCCCGGCGTGGGGCCGGAGCACAGCTGGCTCCGTGACACCGGCCGGGTCAGCTACACCTCCGCGACCGACACGGAGGCCCTCGACGCGTTCCAGGCGCTGAGCCGGCTGGAGGGGATCATCCCCGCGCTGGAGACCGCCCATGCCATCGCCTGGGTGCGGCGGTCGGCCGGGCAGTGGCGTCCGGACCAGCCGGTGCTGCTCTGCCTGAGCGGGCGCGGGGACAAGGACGTGGCGCACGTGGCCGCGCTGCTGGGATCTCGCCGGTGACCGCCGGCCAGCCGCTGACCGAGATCCTCCCGGCGGCCCAGGTCGCCGAGCTCATCAACAACGTGGTGAAGGCGCTCCGTGCCTTCCACATGTACCTCCCGAACAATCCGATCTACCAGCGCGCGACCGAGAACGTGAGGGCCGCGTTCACGCCCATCTGGGCGGCGGTCGATCAGCTGGCCCTCACCGTGGCGGAGACCGACTTCGTGTGGGAGGAGCAGGTCGTCTACCATCAGCCGGCCAAGGGCGAGAGTCTGGCCTGGGGGCTGTTCAAGGACGGGATGCGCTCCCTCACCATCGGGCGCGGGGCCGAGGAAGAGGAGCTGACCCGGTTCCTGGAGACGGTCAACCAGGCGCGGTATCTGGCCGCCGACGCCGGCGACGACCTGCTCACCCTGCTTTGGCAGCAGGAATTCCAGTTCATCCAGTACCACTTCGTGGAGTTCTTCGGGGAGGGTGGCGGCTCGCTGCCGGAGGCCTCCGGCGCCGCCACGGCGGGCGCCAACGACCCCGAGACCGCCAAGGCCCGCCACGCCCAGGCGGTGGAGGAGGCGCCGCCGCGGCCCAAGGGCGTGGTCGATCTGGAAGACTTCGACTCCACGCTCTACTTCCTGGACGAGGCCGAGATCAACGCAGTGGCGGCCGACTTGAAGGAGGAGTACCGCCGCGACGCCCGGGGCGCGGCGATCAACGTGCTCTTCGATCTGTTCGAGCTCCAGGGCGAGCCGTCGATCCGGGACGAGATCCTCGGCACGCTGGAGGGCCTCTTCCCCGGCTTTCTCAACGCGCGCGACTTCCGGACCGCGGCGGCGGTGCTCCGCGATGCCAAGGTGGTCGCCGGGCGGGCGGCCGGGCTCACCCCCGAGCATCGCGCGCGGCTCGAGGCGTTCGTCACCAAGCTGAGCGAGCCGGCCATCGTGAGCCAGCTGGTCCAGTCGCTCGACGAGGCATCGGCCGTCGCGGGCCAGGCGGAGGTGGCCGAGGTGCTGCGCGAGCTCCAGGGCGCGGCGCTGGAGCCGGTGCTCGCCTGGCTGCCCAGACTCTCCTCGGCTCCGCTCCGCGAGGTGCTGGAGGGCGTGGTGGATCGGCTGGCCACCGCGCACGGCAACGAGGTGCTGCGGATTCTGCGGAATCCCGAGTCGGAAGCGCTCGCCGGCGTGGTGCCGCTCTGCGGCCGGCTGATGCTGCATCAGGCGGTTCCGGGCCTGGGCGAGGTGAGCCGCCACCCCGACCCCGCGCTGCGGCTGGCCGCGGTCCAGGCTCTGGCCCAGCTGGGCACCCCGGCGGCGCTCGGCTTCATCGAGCAGGCCATCGAAGACGGCGATCGCGCCGTCCGTCTCGTCGCGGTGCGCGCGGCAGGCGCCCGCGGCTACAAGGGGGCGCTCAAGCGGGTGGAAGGGGTGGTGCTCGGGCGCGGTGTGAAGGAGATGGACCTGACCGAGAAGATGGCGTTCTTCGAGGCCTACGGCGCGATCGCCGGCACGGCCGGTCTCAAGGCGCTGAGCGGGATCCTGCTGCCGCGCGGGCTGCTCAGGCTCAAGGAGCCGGCCGAGACGCGGGCGTGCGCCGCGATGGCCCTTGGCAAGATCCGCTCACCCGAAGCCCGCGAGCTGCTGCAGAAGGTGGTCGAGGACAAGGACCTGGTGGTGCGGAACGCCGCCAACCGGGCGCTCCGGGAGAGCGCCCGGTGAGCGCCCCCCCCGATTCGACCCCCAGGGCGCCGGAGGGCCAGCTCCGCCACGGTGGGCGCGCGCTCCTGCTCGCGATCTACACCGCCCTTCGGAGCCTCAAGCTGTATCCGGTCGAGAACGCCACCGTGCAGAAGGCGCTGGACGACCTCGAGACGGCCGCGCGAGCGCTCCTGGCGGTGGAGAGCGATCTCGAGCTCCGCCTGGCGGGCGATTTCATCTTCGTGAACGCCACCCGGCTCCGGCTCGAGCTCGACAACTACGCCTCCTTCAGCCACATCCTCGCCGTCCTCCGCGCCTTCGACATCGGCGCCCTCCGGATCCATTCCACCGCCAACCGCCGGGAGTGGCAGATCCTGCTGAGCCTGCTGCTCAGTCTGTCCGAACGGGGCCAGCCGGAGGAGCGCTTCGAGGAGCTCTTCGCGCGCCTGGACGCGGGGCAGGTCAAGGGGCTCGAGATCGAGCACGCCACCCAGCACGATCCCGACGCGGAGCAGGCCAAGGAGGCGGCCAAGCGGGTCTACGCCCAGGGTGTGGCGGTCACCAAGGACGTGATCACCGGAGTCCGGCTGGGCCGCGCGACGAGTGTCAAGAAGGTGAAGCGCGCCGTGCAGCTGATCGTGGACCAGGTGCTCAACAACGAGACCTCGGTGGTGGGGCTCACCACCATCCGCGACTACGACGAGTACACCTTCACCCATTCGGTCAACGTCTGCATCTTTTCCGTGGCCCTGGGCAAGAAGCTCGGCTTTCCCCGGATCCAGCTCTACGATCTCGGCATGACGGCGCTGCTGCACGACGTGGGCAAGGCGCGCGTGCCGGTCACCATCCTGAACAAGACGACCGGCCTGGATGAGCAGGAGTGGCGGATCATGCAGGCCCACCCCTGGCTCGGCGCGGTCACCCTGTTCGGCATGCGGGCGCACGACGAGACGCCGTACCGCTCGATCCTCGTGGCCCACGAGCACCACATGAAGACCGATCTGAGCGGGTATCCCAAGACCATCCGCCCGCGGGAGCTCGGCATCTTTTCCCGGATCGTGGCCGTCGCCGACGGTTTCGACGCCGCGACCACCCGTCGGAGCTACCAGACGGTGCCGATCGAGCCCGACCAGGTGCTGCGGGAGATGTGGGAGAACCCCAAGCGGGGCTATGACCGGGTGCTGGTGAAGGCGCTCATCAACCTGATCGGCGTATACCCGGTGGGGACCTGCGTGATCCTCGATACCTTCGAGATCGGCATCGTGGCGGCCACCAACCCCGACGGCCAGCAGCTCAACCGCCCGCTGGTGCGGATCGCGGTGAACACCGACGGCGCCGTGGTCCCGCCCCCCGGCGAGCTGGTGAGCCTCACCGAGCAGGACGAGACCGGCAGCTTCCGCCGCTCCATCGTCAAGGTCACCACCCCCTCGCGCTACGGACTCACGGTCGGCGACTATTTTGTCTGATTCCAGGCTCGCTCCCGTCTGGTCGGCCCTCCGCGCCGGCGGCCGCACCGCACTGATCCCCTATCTCACCGCGGGGTACCCCGACCGCGACGCCAGCGCGGCGGCGCTCCGCGCCGCCGACGGCGTCGCCGACATCCTCGAGGTCGGCGTGCCGTTCAGCGATCCGCTGGCCGACGGCCCCACCATCCAGCGGTCCACCTTCGAGGCGCTGCAACGCGGCATGACGCTCGCCGGCACGCTCGAGCTGGTGCGCCGGGCGGAGCTGCGAACGCCGGTGGTCGTCTTCAGCTACCTCAATCCGATTCTCCGCTACGGGGTGGATCGCTTCGTGCGCGAGGCCGATGCCCTGGGCGTGGCGGGCGTCATCCTGACCGACCTCCCGGCAGGGGAGGACCCGGGCGTCGAGCGCACCTTCCAGGAGAGTCCGCTCGATCTCATCCGGCTGATCGCCCCGACGACGCGTGACGACCGGCTGGCCGAGGCGGTGTCGGACGCGCAGGGCTTCATCTACCTGGTCGCGCGCCTGGGGGTCACCGGCGCGAGCCGGGCGCTGGCGGACGATCTGGCCGACTCCGTCGCCCGGGTCCGCCGGGCGACCGCGCTCCCGGTCGCGGTCGGGTTCGGGATCTCCACGCCGGCGCAGGCCGCGATGGTCGCCCGGATGGCCGACGGCGTCGTGGTGGGCAGCGCAGTGGTGGACGCGCTCGGCCGCGGCGGCGTGGCGGGGGCGCGCCGCTTCCTCCAGTCGCTCCGGGCCGGGCTGGACGCGCCCGCGGGCGTGGCCTGAGCATGGACATCGGCCGCCTGCTCGACCGCTACGCCCGGGTCCTGTCGCTGGGCGGCGGGCTGCTCACCGCCCTGGCGCTCGTGGGGGACCTGCGGTGGCTGGCGCATCCCATCGCGACGCTGATCGTGACCGGCGGCGTCGTCATTCTGCGGGCGAGTCCCGTGCGGCTCAGCAAGTATTCCTACCTCACCCAATCCGGCGTGGCGGTGCTGGTCGGCGCGGTCACCGTCGGACCCTCGCCGGTGGTCGCGGCGCTCTATCTGGGCGTGCTCCTCTCCGACGTCGGCTGGCTCCGCAAGCTGCCTCGAGCCGGGTTCATCAACGCGGGCCGCGAGGTGATCGGCTTTGCCGCGGCCTTCGGGCCCTACGCCGCGGTCCACGCGCTCACCGGCTCACCGGTCCTCTCGCTCGAGCTCCTTCCCGCGGCGGCGGTGCTGGCCTGCCTCTACTTCTTCACCACCAGGGTGCTCTTCTATTTCACGCTCCTGGTGCGGGACAAACTGGAGCATGCCGAAAAGATTCTGATCCTCCGCTGGGAGATCATCGCCTACCTGCTGACCCTCTTCGCGGCGGTGGTGACGGTGGCGGCGCTGCGGACGCTCTCGCCGGTGGGCTGGATCGCGGTGGCGCTGGTGCTCGGCGTGCTGGGACTCCTCACCCGACAGATCCTGGAAGAGGCCATCGGCGCCGAGGATCTGAACAAGGTGCACCTGATGGAGTCGGCCATCGCGAGCAACGCGACCCTGCAGGGCTCGTTCGACCAGATCGAGCGGCTGGCCTACCGGCTGCTCGACTGGGGTGACTTCCGCGTCTACCGGATCCAGTCGGGCCGGCTCGCCCTGGCGTACCGCGGCGCGCTCGGGCGCCCCGACCGGGGGGCGGCGCCCGAGGAGATGTTCGAGATCCGGAGGGAGGTCATCGCGAGCGGCGCCCCGCTCTCCGTGCGCGACGCCCGTCGCGATCCCCGCGTGGGGCCGCCCCGGCCCGAGGTGGGAAGCCTCGTGGTGCACCCGATCCGCTTCGGCGACGATCTCCTCGGCCTCCTCGAGGTCGATCACCCCAAGCGCCACGCCTACGGGAACAAGGACCTGCTGGCACTGGGCACCCTCGCCACCCAGATCGCCACCGCCATCCACATCGCCGAGCTGCGCCGTCCCCTGCTCAGCACGGTGTCGCAGATCGGCGAGCAGGTCACCGCCCTGGCGCGCGTCGCCGAATCGCTCCGCGGCTCGGCGTCCGCCCTGAGCGAGACTTCCCAGGGCATGCGCCGCGGCTCCGCCGACCTCGAGCAGTTCGTGGCCGGCGGACTCCAGTCCACCACGGCGCTCTCGGCCACCAGCCGCGCCATGGCCGAGCAGGGCGCTCACGCCGCCCAGGCGAGCGGCACCGCGGCGGCGGTCGCGAGCCGGAATCGGGTCGTGATCGGCGAGGCGATCACCCGCCTCGTGGGGCTCAAGGGGTTCGTCGCCGCGAGCGCCGATCAGGTCGCCACCCTGGGCGCACTCACCCAGCGGATCACCGGGTTCATCGGCACGATCCGGGAGATCGCCGACCTGACGAACCTCATCGCCCTCAACGCGGCCATCGAGGCCGCGCGGGCGGGGCAGGAGGGGCGCGGCTTCGCCGTGGTGGCGGACGAGGTCCGGGACCTGGCCGCCCAGAGTCTCCATGCGGCCGGGGAAGCGCGCGGGCTGCTGGAGGAGATCGCGGGGCAGGTGGCCGCCGTCTCCCGGCAGATGGAGCGCGGGCGCGAGGCGGTGGCCGGCGTCGAGGAGCTGAGCGCCGACGCGGCCCAGGCGCTGGAGGACATCGTCGGCACCACCAGCGACGCGGGCCGCCACGCCGCCGCCATCGCCGAGACCGCCGCCAGCCAGCTCGACGCGGTCGGCGGCCTCAGCGCCCAGATCGAGCGGGTGGCCCAGGGCTCGGCACGGGCGCGGAGCGACATCGACATCCTCGCCCTCCGCGCGGGCGACGCCACCGCGGGCCAGGCCGAGCTGGAGCAGGCGATCCGGCAGCTCGGCGATGTCGCGTCCGACCTGCAGCGGATCGCGCGGCACTTCGCCGTCGAGCCCGGGACGTGACCGCCGCGGCCGAGCGCGCCTACATCGCGCTGGGCAGCAACCTGGGCGATCGGGAGGGACATCTGGCGGCGGCGCGCGCCGCGCTGGCCGCGCTGCCGCGCACGCGGCTGGTCGGCGCGTCACGGGTGGAGGAGACCGCGCCGCTCGGCGGTATGGACCAGCCGCCCTACCTCAACCAGATGGTGGCGCTGGAGACCGGGCTGGAGCCGCGGGCCCTGCTCGCCGCCTGCCAGGCGATCGAGCGGAGCCGCGGACGGGTGCGCGCGGAGCACTGGGGGGCGCGGACACTGGACCTCGACATCGTGCGCTACGGCGATCGGCGGGTGGCCGAGCCCGACCTTATCATTCCTCATCCCGGATTGCCCCACCGCGACTTCTGGCAGCGCGAGCTGGCCGAGCTGGAGCCCGATGAGCCCTGATCCGCGTCCCCGCACCGTGCTCGACCTGCCGAAATGGAAGGCCGAGGGCCATCGCCTGGTGATGCTGACCTGCTACGACGCGGCCTTCGCCCGCCTGCTCGCGGAGGAAGTGGACATCCTGCTGGTGGGCGATTCGCTCAACCAGGTGATCGCCGGCCAGGAGACGACCCTCAGCGCCACGCTCGACCAGATGATCTACCACTCGGCGGCGGTCCGCCGCGGCGCGCCGGGCGCGCTGCTGTTCGTGGACCTGCCGTTCCTCACGTATCAGGTCACCGTGGCCGAGGCGATCCGGAACGCCGGCCGGGTGCTGCAGGAGACCGGCGCCGACGGGGTCAAGCTCGAGGGCGGTCAGGTCATGGCCGAGACGGTGCGCGCGCTGGTGGACCGGGGCATCCCGGTGATGGGCCACCTCGGCCTCACCCCGCAGTCGGTGCACGCTCTCGGCGGATACCGGGTGCAGGGGCGGAGCCCGGCCGCGGCCGACCGGCTGGTAGACGACGCGCGAGCCCTCGAGGAGGCGGGCGCGTGCGCCACGGTGCTCGAGCTGCTCCCGACCGAGGTGGCCCGCCGGGTGACGGCGGCGCTCCGCATTCCCACCATCGGCATCGGCGCCGGCATCGGCTGCGACGGCCAGGTCCTGGTGCTGCACGACATGCTGGGTCTGAACGAGGGGTTCGCGCCGAAGTTTCTCAAGCACTACGCCGAGCTGGGCGCCTCGGTCCGCGCGGCCGTGCGGGATTACGCCGGCGAGGTGCGTGCCGGACGCTACCCCGGTCCCGAACACAGCTTCGAGTGAGCGGGCTCGCGGAGCGCGCGCTCCGGGTGATAACGGCGATTCCGGAGCTGCGCGATTGGGTCCGCGGGCGCCGCGCCGCCGGCGAGCGGATCGCCCTGGTTCCCACCATGGGCGCGCTGCACGAGGGCCATCTCGCCCTGGTGGACCAGGCCCGGCGTCGGGCCGAGCGGGTAGTGATGAGTCTCTTCGTCAACCCACTCCAGTTCGGTCCCGCGGAGGACCTGGCACGGTACCCCCGCGACCTCGAGGGCGACCGGGCGCTGGCCGCCGAACGGGGCGTGGACCTGCTCTTCGCGCCCGAGGCGTCGGCGATGTACCCGGCGGGATCGGAGGTACGGGTCACCCCGGGCCCGACCGCCGACCGGTGGGAGGGGGCCGCCCGACCGGGCCACTTCGCCGGCGTGCTCACCGTGGTCGCGAAGCTGTTTCATCTGGTCGAGCCGGACGTCGCCTGCTTCGGCCGCAAGGACATCCAGCAGGTAGTGCTGATCCGCCAGATGGTGCGCGACCTCGACTGGCCGCTCGAGCTGGTGGTGGTACCCACGGTTCGCGAACGCGACGGTCTCGCCCTGAGCAGCCGGAACCGCTACCTCTCGCCCGAGCAGCGGCGGGAGGCGCTGGCGCTGAGCGGGGCGCTCCAGGCTGCCCACGACACATGGCGCGCCGGCGAGCGCCGCGCCCACGGTCTCGAGGCGCGGATTCGGGAGGTGCTCGCGATGTCTCCGGGGGTACGGCCCGAGTATATTGCGATCACCGACTCGTCGACGCTCACCCCTGTCGAATTGGTCGACAGCGGCACGGTGATTGCACTTGCCGCGCGGGTCGGCAGTACCCGACTGATCGACAACATCATCCTGGGAGAGGGACCCGTCTGATGCAGCGCCACCTCATGAAATCCAAGATCCACCGGGCCACGATCACGTCCGCAGATCTGCACTATGAGGGGTCGCTCACCGTGGATGAGGACCTGCTCGACGCGGCGGACCTGGTGACGTACGAGGAGATCCAGGTCGTGAACGTGAACAACGGCGCCCGCTTCTCCACCTACGTCATTCCCGGCCCGAGGGGCTCGGGGGTCCTCCAGCTGAACGGCGCGGCCGCCCGGCTGGGCCATCCCGGCGATCTGGTGATTCTCATCTCCTACGGCGTCTTCGACGAGGCCGAGGCCGACCGGCACACCCCGCGGGTCGTGTTCGTGGACGGCCACAACCGCATCGTCCGGCCACAGCTCCGAGCCGAGAGCTGAGCCCCGCTCCCGCTTCCCGTCCGGACTCGCCCGGCTCACGGCCCACCCTTCCCGAGTGGGCCGTCGTCACGCCGGGGCGCCTCGAGCACATCCGGCGCGTTGCCGCGCTAACCGAGAGCTGGGCCGAGGCGATGGGTGTCTCGGGGGTGGAGCGGAACCGGTGGCTCCGCGCCGTCTGGCTGCACGACGCCCTCCGCGACGCGCCCGAGGAGGAGCTCCGCCGCTGGGCCAGCTCGAGCCCGGGTCCCAGCGAGCTGCGCCACGGCCCCGCCAGCGCGGCGCGCGCCAAGGCCGAGGGCGAGACCGACCGCGGCGTCCTCGACGCGGTGCGCTATCACTCGGTCGGACTGGCGGAGTGGCAAGCGGTGGGTCGCATCCTTTACTGCGCCGATTATCTCGAGCCGGGTCGGGCGTCCAACCGGGAGCGTCGGGCGGAACTCGCACGCCGGCTGCCGGATGATCCCGCCGGCGTCCTGCGCGAGGTTGCCCAGATGCGGCTCTCCCGCCTGGTGACCTCGGGCTGGCCCATCCCCGAACCGACCGTACGCTTCTGGAACAGTCTCGTCGCCGGCTCCTCCGCGCCGGCCTGATCACGCTGCTCGCCGCCGCGGTGGCAGCGCTCGTGATCCGTCTGACACCGCCCGAGCGCGAGCGCGTCACCGGTCACGCCTACCCGGTGCCGGCCCCCGATCGCCGCACCACGGTGGAGGTGCTGAACGCGTCCGGACGCGCCGGCCTCGCCCGGGGCGCCACCCGGTTGCTCCGGCGCCGCGGCCTCGACGTCGTGTTCTTCGGCAACGCGGACGCTGCCGCGGATTCCACCCGGATCGTGGTGCGCCGGGGCGATCCCGGGGCGGGCCGCGATGTGCGGGATGCGCTGGGGATGGGGCGGGTGACGATCGTGCCCGATACGCTCAGGCGGGTGGACGTGAGCGTCATCCTCGGCCGCGACTTCCGGATCCGGGGCGACGTGCACCCCTGAGCCCTAGGTCGACACCCCGATCACGATGTCCATGACGTTGGTGCCGGTCAGCCCCGGTCGGAGCAGCCCGCCGACGGCATTCAGCGCGGCATAGGCGTCGTGGCGGGCGAGATCACGCTGGGGATCCCGTCCCGCGGCCGCGATCGCCGCCCAGGTGCTCCCGTCCACGATCGCCCCGGCCGCATCGGTGGGACCATCGCGGCCGTCGGTGCCCGCGGCGAGCAGTGCGGGCCCCGCGCGCCCCGCCAACACGTGGGCCGCGGCCAGCGCGAGCTCCTGACAACGCCCTCCCACGCCCGGTGAAGAACCCAGCGTCACCGTCGTCTCGCCACCCCAGATGAAACAGCGACGCCCGGCCCCCGAGTTCGGTTGCGGGAGTTCGCGGCGGTCGCAATCTTGGACGAGTGTAGCGGCCAGGTCCGCCCCGACGACACTCGCCTCGCCGGCAAGGGGCAGGTCGGCAATGCTCGGGGTCAGGCCCAGCTCGGCGGCCCGCTCGGCCGCCGCCTCGAGGGCCAGCCGGTTACTCGCGACCAGCTCATGCGTCACCCGCGCGAAGGTCCGGTGCCCGGGCTTTGGCGTTTCCGGCGTTTCCCCCGTCTCGGCGGACACGAGCAGCCGGCGGGCGGCGTCGGGAAGACGATCCCACAGTCGGGCCACCTCGAGCTCGGCGCGGATCTCACCGGCGGTGGCCGGATCGGCGACGCAGGGTCCCGAGCCGATGGCGGCGAGGTCGTCGCCGATGACGTCGGAGACGACGTAGACCCGAACCCGGGCCGGGGCCAGCGCGCGGGCGAGCTTGCCGCCGCCCCAGCGGGCGAAGCGCTTCCGGATCCGGTTCATGGCGGCGATGTCGAGGCCGGACCCGAGCAGGTGGCCGTAGATGGCGGTGAGGTCGCCGGCGGTGAGCCCCGGCTCCGGAGCACCGATCAGGCTGGTGGTGCCGCCGGACAGGAGCACCCACACCTCGTCGCCCTCGCCGAGACCCTGCGCCGCGGTCGCGACCGCCTCCGCGGCGGCCAGGGAGCCGGGCCCGGGCTCGGGATGATCGCCCACCACGAGCCGGAGCCGGGGATGCGGTGGGGCACCGTCGGCCGGGGCGACCACGACGCCGCCCGAGGGCGCGAGGCCCCAGGCGGTCAGGGTCTCGACCGCGGCGCGCGCCATGGGGAGGGCCGCCTTCCCCAGGGCCAGCACCCGGGGTGGCCGAGACGGTCGGCCGGCCGTTTTGAGCCGCCGGCGAAGCGCCGGGCCGGGGTCCACGGCGGCCGTGGCGACCCGGTAGAGCTCCGTCAGGAGGCGGGCGGTGTCGGCTGGGTTGGCGGGCTGGGGCAGGGGTGACTCCGAGGCTTGTGAAAAAAAGCACAAAGTAGTATAGATGGGTGAGCGCATAAAGATGCAGGGCGATGCGACCTGCTCGGTAGTGGAATCGGCGGGGGCCGAAGGGCTCTCGCCCCGTTTCCTTCTTTCTTTTTCCGCGAGGTGTGTATGGCCGGCCGCAACTTTCTCTTCGTTCCCGGGCCCACCAACACACCGGACCGGATCCTTCGGGCCATGCACCGGGCCATGGAGGACCACCGGTCGTCGGACTTCCCGTCGCTGGCCGCCCCCGTCCTGGAAGACCTGAAGAAGATCTTCAAGACCAGCTCGGGCCAGGCCTTCGTCTTCCCGGCCAGCGGCACCGGGGCCTGGGAGGCCTCGCTCGCCAACACTCTCTCGCCCGGGGACAAGGTGCTGGCCGCGCGGTTCGGCATGTTCAGCCACCTCTGGATCGACATGGCCCAGCGGCTGGGCCTCCAGGTGCAGGTGCTGGAGACCGAATGGGGCGAAGGCGCGCCGATCGAGCGCTACCAGGAGGCGCTCGCCGCCGACAAGGGCCGCGAGATCAAGGCGGTGCTCTTCACCCACAACGAGACCGCCACCGGCGTCACCAGCGACGTCGCCGGGATCCGGACGGCGTTGAACGACACGAAGCACCCCGCGCTCCTCATGGTGGATGGGGTGAGCTCGATCGCGAGCATCGACTTCCGGATGGACGAGTGGGGCGTGGACCTCGCGGTCACCGGCTCGCAGAAGGGCCTCATGCTCCCGGCCGGCCTCGGCATCGTGTGCGCCAGCCAGAAGGCGCTGGCCCAGTACGACCAGGCGCGCCTGCCCCGATGCTTCTTCGACTTCGGCGACATGCGGAAGGCCAACGCGACCGGCTACTTCCCCTATACTCCGTCGCTCCCCATGCTGTACGGGCTTCGGGAGTCGATCGACACGCTGCTGGAGGAAGGGTTGGAGAACGTCTTCGCCCGGCACCACCGCCTGGCCGAAGGCACCCGCGCAGCGGTGAAGGCGTGGGGCCTCGAGCTCTGCGCCCGGGCCCCCAAGTGGTACTCCGACACGGTGAGCGCCATCATGGTGCCGGCGGGGATCAACGGGGCCGAGGTGATCGACGTCGCCTACCGTCGCTACAACCTCGCCCTCGGCGCCGGACTCGCCCGCATGGCGGGCCGGCTCTTCCGGATCGGCCACCTGGGCGACCTCAACGAGTGCATGCTGCTGGGCGGCATCGCCGGCGCCGAGATGGCGATGCGCGACGTCGGGATGAAGATCACGCCGGGCAGCGGCGTCGGCGCCGCGGAGGAATACTGGCGGAGCACGGCCAAGCCGCTCGCCAAGCGGGAGCTGCCGCCGCGCGCACCCGACGCGCAGCCCGCCCCGGCGGCCGCGCAGAAGGAGAAGGCGACCGCCGGCGCCTCGCGATGAGCCACACGCGCTACGAGCCCGCCCGCCAGCGGCTCCAGCGGAGCGAGCTGGCGGTGCCGGGCTCCCAGCCGGCCCTCTTCAAGAAGGCGCTGGACAGCGCGGTGGACTACGTGTTCCTCGACCTGGAAGACGCGGTCGCGCCGGGCGACAAGGAGCAGGCCCGCCGCAACGTGATCCAGGGCCTGCAGGAGCACGACTGGCGCGGCCGGGGCAAGACGATCTGCGTCCGGATCAACGGCATCGACACCCACTACATGTATCGGGACGTGATCGACGTGGTGGAGCAGGCCGGCCACCGGCTCGACACCATCCTGATTCCGAAGGTGGGCGTCCCGGCGGACGTCTATCTGGTGGACGCACTGCTCACCCAGATCGAGACCGCGCGGGGATTCTCCCACCGGATCGGCATCGACGTGCTGATCGAAACCGCGCTCGGCATGGCGAACGTGGAGGCGATCGCACAGGCGAGTCCCCGCCTCGAGGCGATGCATTTCGGGGTCGCCGACTACGCGGCGAGCTGCCGGGCCCGCACCGTGGTGATCGGCGGTCTCAATCCCGACTATCCGGGCGACCAGTGGCATTTCGCCCTGTCCCGCATGATCGTGGCGTGCCGCGCCTACGGCCTCCGCGCCGTGGATGGCCCGTTCGGCGACTTCAACGATCCCGAGGGATATACCCTCGCGGCCAAGCGTGGCGCGGCGCTCGGGATCGAGGGGAAATGGGCGATTCACCCCAGCCAGATCGCCCTGGCGAACGACGTGTTCACCCCGCCGCCGACGGAAGTGGAGCGGGCGCGCCAGATTCTCGACGCGCTCGACCAGGCGGCCAAGGAGGGCCGGGGCGCGGCCCAGCTCGGCGGCAAGATGATCGACGCCGCCTCGGCCCGGATGGCGCAGAACGTGGTGAACACGGCGGACGCGATCGGCAAGCGGTAGGCGCAGGGGCGCAGGGGCGCAGGGGCGCAGGGGCGCAGGGGCGCAGGGGTAAGTTGCGCTAGCAGGCAGGACCCTAGGATGTCTAGGAAATCCGAAGGGTGGACGGGAAGCGGACGGTCGTACCAGCGGGCATCTCTGCGACTCTGCGACCCTGCGTCTCTGCGACCGCCACCCAGCTCGTTCTGAATTCAACGAGGTCCCGTCACATGGACATCCACGAGTACCAGGCCAAGGAGCTGCTCGCCGGCTTCGGCGTCGCCATTCCCCGCGGCGGGGTGGCCTACAGTCCGGAGCAGGCGGTGTATCGGGCGTCGGAGATCGGCGGCGCCAAGTGGGCGGTCAAGGCGCAGATCCACTCCGGCGCCCGGGGCAAGGCGGGCGGCATCAAGCTCTGCGGGAGCGAAGACGAGGTGCGCCAGGCGGCAAAGGTGCTGCTGGGCAAGCGCCTGGTGACCCACCAGACCGGCCCCGAGGGCCGGGTCGTGCACCGGCTCTACGTCGAGGCCGCCGTGCCGATCGAGCGGGAGCTGTACCTGGGCCTGGTGCTCGACCGGAAGAGCGAGCGGATCATGGTGGTCGCCTCGCCGCAGGGCGGCATGGAGATCGAGGAGATCGCCCGCAACTCGCCCGACACGATCGTCCGCGAGGTGGTGGAGCCCGCTGTCGGGATGACGGCGTTCCAGGCCCGGGAGCTCGCCTTCGGGCTCAAGCTCACCCCGGCCCAGGTGAGCCGGATGGTCACGACGCTCCT
>Ga0310810_10003823_pt1 | contig 16528 bp, 13 predicted proteins | sample NCmetagenome_FD_207641 | JGI IMG/M metagenome (GOLD analysis project Ga0310810, IMG submission 207641) | Soil microbial communities from experimental microcosm in Duke University, North Carolina, United States - NC | ecosystem: Engineered > Artificial ecosystem > Soil microcosm > Unclassified ... | reverse complement strand
GATCGGTCATGAAGCGGCGGATGCCCGCGTGCAGCGGCTGCTGCAGCAGGTGCCAGTCGAGGCTGCGGTCGTGGTTCCATTCGGCGATTTGGCCGAACTCGCAGCCCATGAACATCAGCTTCTTGCCGGGATGCGCGTACATGTAGCCATAGAGCGCGCGCAGCGTCGCCGCCTTCTGCCACTCGTCGCCGGGGACCTTCCCGAACATCGATCCCTTCAGATGGACGACTTCGTCGTGCGAGAACGGCAGGATGAAGTTCTCGCTGAAGGCGTAAAGGAGGGAGAAGGTCAGCAGCCGGTGATGGTAGCGCCGGAAGATCGGATCCTGCCTGACGTACTCGAGCGTGTCGTTCATCCACCCCATGTTCCACTTGTACGTGAAGCCGAGTCCGCCCAGATACGTCGGGCGGCTGACGGAGGGGAACGAAGTGGATTCCTCGGCGACGGTGATCGAGCCGGCCTGCTCGCCGTGCGTGAGCGCGTTCAGCTCGCGCAGGAAGTCGATCGCGTCGATGTTTTCGCGGCCGCCGAATCGGTTCGGCACCCACTCGCCCGCTTTGCGCGAGTAGTCGAGGTACAGCATCGAGGCGACGGCGTCCACGCGCAACCCGTCGATGTGGTACTCCTCGAGCCAGAACAATGCGTTCGCCGTCAGAAAGTTGCGGACTTCGTTGCGGCCGTAGTTGAAGATCAGCGTGCCCCAGTCGCGGTGCTCGCCCTGGCGCGGATCGGCATGTTCGTACAGCGCCGTGCCGTCGAAGCGGGCGAGGCCGTGCGCGTCCTTCGGAAAATGCCCGGGGACCCAGTCGAGAAGGACGCCGATGCGCTGCTGGTGGCAGGCGTCGACAAAGGCCTTGAAGTCCTGCGGCGCGCCGAAACGGCTCGTCGGCGCAAAAAACCCGGTGACCTGATAGCCCCACGATCCGAAAAACGGATGCTCCATCACCGGCAGCAGCTCGACGTGCGTGTAGCCCATCTCCTTCACGTAGGGGATGAGGCGATCCGCCAGCTCGCGGTAGCTGAGAAACCGGTTCTGCTCTTCCGGCACCCGCGCCCACGATCCCAGATGGACCTCATAGATCGCCATCGGCCGGTTGAACCAGGCGTTTTCGCCGGCGCGATCGATGAACCACTGCGCGTCGTGCCACGCGTAATCGCGGCGCGCGACAATCGACGCGGACAGCGGCGGATGCTCGAACCGGAAGCCGTACGGATCCGCTTTCAGCAGCAGCTCGCCGTGCAGGCGCGACCGAATCTCGAACTTGTAGCGCTGCCCTTCCTGGACGCCGGGGATGAAGATCTCCCAGACGCCGTTCGGCGCGAGCTCCCGCATCGGATGGACGCGCCCGTCCCACAAGTTGAAGTCGCCGACGACGCTGACGCGGTCCGCGTTGGGAGCCCAGACGCCGAAATGCGCGCCCTCGGCATCGCCGATGCGCATCAGGTGGGCGCCCAGCTTGTCGTACACGCGCGTGTGCTTCCCCTGCGAGAACAGATACACGTCGTACTCGGTGATGACACGTCCATAGCGATACGGATCGTCGACGTCGGCGACGTGTCCGCCGGGATACGTGATCCGGAGCCGGTAGTCGAAGACCTGCGCCGTCTTCGGAAAGACCGCCTCGAAGACGCCGCCGGGATGGATTCGTGCCATCGGCGTCGAGCCGCCGCCCGGCCGCGCGACCTCGACACGTTCCGCGGAGGGCTGATACGCGCGGACGACCACGGCGCCGTTCTCGACGTGCGGGCCGAGAACGGAAAACGGATCGCCATGCCGCGCGCCGGCGAGAGCGTCGAACGCGTCCTGCGTGATCACTGCCACTCATTATGTACCTGGTTCGCACGGGGACGTTGTCGAACGCCGCCGGCGTGCCGCAAGCTGACCCGTACCGTGCTCTAATGGCGCCGCTGTGCGCAGGGTCATCGTCAAGCTGCATCTCTTGGGAGGCTTCACCGCCGCGATCTTCGTGATCGTCCTCGGAGTCACGGGCGCCCTCATGGCATTCGAGGAGGAGATCGATCACGTCACGCATCCGCACTTGTTCAGAGTGAGCCCGAGCGGCAATTCCATACCGCTCGAAGATCTCGGGAGGCGAGCGGCTGCGGCATTCCCGGGTTCGCGGATCGTGGCCTACGGCCTCGGCGTCGTTCCCAGTCTGTCGTCCTCCGTGATCCTGCAGGGCAAATCGGTATACATGAATCAGTACTCCGGCGAGATCCTCGGCGTGAGGAGCGGGCCGACGTGGCTGAACCAGGTCCACCAGCTTCACCTGCGGCTGCTGGCGGGCGATGCGGGAAAAACGATCGTGTCCTGGGCCGGCGTACTCATGGCGCTGCTGACGTGCTCCGGGCTGTATCTCTGGTGGCCGGTGAAGCGCGTCAGCATCATGTGGTCCGCCGGAGGGCGCCGAGCGTGGTTCGATCTCCACAATGCCGTCGGCGTCGTTTCGTTCGTCTTCTTCTTCTCGCTCGCGCTCACCGGCGTTGTGATTGGGTTCGAAAGCCGGACGGTGCCGCTGCTCTATCGAATCACGGGATCGGAGCCGCTGCGGCCACCGGGGCCGGTCGCACTCAGGCCGGGCGCGCCATTGCTGGGCCCGGACGCCGCGCTGGCCGCCGCTCGCGCGGCCATGCCGGGCGCCGCGCCCGTGTTCATCAACGTTGCGGGACCGCGGACGGCGTACAGAATCGCGATGCGGTTTCCCGAGGATCTGACGCCCGGCGGCCGGACGCGCGTGTTCGTTGATCCTTACACGGGCGCGGTCCTGCAGGCCGAAAGTTCCAGGACGACCGCGGCCGGGACCCGGCTCGTGAATCTCAATCGCGCCATCCATACCGGTGACGTGTTCGGTGTCCCGACGAAGATCCTCATGTCGGTCGCCAGTCTCGCCGCCGTCGTGCAGGTGGTTTCGGGGCTGATGATGTGGTCGCGCCGGCGGCTCAGTTCTTCAGCGGCGAGAACACCTCGATAAGGTTGCCGTCGGGATCGCGGCACTGCGCGGCGTTGATGCCGCGCGCCGCCTGGCTCGGTGGATGCTGACGCTGACGATCGATCAATTGCACGCGGAGCGGCGCTGGCTGGAGCGCGTCGAGCGCCAGGCGTCACGAAGGGCGCCCGCGCGGAAACGCTGATGCCCGATCAGTGCGGAACCGCGCCAATCGGCGCGCGTCCAAGGATCTCCCACAGCCATCGGTGCGCCCGGTGCACCCCCGTGGGCCGCGCGTACATAAGGATGCATTCGCCGCAGACCGCGTCGAGGTGCAGCTCCCGGCAGAGTGCCTCTGCCTCTGCTGAGGACGCGCCCTGCTGGAGCCACACACGCCCGATGCCGCCCGCAGCGGCCGCCCGGATCACCTCCAACGCTTGCTTCGGCGGAACGACGATGAGGGCCGCGGCGACCCGATCCGGCAGATCGGCGAAACTGCGATAACACGCCAGACCGTCGATCGCCGTCGCCGTCGGGTGAATCTGATAGATCTCGTATCCCTTCGCACGCAGCTCACGGCATGCGATGTTGCCGAACTTCTTCCCCGAACGGGACACGCCGACGATCGCCAGCGTGGGTTCGCTGATGAACGCTTCGATTGACGCGCGCGACACCATGGCGGCCTCCGAAGGGCTGGCACCGGATTCCCGGCTGACCGCCGAACACCCGGCGAACCGTCGTGCGCCGGCGCCGATTTCCGGCGTGCGGCGCGCGGAGGGTCGAGGCTGCTGCAAGAGCAGCGCCGGGCGGCCATCGTCTCTCGGTCCGCTGCCGGGTTTCCGTCACCGGTGCCGGGCAGCCGCACGACGCACCCGAAACAATCCTGTTTCCGGCTGGTACTGCCGTTGCTGCCATCGCTCTCACCTAATTCCATGGCCCACGGCTACGCCCTCGTCACGCCAGGTCGGCCGCTGGAGCGGCGCGGCCTAGGCGAGCTCATTCCCGGCGATGACGAGGTCGTCATCGAGGTGGCGGGTTGCGGGATCTGTCATACGGACGTCGGATTCGCCGCCGGCGGCGTACCGACCCGTCACCCGCTGCCGCTCGTCCTTGGCCACGAGATCGCCGGCCGCGTCGCCAAAGGCGGGGGGCGTGCGTCGCGCTGGGAGGGCGCGGCTGTGATCGTTCCAGCCGTCATTCCCTGTGGCGCGTGTCCGGCGTGCCGCGCCGGGCGGCCGACGATCTGTCGCAATCAATTCATGCCGGGCAACGATGGTGACGGCGGATTTGCCACGCACGTGAAGGTGCCCGCGCGCGGCCTCTGTACGGTCACCGAGCCGCTGCCGGCGGCGCTTCCGCTCGCGTGGCTCTCGGTCGTGGCCGACGCCGTGACGACGCCGTACGAGGCGGCGAGACGGGCCGGACTCGGGGCCGATCACGTCGCGGTGTTTGTCGGCGCCGGCGGCGTCGGCGGCTTCGGCGTGCAGATCGCCGCCGCGTTCGGCGCGGCGGTGGTCGCGATCGACGTCGATGACGGGCGTCTGGCGCTGGCGGCCGCGCATGGCGCCGGCCTGACGCTCAACTCGGCGCAGCTCGATGCGAAGGCGGTGAAAGCCGCGGTGCGGGCGTTCGCGAAAGCCAGCGGACGCGGCGGCATCGGCCTTCGGGTCTTCGAGACCAGCGGCACCCCGGACGGACAGCAGACCGCCTTCGGCCTGCTCGATTTCGGGGCGCATCTCGCGGTTGTCGGGTACACGCCGAACCCCGTCGAGGTCCGCCTCTCGAACTTGATGGCGCTCGACGCGACGGCCGCGGGCAACTGGGGCTGTCCGCCGGAGCGGTACCCCGACGCGCTGGCACTCGTGCTCAGCGGTCGGGTGGCGCTCGATGCCTATGTCGAGACGTTTCCGCTCACGCGCACTCCCGAAATATTTCAGGCGGCCGTGGATCATCGGCTGACGCGGCGCGCGATTCTGACTCCGTGAGAGCCACACCATGAAGAACCACGATCTCGTCGAGACGTTGAACCCGCGCGACATTCTCATCGACGAACGGCCCGTCCGGGATCGCGCCGGGCGCGTCGCGGCAGGCCTGCATACCGTCTGGATCACGCTCGACAATCCGCGCGAGCTGAACTCCTACACGACGTCCACGGTCAAGGAAATCATCCTCGCGCTGCGCGCGGCGTCGAACGATCGGGCGGCGGTGGCCGTCGTGCTGACCGGCGCCGGCGATCGCGCCTTCTGCACCGGCGGCAACACACGCGAGTACGCGGAGGAGTATGCCGGCGCGCCGTCCGAGTACCGCCAGTACATGCGGCTCTTCAACGACATGGTGACGGGGATCCTGGAATGCGACAAACCAGTCATCGCGCGCGTCAACGGCATGCGTGTCGGCGGCGGACAGGAAATCGGCATGGCGTGTGACTATTCCATCGCCAGCGATCTGGCCGCCTTCAGCCAGGCCGGACCGCGGCACGGCTCCGCGCCCGATGGAGGCAGCACGGACTTCCTTCCACTCTTCGTCGGGATCGAGCGGGCGATGTCGAGCTGCACGCTGTGCGAGATGTGGAGCGCGCACCGTTTCTATGCGTACGGCGGGCTCACGGACATCGTTCCGGCGCTCAAACTCGACGGCCGGTGGATTCCCAACCCGCTCGTCGTCACCGATCGCGTACTGGACGAGTACGGACGGTTCGTGCTGGGCGAATGGAAATCCGGACCGGCGCGCGAGCGCGCCAAGGCGCTGCTGCTGCAGGGACAGATCGATCTCACGCGGTTGGACGAGGCGGTCGACGATCTGGTGACGAAACTGCTCTACACGATGCCGGATTGTCTGACGAAGACGATCGAGAGCCTCCGCAAGCACAAGCTCGAGCACTGGAATCGCAACCGCGAGACCAACCGCGCGTGGCTGTCGCTCAACATGATGACCGAGGCGAATGCGGGCTTCCGGGCGTTCCACTACGGGACGCGCGAGGCGCGCGAGGTGGATTTCGTGCGGCTGCGGCAGCGTCTGGCGGAAGGGGCGAAATGGAGCGAAGAGCTGGTGCGCGAGATCGCGCCGTGGGCGGCGGGCCCAGTGGAGAAGATCTGACGGCGCCCAAGGCGACGATCGACTATACGCACGCGGGTCGCATCGCGCGGCTGACGCTGCGCGCGCCGAAAGCGAACATTCTCGACGCCGCGATGCTCGCGGCGCTGGATGCGGCCGCGCGCGAGGTCAGCGCGCGCGACGACCTTCATGCGCTCGTCATCACGGCCGAAGGACCGCACTTCAGCTTTGGCGCGAGCGTCGAGGAGCACCTGCCGGACCGCATCGGGCCGACGCTCGCGGCGCTGCACGGGCTGCTGCGCCGCGTTGTCGACGTGCCCGCGCCGACGATCGCCGCGATCCGGGGCCAGTGCCTGGGCGGCGGTCTCGAGCTCGCGCTCGCCTGCGATCTCCTGATCGCGGAAGAAGGAGCGCGCCTCGGGTGTCCCGAGATCAAGCTCGGCGTGTTCCCGCCCGCCGCATCGGTCTTGCTCCCGGCGCGTATCGGGGCCGCCCGGGCGGCGTACCTGACCCTCACGGGCGATTCGATTAGCGGTCGCGAGGCGGCGGCGATGGGGCTCGTCGCGCGCGTGGCGCCCGAAGGAGGACTCGACGCCAGCCTCGATGCGTGGCTGACGGACGCGTTTCTGCCGCGATCGGCGACCGGGCTGCGTTTCGCGGCCGCGGCCGTCCGAGCCGAGGTCCACCGTGCGCTGAGCGGATCGCTGCAGGAGGTCGAGCGCCTCTACCTGAATCGTCTGATGCGCGAGCCCGACGCCGCCGAGGGGATTCGAGCGTTCGTCGAGAAGCGCGAGCCTCGCTGGAGCCGTGGGACGACCGTATGACGCCGAGTCTCGCGGCCATTGTCGCGCGTGCCGAAGCCCTGGCACAGGATGTGTCGCTCGATTCCGTTCGTGCGTGGAAAGCCGCCGGGCGGCAACGACGCGCCATCGGGCACATGCCGATCGCCATCCCCCGCGAGCTGATACACGCCGCGGGGATGCTGCCTGTGGGCATCGGCGGCGGCGGCGATCGTCTCGAGATCATCCGCGGCGACGCGTATTTCCAGAGCTACATCTGCCACATCCCGCGCAGCACCATCGAGCTCGCCCTGTCAGGGCGTCTCGACGCGCTCGACGGCATGCTGTTTCCGTCAATCTGCGACGTGATCCGCAATCTCTCGGGAATGTGGCGTCTCCTGTTTCCAGATCGGTACGTTCGCTACGTCGACGTGCCGCAGAACTTCGACCCGCAGGTCGGCGGACGCTTCTGGCGCCAGGAGCTCGACATCCTGCGCGCGGACCTCGCGGACCTGGCCGGCCGCGCCATAAACGACGGGGCGCTGCGGGCATCGGTCGCCGTCTACAACGAACAGCGCGGCGCCCTGCGCGACCTGTACGAAGCGCGGGCGCGCGAGCCGTGGCGCTTTCCCGCCGCGGAGCTCTATCAGGTGATCCGCGCGGGCAATCTGCTCTCCGCCGAGGAGCATTCGAGATTCGTGCGCGAGTACCTGCGCGAGGCGCCGCTCGATCCCGATCGCCGCGATCAGGATCGCTCACGCGTCGTTGTCGTGGGCATGTTCTGCGAGCAGCCGCCGGTCGGCCTGCTCATGACGCTCGAACGCGCCGGCTGCTGGATCGTCGACGACGATCTGCTGCTGGGACTGCGGTGGCTGACCAGAGACGTGCCGCTCGAGGGCGATCCGCTCGACAACCTGGCGCAGGCGTGTCTCACCTCGCACGTCCGCACCGCCTCGATGTATGAACCCGAGGGCCGGCGCGGGAGCTGGCTCGTGGAGTCCGTCCGCCGGCTGAACGCAGACGGCGTCATCTTCTGCGCCCCGAGCTTCTGCGATCCGGCGCTCCTCGATCAGCCGATGCTCGTTGCAGCGCTCGACGCAGCCGGCATCCCGCACACGCAGTTCAAGTACTCGGAAGATACCGGACAGTTCGCCGTCATCCGCGAGCAGGCAGGGACCTTCTCGGATTCGATTCGCCTCTGGAGCCAGGCATGACCGCGCGCGGCGAGGCGATGGCCCCCGGAGTACAGAAGGAGCCCAGCATGCTCCTTCAGAAGGCGCTCATCGGCGGGCATTACGACGCGCTCGCGCGAGCGCGCGAAGACGGCAGGAAGGTCGTCTACACCTTCGTGCCGGGGAATCTGACCGAACTGCTGCGATCGTTCGACCTGCTGCCCGTGCTTCCGGAGATCAACGCGCTGCAGTCGGCGATGCGCAACAAGTCGGCCGGCTACATTGCCGAAGCGGAGAAACACGGCCACAGCGAGGACGTCTGCACGTACGTGAAGTGCGACATCGGGATGCTCAAGAAAGGCAATCTCGGGCCGACCGGCCAACCGCTGCCGAAGCCGGACCTCCTGCTGCTTTCCTACACCGGGTGTTTCACGTTCATGAAATGGTTCGAGCTGCTGCGGCAGGAGTACGACTGCCCCGTCGCGATGCTGCACGTTCCGTATCAGGCGGACGGGGTGATCCAGCCGCATCAGCGCGACTACATCGTGCGGCAGCTCCGCACCGACGTGATCCCGATGCTCGAATACGTCAGCGGCCGTCGGTACGACGAGGCCGCGCTGCAGGAGCGCCTCGCGTTGTCCGCGCGCGCGGAAGACGACTTCGTGCACGTCCTGGAGAGCGCGAAGCACGTACCCTCGCCCATCGACGCGTACTTCGGCGGGGTCTACTATGTGGGCCCCATCTTCAGCGCGTTTCGCGGGACGAAGGAAGCGATCGAGTACTACCGCCTCCTCCGCGAGGAGGTCGACGCCCGCGTGACGATCGGCGCCGGCCCTATCACTCCAGACGGACCGATGGGAGCAGAGCGCTACCGGCTGGTCGTCGAAGGCCCTCCCAACTGGACGAGCTTCCGCGAATTCTGGAAGATGTTCTACGACGAAGGCGCCGTCGTCGTGGCCAGCAGCTACACGAAGGTCGGAGGCCTGTACGATCGCGGGTTCCGTCACGAGCCCTCGCGCCCGCTCGAAAGCCTTGCCGACTACTGTCTCGGGTGCTACACGAACCTGGGCCTGCCCTCGCGCGTGGCGCTCCTCGAACGCTACGTCCGCGACTACCGCGCGGACGGGTTTGTGATCAACAGCGTGAAGAGCTGCAATTCATTCAGTGTAGGGCAGCTTCTGATCCTCCGGCAGCTCGAGGAGCGGACCGGCGTTCCAGGCGGCTTCATCGAGAGCGATCTCGTCGACCCCCGCTACTTTTCGGCGTCCAACATCCGGAACCGCGTCGAGAGTTACCTGCAGATGCTCGACCAGAAACGCCCCGCTGGAGCACGCCCATGACCGTCATGGACGTGTTCGTCGGCATCGATCTCGGATCGACGACGACGAAGGCGGTCGTGCTCGACGGGAAGGGCGGCGTCATCGGCCGCGGGATCACGAACAGCCGGAGCAATTACGACGTGGCCTGCGGCATCGCGCGCCAGGAGGCGTTCGTCGCGGCGCGCTTCGCCCTCACCCAGGCTGCGCTCGCGGCGACGCCTTCCCTGTGCGATCGGGCCGCGACGCTCCTGCCGGCGCTGTCCCGCAGTTTCCGTCTCCAGCAGCATCTCGGGCAACTCGACCTACTCCGCGACGCGCTCCATCGGGTCGCCGCGCAGCCGCGCTACCAGGCGTCCTCGCGCGAGCTCGATGGGTCGGTCGACCTCATCGTGGATACGATGCGCGATCGCGCACCGGCGATGTTTGGTTCCCTGAGCGTCAGGAAGAGCGATTTCTTCCGCGATGTGGCGGCTGCCGAGTACATGCAGCTTGCCGAAGAGCGCGCCGGACGGAAGGGGGCGACGTTCGACGCGCTCGCGGGGCTGTTCGATGCGGCCATTCTGCCGGTCGAGAACACGGCCGCCGACAACCTGTTCGAGACGCATATCGGTCCGGCGCTCGATCGTGTGCTCAACGCGCGGGACGACGCCGCCATGACGGAATCGATGCGGGAGGTCGTCACGCGCGTCCGCGGAATCGACTTTCACGAAGCGTCGGCTGTGGGAACCGGGTACGGACGACAGCGGCTGCCGTTTCCGAAGGAACAGATCAGAAGCGAGATCCTGTGCCACGGCCTCGGCGCGCACGCGATGTTTCCCGGCACGCGGACGGTGCTCGATATCGGCGGGCAGGACACGAAGGCGATCCAGGTGGATCCGCAGGGCATCGTGACGAGTTTTCAGATGAACGATCGCTGCGCCGCCGGCTGCGGACGCTACCTCGGGTACATCGCCGACGAGATGAACCTCGGCGTGCACGAGCTCGGACCGCTGGCGCAGCAGAGCCGGTGCCGCGTGAAGATCAACAGCACGTGCACCGTATTCGCCGGCGCGGAGCTGCGGGAACGGCTGTCCCTCGGGCAGCGCCGTGAAGACATCCTCGCCGGCCTGCACCGCGCGATCGTCCTGCGCGCGATGTCGCTGCTGGCGCGATCGGGGGGCGTCGCGGACGAATTCACGTTCACCGGCGGCGTGGCCCGAAACGCGGCCGCCGTCGCCGCCCTCACGGGCCTCGTGCACGAGAATTACGGGCAGCGGCGGTTGAACATCTCTCCCGACTCCATCTATACGGGCGCGCTCGGGGCTGCTCTTTTCGCGCAGCGCACGGGGCATCCGTGAACACGGACGTTCTCATCACGGCCGGGATCGACGTCGGATCGAGCGCCGTGAAGACGGCGATCGTACGCCATCCGCCCGATAGTCCGCCCGAGGCCATCGCGCTTCGCACCGATCGGATCCGGCGGCGCGAGCTGCGCAAGGTCATCGACGAGTCGAACGCGGCGGCGCTCGAACAGGCGGGGCTGTCGCGCAACGACGTGGCGTACGTGGCGAGCACCGGCGAGGGCGAGCTGGTGGACTTCCGCCGCGGTCACTTCTACGGCATGACCACCCACGCGCGGGGCGCGGTCTTCCTGATGCCGTCCGTCCGGGCGGTGCTCGACGTCGGCGCCCTGCACGCGCGCGCGCTGCGTGTCGATGAGCGCAGCCGGGTCCTCGCGTATCGCATGACGAACCAGTGCGCGTCTGGCTCCGGACAGTTCCTCGAGAATGTCGCACGGTACCTCGGCGTCACGCTCGATGAAGTCGGTCCGCTATCGTGCCAGGCGACCGACCCGCAGCAGGTCAGCAGCATCTGCGCCGTGCTCGCGGAGACGGACGTCATCAACATGGTGAGCCGCGGCATCTCCACTGCTGACATCCTTCGCGGGATTCATCTGTCGATGGCCGGACGCTACGTCAAGCTGCTGCAGGCGGTCGGGGCTGAAGGCGACGTGCTGATCACCGGAGGATTGGCGGCCGACGAGGGACTGGCCGGCGCGTTGCGGGATCGCGCGAATGCCGAGAGGCTGGCGATCACCGTGCGCACGCATCCGCAGTCGATTCATGCCGGAGCGCTCGGCGCCGCGCTGTGGGGCGGCTTCCGGCACGACGTCCTGTCGAAGCGCGCACGGCTTTCCGCATGACGGCGATGGCACTCGACGGGCGCGTCGCCGTCGTCACGGGTGGCGCCGGCGGAATCGGGCGATCCATCCTGCGGCACCTCGCCGGGGCGGGCGCCATCCCCTACTCGCTCGACATGAATCCCTGCGAAGACGCGGAGTGGATCGCGACTGATGTTCGCGACGACGGATCGGTCGCTGACGCGGTGGCCAACGTGGAGCGGCGGCGCGGACGGCTGGACATTCTCGTGCACGGCGCCGGGATCTCGCACGACGCGGTTCTCTGGAAGATGCCGGTCGACGAATGGGACCGCGTGCACGCCGTCAACCTGCGCGGAGCCTTCCTGCTCTTGCGGCACGGCATCCCCGCGCTCCGCCGCGCCGCCGGCGGCCGCATCGTCCTGATCGGATCGATCAACGGATCGCGCGGCAAGGCTGGAACCGGTGCGTACTCGGCGAGCAAGGCCGGTCTGATCGGGTTGGCGCGCACCGCGGCCCGCGAAACCGGTCGTTTTGGAATCCGCGTGAACGTCATCGAGCCTGGATGGGTACGCACGCCGCTGACCGACGCGCTGCCGCGCGAGATCGTCGATGCGGCGGTATCGGAGAGTCTGCTGGGAAGGCTCCTCGACCCTGATGACATCGCGCGCGCTGTCGCTTTTCTCTGCGGGCCCGGCGGGGATTCGATTACGGGCCAGGTCCTGCGCGTGGACGGTGGTCAATATCTCGGCGGCTGGTGATCGGTCCGTCGAGCCACGTCACATCGCCGACAGCAGCGCGGCGCCGCTGAGCGCGATTGCCGCGAGGAGCAGCCAGGGGGCGGACAATTCGGCAACGCCCGGCCGCGATTCCGGCGCCTGCCGGGCGCCGTCGTGCGCGCTCCAGGCCGCTATGCGCTGCCAGCCGGCGAACGCGCAGCCGAGGGCGCCGATCGCGCCGGCCCACCCGCCTGCCAGCAGATAGCGCGCGCCTCCGCCGCGCATGCCCGGCATCCAGACCGCCAGGGCGGCCGAGAGCATCCATACGCCGATCGCCATGACGGCAACCAGCCTGACCTGTCCCAGCGCGCGATCCGCGGCCTGGCGTCTGAGCTCGGCGCGCAGCGCCTCTTCCGCGCGCTGGCGTTCGGCGTCGAGGTGCGCGCGCTCCAGTTCCATCCGCACGCGATCGCGATCGAACGCTTCCTTGAGCGCGGCGACCACCACACCGGCCAGGCGCGTCTCGAGCTGGGCCAGCGGGCCGCCGCCCGCGGGGCCGCCGCCTTCGGACGTCTGCTCGGGCTTGCGGAACCGGCCGGAGAGCTGCGCGAGATTCGTCACCGCGTCGAAGACCCGCATCCATTGAGTGAGACCCACAACCGCAGACTATCAGCAATCGAGCGCCGTCCATCAGCGGACCCCGAGCTGCTGAAGACGCTTGAGATTGTCCAGGGCCGGCGGGTAGTCCGGGCTCAGCGCGAGCGCGCGCTGGACGTGGCGCAGCGCCTCGGGATAGCGCCGGCGGCGAGGACGCCGGCGAAATCGTTGTGAATGACGGCCGACTCCGGTTCGAGCTCGACCGCGCGTTGAAAATGCGGCAGCGCCTCGGCGAGCCGGCCGCGCGAGAACAGCAGCGTGCCAAGGTTGACGTGCGCGTCCGGAAAATCCGGGTTGATGGCGAGCGCATGCAGATAGGCGCGCCCGGCTTCGTCGAAACGCGACGACTCGCGCAGGGCGTTTCCCAGATTGAAGTACATGCGCTCGTCGCGCGGCGCCAGCAGCGCGGCGCGCTCCAGATGCGCGAGCGCCTCGGACCGCCGGCCGAGCGACAGGAGCGCCGTTCCCAGATCGTTGTGCGCGGACGCGGACCGCGGGTCGATCCGCAGCGCCGCTTCGAGCGGCGGGATCGCATCGCCGAACCGGCCGACCTCCACGTAGCTGCCGCCGAGGAACGCCTGGTATTCGGCGTTGTGCGGCGATGGCCGCGCGCGCATCTCGGTCGATGATCGCGTAGTCGCGCTGGCCGGCCGGGATGTCAATCGACTTCGATGACATCTTGACCGTCAGCGGCACCTGCACGGGCGCCTTGTCGCTGAGGAACAGCCCGACGGTCGGCTGGACGACGAGCGCTTTTTTCGGCGGGATCAGATGCAGCTCGACGACGAGGTCGGCCCCTTTGTCGAGCCGCCACGGCATGCCTTCCGTCGCGGCGATCGGCCCGCGCCCCGGCGCCCAGCCCACAAACGATCCTTCGGGATCCTGCGCGTTCTGGAACGCCATCCCGTCGAAGCCGGGTTGCCCATCCTCTCCGTCGCGCCGGCGCGACGCCGATGTCCGATCGACGCGGATCACCGCGTGGTGGATCGGCGCGCCGTTGGTCTTGAACTCCACGGCGCGGACGAAGACGCCGGAGCTCAGGGACGTCCGCAGCACGAGATTGCGATACACGTCGTCGGTGCCGGGCTTGACGTGGTACGGACGGTCCGGCGTGAGAACGACATCGGGCTGACCGAGCTGCCACCCGCCCGTCCACACAGCGGCTTCGGCAGATCGGACGGGCGGCCCTCGGCCATTCCGGTCTTCACCCATCTCTGAATGGCCTCAATCTGATCGTCGCGGAGCCATCGTTCGCCGAGAATCGGGAACTCGCCCCGTTCGGGCAGCCACGGCGGCATGTGGCGCGCGCGCGTCTCCTTCGCCATTGCGTCGGCGTGCTTGACGGCGTCGGCGTACGAGAGCAGCGTGAAGGGCGCGACTCACCAGGGCGATGGCACGGCGCGCAGTTGGCGAACAGGATCGGGGCGATGTCCTTGTTGAAGGTCGGCGCCGGCGATGCTGCCGGAGGATGACGGCATGCCGCCGGCGCGAGCGGCAGCGCGGCCGCGCAGAGAATGATGAAGACGCGTTTCACAGGAGGGCGGCCCGGGTCACGCGGAAGCCGTCCAGATTAGCACGAGCGGCGATGCGCTATTCCGCGCGGAGCGAGTTGATCGGATTGACGCTGGTTGCGCGCAGCGCCGGCACGTAGCTCGCCAGCAGCGTCGCCGCGCCAAGGCCGAGACAGACGCTGACGTACGTCAGTGGATCGGTCGGGCTGACGTCGAACAGCAGCGATCGCAGAAGCCGCATCAGCAGCAGGGCCGACGCAACGCCGCAGCCGATGCCGATGGCCGCCAGCCGCAGGCCGTAGCGCACGAACATGTTCGTCACTTCCCGCTGCTGCGCGCCGAGGGCCATCCGAATGCCGATCTCGCGCGTCCGCTGCGAGACCGAATACGAGAGCACGCCGTAGATCCCGGCCACGCCGAGCAGCAGGGCCATCGCGCCGGCGAGCGCGAGCATCACGAGTGTGAACGAGGTCCGCGCCATCGACGCCTGCACCATCGAATCGAGCGTGCGAACGGAGGCTAGCGGAAGCTCGCTGTTGACAGACCAGACGGCGCGGCCGATCTCGCCGACGAATCCAGTCGAGCCCGTGCGCCGGCTCCGAATCAGATAGGACATCGTCCGGCGCGCGAACACGTCGTCGCCCTCGAAGTTCGACATCTGCATCGGCCAGAACGCGGTCGTCGGGGCCGGCTGGTCCATCCCCGCGTCGCGCTCGTCGTTGACGACGCCTATCACCTCGCGCCAGGTGCCGGTCATGTTCTCGCGAATCCGCTTGCCGATCGCCGCTTGCGGCTGTCCCCACAGCTCGCGCGCGAGGTTTTCGGACACCATCGCCACGGGCCGCTTGTCTTCGACGTCGGACCAGGTGAAGTCGCGCCCGGCGATCAGCGTGTTCCCGGCCGTCCTGAGCAGCCCGGGCGACAGGAACTTGAACAGACGAATCGGCGGGATCTGCGAGGCCGCATACGTCTTGTCCTGGGCGAAGATCGGATCGTGCCAGCCCGAGTCCGACATCGGCACGGTGGACGCGAGGGCGACCGAGTCGACGCCTGGAATCGCCGCAATCTTTTCCGCGATTGCCCGCTGCATCCGGACGACCGCGCCGAGATCCTTCACCTGCGTCGCCGGAATCGCGAGGCTGAGGGTCTGCACCTGTTCGGGATGCGTGAACCCCGGATCGACTCGCCGCAGAGCCTGGAACGTGCGGATCATCAGACCCGAACCGACGAGGAGCACCAGCGCCAGCGCAACCTGCACGATGACGAGCGTGCTGCGGGCGCGGTGGCGCTCGCGGCTTGCGCTCGCAGTACGGCCGCCGCCGCGGAGAGTCGACGCAACGTTCGGGCCGGCATACTTGAGGATCGGAATCGCGCCGAACAGCAGCCCCGAAAGGATGGAAATCGCGAGCGTGAAGAGGAGCACCGGCGCGTCGATGGAGATGTCGTCGAGCCGCGGTATGTTGCCCGGCGCCAGCGCGATGAGCGCGCGCACGGCGCCATAGGCGAGACCAACGCCCACGACGCCGCCAAGCATCCCGAGCATCACGCTCTCGACGAGCAGCTCGTACGCGATCCGCCCCCGGCTGGCGCCCAGCGCGGCGCGGATCGCCAGCTCCTGCTGCCGCCCCTCGGCCCTCACGAGCAGGAGGTTGGCAACGTTGGCGCACGCGATCAGCAGAACCATGCCGATCGTCCCCATGAGCACCCACAGCACGGAGCCGATGTCTCCGACGACGTCGCTCTTGAGCAAACGCAGGTTCGGCGCGAGGCGCGCCTCTTCGAACATCCTGGCGCTGAAGCCGGGAAACGCCGGGAAGCGCCCGATCGCCACAGGGATCATCCGGGAGACGTCCGCGGTCGCCGCGTCGAGAGTCGCGCCTGGCTTCAGGCGTGCGAGGGCCGAGTAGCTGAAATTGCCAAGGTGTACCTCCGCTCGGTTCAGCCGCAAGGGCAGAATCATCGCTGGCTTCTGATCCAGAAAGCGGAACGTGTCGGGCAGGACGCCGACGATCTCTCTCGGCCGCCCGTCGAGCCGGATCCCGCGGCCGATTACGGATGGATCGCCGCCGAAGCGCGTGCGCCAATAGGCCGCGGTGAGGATGACGGTTTCCGGAGTCCCCGGCGAATCATCGCCTTTCGTGAAGAGCCGCCCGAGCGCCGGCTTGACGCCCAGCATGGGCAGGACGGCATCGGTCACGTCCACGCATCTCACTTCTTCAGGCTCGCCGACTCCCGTGACGCTGACGGTATCGC
>Ga0310810_10003822_pt1 | contig 16529 bp, 11 predicted proteins | sample NCmetagenome_FD_207641 | JGI IMG/M metagenome (GOLD analysis project Ga0310810, IMG submission 207641) | Soil microbial communities from experimental microcosm in Duke University, North Carolina, United States - NC | ecosystem: Engineered > Artificial ecosystem > Soil microcosm > Unclassified ... | reverse complement strand
AAATTTGCGCAGCGTTTTCAGATTTTCGTTCACGTGCATAAGTCGCTTCTTTCCATTGCCCCCTCACCCTTCCCTCTCCCCTTAGGGGAGAGGATTAAGGAGAGGGGCGGTTAAAATTTGATCTTGGGGCCCACGGCCGCGTAATTTTCTTCCGTCAGCGGGTCCGACTCGCCGAGCCGCGTCCCCTTGTTTTCGTTTTTCAAATCCAGGTTGAGCGTGGACAGGCGCGAGAGCACGTCCAGCTCCAGATTGCTGTCCGCCTCGTTGGCGCTCAGCGACATTCCCTTCCACAAAATGAGCTTGTCCGCGGTCTCGACGCGCACGCCCGCGAGGATGTTGTCCAGCGAGAGATCGAACGCGCCGACCAGATGCAGCGTGGTCCTGCCCTTGAAGATGCGCGAGTCATCCAGCGCGAGATACGGCGGGAAGCCGCGGAACTGGATCATGGCGCGGTCGAATTCCAGCTTGCCGAGCGCGCCGTCTTTGATGCTGAAAACGCCGGAGACGTCGGGCTTGCGCGCCGCGCCTTCGATCTTGAGCTTGCCTTCGGCCACGCCGCGGAGCGGCGGCAGCGGGCGCGCCGCGAATTCCTTGGCGCCGGCCAGGTCGAGGCCGGAAACTTTCAACGCGAGATCGCATTCCGGCTCGCGGCGGTCCAGCATGACCTTGCCCGTCATTTCGAAAATGCTGCCCCACGCGCCGGAAAAATCCTTGATGCCGCGCGGGTCGAGACGGAACTTGCCGCGGAAATCATCGAACGGCTCCTGCTCGAGGATAAAATAGTCCGTGGAGAAATTCGCCTGGAATTCCCACGCGTCATTGCCCCAGCTCGGCTCCACGGGCGTAAGTTCCACACGCGAGGCCATGACGAGATCCATGCCGAAAAAATCCAGGTGATTCAGGTCGAGTCCGAGCGTGAAGTCCAGGCCGCTCAGATTGGACGTGACGCTCAGGCGCTGAAAGCCGTTTTCGAAAGCGAGAGAATAATCCCCGCTTTGGAAATCCAGCATGCCGCGCCCGGACTGTCCGCCGCTGGTCGTGAGGTTTTCGAGAAAAATTTTCGTGGCCTCGCGGCGGATTCCGCCCTCGAATTCGAAGCGGCGGCCCGCGAGAAAACCCGCGGAAGCATGAATTTTTTGTTTGGCCAGGTCCACGGACGCTTCAAGCCTGCCGAGCCTTTCGTTTTTACCCAGGTCCATGGCCAGGCGCAGCACAGGCGAATTTCCGCCGTCCATCGACGCCTCGAGAACGCTTTCCCATCCATGCGACTTCACTTTGAGAGGCCCGGCGCGGAAATTTCCGTTTTCCAGCGTGAGCGCGCCGCGGATGTCTTCGAGGTCCACGGGAAAATCACCGGACAGGCGCGCGCCTTCCAGCATCACTTTGATGCCGTACTGCTTTTTCAGCAGGTCGACGTAGGCCTTGAGATGAAACGGCCCGCTCAGCACGCCTTCGGCGCTGGCCTTGAAGTCCAGGTTGGCAATACCGTTGAAGCCGGGCCTGAAGCTGCCGCGGATTTCGCGCAGGATGACCGGCGTATTAATTCCCGGCACCCGGCACTTGATGCGCCCGTCGCGAAAATCGATTTTCGAAAAAAGCGAACGCAGCGCTTCGTTCTGGGAACCGGCCAGGACGTCGCGCAGGACAAGCGGATCTTCCACTTCCAGGCGCGGGGCTTCCAGGAAGATGCTGCTGGGAATCCTGAAATTGCGGCTGAGAAGCTGCGTCAGAGGATAGCGGAAAACCGCCCGCGGGATTTCGAGGCCCACGCGGGACGGAGCTTCGCCTTTTTCGATGACGATGCCGGTGAGAAGGACTTTGTTGAAGGAACGGACCTGGATGCTTCCGATGGCCACCCGGCCGCCGAACTTGGCCTCGAGGTGCTGCATGGCCGCGGCCTTGAAGGCGCCCGTCTGGACGTAGCGCTGCAAGAAACCATAGGCCGCGCCCATCGCGAGCAAAAAGCAAACCGACAGGCCGGCAAAGAAACGGCGGAAGCCTTGGGTCATGGCCGGGTGCCTTAGCTGCTTTTCTCGAACGCGATCACTTCCCCGCGAAGCTCCGCGCGGATCTTGTCCCCGTCCTGGAATTTGCCGGAGAGGATTTCTTCGGCCAGGACGTTTTCGATGTAGCGCTGCAGCGTCCTCTTGAGCGGACGCGCTCCGAAAACGGGATCGTATCCTTTGTCGATGAGGAATTTGAGCGCCTCGGGAGAAAGGCTCAGTTCCATCCTCTTGTCGCGCAGGCGAAGCTTGACCTCTTCGAGTTCCAGATCGATGATCTGCTCGAGGTCCTGGCGCGTGAGCGGGTGGAAAACGATGATGTCGTCGATCCTGTTCAAAAACTCGGGGCGGAAAACGCGCCGGGTTTCATCCAGGAGCTTTTTCTTCATCGTGTCGAAATTGACGGCCTCTTCCTTGGGGTTGCCGAAACCAAGGTTGGCCTTGCTTACGAGTTCCGCGCCCACGTTGGAGGTCATGATCACGATCGTGTTCCGGAAGTCGACCTTGCGGCCGAACGAGTCCGTGAGACGGCCTTCTTCCATGAGCTGGAGAAGGATGTTGAACACGTCGGGATGCGCTTTTTCGATTTCATCGAAGAGCACGACCGCGTAAGGCCGGCGGCGCACTTTCTCGGTGAGCTGTCCGCCTTCTTCGTAGCCCACGTAGCCCGGGGGCGCTCCGACGAGGCGCGACACGTTGAATTTTTCACCGTACTCCGAGCAGTCGACCACCGTGATCGCGTCCGCATCGCCGAACATGAATTCCGCGAGGCCGCGCGCGAGCAGCGTCTTGCCGACGCCGGTGGGCCCGAGGAAAATGAACGTTCCGATCGGGCGCTTCGGGTTGCGCAGGCCGGAGCGCGAACGGCGCACGGCGTGCGAAATGGCGCGGACGGCTTCGTGCTGGCCGATGACGCGCTTGTGCAGTTCTTCTTCCATGCGCAGGAGGCGGCTCGTCTCTTTTTCTTCGAGACGCGACACCGGAACGCCCGTCCACTTCGCCACGATCGTGGCGATGTCTTCGTCCGTCACCTGGACTTCGACTTCGGACTTGGATTCCTTCCAGCGCTTCTTCACGTTGAGGAGTTCTTCCTTGGCCTTGCGTTCGTCGTCGCGGAGTTTCGCGGCTTTCTCGAAATCCTGCGCCTTGATCGCGGCTTCTTTTTCGCGTTTGAACGCCTCGATGTCCTGTTCCAGCTTCTTTAAGTCCTTAGGCATCGTGGTCATCGAAAGACGCGCGCGGGAAGCGGCTTCGTCGATGAGGTCGATGGCCTTGTCCGGCAAAAACCGTCCGCTGATGTAGCGTTCGGAGAGCTTCACCGCAGCCTCGATCGAGGCGTCAAGGATCTTCACCCGGTGATGCGCTTCGTACTTGTCGCGCAGGCCTTTCAGGATCAGGATGGCCTCGTCGACGGACGGCGGGTCCACCATGATCGTCTGGAAACGGCGCGCGAGCGCGGCGTCTTTTTCAATGTACTTGCGGTATTCGTCAAGCGTCGTGGCGCCGATGCACTGGATTTCGCCGCGGGCCAGAGCGGGTTTCAGGATGTTCGAGGCATCGATCGCGCCTTCCGCGCCGCCGGCACCGACCAGCGTGTGGATTTCGTCGATGAACACCATGACATTGTCCGAACGGCGGATCTCGTCCATGACGGCCTTGATGCGCTCTTCGAACTGGCCGCGGTATTTCGTGCCGGCCACCATGAGAGCAAGGTCGAGGACGACGATGCGCTTGTCCGCGAGAATTTCCGGAACGTCGCCGGAGATGATGCGCTGGGCAAGGCCTTCGACAATGGCGGTCTTACCGACGCCGGCTTCTCCGAGAAGCACGGGATTGTTTTTCGTGCGTCGCGCGAGGATCTGGATGACGCGCTCGATTTCATCGTGACGGTTGACGACGGGGTCCAGCTTGCCTTCGCGCGCAAGCTGCGAAAGATCGCGGCCGAACGCGTCGAGCGCCGGCGTTTTCGCCTTCGTCTTTCCGGTCCCCATGGCGCCCTGAGAACCCTGGGCGGCATGTCCTCCGGCGGAAGCGCTGGGCGTGGAAGAACCGAGCAGTTTGATGACCTCGGCGCGGACTTTGTTCAGGTCGAGGCCGACATTCATGAGCACGTGGCTGGCCACGCCCTCGCCTTCTTTAATAAGGCCGAGCAGCAGGTGCTCGGTGCCGATGTAGTTGTGGCCGAGCCGGCGCGCCTCGTCCATGGCCAGCTCAATGACTTTCTTGGCCTTGGGCGTGAACGGGATGTCCCCGGAAACAATCGTGGCCGGGCCGAACTGGACCAGCTTCTCGACTTCCAGGCGAATCGTATCCAGGGAAAGGCCCAGGTTTTGAAGGACCGCGGCGGCAACGCTTTCCCCTTCCTTAATAAGTCCCAGGAGGATGTGCTCGGTTCCGATGTAATCGTGGTTGAAGCGCTTGGCTTCTTCCTTGGCTAAGATGATGACTTTTCTGGCGCGTTCCGTGAAACGGTCAAACATGACAACCTCCGACGTTATGATGCCTAAGTGCTTCTAATATATATCTTTTATGCATCTTCCAGCTCTATATTTTCGAACCTTTTGGCTAAAACCCGCAATTCTTTTTTCTGGGTCTCATTAAGATAAGTCTGGCTATAGGGTTACGTTCTTTAATTTTTCCCGGATCAGGTCGGCCCGGGCCTCGTCCCGCTCCCCGGAATTGAGGGCCTTGGCCTTGAGCTTCTGCAAATGCGCGGGCTGAATCAAAAGGAACAGCCCGTTCAAATCCTGCTGGGTCAGGTTGATCTTCAGCATCCCGGCCTGCACGCCGAGCTGGACCAGCGACAAATGCTGGGTCGCCTCGGTCGACGATATGATGCGGCCGCATTTGAGCGCCCCGAGCGCGCGCCAGATCTGGTCCTCGAACTTGCCGGATTTTTTGCTCAGCAGATGCGTCCGCGCCTCTTTCTCGTGCTCGACGACCTGGCGGATGACCCGCTCCAGGTTGTCGATGATCTCGTCTTCGCGCTGTCCCAGCGTCATCTGGTTCGAGAACTGGAAAAGATTTCCCGTCGCCTGCGTGCCTTCGCCGTAAAGCCCGCGCGCGGCCAGATTGAGTTTCGCCAGCGCCTGCAGGACTTTGTGCACCTGCTTGGTCAGGACAAGCCCGGGCAGGTGCAGCATGCAGGACGCGCGAAGCCCCGTGCCCACGTTCGTTGGGCAGGCGGTCAGATAACCGAGCCCGGGATTAAACGCGTATTCCATCGAGCCGTCGAATTCATTGTCGATCTTGTTGATGATCTGCCAGGCCTTTTGCAGGTCGAGCCCCGACTGGAAGGCCTGAAGCCGGAGATGGTCTTCTTCCAGCACCATGATGCTCACCACTTCGTCCGGGCTCATGGCCACGGCGCCGGCCTCTTTCTGTCCCGCGTGCTCGCGGCTGATCAGGTGCCGTTCGACCAGGAACTGCAAATCCACTTCCGTCAGGCCGTCGAAGCGCACGATCTCGAGATTTTTCAGGGCCTCGTTTTTTTTCAGAGACTCTTCCACCGCCTTCACGATCTGCGCCTTCTGCCCGTTCTTCAATTTTTCCAGGAACGGAAAGCCCAGGATGTTGCGTGCCAGGCGCAGCCGCGAGCTGACCACGACGTCGGACATGGGCCCCGAAGCGCGCAGCCATTCCGCCGGCTGTCTGACCAAATCGCTCATGCGGCTCATTCTTTTTTCTTTCCTTTTTTCAGGCGCTGCTCGATGGTCTTGATTTCGTCGCGGAGGCGGGCCGCGTCTTCGAAGTGTTCGTTCTCGACGCTCTTGCGCAGCCGGTCCTGGAGGACCCGCAGGTCGTAGGCGGCCGTTTCGGACTTGGGCATGTTCTTGGGCTGTTTGCCGGTATGCTGCGTCGAGCGCTGCACGCGCTTGATGAGCGGAAGCAGCATTTTCGTGAACGCCCCGTAGCAGCCCGGGCATCCGAGGCGGCCCGTGCGGCCGAAATCATCGTAGGTCAGGCCGCACTGCTCGCATTTGAGCGCGGGTTTTTCGACCCCGAGGAGGGACATGGCGTCCATGTGGGAAAGGCCGGTGAGCAGCTCGCCCACGTTGAAGTGCGTTTTGAAGTCCGAGCCTTTTTCCTGCGCGCAGTTCTCGCACAGGTGCACTTCGACCATGTGGTCGTTGACGATTTCCGTCAGGTGAAGCGTGGCTTCGTTGTTTCCGCAAATGTTGCAGTTCATGGAGTCTCTTTCTTCCTCTGATTCCGGTCCTTCATTATATCACGCAGGAACAGACCGCCCTCGGCTCAGAGCTTGTAACGGACGCCCCGCTTGGAAGTCAGCTGATGAAAGGCCTTGCGAAGGACGCCGGTCACTTTGCCGGGCTTGCCCGTCCCGATGACGCGCCCGTCGATCTTGACGACCGGGATGACTTCCGCGGCCGTGCCGGTCAGGAAAACCTCGTCGGCGTTGAACAGGTCGTGCCGCGTCAGGATCTCCTCGCGCGCCGGGATGCCTTTTTCCCCGGCAAGATCGAGAATGGCCTGGCGCGTGATGCCTTTCAGCGCGCCGAGATAAATCGGCGGCGTCAGAAGCTCCGCGCCCCCGCCCTTAAGGGATTTCACCATGAACACATTGTCGCCCGTGCACTCCGTGACGTAGCCCTGGTGGTTGAGCATGAGCGCTTCCACGCAGCCGGAATTCTTGGCCTCGATTTTCGCGAGGATGTTGTTCAGGTAATTCAGGCTCTTCACCGAAGGGCTCACGGCCTCCGGAAAATTGCGGACGGTCGGCACGGTGATGATGTCGAGGCCGTTTTTGTAAAGCGATTCCGGGTAGAGTGAAATCTTATCCGTGATGATGAAGACCGACGCGACTTTGCATTTGGCCGGATCGAGTCCGAGATCGCCGACACCGCGCGTCACCACCGCTCGGATGTAGCCATCCGTCAGCTTGTTTTTCCGCAGCGTCTCGATGATCGCCTTTTCCATTTCCTTTTTCGAAATGGGAATCTCGATCATGAGCGTGTGCGCGGATTCCCACAGCCGGTCGAGGTGCTCTTCCAGCATGAAGACGAGCCCCCCGTACGTGCGGATGCCTTCGAACACGCCGTCGCCGTAAAGCAGGCCGTGATCGAAGACCGAGATCTTCGCCTCGCTCTTGGGGTACCATTTGCCGTCGATGTAGATTTGGAGTTCCATTTTTTCTCCTATGCTTGGGATGAGTTCCGAAATAATTGCGGCGCCATTCAACCCCGGGCTGGGGCTTACGGCATCTTTTCGATGCTGACCGGACCGCGGTTTTGTTTCATCAGAACGCCGTCGACAAGACGGTAGACGTCGTGCTTGCGGGAGGCCATGGATTCATCGTGCGTTACGATGATGAAGGCCTGGCCTTCCTTGCGGTTCAAATCGTCCATGAGCGCGGATACCGCGGCGGCGGTTTCCTCGTCCAGGTTGCCCGTGGGCTCGTCGCACAAAACTACCGAGGGGCGGTTGATCAGCGCGCGGGCGATCGCGGCGCGCTGCTTTTCGCCGCCGGACAGCTCGAAGGGATAATGGTCGGCGCGGCTGAACAGCTTCACTTTGCGCAGGCACTCTTTGGCCCACTTGTGTTCGGGCCTTCCCGCGATCAGGCTGGGCAGGAGGACGTTTTCGTACAAGGTCAGTTCGGGCAGCAGATGATAGAACTGGAAAATAAACCCGATGCGCTTGTTGCGGACGCGCGCAAGCTGGCGCTCGTTCATCTGCGTGATGTCTTCACCTTCGAAAAGCACCTTGCCGGAGGTGGGATGGTCGAGACCTCCCAGGATATTGAGAAAAGTCGTTTTGCCCGAGCCCGAGCGCCCGAGGATGTAGACCATGTCCGCGGCGTTCAGGGTGAAGTTGACCCCTTTCAGGATCTGCAGCTCCCCGGCCGGGCTGTCGAAGTCTTTGGTCAGTTCGTACGTGCTGAAAAGCGGGCCGCGCTCATTCATAGTGCAGGGCCTCCACGGGATTCAGGCTCGCGGCGCGATGCGCGGGATAAATGCCGGCAAGCACCGCGGCAATCATGGCGAAGACCACGATCAGCGCAACGTCGGGCGCGTGCACTTCCGTCGGAATCTTGTCAAAATAATAGATGTCGCTCGGGAAAACCTCGAGCCCCGTCGTCTGCTTCAGGAAATCGGACACCGCATTCAGGTTGAACGCCAGCGCCAGGCCCGCAAGCGTGCCCGCGGCCACGCCCATGATCCCCACGCCGAAGCCTTCCAGCACGAAGATGCGGCGGATACTGGCCCGCGTCGCGCCGAGCGCGCGCAGGATGCCGATGTCTTTTGTCTTCTCCATCACGATCATGATGAGTGTCGACACGATGTTGAACGCCGCGACCAGGATGATCAGCGCGAGCAGGATCGTCATCACGGATTTTTCGACTTTCAGGGCCTGGAAAAAATTGTGGTTCATGTCGTACCAGGAGCGCAGGAAATAATCCGCGTTGAATTCCCCGCGCAGCAGGTATTTCCACCGCTGGGCCTCGTCCACGTCGTGGAAGCGGAGGCTGATGCCGGTCACGCGGTTGTCGAGATGATAAAGCTTCTGCGCCTGGTGGATGTCGACCAGGACGAGCGCGGTATCGAAATCATTCATGCCCACGCGGAAAATGCCTTTCACGACGAACGGCGTGCTCTGCGCCCGCTGCGGCAGGAGCGATTCGGGATTTTCCTGGAAGGGCGAGATCAGGTTGACGCGGTCGCCCACGTGCACGCGAAGAATCGCGGCCAGCTCTTCGCCCAGGAGGATGCCGCCGATTTCTTCGTGGATCTTCCTGTGGAAAAACAGCAGGCGGCGCTTGGTCGTGTCGCGCGCTTCGGAAGACAGATCCAGGTTTCCGTAGAGGATGTGCCGCTCGAAAATCCCCATGTCTTCCCGCGCCGTGTCCATGCCCTTGACGATGACGCCGGTCGCGCTGTCGTTGGAACGGATGATGCCCTGCCCTTCCACGAACGGCGCCACGGTCTTGAGGTGCGTGCCGCCGGCCGCGCGGATCTTGGCGATGTCCGACTCGGCCGTATCGATGCCGCCCAGCTTTTCGATGCGCAGGTGCGGCTGCACGTTCACGATCTTGTTTTTGAGCTCGCGGTCGAAGCCGGACATGACGGCCAGCACCACGATGAGCGCCATGACGCCCACGCCGACGCCGGCGATGGAAATGAACGTGATGAGGGAGATGAAACCGGACTTGTGGCGGTTTTTCAGGTGCCTTGCAGCAATAAACGTTTCAAAACGCATACGTTCTCCGGATTACGGTTGGGCTTCCTGCGTTTCGCCTTCTTCTTCTTTTTTCTTGGCTTCGGGCTTGAGCTGCGGGAACAGGATCACGTCGCGGATGGAGGCCTGTCCCGTCAAAAGCATCACGAGCCGGTCGATGCCGATGCCGAGCCCGCCCGCGGGAGGCATCGCGTATTCGAGCGCCATGAGGAAGTCTTCGTCCACTTCCTTGTGCTCGCCGATCATTTTTTTCTGCTCTTCAAGACGCTCGCGCTGGATGCCCGGATCGTTCAATTCGGAAAACGCGTTGGCCAGCTCCATCTTCGCAATGAAAAGTTCGAAGCGGTAAACCAGTTCCGGGTCCTCGGCCTTGGCTTTGGCGAGCGGCGTCATCACCGTCGGATAATCGATCACGAACGTCGGGTCCCAGAGGTCTTCTTCGACTTTCTCGCCGAAAATTTCGTTAAGGACGTCGATGTCTTCGAAATCGTCGCCAAATTTCACGTGGAGTTTGTTCGCCGCGTCGCGCACGTTGGCCTTGCGGAAATCGATGCCGGTTTTTTCACGCAGCGCGTCGTAGAAGCTCACGCGCTTCCAGGGCGTTTTGAAATTGATCGTGCGCTCGCCGTACGGGATTTCGTACTTGCCGTGGAGCGCGAACACAAGGCCCGAGATCAGCTCTTCGGTAATCGCCATCATGTCGTTGTAATCGGCCCACGCCTGGTAAAGTTCCAGCATCGTGAACTCGGGATTGTGGCGGACCGAGATGCCTTCGTTGCGGAAGTTGCGGTTGATCTCGTAGACCTTTTCGAAACCGCCGACAAGAAGGCGCTTGAGGTAAAGCTCCGGCGCCACGCGCAGGTACAGGTCGAGTTTCAGCGTGTTGTGATGCGTGATGAAGGGCTTCGCGCGCGCGCCGCCGGGAATCGGCTGCATCATGGGCGTTTCGACTTCCATGAAGCCGCGGCCGTCGAGGAACGAACGGATGTCTCGGATGATGCGGCTGCGGGCCTTGAACGTCTGGCGCACGTCGTCGTTGACGATGAGGTCCACGTAGCGGTGGCGGTAACGCGTCTCCACGTCTTTCAGGCCATGCCACTTCTCCGGAAGCGTGCGCACGATCTTGGAAAGAAGCTCGAGCTTGTCCACGCGGATCGTCTGCTCGCCGGTCTTGGACAGGAAGAGTTCGCCGTCCACGCCCGCGATGTCGCCGAGTGAAAGGGTCGTGATGAAATCAAAGGCCGCGTCGCCGACCACGTCCTTTTTCACGTAGAGCTGGATACGCGCCTCTTCATCCTTCAGGTCGAAAAAAACGCTTTTGCCCATGATGCGCTTGGCCATGAGACGGCCCGCGGTGCGGACCTTCACGCCGGCCTCGAAGCGGGCGCGGATCGCCGCGATGTCTTCCTTGGGAAGGAATCGCGTGCCGTATTTGGAAATCGTGTGCTCCATTTGTGCGTTAGCCCTTGATTTTTAAAGACTTAGATTGAACGGGGATTATAGTACAGCGGTCTCTCGCCTGTCAATGCGCGCCCGGAGGGCTCATGGCGTTCTCGGATTCTCCTAAAACCCTTTTGGTACGCCGCTTACGGCGGAAAAGATTGCTGCGGCCGAAAGGCTTGGTAATCACGGCGCAGACCGGAAGGACGAGAAGCGTGGACGTCATGGACAGGAAAATGGCGAGGCTGGTCAGAATGCCGAACTGGATCGTCGGCCGGAAGCCGGCAAAGACGCTGGTGGAAAATCCCGAGATCAGAATAAGCGTGGAAAGGACAAGCGACTGCCCCATGCTGCGGTAGGTGTGATGCAGGGCCTGCAGGTAATTTTCCCTTTGCTCATATTCCCGCCGCAGCCGGTAGAGAAAATGGATCGACGAGTCCACGATGATGCCCAGCACGATGCTCGCGATCATGGCCGTGGAGCTGGAAAGCTCGATGCCCATGAATCCCATCATGCCGTAGACCATGCCAATAGGCAAAAGGTTGGGAATGGCCGCGAGCAGGCCCATGTGGAGCGACCCGAAAATCAAGGCAACCAGCGTGAGCGTGGCAAGGAACGCGAAGCTGAAACCCTGGATCTGCGACTCGACGAGGTCTTTGGACATGCGGCCGAGCAGCACGACGTTGCCGGTCATGTGGCAGTCGAAATAAGGCGAAAGCACTTCCTTCATGTAACGCCGCGACGCTTCTTCCACGGTCGCGCCGTCGCGCGTGCCCACCGCGTGCATCTGGGCCTGGACGTTCACTTCGCGCAGGTCGCGGGATATCATGGACCAGAGTTCGTCGTCCGCGTTTTCAATAATGCCCTTGAAGTAGAGCTTCACCATTTGCGGGTCGCGCGGGATCTTGTAATCTTCCGGACTGCCGCCCCGCACTTCATGGATTCTTTTGACGAGCGGCGTGATGCAGTTGACCTTCGCGATGGCGGGCATGCTTTCCAGAAAGCTCTTGAAGGCGTCGATGCGCTCGAGCACCTGGGGATCGTCGATGGTCTCGCCGTTGCGCGTCCGGAGCACGAAGCCCAGCGTGTACACGCCCGTGATGTTTTTATCGATGAAATGCGTGGCCACGGCGAGCGGCGAATTCGGCTTCATCTGTTTGACGATGTTCGTGTCCACGTTCAGCTTGCGGATGCCCATGTAGGAAAAAATCACGCATCCGATCACCGAAACGAGAATCAGCCATTTCCCCTGGAATTCCAGGCGCTCCACGAAGTGGATCACGAACTTGTTGAAGAAGTGGCCCTCTTCCGACAGCGTGCGCTTAATGCGGTACGGCAGGATGGGCAGCATGACGGGCGTCAGCAGGATCGTGATGATGTAGGAAAACGCGATGCCGCAGGCCGCGAAGAGCCCGAATTCCTGGATGGCCGGAACCTTGCTGAACGAAAGCGACACAAACCCCAGGCACGCGGTCATGTGCGTGAGAAAACACGGCAGGACAAGCTGCTCCATGGTCAGGATGACGGATTGGCGCACGCTCGCGTGGTGGGCCCGGATGTTCAGGAAAAACCCGATGAAGTAAATCACATCGACGACGGAAACGATCATGATGACCGGCGCGAGCAGCGACGTCACGAGGTTGAGCTCTTTGCCCAGCGACGAGATCAGGCCGAACGTCCAGATCAGCGTCATGAACACCGCGGTCATGGCGAGCACCACGCACGCAAAACTGCGGTAGATCAGCCACGTGGTCAGGACGAGCAGGACCGTGATCATGGGCACGAACGTGAACTGGTCTTTGCGGATCAGGCGCACGAAATCGTATTGCTCGACGGGCGCGCCCGCCACGTAAAATTTCACGCCGGGAATCTCTTCCTCCGCCAGGAAACCGCGCAGGTCCTTGATGAAATCCGCGCCCTTGCCGCGCGAGGAGCTGGCCTTCAGCTTCAGGACGATGTTCGCGTGCTTGCCGTCTTTGGAAACCAGGTTGTTGACGTAGAGCTCGTTGGACAGGATGGCATTCCGGGCGTCTTCCAGGGTCCGGGTGCCCTCGAATACGCCGGCCAGCGCGGGCACGATTTTCACCCCAAGGAATTTGGAATGGATATCCATGACGCGCGCCAGGCTGAGGACGTTCTCGACCTGCGGAGCGGCGGCGATGTGGTCGCTGACTTTCTTGAGAAGCTTCAGGTTCCTCTGAGTGAAGAGGTCGGTCGTTTCCATGGCCACGGCGACAAGCTGGTCGCTGCCGTAACGGTCGCGGTATTCACGGTAGTAGCGGTATTCGTCGGACTTCTTGATGAAGAGGGATTCCACGGTGGGGTCGATCGCGAGGTGCGTGGCGGCAAAGCCCGCCATGAGCGTGGCCAGCATGAGCCCCTGGAACAAAGGCCACTTGATCAGCAAAACAAATTCCGCGCATTTTCGAATCATGAGATGAATCCGGTTTGATTTCGGGTCCGGGGAATAATTCCTTGTCCGAACACACAATGTGTTATCATATCGGCCTCAAAAACAGTATGGCCAACCTTTTTTTTGTGTATTTCCTCGCCGTTTTCTTAGTCTGGAGCGCCCGCGCCGCGCACGCCCTGCGCATGCTCGCCACGGCCCCGCGCGTGTCTTTACTAAAGTCCGGCGCTTCCGGGCGGGAGCTCGTCACCATCATCGTGCCTGCCAAGAACGAAGAGAAAAACATCCGCGCCTGCATCGAAGGCCTCCTGGCGCAGGATTATCCCCATTTCGAAATCATCGTGGTGAACGATAATTCCACGGACCGCACCGAAGAAATCCTCTTGTCCCTCGGCGCGGCGGCCCTTTCCGGAAACGCGCCGAACGCATCCACAGGCCGGCTCAAATACCTGAACGGAAAAAAAACGCCGGAAGGCTGGACGGGTAAAAATCATGCCCTGCACCAGGCCATCCCGCATGCGCGGGGCGCCTGGTACCTTTTCACGGACGCGGACACGCGCCACGAACCTTCCTGCCTGTCCTCCGCGCTGGCCCATGCCCTGAGCAACGGGCTTAACCTGCTGAGCCTGCTTCCCCGCTGCCTCGCCGAAAGCCCCTGGGAGCACCTGCTTCAGCCTCCGGCCATGGGCTACCTGGGGCTGTGGTTTCCTCTGGATAAAATCAACGATCCCGAGTCGCCGGTTTTTTTCGGCAACGGGCAATACCTTTTGATCCATTCGGAGCTGTATGGAAAAACCGGAGGACACGAGGCGGTGCGGCACGCGTTTCTGGAAGACTTCGCGCTGGTGGAAAAAACCAAGGCGCTGGGGCAGCGCGCGGGCGTGGCCATGGGCATGGACGTCTACGGCACGCGCATGTACTCGTCTTTCGACGAAATCTGGCGGGGCTGGCGGCGCATCTACCTTCACGCCTTCCAGAGCAAATTAGGCGCGCTGGTTTTGAAGGCGCTGGATATCCTCTTCTTTTCCGTCCTGCCGTTCGCGATTTTTCCCACCCTGGCCTTCCTGGTTTCGCAGGATGTCCGCTACATGACGGCCGTCATTCTGGCCGTCGTCACCGTCCTTCTGGTCCTCGGGACGGCCTACAAAACCCACCAGATCGTGCGCGCGAGAAAAAGATTCTGCCTGGCGCATCCGCTGGCCGCGGCTGTGCTTTTCGGCGTGCTCATGGATGCGTGCGGGATGGCGGCCTTCAAAACAAAAACCGTCTGGCGGTAAGTCTAGCTCTTCTGCAGGGCGAGATATCCGGAATCCACCGCGTAGTCCAGCAGCGTGCGGAGGAATTTCTTGTCCGTGCTGGGAAACTCGATCCCGGTCCCCTTTAACGCCTCGTCCGTATTCTTCGTGTCGAACGTCAGGTTGTCGTTCAGGTATCCCAGGTACGGCTCCAGCATCTGGTAGACGAACTGCTCGTTCGTGTCCAGACTTTCCTTGTCGAAGCCTTCCGGATCCAGGATCTGGATCGCGGGCAGCTCGCGGTATTCTTCCCGGCCGATCTCGAGCAAAGAGCCGACCGCAGGCGGATTCTTGGTGACGAGGTGAAACGCCTTGCCGATGGATTCTTTCTGCTGCGAAATCGCGAGCGACGCGCGGATCACGAAATCGATCGGGACGATGTTGAAGGAATTGTCCAGCCGCGTGGGCAGCTTCGTCAGGATGCCGTGCGCGTAGAGTTTCAGGAAAGGATAGATGACGTTGAATTCGGAGACGGCGCCCGTGCGCGAGTCGCCCACCACGATGCTCGGGCGGAAGATCGTGACGTTCAGGCCGTCTTTCATGGCCTGGCGCACGGCCGTCTCGGCCTCGTACTTGCTCGATTCGTAAAAATTCGCGTGCGCGGGATGCCCGGGCAATTCGTCTTCGCTCGAGCAGTAGGTCTGGCGGCTGCCTGCCACGAACGCCGTGCTGAAATAAAAAAACCGTTCCAGCTTCCCTTCCCTTTTCAGCAGCCAGGCGAGTTTCAGGGCTTCCTGAGTTCCCCCGATGTTGATCTTGCGGCATTCCTCTTCGGTGCCGTTCAGCGACGTGAGCGCGGCCACGTGGAAGAAATGGTCCACGTTGTGCAGGAGCAGGTGCAGGTCATGCGCCTGGAGCCCGAACTGCGGCTGGCAGATATCGCCTTCGACGACCTGCACGCGCGTGCCGAGCAGCGTCTCGAGGCCGAGCGGCGCGAGGATCTTCCGGACGCGGGCCCAATGGGAAAGCTGGCTTTTGCGGCGGATCAGGAGAAACAGGCGGTCCTCGGTCGTGAGCAGAAGTTCCTGGAGCATTTCCTTGCCGAGCGTTCCCGTGATTCCCGTGATCAGAATATTCCGCTTAGATTTCATAATGTTTCACCGCCAGGCATATGTTTTGTCCGCCGAAGCCGAACGAGTTTGACAAGGCCGCGCGGACCCTATGGGCCCGTGCTTCGTTAGGAACGTAATCCAAATCGCATTTCGGGTCCGGCGTCTCGTAATTGATCGTCGGAGGCACCACCGAATCCCGGATCGAGAAAAGACACGCCGCGAGCTCCAGGGCGCCGGCTCCCGCGATCATGTGGCCGACCATGGACTTGATGGAGCTCACCGGAATCTTGTAAGCACGCTCGCCGAGCGCTTTCTTGATGACGAGCGTTTCGATCGCGTCGTTGATCTGCGTCGCGGTGCCGTGCGCGTTCACGTAATCGACGCCTTCCGGCGTCAGTCCCGCTTTCTTCATCGCGATTTCCACTGCGCGGCAGGCCCCCGCGCCTTCCGGGTCCATGTCGGTCATGCGGTAGGCATCGGACGTCGCGCCATAGCCCACGATCTCGCCGTAGATGCGCGCGCCGCGCTTTACGGCATGGGACAATTCTTCGACGATCAGCACACAAGCGCCCTCCGCGAGAACAAATCCGTCGCGGTTTTTATCGAAAGGACGTGAAGCCCGCGCCGGATCGTCGTTGCGGGTCGAGAGCGCCGTCAACAGGCTGAAGCCCGCGATCCCGAGGGGATAAACCATGGAATGCGAGCCGCCGGTCATCATGATATCAGCATCGCCGCGCCGAATCCATTCAAAAGCTTCGCCGATGGCCTGCGACGACGCGGCGCACGCGGTCAGGCTGTTGCAAACCGGCCCGCGCAGGCGAAACCAGCTCGCCAGATGCGAGAGCGTCATGAAAGGCTGGGCCTCGAGCTCGGCCACGGCGCTCATGTTGCGCACGGCGGCCGTAATATATTCCCCCGGATGAATCTCGGGAGTGCCGGGCACGAAAGAATCGGTCATGGTCTGCGCGAACGCGTTGAAATCGAAACCGCTGTCCGCGGCGCCGAAATAAAGCCCGAAGCGGCGAGAATCGTAAGCGCCTTCTTTCAGGCCGGAATCCCGGACCGCCTCTTGGGCGGCGCGGAATGCGAAGAAGGTCCCCCGCCCGGCTTCGCTAAGGCGCGGGTTATCGCG
>Ga0310810_10003821_pt1 | contig 16529 bp, 14 predicted proteins | sample NCmetagenome_FD_207641 | JGI IMG/M metagenome (GOLD analysis project Ga0310810, IMG submission 207641) | Soil microbial communities from experimental microcosm in Duke University, North Carolina, United States - NC | ecosystem: Engineered > Artificial ecosystem > Soil microcosm > Unclassified ... | reverse complement strand
CGATTCCATCATGGCCGGATATTCGGCGGGCGATTTTTTCACCGCTGCCCCCGCCTGCGGCAGGGCGGGCGCCTGGGGGGCTTTTTCCGGACCGGAAATCCGGACCCAGTAAAGCACGGTCGCGATCGAAAGCACGCCGAAAATGATCACCACGGTTTTCTTATCCATCGTCTGTCCTTCTCCCGGCCTATGCGGCCGCCGTTAAAAATATTCTTTAAAAATTTCCAGGGCTGCCTTGATCTGGTTCTGAGCCTGTGGGTTGTCCGGGGTTCCGTCGTCGACGACCACGTCGGGTTCGATGCCGACGCCGTCGATCTTGCGCCCGTTCGGGCTGACATAGCGCGCCGTCGTCAGCTTCATGGCCGCCTTGTCATCGAGCGGGACGAGCGATTGCACGGACGCCTTGCCATACGTCTTTTTGCCCACGATCGTGGCGCGTTTGTGGTCCTGCATGCAAGCCGAAAAAACCTCCGAGGCACTGGCCGACATTTCGTTCACCAGGATAATCATGGGAATCTCGTAGCGTTTCTCGTCGCTCGTCACCGAATAGTCCTGGCGCTGCACGTCGAGCTTGCTGTTGACCGACACGAGCTTGGTACCTTTGGGAAGAAACTTCTGCGCAAGCCCGATCGCCTGGGGGAAAAGTCCGCCCGGATTCCCGCGCAGGTCGATGATGAGCGCCTTCATCCCGTCTTTCTCGAGTTTTTCGAGCGCCTTCGCGGCCTGCTCGTCCGTCTTCTCCTGGAAATCCGTGATCTCCATGTAGCCGATCGCACGCCCTACGATGCGGACGTCTTTGACCGCCTCGATCTGGACGATTTCGCGGTTGATCGTGACGTCGAACACTTTTTTCAGCCTTCCGATTTGCAGCTTCACGGGCGCGGCCGCTTCGCCGCGCAGCATTTTCCCGACCTCGGCGACTTCCTTGCCCTTGATCTCGACGCCGTCAATCTTGAGGATCTTGTCGTTCACGAGAAGCCCTGCCTTGTCCGCGGCGCTGCCTTCGTTGATTTTCTCGATCAGGATGAAGCCGTCTTCGGATTTGATCCACGTGCCGATGCCCGCATACTCGCCTTTAAGGCCGATCTGCATGAGCTCGAACTTTTCCGGGTCGATGAATTCCGAGTAAGGGTCGAGCGACTTCATCATGCCGCGCACGGCCTCGTAAAACATCTGCCGGGGCTTCACGTCGTCGACGTACCCCTCGAGGATCGCCCCCAGTGTTTTGGAAAACAGCTGCAGCTCGGCCATGATGTCCTCCACGCCCTTCACCTGCTGGGCAAAGACGGGATGAGTTCCCACGACGGCGAGCACGATTGCGGCAAAAATCAGAATTTTATTGCGTCGGAGCATTTTCAGTCCTTTCCGGGGGGAGTTCTTCGATGCGGTGGAAATATTCCTGGCAGCGCTTGATCGTTCCGTCCGGACGGTCGAAGACGCAAGTGCGCGTTAACGCTTCCTGGCGATGCTCGAGCCGCGCGGTCACGCGTGCCGTAAACGTCCTGGACTTGATGTCGAGAAGGCCCGAGTGCACGAAACTGTCCAGACTTTGCTTTTCGGAATCCGGAAGCGAAACCACGCCCGAAAGCGCGTCCACGATGCTTTCCTTGTTGTTGAAAAAGCGGTCGTCCGGCGTCCCCTCTTTCAAATCGCGCCCCATGCGGTAAGCCAGGACCGACCTCGCCAAGTTCTCGCTGAACCCGTTGGCGCGGAGGACCTGGGCGGAAGCGGTATTGATGTTCAGGACCGGAGCGCCATCCAGCGTGACGTAAGGAAGCACGGCCTTATAAATGCGGGGCGTCATGCCCTTGATCATGAGAAGCTCTTCCAAAGTGTCCAAATCTTTGTTTTTCGCGTTATAGGCGGGCGTGCGCGTGTGATAATCACGGGATTCCGCGCCGCCGGCATTGATCACGTCGTCTTCGTCGCGCCAGTCCTGGATCGAAGCCGCGAGATCGCTGGCTTCACCGGGCTCCATCCCGGCTCCGAACTCGAAAACGCCTGCCAGGACCCGGAGCGACTTGGTCTTGTTGAGATTCACTTTGCGTTCCTCGTCGATGAGACCGTAATCCGTGGTACCGTCCGGCGTTTCATAGCTGACCGTGAACCTGCCGTCGCCGGCTTCCTGCTCGTAAAAAAGGCCTTTACTCCGGCTCCAGGCGCTCCCTAGAGTATCGGCATCTTCCGCGCCCGAGATTACTGCCGTGGCCACGGCCTGGCGCGTGCCGGCATCCGCAATGTTACGGAGTTTTTGCCGGATCTCCATCTGCTGCAAATAACGCAGCGTGCCCCGGACCTGGAAACCGAGCGCCAGCACGAACAGGCTGAGCATGCCCAGCACCCAGATTGTGAAAATCAGGATGCTGCCACGCTCCCCTGTGCCGGTTGCACAGGGACTGCGAAAACCTTCCCGGCTTGAAGCCGGGAACGCGGCATGCCGCTCAAGAAGGCCGTTTTTTTTCCGCGACCGCGGGTTTACTGACAAGCGTCGCCTCCTCGTCTTTCTTTTTGTTGCTCTCTTCGATTTTCTTGCCGAGGTCCTTGACGTCGGCCGAGATCTGCGCGATCTGGCCTTCGATGGCGCCCAGGCGCTCGTCCATCGCGTCAAACCTGCGCTTCATGTATTTATCGATGCCCTCGGGTTCGTAAATGCCGCCCACTTTTTCCACCTTGCGGTCATCGGCGATGTTGTGGATCACCCCGTATTTTTGCTGCCCGCCTTCCTCATCCTCGGCCTGCGCGAGACACGGGACGCATAGCAGAAGGACCAGTAACAGATTAAGACACCGAAATTTTGTTTTCATTGCCGCTCCTTTCGTCTTGGATATTTTCTCTTCCAGCGACCGCGTTCCCGGCTTCAAGCCGGGAAGGCTCTCGCGGTCCCGGCACAACCGGTGCCGGGAAATCCACACGGTAAACCTGGATGCGCGTCCCGGTTCCGCTGTCGGAAACTTCGAAAAAGGGTTTGAAGTGGCGCAGTTCTTCCGCCTTGAGGTAATAAAGCCGGAAGAGCATGGACCGGATCAAGTCCCGGTCGGCCAGCACCGAGCCGTAGGATTCACCGTCCTTGTACATCAGGGCCGAAACGTCCAGCCGGTCGCCTGTCCCCGGGATTTCCTCGAGCTTCTTGTCTCGGGCGAAGAAAAAGCTTACGGGATTGCCGTCGAGATGCTCTTTGGGAAGATCGATTTTCGCGGCCATGGTGTCCAGATTCACGATCAGCCCGTTCGAAAAATAAAGCAGGCTGCCGTCGCGTTTTTGCAGACCGGCTTCGGGCCGGTATTTCAAGATGCCTTCAGACAGGCTGATGATGTCGCGCAGCATGTCTTTTTTCTTCCGTTTTTCGAAGAAGCCCGCGTGCGCTTCTTCCTGCTTGAGCGCGGCCTTTTTGAAATTCCAGCGGGCCAGAAGCCCCATGGCCACGTTTTTCTCCAGCATCTCGTTGTAAACGTAGATGTAGGTCGGCGGCAAGTGCTCCGGATACAGCATGGGCATCAGTGCGTCCGCTCTCGCCGCGTCGAGGCGGGAAGACAAAAACTCGTGGGCCTTTTCCCTGTCCAGCGGAAAGAGCTGCGCCAAAAGCTCCATGGCTTCCCAGAGCTTCAGCCCGTTTTCCTGGAGATAATCCACGGCCCCGTTGCCCACGGCGAGATGCATGCGCAGGATGGCCAGGGCTTCGGTTTCGTCCGTCGCCGTGAAAAAGCGCGCGGACCAGTAGCATTCCGGCAAATGCTGCGTGCCGCCGTCAGCCACGATCCGGCGCTGCGCGAGCGAAGTGAGAAAATAACCCGGAGGCCACCAGTTGTAAATGACCGCATCGGCCGGCGTTTCATTCTTGATCCGCATCATGGATTCATACCACGCGTCGTCCATGATGGGCTCGCTTTTTAGGGCCAGGGCATGCGCGAAAAGAAGCTGCACCGGAAGAAGGACCCCCATGAAAAGGACAGCGCCCGTAATCCGCAGGCCCCGGGACACAGGCCCCGCGAGATTTCTTTTTTCGAGCAGCGCCTCCAGCCCCTGCTTGAAGGTCTCGGCGGCCACGCCCACGAAGGCGGCGACCGGAAGCACGAAGAGCAGCGAGAAACGTTCCGTCCGGAGCGAAAGAATCGCGAGCGGCGCCGCGGTCAAAACCAGCACCAGCCATTTCATGAAACCGCTCTTGTCCCCTTTTTTCCAGAACGCCACATGGCCTCCGGCCAGGACGCCGGCCGCCATCACGGCAAAGGTCACGTAATTACCCGAAAGGAAGATCAGTCGTTTCAGCGTCAGGGAATTGGTTTCGCCCACGGTCAAAAAAATATTGGGCCAGGCTTCCTGATGGTCGGAAGAAAATCTTCCGATGAACGTGGCCCCGCGCACGATGAATTCCCAGAAGCCCGCAGGCGTGCTGCAAAGGACGGCCGAGACCACGGACAGCAGGACATAGCCCAGGAAAAAGCGCAGCGCGTTCGGATTGCGAAATTCACGGCGGACCAGGCCGAGAACCGTGAGCAGCGCGGAAGATCCCGCGGTGATCACGAAGATAAACGGCCAGCCGACCCAGAAAAACGTATAGAGGCCCGTCGAAATTCCAGCCAGCAGCGTCCATAGAAGCGATCGTTTCGGAGGCGCGTCGAGAGCGAGAAAAAAAAGTCCGAGGACGAGGCTGGGAAATAAAATATTGTACGGGTCCGTGTCGTACCAGCCGAACGAGCTCCGCTGGAGAAAGACGGGCGCCAGGATCAGCGTGATTCCCGCGGCCGCAAACGAATAAAGGCTGAAGCCGAGCGAACGGCACAGGAGACAAAAAGCCGCCAGGACGCCCGCGAGTAGAAGAACCGGGACAAAGCCGAGCGTTTCCATGAGGGGTTCGGGGTGGAAGAGCGTCACGATACGATAAAAAAACGCCCCGAGAAACGGGTGGAGGTTGATCGGCGTCCAGTAGCCCTTGGGCACGACACGCATGGGATCGAAATATTTGTTGTCTTTGATTTTACCGGGAGCGCCCGTCTTCAGGATTTCCTGGGTCTGGTCAAAATAATGATACGGGTCCGCTTCGAGAAGGTAGTGGCGGGAATACTTCGGCTTTTCCTGCTTCGGCATGCCCAGGAGCAGCTTTTCCACGGCGTTGTCGAAATTTTCCTTGTCCGCCCGTAGAACCTCCCTCACCTTTTCCGTCGCGGCCTTTTCTTTTTCCGAAGGGCTGAGCCCCGGCGCAACGGCCTCCAAGTTATGGATGATCTGCTGGCGGATCTGCTCGGTCACGAATTTTTCCGCGGCGGACCGGTAGACCTGGACGGAAGGCACTTTCTGCGGGTGGAATTCGTACGTTCTGAAATAGACGCCTACGGCGAGCAAAAGCAGGAAGACGGCCCAGGGGCCGGCGGCCTTGCACGAAAGAGCCTTCGAAGTTACGCGTTCCATGGTTTCCACACTCTAAACCTATCCGCGCGAATGGCCGTTGTTATGGGACATGACGGACTCAAAAAAAGTTCTTATCATCGTGCCCGCCCTTAATGAATCCCGCGTCATCGGACGCCTGATCAAAGAAATCAAAAGCCATTGTCCCCAGGGCACAATCGTCGTGATCAACGACGGCTCCCAGGACGACACGGCTCCCGAAGCTGAAATGGCCGGCGCGCAAGTAGTTTCCCTTCCTTACAACCTGGGCATCGGCGGCGCGGTCCAGACCGGTTTCAAGATTGCCGCCGAGGGCGATTACGACGCCGCGGTCCAGATCGACGGGGACGCCCAGCATGACCCGCAATATCTTCATCGCGTGCTCGAACCGGTTCTGACCGGCAAACTCGATCTCTGCATCGGCAGCCGCTTTCTCGCCGAAGGTCCGGGCTTCAAATCCACCTTCACGCGCCGGCTCGGCATCCGCTTTTTCGCGCGGCTCCTGAGCGGATTGACACGCGTTCCGCTGACCGACCCGACTTCCGGTTTCCGCGCCACGGGAAAAAAACTCATCCATGAATTCGCCCAATATTATCCCGTTGATTTTCCCGAGCCTGAGGCCATCCAGACCGCCAAACGGCTCGGCGCCGCCGTCGGGGAAGTTCCCGTCAAAATGCGCAAGCGCCTGGGCGGCATTTCTTCGATCCGCTTCCTCAAGACGTTCTATTACATGGTCAAAGTGACGCTGGCCATCCTGATCGATACCTTGAAAAAACGGCCGCCAAAGGAGATTTCATGAACGCCAAAACCTTCGCGATTATCGTCGCCTTCCTGATCGTCGGATTCATCGTAGACCTGATCCGCCGCCAGAAAATGACGTTCAAATATTCCCTGTTCTGGCTGAGCGCCTCGGCGCTCACGCTGCTCTTCGCGTTCTGCGACCGCATGCTTTCGCGGCTTGCCTCGCTGGCCGGCTTCGAGCTCACCAGCAACTTCATTTTTTTCCTGTATCTCGCCTTCGTCAGCCTGCTCTGCCTTTTCCTGACGGTTTACATCAACGAGCAGAACAGCCGCACCGAATCGCTCGCCCAGAATCTCGGCATCCTTCAGTTTAAGATTAAAGAGCTGGAAAAAGAACTGGAAAGAAAACGCTAGAACGCGGTCATTCCCGCCGGCTTCCCTTCGGCTTTTGACTTGGCCGCCGGAGCCGCTGAGGCTGGAGCCGCCGCTGCCGGCGCCGCGCCGCCTTGCTTCTGCGGCGGCTTTTCCATGGTCTCATCCGAAGAAAGCACTTTTTCCTTCACCACGCTGCTGTCCTGCTCCACCATCGTTTCCACGGTCTGCGCCAGGTCATTGCGCGACAGCCTGCGCAGCTGGCTGATCGGGCCCAGCGCCTTGGGCCGTTCGCCCAGGACGACGTAGGCGATGCCGAGAAAATACCAGGCTTCCGCGTGCGAGGGATCGTACTTCACGGCCTTTTCCAGATATTCGGCGCCCTGTTTGAGGTCCTGCTTTTTGATCAGGTACAGCCAGCCCAGGCCGAAATAAGCGCGCGAGAAATCGGGCTGCAGCTCCACGGCCTTCTTGAAATATTCTTCCGCGAGATCCTGATCGTTGATGTGGCCGGAATAAACGATCCCGAGATTATTGTAAGGGTCGGAAAATTTCGGGTCGAGCCGGATGGCTTCTTCGAATTCCTTGATGGCGTTGCCAAGCGAGGTTTTCTTCTCCATGTAGGCAATGCCGATAATGTTGTGGAGCTGCGCGATGTCGGGCTTGATCGCCAGGACCTTGTTGAAGTAGCCGATGGCTTCGTCGTAATTCTCCTTATTCATCGCCTCCAGGCCCTTTTGATAAAGCTCCTTGGGTCCATCGGGCGCTTCCTCGCCTTCCGCGCGGACCGGCGGGCACAAAAAAGAAAAGGCCAGCACCGCGGCCAAGGCCGCGCAGGATGCCCGTTTCAATATTCTGGGAAAATTTCTTTTCATGGAAAGGCCGTTAAATGGGTTCCGTAGATGCCGTCGCGTTGGCTTCCAGAGCTGCGCCCTCTTCGGCTGAAGGTGCCGCGGACGGAGCCGATCCTTCGGCCGCGGGGGCGGCGGAAGCGGCGGCTTCGGGTTCTGCTTCCTCGCCGGCGGGACGAAACTGGTCCATGTCCTCTTCGGTAATGAGAATGCGGGTGATGTCCATGTTGCACTTCATGGACGAACCAGCTTTGCTTTTCGGCTCCATCTGGTAGCGCACGATTTGGAAAAGGTTGTCGGATTCTTCGAGCTGGTTCATGAACGTGAGCACGTCTTTGAGCGCGCCTTCGAAATCGAGCGTGGTTTTGTAAATCTTGTAGATCGGCTTGTCCTCCAGTTCGCCCGGCATCACATTGGTAATGGTGATGGTGTCCTGAGACGCCAGCGCCTCCAGCTTTTTCAGGAGCCCCGCGATAATTTCCTCCTGCGACTTCTCGCCCGTATCGAGATAACTCTGGTAGACCTTATATTCTTTATAGATGCTGTCCTTGTAGGAAAGGATGCGCATGTCGCGCTGGATGGATTGCGACTTGGATTTGATTTCCGTGTCCAGCACGCTGATGTGCGAAAGAATCGGGCCGAGCACCAGGAAATCGCAAAGCATCAGGACAAACGCACCGATGGCCGAGTAAAAAAGGATCCTCTCACGCGGCTTCAGATTTTTATAGAGGTCTTTGACTTTGTCGATCATGTCAGATTTCCTGGATCAGATTGGCGTCAATATCAAAATCCGCGACTTCTTCCGCGCCTTCCTTGCGGGTCTTGGTTTCGTTCGTTTTGACATCACTGAAATAGCCCGCGTCTTCCAGTTTGGTGACGAACGCGAAAACGCCGGACATGTTCTGGGCCGTGCCCACGAGGTGGATCTTGCCTTCCTTGTCGTACGAAAAAATGGAAAGGTAGATGTCGCTGCCGATCAGCGACGTGACCTTGTCGAAAACGTACAGCCCCTTGCCCCGGTATTCGATGAGATTGCGCAGCACGCGGCTCTTGGTGGACGCCCGTTCCAGGACGCGCGCCTGCGTCGAGATCGTCTCCTGCGTCTTGTCCAGTCGGCTGATGAGGTTGTTCTTGATATAGATCTTGCTGGCCAGGAAAACGCAGATCATCACAAGGCACGTCATGATGAGAATGCCGAGATTCACGATTTCGCGGCCGCCCTCGCGGAACTTGCGTTTGATTTTGATTTCTTTGGGAATGAGGTCGATCTTAAGATTTTCTTCGGACGCCACGCAGGACATGATTTCGAAATAAGAGTCCGTGCCCAGCGGCCCCAGCAGCTTGCCCGCGGATTCCGAAACATTGAAATGCTTTTGATACGAGAAAAAGCGGATGGGAATGGCCGGATCTTTCAAGGTCGGCACGAGTTCGCGGATGTTGGCTTCGAGCGTGTCCAGGCCCGAAGTGAGGCCGGTCAGGATCAGGCCTTTCACCGGGTCACCCACGCCATGGTCTTGATAGGACGAAATGGATTTCGCCAGCTCGCTGATGAACTGCTGCTGCGCGCCTTCGTAGTTGCTCTTGAAATGCGACGCGCCCACCGGAATGCTGCGGACGAAAACCATTTCCCTCTTGTCGATGATCGTGAGATCCGAAAAATCGCTGGCGATGTGGATGCCGGCGAGAGCCCCGCTCAGCTGCTCGGTCGGCATGAGGCGCCGGTACTGGATGGCCATGCTCTCGGATCCGATGGCGATGCGCGTCAGATTGACGCCGGCCTTCTCGAAAATCTGCACGTAGCGGTCGATGAGCTTGCGGTTGACGATGATGAGAAGGACGTTCGTGTAATGCTGCCCCGCGGTCGTCATGCACAGGTAATCGATCACGATTTCATCGCGCGAGTAAGGCGTGTAGCGTCCGGCCTGCAAGTCGATGATCTTGCTGATTTCTTCCGGGTCGTTGGACGGCATGTCCACGTTCTTGGAAATGAAAAGCTTGGACGGCACCACGCAGATCGCCTGGCGCGATTTGAGGCCCCACTGTTTGTACGCGGTGGCGATGAACGCGCTGATGTCGGTGTCCGCGCCTTCGGCGAATTTTTGCTGGCGGAGATCATCGAACTGGATGCGTTCGCCGACCTTGCGCGCGAGCGTAATCTTCACCTGCTCGGCGGTCAGGTCCACGACCACCATTTCCGGCGTCTGCGTCGATTGAAAGGCTGCTTTTGGCATAAGTCTTTTATTTACAGCAGTTTAAGCCGCCGGAACCTGGCAGTAATCCCGGCCGGCCGGCAAGGCAATAACCTTCACCTTCGGCTGTATCTTTTTTTCATCGTCAAATCGGAGTGAAACCCTTACGGCTTTCGGCAGGCAATCGCTCTGCCAAAAGGACTTCCATTGATATTCGGCTTTCTTGGGATCACGGTGATAATACTCGAAATGGCACTCCTTGACCCCGGCCGCAACCTCTTTGACTTTGGGTTCCGCGGCATTCCCCGCGGCCAGGAGGGTCTCATAGGGTTCCTGCGACCTTTCCAAGGCGCCGTCTTTCAAGGCATACCGGATGCGCGCCGGTTCCGGAATGCCTTCGCGCTGCGGATCCGCGGTCCCGGAAGCGGCATAGCCCATCATCTGGAAAGAATCCTCTTCTCCCTTGAACGATCCGAGCCCCGAAGGATACGCGCTCGTCAAATCGCCGGTGATTTTTTCGAAGATCAGATCGGACTCGAGATCGGGCTGAAGGCTTGCGGCGCGCTGCCGCAGACGCAGCCCCTGCGTAAAGACTCCGAACACGGCCGTGCCCAGAAACGAGAGGATCGTGACCGCGATGAGAAGCTCGATGAAGGAAACCCCCTTCTGGTTTGAGCGGGCTCTTTTAAAGCGTGGAGACATAAACCATCCGTGAGATCCCCTTGACCTTGGAACCGAGTTTCCATTTTATGGCCGCCTGGACCTGGTATAACTTGTTATCGACCGTGATGGGCCGGTAGGTGACCGCGTAATCGAAGACTTTGTCTTCCGAGGTCAGCGTTCCCTGCGGAAATTCCACCGGCATCTTCCGGGTCCGGCTGGCGAACTCCTGCAGTTCCCAAAGTTGGTTTTGGAGCAGACGGCCGGCTTCGAGACGGTAACCCGCGTCTCGCAGCGCGGAGAGGGATCCGAGAAGCGGCCTGTAGACAATGAGAATCCCCGTCGACAGGATCACGACGCTGACCAGGACTTCGAAGAGTGTCATGCAGTTGATGATGTCGTCGTCGGTCTTCTCGTCGCCCGGTTTTTTCCCCATGGAAGAGAGGTCGTAATCGTGAGGGCGATGCGTCCCGGGTGAGGAATACTGATACGGCCTTCCCCAGGGATCGACAGGCATGCGCTCGAGATAAGGGCCGTTCCAGTTTTGCGGTGTGGGCGCCGTCGTCGCCTTCTGGATCAAGCCTTCGAGCCCCTGCTCCGTCGAGGGAAAGAAGCCGTTGTCCAGCTCGTACAATTTAAGCGCCGTGGGAATGTTGACGTTGATGTCGGCTTTCGCCGCCGCTTCCTTGGCCTGCTCCGAACGGCCCATGAGGCGCGGAATGACCATGGCGGACAAAGTTCCCATGATGATCACGACCAGCAGGATCTCGATCAGGCTGAATCCCCGGTCGTCTTTAAACCAACTCACGTTCGTGCTTTTTTTATTCATGATATCCCCCGCATTTTAACGGCTAGACCACCATGGTATTGATGCTGAAAACCGGCAGCAGCACGGCCATGATGATGAATCCCAAAATAATTCCAACGACCAGGATGAGCCCCGGCTCGAGGAGGCTCATCATGATTTTGATGGCCTCCATCGTGTCTTTTTCGTACCAATCCGCGATCTCGCGCAAGGTCTCGTCCAGACGGCCCGATTCCTCGCCGATGCCGACGAAGTAACACACGAACGGCGGAAAATACCGCGCTTTTTTCAGGCTGTCGCTGAGGAAGCCGCCCTGCTCGAGCTGGGCGCGGCACGTTTCGAGCTCCCGGCGGAGCGCAAAATTACGGACCACCGGGACAAGGATGCGCATGGCTTTGATCAGTGAGATGCCGCTGCGGAGCAAAAGCTCCAGCGTCCGCGCCATGCGGGAAATCTCAGATTTCAAAATCACCTTGCCGATGACAGGCATCTTCAGCCAGAGCGCGTCCCAGGAAACCCGCACAGCCGGAGTTTTCAAAAGACGCATGCCCAGGATCGCTCCCGAGGCCAACACGATCAGGACGAATCCGCCGTAGGCCTGCATGGCCGCGCTTGCCGCGATCAAAATCTTCGTGATGACCGGCAGCTCCTGGCCCAGGTCGGAAAAAAACCTGGAGTATTTCGGAATGACCTGGGTCAGCATGAACGACACCGTAAAAATGGCCACGACAATGATGAATGCCGGATAAGCCAGCGCGCTCCGCACCTTCGAATTCATCTCGCGCTCGGTTTCGTGATACGCCGCGATCCGCTCGAGGACTTCCTCCAGCTGGCCCGCGGCCTCACCGGTCTGGATCATGCCGATATCGAAGCTCGTGAAAATCCGGGGAAAAAGCGAAAGCGCGCCCGAAAGGCTGTTGCCCTCGCGCACTTCCTGATGGACTTTCTTGAGCACCTCGCGCAGAGATTCACTTTCCGTCTGCTGGGCCAGCAGAAAAACCGACTGCAGGACAGGCACGCCGGATTTGGTCAGCTTGGCCATCTGGCGGTAAAACGCGAGCAGGTCGCGCGCGCCTGTTTTTTTTCCGGTCCCCGCGGCCAGGGCCTTTTTCTCGCGCGGCGTTTCCACGGAATTTTCTTCCCAGATGTCGACGGGCGTCAGGCCCAATTCATTGACCTTGTCGATGGCCTGATCATGCGTCTCGGCGGAAAGCCTGCCTTCGACCATTTCCGTCGGACCTTTTTTGGCCTTGTAGTGATAGGTCTTCATGCGGCGGCCTGTTCTTTGCAGAACTTTTCGAGTTTGAGGCGGTCCGTGCTGTTGATGGCCAGGAAAGTCGCGCCCACCTGATAAATGAAATTTGCGGAAGGCCCCATGGAATCGAGCGTCTTCAGGACACGCACCACGCGGCTGATGCACTGGATGTCTTCGTTCTGCCCCGGCAGCCGGATCCTCAAATCCAGGGCCGTTCCCGGCAGGACCTCGGCGGCGATCGTAAAGCAGACGCCATTCGCGCTGACGTCGTCGGAAACGGCCTTGAGGAATTCGCCGTCTTCGGGCTCGTTTTTCAAGTCCTCGCGGTCCAGGTTGATCGTCCGGTATTTGATCGGAAGCTCGGCCTTGACGCGCGAATACGCGCGGCGGTTGATGAATTCCAGAGGGTCTTCGTTGTTGAATGTGTCGCTGATGTTTTTTTCCTTGTCGCGCGACGGCAAAGGTCCGAGCGGCGGCGCCACCGCGATGCGGGACGGCGCGGGCGAGGAGCCCATGCGCTCGTCGGAGGGGCTGACCTGCATCACCTCTTCGGCGGTGGTGATGCCCGCGAGGGCTTTCCGCCAGCCGTTCTGCCGCAGGGTCTTCATGCCTTCCAGGCGCGCGCGCGTCTTGATGGTTTCCGCCGAGGCGCGCTCGAAAATCAGGCGGCGGACATTTTCGGAAACCATAAGGAATTCATAAATGGCGATGCGGCCGCTGTAGCCGCTGCCGTGGCAGTGGTCGCAGCCTTTGCCGCGGTAAAAAACGCAGTCCTGCTTGAGCCCGAGCTCTTCCCGCACCATTTTCCTGATTTCGTCCAGAACTTCCTTGTCCACGGCCTTGCAATGCGGGCAGATCACGCGCACCAGGCGCTGGGCAATGAACCCGATCACGCTGGACGCCGCGAGATAAGGCTCGATGCCGATGTCGAGGAGCCGCGTCACGCCGCTCGCCGCATCGTTGGTGTGCAGCGTCGACAAAATCAGGTGGCCGGTAAGTGCCACGCGGATCGCGATGTCCGCGGTCTCGAGGTCGCGGACTTCGCCGACCATCATGATGTCCGGGTCATGGCGCAGGATACTTCTCAGCCCCATGGCAAAAGTCAGCCCCACCGACGGCAGGACCTGGATCTGCGTCACGCCTTCGAGTTCGTATTCGACCGGGTCCTCGATCGTGATGACCTTGTGCTCTTCTTTATTGATGGAGCTCATGCCCGCATACAACGTCGTGCTCTTTCCGCTGCCGGTAGGCCCGGTCACGAAGACGATCCCATGCGGCCGCTCCAGCAGTTCACGGAAGGCCGCGAGCTGTTCGGGTTCCAGCCCCAGGTCTTTCAGCTCCTTGATCATCTGCCCGGGCAGGAGGCGGATGACGAGGCTTTCGCCGTGAGGCGTCGGAATCGAGGAAACGCGGAGGTCGAGCGTCTGGTCCTGCGTCTTGACGCGCGCCTTGCCGTCCTGCGGCAGGCGCTTTTCCACGATGTTGAGGTTCGCCATGATCTTGATGCGCGAGATCATGGACGGAAAAAACGTCTTCATCTCCGGCGGAACGGGCGCCTCGCGCAGCACGCCGTCGATGCGGTAACGCAGGCGGATTTTGCCGCGGAAAGGCTCGAGGTGGATGTCGCTCGCGCCTTTTTTCAGCGCGTCGAGAAGGATCTGGTTGACCAGCTGGATGACGGACGCGTTGTCCGCCATTTTCTCGAGGTCTTCGACATCCGTCGCAAGATGATGCGAGGGCTCGCCGTCCTTGCCCTTGGCTCCCGACTGCTGCGTCAGGATCTTTTCGAGGGTTTCCGCGGCCAGTCCATAGTGCTTCTGCAGCATCTCTTCGATTTCACGGTCGCGCGCGAACACGACATCGACTTCCATGCGCAGGCCGAACCGCACTTCGTCGACGAAGTTGACGTCAACCGGGCGCGACACGGCGATCGTGAGCTTCTGGCCGTCCAGCGCGTACGGGAAAAAACGGTAATACCAGGCGAATTTGACGGGAATCTTGTCGAACGTGCTTTTGGCGACTTTCGCGTCTTTCAGGGCGACAAACGGGATGCCCATTTCCTTGGAATAAAGCTTGAGCAGGTCCTTCTCTTCCATGAGGCCCTGCTTGACCAGAAGCTGAGTGAAGGTTTCGTTGCCGGCCTCGGATTCTTTGAAGAGACGCTCAGCCTCCTCGCGGGAGACTTTCCCCGAGTCCACGACGATTTGATAGCCTTTTTTTTCCGACCGCGTGTTCATCGGGGCCTCAGGGAGCGCGGTTGATGAGGTAAAAGTCGGAGCTTTTCATCTTGTCGTATTCGCCGCCGATGATCTTTTCCACGTCGTCCAGCGTGTCTTCGATCGGGATGAACATCCCTTTTTTGCCGGTGAAAGCTTCGGCCACCGTGAACGGCTGCGTCATGAAGTTGATCAGCTTTTCCCCGCGTTTGTAATCGATCTGGTCCTCTTTCGGAATTTCTTCGAGACCGACGACCTGTACGATACGCTGAAGGGATTTATATTTCGCAAACATGGAGATCATTTTCTGAGCGAGGTCGTACTGCCTCTGGCCCACGATGCGCGGGTCGAGGTTGGACGACGAGCTGCGCAAGGGGTCGATGGCTGGAAAAAAACCGCGCTGGGCCAGGTCGCGCGAAAGCGCGAGCACCGAGTCCAGGCAGCTGAAAATGGCGACGACCGAGGGATCGGTCATGTCGTCGGCAGGCACGTACACGGCCTGATACGACGTGATCGAGCCGGCGCCCGGGATTGAACGGATGCGCTCTTCCACGGAATTGACTTCCGACGAAAGCGTGGGCTGGTAGCCCGATTCTCCCGGCACGCGCCCCAGCAGCGTCGAAATTTCCTGGCCTCCCTGCACGAAACGGAAAACGTTGTCCATGAACAAAAGCACGTCTTTGTTCTGCTCCGCCAGCGTTTCCGCCAGCGTGATGCCGGTATTCACGCATTCGTAGCGAGCGCCCGGCGGCTCGTTCATCTGACCAAACACAAGCTTCACTTTGCCCAGAAGCTTGTTCTCCTTGAGTTCCTCGAACAGGTCGTAGCCTTCACGGATACGCTCCCCAATGCCGGTGAAGACGCATGCGCCGTCATAGGCTTTGACGATGTTGTTGATGAGTTCCAGAATGACGACGCTCTTGCCGCATCCGGCGCCTCCGAGAATGCCGCTCTTCGAGCCTTTGACGATGGGGAAAAGCATGTCGATGAATTTGATACCCGAGACCATGACTTCGGCTTTTTCGCCGTATTTTGCCTTGATGTTAAAAGGATCGAAACGCGGCGGTTTGCGAATGACGCGGTATTCGGTGCCGTTAAGGGGGCCGAGCTGGTCGATGGGCTCCCCGAACACGTTGATAATGCGTCCGAATAGTTCCTCGCCGATCCTCACCTGCACGGGCTTGCGGGTGTTGAGGGCTTCCTGGTTGAGCTGGAGGAAAAGCGTGTCGGAAAGGGAAATGCAGCGCACGTCCAGGCCGCCCAAATGCTCCGCGCATTGCAGCACGATGCGTCGGCCGACAAAGTTTTTCGTTTCGATAACGTCATAAAGGGCCGGAATGTCGTCGACCTTCCGGAACCGGATGTCGACAACAGGGCCGCGCACAGCGATGATGTTGCCGATCGCGGGCTTTTGTGCGACCGGCGCGTCCTGGGCAGGTTTCTGGGCCCGGGCCGCTTCGGGCTTCGGAACCGGCACTTCTTCTTTGGGAGCTTGGGTTTCGGACATGTTACTTCTTTCTCGTCACGGAAGACGATGTGAACACTTCACGCATGGCTTTGTTCAGGTCGCCGCGCTGGGACTTCTTGAAAGCCATCACAAGGCCTTTCTTCTCGCCCGACATACCCTCGATGGCGGATTCGAGCTGCTGCGCTTGGGCTGCGGCCTCGGACAACTGGGTGTCCGAGATCATTTCGAATAGGCGGCTCGAGACCCAGATATCGGCAAGCACTTTCATGATACCGTCGATGGTCGATTCCGTGATGAACCGCCGCCCGGTTCCGTACGCGTCGGGCTCGTCGCCGGCTCCGCCCAGGAGTTCTTCGGCCGGCAGCAGCTTCACGATGCGCGGCTTCAGCACGTTGAAGCTCTTGGCCCAAATGTAAATCGCAATGGCTTTGCCGGCGCTGCCGCTCATGATGCGCTCGATCAGGTGGTCCCGGATGCTCAAAGCCACTTCATAGCGCCCCTGTTTTTCGATGTTCTCGTAGACCTTCTCGAGCTTCATGCCGAGCTGCAGGCATTTGTCCGCGCCGCGGCGGCCGACGCAGAGGATCTGG
>Ga0310810_10003819_pt1 | contig 16536 bp, 14 predicted proteins | sample NCmetagenome_FD_207641 | JGI IMG/M metagenome (GOLD analysis project Ga0310810, IMG submission 207641) | Soil microbial communities from experimental microcosm in Duke University, North Carolina, United States - NC | ecosystem: Engineered > Artificial ecosystem > Soil microcosm > Unclassified ... | reverse complement strand
TCTCCATCGATCGCGATCAACACAGCAGGACGACCGTAAATCTCGACGATTCGCGACGCGACGATTCCGATAACCCCCGGATGCCAGCCTTCCTTCGCGAGAACAATCCCGTACGTCTCGGCAGGATCGAGCAGATCGATCATCTCGCGCGCTTCCTCCAGCACCTGATGATCGAGCTCCTGTCGCGTCGCATTCAGCTCCTCGAGCTTGCGCGCGATTGAATTAGCCTCGTGCTCATCTTTCGTCATGAGAAGTTGAACGCCAAGCATCGCGTGTCCAACTCTGCCGGCGGCGTTGAGCCGCGGAGCGAGAATGTATCCGACGCGTCCGGCAGTCATCAGCTTGTTCTGAAGTCCGGCCGCGCGAATCATCGCGCGCAATCCAATGTTGCGCGTCTCCGCGAGCATGCGCAGACCGTACCGCACGAGCACACGGTTCTCTCCCTTGAGCGGAGCCACATCAGCGATTGTTGCAAGCGCAACGAGATCGAGCATTCGCCAGATGAACGAATCATTTCGCCCGCGATGTTTCGCTAACGCGAGCGCCAGCTTGAACGCAACTCCAACGGCGGCGAGATCCTTGTCCGGATATTCGCAGCCATCCTGTCGCGGATTGAGAATCGCGAGACATTCGGGAAGTGCTTCGCCAGGCAGGTGGTGATCGCTCACGATCACATCGATTCCCGCCTTGCACAGCTCGGCGACCGGCTCGCGGGCGCTCGTCCCGCAATCACATGTGAGGACGACAGCTGCGTGATTCTCGATCGCTGCGCGAACTCCTGCGGCGCTCAAGTCATAGCCGTCAGTCAAGCGATGAGGAATGAACGGAACCGGCTTCGCGCCGAATTCGCGAAGCGTCTGCGTCATGATCGTCGTAGAACAGATTCCATCGACATCGTAATCGCCGTGAACGAGAACTGTTTCTCCGTTGTCGCACGCACGTGAAAGTCGTTCGACGGCCTTCGTGAGGCCGCGCATCGAGAACCCGTCGTGCAAATGCTCGCGGCGAGGTCGAAGGAAACGCTTCGCATCTTCGGGGTCTACGTGTCCGCGAATCAAGAGAAGATTCGCCACCGCTTCGGGGATCGTCAGCGCCTGGCTGAGGCTGGTCACTGCTTCCGGCGGGGGAACGCGTGAAATTATCCATCGCGCGGCCGCGGGCCGGGCACGTTTTGCTTCCGGTTGTACAGACGTTGCGCTCACATTCGGAAGCTAGAATGTGAGAGCGAACGACTCAAGCATTTATCCCGCGCGATACAACAAAACTCCGCAAGCTTCGCAAACGTCGATGGCGCCGTTCACTGCCATCAGGTTTCGCCGCTGCATTGGGATAGCGGTGTCGCAGTTTCCGCACGAATCCCCGCGAAGCGCATACAAAGCTTGTTTTCTACGCGTGCGAATTCGGTCGTATTTGCCGAGGAGCGGGCGCGGTACGCCAGACGTCTTTGCGGTTCTGGCTTGTCGTGCCGTTTCGAGCGAGCCGCCAATTTCTTCTCGTTCCTTCGCGATCTCCTCGCGGGCTGTGGCCTGCTCGTTTTCGATCGACGAAACTGCTGCTTCCTGCGATTGCACCGATGATCGCAGCTCGGTGAGACGACGAGAAATCGTCTGCAGCTCACTTTCATCTTCAGCGATTATTCGCCGCGCTGACTCGACCTGCGCCATTGCTGCAGTTGCCTCCTTGAGTCGCTTCACGGCATCGAGCTGAGCAAGATTTCTTTCCTGCATCTGCTTGTGAGTCGCGACCTTCGTGTTGAGATCCCGCTGTCGCTTCTCTTCCGCTTCCACCGCAGCGCGTGCTCGAGCAAGCGCCGCGACTGCATCCTCTCTCCGCCTATCGAGCTCCGTCATGCGTGGCTCGAGTGCCCGCATTCGATTCTCGAGCTCCGTTATCTCGGCGTCATCTGCCTGCAACGATAACAACATCTCGACATCAGTCTGCATTACCTGCCTCCCGGATAGTCAACGTGACCTCCCACGTCGAAACGCTTTGAATGTTCCTTTGCCCGATGCGCGCGTTTGCAGCACGAGCTTTTGTCGCTCCTCGTTCAATGACTCCCACTCCTTTGCATTGGCCAGCGGTAACAACTTGTCTATTTCCGCCAGTCGGTCTTCAATGTCACGGACCTCGAGCTTGGCGAGGGAATCGTCTACCGTCTTCTGCAGGTTCACGATCGAGTACGGCTCTTCAAGAAGCGATTCCATTATCTCGATTACCTCTGCATCAAGCTTTGGGGCGATCTCCTGGATCGTCTCGGACTCGCCCGCGTTCAGCAGTGCGGAGAAGATCGCCCGATATCGTGAATCCCTGAAACCGTCAGGGCCAACTCGCTCGGCGATAGCCTCCACCCAGGACCGTTGCGTCAGCATCGCTCGAATCAGCTCGCGTTCCGCCGATGCATTACGAACGTGCGATCGTGTGCGCCTGTCGCCCCGCCGGGCACGAACCTCAGTATTGATACGCGGCGTAGGCGGCTGACGCTGTAACGGTGCTGTAAATCCGCGCGCAGATGCGAGCTCGTTTTGCAATATGCTGCGATCGACGCCCGTGACTTCGCTGGCGCGATTGATGTACAGATCGCGCATGATTTGATCCGCCGTCGCGCGAATAGTTGGAAGCAATCGGTCCAGTGCGCGCCGTTTTTTCTGCAGCTCGCCGAACCAGCCCGCACGCTCGAGAATCTGAATTTTTCTCTCGAACACATCGATCGCCGAATCGAGCTGGGCTTCAAGAGCCGCAGCGCCGTGCGCGCGCACGAAGCTGTCAGGATCTTCTCCTGGTGGAAGAGTTACGACGCGAACAGAAAATCCCTGCCGTAAAAGCTCGTCGCCGCTCCGGAATGTCGCTTTGAGTCCCGCTGCATCGCTGTCGTAGAGCAGGAAAACATTTCGCGTGTATTTGCGAAGAAGCGTCGCCTGCATTTCGGTCAATGCTGTGCCGAGGGGCGCGACAACTTCCTCGATCCCGGCGGACATTACGCGGACTGCGTCGAAATATCCTTCTACAATCAGCGCGCGATCGGCTCGGCGGATGGAATTGCGTGAACGGTTCAATCCGTACAGGAGTTTTCCTTTCGAGAAGACCGGAGTGTCAGGCGAATTCAAGTATTTCACGTCGCCGGGGCCAATCAGTCTTCCGCCAAAGGCGACATTGCGACCGGGAACGTCGAGAATCGGAAATATCAGCCGATTGCGGAAGCGTGGACGCGGCTCCGTGTCCTGATCCGATTTCGTCAGCAGCCCCGCTTCGAGCAGCCGCGCGTCATCGAATCCCAGCCTGTTCAGGTAGGTTCGCATGAGGCCTATCTCACGCGGAGCAAAACCAAGACCGAATTCCTCGGCGACATCACGTGAAAGCTCACGTTCCGTCAGATATTGCCTTGCTGCACTTCCAGTTGCGTCGTCCCACAGCATTTGCCTGAAATACGCGGAGGCGGTGGAGTTCAATTCCCAGAATGGCTCGCGCGGATCAGGCCCCTCTCGGCGCGCTTGCGTGTCGCGAACTTCGATTCCTGTTTTCTCGCCAACGATTTTCACAGCTTCTGGCCATTCGACGCCCAGGCGCTTGGTGAGAAACTTGAAGACGTCGCCGCTCTCGTTGCAGACGAAGCAGTGATACATCCGCTTCGCTGGTGATACTGAGAAATTGCGGCGCGTTCCCTGGTGAAACGGACATGGACCACGATAATCCGCGCCCGTTTTTTTGAGCTGTACATATTCGCCGATGATGCCGACGATGTCCGCGGCTTCGCGGATTTGTTCGATCGTCTCGTCGGGAATCACGTCAGCTCCGCCACTGTAACGCCGGCTCCGCCTTCATTCCATGCGCCGAGTCGAAAACTCGTAACACGACTTTCCTTGCTCAACATCTCTGCAACGCGTTCGCGAAGAGCGCCAGTTCCCTTTCCATGAATGAATCGAATCGTCTTCAGATCGGCTCGCACAGCAGAGTCGACGGCACGCATGACCAGGTCTTCGATTTCTGCCGCGCGCATTCCGCGAAGATCGATTTCGCTTTTTGCTTCGACATCCGGCGTATCACCGCGTATTGCGACGTGAATGCGCTCTCCAGATTCAGGCGCTTCTGCAGCCGACAGTGTTTCACGCGGGACGCTCAGCTTCATCGAGCCAATGGCGACGATTGCGTCATCGCCGCGAATTTCCATCAGTCTTGCTGTTTTTCCGCCGAGCGATGGTACCGCGACGAAGTCTCCCTCGATTGGTGTTGAATGCTCACGACGTGTTTCCTGCGACAATGCCTCGGCCGCGGCCTGGCGATCCAGATCCGCAATACTCTCGGCTTCATCAGCGGCCAGCTGTTCGATTCGGCGCCTCGCCTCACGTGCGGCTTCCTCCGTTGCTTCTGCAGCGGCTGCGCGCAGATCCTTGATGGTTCGCTCGACTTCGTCTCGAGCATCGAGTAGCACCCGTCTCGCTTCACGTCGGGCTTCGCGCTCCGCGTTTCGCTCACGCTCTTTGACATTTCTTTCCCGCTCTGCGACTCTGCGCGCGCGAGATCGCGCATCTTCCGCGATCGCGGCTGCTTCTTTTTCTGTTTCTGAAAGTTTCTGCTCGCGCGATTCGAGCTCTGCGAGCAATGCATTCACGTCGCGCTCACCCGTTGGTAATCGCGCTTCCGCGTTGGAAAGAATTTCTTCGGGCAGCTCGAGCCTTCGCGCAATGCTGATTCCGTATGATCTGCCGGGAATTCCTTTGATCAGACGGTATGTCGGCGCGAGTGCAACAGGATCGAACTGAAGCGATGCGTTCACCACGCCGCTCACTTCAGTTGCCAATTCCTTGAGTGCGCCAAGGTGTGTGGTTGCAACGGAGAGGCTTCCACGCCGCGTGAGTGATTCGAGTATCGCTCCGCCCAATGCGGCTCCTTCGACTGGATCCGTCCCTGAGCCGAGCTCGTCGATAAGAACGAGCGAATCAGCGGAAGCGTAGCGAAGAACTTCAGCCAGATTGCGAACGTGGGCACTGAACGTGGAGAGGCTCGAGCTGATCGACTGTTCGTCGCCGACATCGGCGTACACTTCGTCGAAAATCGCGAGACGTGACTGCTTTCCCACCGGGACTGGGATCCCCGACTGTGCCAGAGCGGCAAACAATCCAAGTGATTTGAGAAGAACTGTTTTGCCTCCGGTGTTTGGGCCGGAGATGAGAAGTGTTCTTTCGCTGGGCTCGAGCGTAAGATCGAAGGCGACGACCGGAATTCCCTGCGCCAATAACAGCGGATGTCGTCCGTTGAGAATGGCAAAACCGTCGGCGGAGTGACCAAGCTCGAACGGAGCGCAATCGAATTCAGCTGCAAACCGCGCCCGCGCGTAAAGCGTATCGAGCACAATCAGCGCGTCATGTGATTGTTGGAGAGCATCGACGGAAGGACGAACGCTCTCACTGAGCTCTGAAAGAATGCGGTCGACTTCGCGAAGCTCTTCCGCCTCGAGCTCGCGAATCCGATTCCCGGCTTCGACCGCCGCCGGTGGCTCGACGAACAATGTGGCGCCAGTCGACGATGTGTCGTGCACAATGCCGCCGATCACCGAGCGAGCTTCGCGACGCACAGGAATCACGAATCGTCCATTGCGAACCGTGACGGACATGTCGGGAACGCGGTGGTGCGATTCCAGATTCAAAACGATGCGCTCGAGAAGTCTTACGAGCTCGCCCTGTGAGCCACGAAGCTCCCGCCGAATTTTTCTCAGTGCTGACGAAGCTTCGTCGCGAACGTTTGCGTCGTCGTCGATCGCGGCGCTGATTCTTTTTTCGTCGGCCGGAGAAACGAACAACGCGTCGATCTCCGGGGCGAGAAGCGCCTTCGTAACAGCGGGGACTTTTGCTGAGCCAAGCGAATCTGATGTAAGCCGCGAGCTCCGAAGAAGCTCGGCGACCGCGAGCAGCTCGGCGGCGTTGAGCGTGGCGCCTGCAACGCGAAGTCTCGAAAGCGCTGATGCAACCTCCGGGATTCGCTGTGGCGACCAGGGATTCTCATCATCGACGAGCGCGCGCATTGCGGTAACACGCGAGTGCTCTCGCGCAATCCATTCATGGTCCGATCGCGGCGCGGATTGTCGAACACGCTCAGCACCGGCGCTGGAGGAAGCGCGTCCGGCAACCAGCTCCAATGTTGCCGGGAACTCGATGACGCGAAGTGCGTGCTGATTCACTTAGCCGAATTCCTGAAACGCAAAAAACCCGATCCCGCGAATGTCATCGCCGGGAACGGGCTTTTGAAACTTCAGTCAGCGTTTTCACCCCTGCTTGCCCAACTCCTCTTTCGCAATTGCGTTGATTGCCGATCCTTCCGCGCGTCCTTTGAATTGCGGAAGAACTTTTCCCATCACCGCGCCGATGGTTGTTGCTCCACCGGCGATTGCGGCAGTGACGGCGGCGCGAAGCTCGTCATCACTTACCTGCGGAGGAAGATATTTCTCGAGGGCGGCAACCTCGCCTCGCTCCTTTTCTGCGAGCTCCGGCCTGCCTCCCTTTTCGTACATGTCAACCGATTCGCGACGGCGTTTGATGCCCTTTCTCAGGACATCGATTACTTCCGCGTCGTTTGGATCCCGTTTCAGCTCGATACGACGATTCTTGATGTCCGAGAGAATCGTACCGAGGAGAAGTGTTGCCGGTTTGTCCTGTGCCTTTCGCGACGCGTTGAGGTCATTCTGTAAACGCGCCTGCAGCTCGGACATTTAAACTCTGCGCGTCCGACGGTTTTTGCGCATCGCGGTGTTCAGCTTTCGCTTACGCCGCTCACTCGGCTTCTCGTAATGCCGATGCTTGCGCAGATCGGAGAGAATTCCCGCCTTTTCGCACTTCTTCTTGAAGCGCTTCAGCGCGCGCTCAAAGTTCTCGTCGTCATGGATGATGACTTCCGACAAAATCTACTTCCCCCCTTCGTGGCGATTCGACGCCGATTGTTGGATAGACTATAAAAATTAGTTTGTGATGCCCCCAGAGGCAACTAACCGGGTGGCCACGTCATGCGTCGCCCGCCCAGAACATGCAAGTGCAGGTGCGAAACGGTCTGGCCGCCGTTCTCTCCGGTGTTGATGACGACCCGATAGCCTGACTGGTCAATTCCTTCCGAGTGCGCTGCATCAGCCGCTGCGCGCATCAACTTGTCGAGATCATGCGACGCATCAGCCTCGCTTAGCGAAGCCACGTGCTTCGTTGGAATTACGAGTACATGTGTGGGTGCCTGCGGATTGATGTCGCGAAAGACGACTACGTCGTCGGTGCGCGTAACGATCGACGCAGGAATTTCTCCGCGCACGATTTTGCAGAAAAGACAATTCTCGCTCATTTGTCTCCCATGGCTCGCGCAATTGCAAGAGCCGCGATGCCCGCTGTCTCAAACCGAAGAATCGAAGATCCAATTCGTACAGGCGTAAATCCTCCTTCAATCATCTGGTCGCGCTCGTCATCAGCAAGTCCGCCCTCGGGACCGAGCGCGATGACCATTGGAAATCCATTCTTTTCGAGCGCGAGAAGCGTACCCTCTCCATTTGCGTCGAGAAGCACCCGCGTGCATTCAGGCGACGCCGCAATCGCGCGAGAGATCGACGCCGACGGATGGATCTGAGGCAACCATCCTCCACCGGATTGAGTGAGCGCGGATATCATGCGCGCTCTCGCCCTTCCAACGAACGTCGGTCCTTCCCCTTTTCCGGCGACGCTCTTCGAACGGCGCCACATCACCGGTCTCCAGCTCGCTGCGCCAAGCTCCGTCGCTTTCTCCGCCAGCATCAGCATGCGATCGCGATCCCCGACGGGCACGAGCAGATGAATTTCCGGCGGTTGCTGAATCTCCCAGGTCTTATCGACGTCGACAGTAATCGAGCGTTTCGTCATTCGAGCGAGCACGCCACGCGCGGCATTGCCCTGACCGTTACGGAGCTCGACAACTTCTCCCGGACCGATTCGCAATACTCGCGCATGTTGCGCTGCTTCGTCGGCAAGCGCCACGTGTCCACCGACTACATAGTCGTCGGCGGAAAAAAATGTTGCTGCTACACGCGGCTGATCAGAACGCTCCACCACTCGCCCTCGATGTCTTCATCGTCCACTCGCCAGTCGGAATCTCGTATCGCGCGCAGAATCGCTGGACGCTCATCGACGAGAATCCCGGAAAGAATGGCCTTTCCTGCTTCGACAAGCGAGTCACGGATCGTCGGCAGCATCTCTACCAGAACCGACGAGAGAATATTGGCGAACACGGCATCCACTGGCGCGACAAGCGGAAGAATCGCAGACGCGTCACCTTCGATGAAGTGAACTCTTTCGGCGACCGAGTTCCGGCCGATGTTTTCCGTCGCGTTACTCGTTGCATCCGCATCTAGCTCGATCGCAATCACTTTCCTGGCGCCAAGCTTCGCAGCGGCGATCGCCAGAATTCCCGAGCCTGATCCAAGATCAGCGACGACCTTATCGTCGAGCGAAATCCTTTGCATAAGGCGAAGAACTCCACGCGTCGTCGCATGCTCGCCCGTGCCGAACGCCATTGCCGGCTCGATGATGATTGTGCTGCTCAGATCGAGACCATCGCCGAGCCACGGCGGCGCGATGGTCAATGCACCAATCTGCTGCCGCTCGACCGAGCCGTGCACGTCACCGGAGAGTGAAAACATTGCTGATCGGAGAGTGATTTTCGCCTGTGAATCCGCCGAGGCAATTGCACGTCGCAGTCGTGCTTCGTCGATATCCGACGGGAAGTACGTGACTATCTCGTTTCCAATCTCCTGAACGCCTTCGGATCCTGCCGAAAACAAGGCGGCAATCACAGAATCACGATTGCTCGCATCCGCAACCCGAACTTCAATCCATTCTTCGCCGCGGGGAGCCAACGGCTAAGCGCCTAGTGACTCCTTCACCTTCGACCAGAATCCCTTTGCGCGACGCTCGAGCGGAGCAACCTGAATCTCGCCGAGTCTCTTGATGAGTCGCTCCTCTTCCTCGATCAAAGTATCGGGAGTATGAAGCTGAAGCCTGATGTGAAGATCGCCGGTGCCCGACGCATTCACGCGCGGCAGCCCGCGCCCCTTCAGATGAAAGACCTGGCCGCTCTCAGTTCTCGGCGGAACATGAAGAGTTACGCTGGAAGTAACCGTCGGTACTTCAACGTCTGCTCCAAACACGAGCTGCGGATACGTCACGAGAACCTCGCAGTACAAATCCTCGCCGTCGCGCTCGAATCGCCCGTCTTCTTCCACCTCGAATATCACGAGGATGTCGCCGCGTCCCCCGCCTCGCGGACCTACATTTCCTTCACCACGCATCGTCATGTACTGACCGGTGGCGACACCCGCCGGCACTTTGATCGTGAGCTTTTCTTCCTGCCGAACACGACCTTCACCGCGACACTTCCTGCACGGCGAATTCACGACGGTTCCCTCGCCCGCACAGGTCGGACACGGCGCGACGCTGATCACCTGGCCAAAGAACGATCGCTGCGCTCGACGAACTTCACCGCTCCCCGCACACGTCGGACAACGCGTTACTTCGCTGCCTGGCTCGGCGCCCCGTCCTTCGCATCTGTCGCAGCTGATGAGAAGCTTCGCGTTGACAGTTTTCTCGACGCCGCTCGCAACCTCGGGGAGTGTGAGCGGAAGCGTGATGCGAATGTCCGACCCGGTGCGGGGCCCGGTTTGCTGATTTCCTCCGAAGAGATCTCCGAAACCGGCAAATCCGCCGAGGTCGCGCATGAAAATGTTGAGCGCTTCCGCGAGATCGACATGGTGAAATCCCGCACCCCCTCCGCGCAGTCCGGCTTCGCCGAATCGATCGTAGGTCGCGCGCTTGTTCGGATCGCGGAGGACATCGTACGCCTCCGTGATCTCCTTGAACTTCGCTTCCGCCTCGGCCGATCCGTTATTGCGGTCAGGATGAAACTGCATCGCGAGCTTTCGGTAAGCGCGCTTGATCTCATCGTCCGACGCGTTTCGCGCGACGCCGAGTGTATTGTAAAAATCAGCCATTATCTATTCGAGAAGCTCTGTGATGAGCTTCGATGTGTGCGTTACGAGTGAAATAACTTTTTCGTACGGCATGCGGGTCGGACCGATCACGCCGATCACCCCGCTCAATCCTGCAGCGCGATATTGCGCCGTGACGACTGTGAAATTTTCCAGTCGTGGATCATCATGTTCGGCGCCGATGCTGATGCTGATTCCACCAACGTCGCTTCGTTTGCGAAGCAGCGCGGCAAGATCTTCACGAGTCTCAGTCAATTCAACCAACCGGCGCATGTTGTTCACGCTGGAGAACTCCGGCTGTTCCGCGAGCACGGAAGCGTGACCAAGCAACACATCGCCGGAGTCGTTTTGCATTGCAGCGTCGATCAGCTGCTCACCTTCTTCGACAAAGACATTCAGCAGCTCCGCCGCACCCGCTGTCGGGCCTGTATCGCGCAAACGCTCGCCCAGACTTTGTCTGATCTCGCGCAAGGTCGATCCGGAGAGACGCTCGTTCAATAAACGCGTCACCTCTGCGAGCGCAGCATCGGCGACTTCACCTTTTGCTTCGATGAAGATCGTCCGGACCGACCCGCCGGCGAGTGTGAGCGCAACGAGAATCCGCTCCGAAGAAAGTCTCACCAGATCCAGACGCTCGAGCACGCTGTCGTCCAGACGTGGCCCGAGCGCAATCCCAAGCTCCTGCGTGATGACACCAAGGCTTTGCGCAGCGCGCCGCAAAATTCCTTCGACTGCCGAGCCCGCTGCAAAAATCTCGGCGGTGAGCCGCTGCTGTTCGTGGCTCATGCCGGGCGGTACCTGCACCAGCGAATCGACGTAGAATCGATACGCCACATCCGTCGGCACGCGTCCCGCGGACGTGTGCGGATGATAGAGCATCCCCTTTTCCTCGAGGTCGCTCATCGTGTTCCGGATTGTCGCCGCGGAGACGCCGAGGCCGAAGCGGCGCGCAATCGCGTGCGATCCCGCCGGCTGGGCGGTTTGCACGTACGATTGAATCACAGCTTCGAGTACGCGTCGTTCGCGTTCGTTCAGCTCAGGGTATGCCATCGGTCACGAACGTAAAAATTGCTTTAAGAGCCTGTCAACCCGGCGGCGAGACTATCGAGTCTCAGCCAACCCTCAGGATTGAGACGCACGAGGTTTCCGTCAATCACGGCCCAGCCCGCACGAGCCCATTGTTCTGCCGCCGCTCGATCGCGTGAGCCAACCGAGTAACCGGCCTGGGTTCTCAAACCTAAATACACTTTCTCAGTCAACGCGTTCTCGGTATCGAGATGCTCTTCACCCTCGACCGGCGAGCGACCAGCGAGAACGGAGTCAAGCCAGGTCGAGTAAGGTTTGAGGTTCCACGTTCGTGTTGCGCCATCAAAGCTATGGGCAGAAGGACCGATCCCGGCGTAAGGCGCTCCAGTCCAGTAGGCCGAGTTGTGACGTGACTTATGTCCGGCGACGGCGAAGTTCGAGACCTCATAGTGATCGAACCCGGCGGCAGTCAAGCGCTCGTGCGCGAGAAGAAATTCTTCAGCGTACCGATCGTCTGACGGGTGCGAAATGCGTTGCTGGTTTGTCCATTTCGCTAGCGGTGTGGCCGGCTCGATTGTCAGGCCGTACAACGAAACGTGCGATGGCTCGAGCTCGAGAGCTTTATCGAGATCATCGCTCCAGCTTCGTTGCACGTCGTCTGGTAAAGCAAAGATTAGATCGAGAGAGATGTTGTCGATGCCCGCGCCGCGAGCGTTGCGCACTGCCTCACCAATTGAGTCCGCGTCGTGAGTGCGATGCATCCACTCGAGTACTGAGTTGTCGAAGCTTTGCGACCCGAGCGAGATGCGATTTACGCCTGCGGCTGCCCATGCTTCGAGATTTGCCGGTGATGCATCTTCCGGATTCGTCTCGATTGTTACTTCTGCATCGTCTCGCAGCGTAGCGTACTGCGACACGATTTCAAGGAGCTTGCGAATTCCGTCCGCGCCAAGTTTCGAGGGTGTTCCGCCGCCCAAGTAAAGCGTATCGAGATTCCACTCATGAGTGCGCGGATAACGGAGATGTAGTTCGCGATCGATGCCGTCCAGATACTCGGTTACAGGAACGACCGGCCGTACCGCAATCGAGAAATCGCAGTAAATGCAGCGGCGGCTGCAAAAAGGAACGTGAACGTAGAGATGCTTCGGACTCACGATTGAATTATAGGCGCCCTCGATGGTTCGGGTTGGGGCAGAGATGATACTGACGAAATCCGTGGGGTTTCGGATTTCGTCAGTATCATCTCTGCCCCAACCTCACCTGCGCCGGACTTCACCAGTGAGAAGGCACTCCACCAGTCCCAACAGCTCGAGCGAGGTAACTGCGGCAAGACATTCGCGCGCGGGAAGATTCGACCGCGTCGAAAGCGCATCGACGTCCAATCCGTCAGCTGCGAGTGCTTTCCAGACAGCTTGCTCATGATCGTTGAGATCAGGATCGCGCACCCGCGCAGGTGGATCCAGGTGAAGCAGCGTCATTGCATCGAGAACTTCCGCGACGAGGTGAGCACCATCCCGAAGAAGCTTGTGACATCCCTTGCTTTGAGGAGAATCAATCGGCCCAGGCACCGCACCAACGAGCCTTCCGAGATTCGTACAGTGATCCGTGGTGTTCAACGCTCCGCTAGGAAGGCCTGCCTCGATAACGATCGTCAGCGGTGAAAGCGCGGCGATGATCCGATTACGTTTTGGAAAAGCGCCCTGATGCGCGTGCATTCCGGGTGGATTCTCGGAAATCACGAGAGCTTTTTCCGAGAGCAATTGATGCAGCTGCCGATGTCCCGCAGGATACGGCACATCGATTCCCGTACCGAGCACGGCAACCGTTCTTCCACCGGTTTCCAGTGCCGCACGATGAGCGGCCGCATCGATCCCGCGAGCCATTCCGCTAACAATCGAAACGCCCGCACTCACAAGAGCTCCCGCGATCGCACGAGTCGCGCGAAGCCCATACGAAGTTGGGTTGCGCGTTCCGACAATTGATACAATGGGCGGCCGCAACATGTCCGGGTCTCCGAGCGCGTACAGCTGCTCGGGCGGAGAGGTCAAATCGTCCAGACTTTCCGGATAATCGGCATCATTCCGACGCCAGACGACGGGTTCGAGCGCCGCCAACATGCTCGTTCCTAAGACTATGGCAAAGCAGGCGTTGCGCTGGCTGAGCTAATGTTTTGCTTCAGCTTCAGAAGCTCGCTCCACCACGCCGCAAGCATCCCGTCCAATCCTTGTCGCGCCGGAGCGCTCACGGCAAACGATCCAAAAGAATTATCGGTTCGAATCGGCGGCAGATAATCCTCGCCAAGAAGATCGAGCTTCGTGAACACAACACAATGCGGACGGTCAAGCAGCTCGAGCGAATATGCACCAACCTCTCTCCGCAACTGATCGTATTCCTCCTGCCAGTCCATCGAGTCGATCGGAATCAGGAACGCGAGCAGCCGCGTGCGCTCGATGTGCCGAAGAAACTGAAGTCCCAGACCCTTTCCCTCGTGCGCTCCCTCGATGATTCCGGGAATGTCAGCGACCACGAACGTGCGATGGTCGGACAGCTGCACAACGCCAAGGTTTGGCGACAAGGTCGTAAATGGATAGTCGCCGATCTTCGGTGTGGCCGCGGAGATCACTGACAAGAGCGTGGACTTCCCTGCGTTCGGTTGACCAACGAGCCCGACATCCGCGATAAGCTTGAGCTCCAGCTCCAGAGTGCGAATCTCACCTTCTTCACCCGGCTGCCATTCTCGTGGCGCCTGATGCGTCGCCGTCGCGAAGAATGTGTTCCCTTTCCCACCGCGACCGCCTTTCGCGATTATCGCTTCCTGTCCGTCCTCTAGAATCTCGGCGAGAATTTCACCGGTGGACGAATCCCGTATGATCGTGCCCGGTGGAACTGGCAGCACGACATCCGCGCCAGCGTGGCCGGTCTTGTTCGATCCCATCCCATGCTCACCACGCTCTGCAACCCAGCGATCGCGATATGTGTAATCGAGCAGCGTCGCAAGATTCGAATCTCCGCGAACGAGAATGTCGCCGCCGCGACCACCGTCACCGCCGTCCGGGCCACCCATTGGAACGCGATGCTCACGACGAAACGACGTGCATCCCGATCCACCGGTGCCCGCTTCGACGTGAACTTTTACTCGATCAATGAACATTCGCGCGCCCGGCAATTACTCTAGTCAGCAATGTGCGATATCGGATGAGATCGCTCTCTGCGCAGATGTCAGCGAGTGAATCCAACGCAGCATAAACTTTTTCCGACGATGCACCGCTGTTCAGCGCACCGTGCAGATGTGAATGCAGCTGACGCTGCTGGCCGCTCGCCGCGCACGCGCCAACAATGCACAGCTCCCGCCGCTCCAGATCCAGAGCTGGACGCGAGAGAACTTTTCCGTATCCATCGGTAATCATCCAGGCATCGAGCGCAGGATGAAGCTGACGCACATTGTTTCGCAGCATCTCGTATGAATCGCCGTAGACGATCGCGCACGTCTTCTCGCCGAGTGATTCCCATTTGGCAGAGTTGCTCACTGCCGCTTCATCGTCATCAGTGGGCGCAGGAAGACCCGATACAGCGCGCCACATACGCGCCGCATTGAGCGTCCTTGGAAAACCGGCAAAGAGATAGGATTGCAGAATCACTTCATCCACCATTTCAGGGGCGACATTTCCCGATACCACCTCGTCGATGATTCGTCGCGTCGTAAACTCGTCGGCACCGGCAATCGCAGCTGCGAGTCGCACAAGCAAACGACTGTCATTGTCGAGAACTGAATTCATAATTGGATGTTGCGCGCTCGTGACAACCGAAGAGCGCTAGTGTGATCGTTTTTACGCGAGAGCAGGAGTCGCGCGACGGACACTCGACAATCCAACGACGGTCATCTCGCCTATCGTCTCGCCTCGGCTGTTACGAAGTGGCTTCCTGAGATATTCAGCCAAGCGCGGAGACAGTGTCTTAGGCAGCGCATCGAGATCCTGAAGCAAATGCAGAAGGGCCGGATACTGCGCTCTCGAGCTTCCATCTTCAACCTTGAGCGAGATGCCGATCGCCCGATCGAGAATGGCCGCAGAATGCACACCCTCGGCTCCGATCTTCGAGAGCACGCGCCCGCCGGTCTCCTCCATGAGGATCGTGTCGAAGCGATCCGTTCCACCGACGAAAAAAGGATTCGATACCATTGCGCAGACGACGCGGTGCGCAATCTCTTCGCCGCGTCGATTCGCGCAGCCGAGGCGAGCGAATGCGCGTGCCATTCTGTCGAGAGGAAGACCGAACACGACCGCACCGCATCCATCGACCGCGAGCTCGATCTGCGACGGCCGCATGTCCGTCCAGAGCGCAACCTGATTGAGAATCGCCTGCTGAACGGGATGGTCGATGCTTTCGTAGCCTGCAATCGGCCAATCACTTCTTTTGGCAAAGGCAAGCATCGCAGTGTGCTTGCCCGAGCAATTGTTGTGAACGCGCGTCGCTCTCAATCCGGATTCTCGAAGAATCTTCGCGCCTCTTGCAGACAGCGGTTCGTGCGGCCCGCAGGCAAGATCACCTTCTTCGAGGCTTAGATCCCCGAGCATTTTCTCGACGAGAGCTACATGCTCCGGCTCACCGCCGTGCGATGCGCACGCAATCGCGATCTGCTGATCGCTCCACCCGAGCTCGTCGAATGCACCGCTCGACAAAATGGGCATGACCTGAAACGGCTTGGCCGCGGATCGCCAGAAAGTCACGGCGCGGGGATCGCCGGCGCCGCCGATGAGCTTGTCGCTATCCGCAACCACCGCGGCATGCACGCGATGGTAAGACTCCATCGCGTTTCCGCGGGTCAGGACAACGTCTAGCTCATGGTTTTGCATTACATAATCAAAATACCGTAATCAATCCTCTTGTGTACCGTCTCGGATCACGTCGCACATCCACCAATACGGTATTGAGCTCGGTCACGGTGCTCAGCAGTCGATTGTAGAGCTCCTGGTCGGTGAACAGGCGCTGCACCGTTCCATTTCCGTGCGACATCGAGCCGACAAGCGTGTCGAGACTCGATACGGTCGAAACGAGTTTCGCGTACAGCTGATCGTCACGCAAAAGCTTGCCGAAGCTGCCCTGGCTCGATGCGATCTGTGCCACGACAGTGTCAGCAGAGCCAAGGACGCGATTCAAGTTGTTGTAGAGTGCCGGGTCATCCAGGAAGCGCCCGATCGTTCCGCGCGGATTCTGCAACCGGACCATCAACCCGTTCGTGCTGGCGAGAGTTGTGTTCAGCTGATCGTACAGCGTCCGACTCGTCACGAGCTGACCCAACGTTCCCTGTCCGTTCGAAACTCCGTTTACGAGTCGCTGCATAGTGCCCGTGATCGAATCGACTTTGTACAACGTGCCCGACGCCTGCTTGAGCACCGCATCGATATCGAGCGCGTTGGTCAACGACAGAGTGTCGCCGTCGTGCAACGTTCTGAATCCGGGAGTTCCGACTGAAATGTCGAACAGCTTATCGCCAAGCAGTCCAACCGAGCGAAGCACAGCGCGGGAAT
>Ga0310810_10003818_pt1 | contig 16536 bp, 15 predicted proteins | sample NCmetagenome_FD_207641 | JGI IMG/M metagenome (GOLD analysis project Ga0310810, IMG submission 207641) | Soil microbial communities from experimental microcosm in Duke University, North Carolina, United States - NC | ecosystem: Engineered > Artificial ecosystem > Soil microcosm > Unclassified ... | reverse complement strand
GAAGCCGAGCTTGTACGACTCGCCGAGGATCTCGTCCTTGCTGAAGAAGCCGGCCAGCGGCGGGATCCCGGAGATGGCGATCGCGCCGATCAGCATCGTCCAGTAGGTCTGCGGGATCTTCTTCGCCAGCCCGCCCATCCTGCGCATGTCCTGCTCCTCGTGGACGGCATGGATCACCGACCCCGAGCCGAGGAACAGCAGGCCCTTGAAGAAGCCGTGGGTCATGAGGTGGAAGATCGCCGCGGTGAACGCGCCGACGCCGAGCGAGGCGAACATGTAGCCGAGCTGGCTGAGGGTGGAGTAGGCGAGCACTCGCTTGATGTCGGTCTGGGTCATCGCGATCGAGGCGGCCAGGATCGCGGTGAAGATGCCGATCCCGGCGACCACGGCCATGACCTCCGGCGCGCTGGCGAAGATCGGGTTCGCCCGAGCCACGAGGTACACGCCGGCGTTGACCATCGTCGCGGCGTGGATCAGGGCCGAGACCGGGGTCGGGCCCTCCATCGCGTCGGGCAGCCAGACATGGAGCGGGAACTGCGCGCTCTTGCCGACCGCGCCGGCGAAGATGAACAGGGCGATGAGCCAGATCGGGATCGGCAGGGCTGCGACCGTCGGTGAGGTCAGGACCCCGATCGAGTCGCGGATGTTGAGCGTGCCGGTGTCGACGAAGATGGCCATGATCCCGAGCGCGAAGCCCACGTCGCCGACCCGGTTCGTGATGAACGCCTTCTTGCTCGCCTCGGCAGCGCTGCGCTTGCGGTACCAGAACCCGATCAGCAGGTAGCTGCACAGGCCCACGCCTTCCCAGGCCACGAACACGGCCAGCCAGCTGTCCGCGAGGACCAGCAGGAGCATCGATACCATGAACAGGTTGAGGTAGGCGAAGAAGCGCCAGTAGCCCGGGTCGTGGCGCATGTACCCGATCGAGTACACGTGGACGAGCATGCCGATGGTCGTGACCACGATCAGCAGCACTGCCGTCAGGTTGTCGACCAGGAACCCGACGTCGACGGAAAAGCCGCCCGCCGGGATCCAGTGCCAGAGCGTGACGGCGACGGTCGTCTCGCCGCCGCCGCCGAGCACGTTGGCGACCACGATCATCGCCGCGAGCCACGACAGGACGACGGCACCGACGGGCGCCCAGAACGCGTCGAGGCCGAGCCGGCGGCCGATCGTGGCCGTGACGATGAACCCGGCCAGCGGCAGCGCGATGATCAGGACGACGAGGAGCTGGAGCATCGCCGGGTCGCCGGCCGCGACGAAGTCGTTGCCGACGCTCATCGGCGCATCGCGTCGTACTCGTCGACGAGCGGCGTCTTGCGGTTGCGGAAGATCGCGATGACGATCGCCAGCCCGACGGTCGCCTCGGCCGCGGCCACCGCCATGACCAGCAGCGCGATGACCGCGCCGTCGCCCTGCAGGTTCGGGACGAACGCGCCGAAGGCCACGATGGCGAGGTTCACGGCGTTGAGCATCAGCTCGATCGACATGAGCATCGAGATCGCGTTGCGCCGGGCGAGGAACCCGAACGTACCGATGGCGAACAGCATTCCCGAGAGCGTCAGGTAGGTGTTGAGCTGCTCGGCGATGCCCATCAGCCGACGTCCTTCTCGCGCTTGGCCAGGAACACGCCGCCGACCACCGCTGCCAGCAGCAGCACGCTGACCGCCTCGAAGGCCAGCACGTAGCTCCCGAACAGCAGCGTCGCCAGGTCGCGGGTCGCCGTGCCCACTGCTGCAGCGACGGCGCCCCAGTTCGTGCCCGCCACGGCCACCGCGACCAGCACCGCGACGACGATCGCGGCGATCGCCGCGGGCGCCGCCTGGGTCTGGAAGACGAGCCGGTTGGAGCCGACCTTGTCCTGGGTGAGCATGATCGCGAACAGGATCAGGACGCTGATCGCGCCGATGTACACGATGACCTGGGCCGCGGCGACCATCGCCGCGCCGAGGGTCACGTACAGCCCGGCGAGGGCGCAGAAGCACACGATCATGGCCAGGCCGCAGCGGATGATGTCGCGCATCGTCACGACGGCGAGGCCGCTCGCGAGCATCAGGGTTGCCAGGCTCGCGACCAGCGCGTCGTTGAATGACCCGCCGAGGAGGATCAGCACGAAGATCGCGGGCGTGGTGACGATGCCACCCGCGACGGCCGCGGCGAGCAGGTAGATCCAGGCCCGCATCTCGGCGCTACTTCAGGTGCGCGTGCGTGCCGCCGGACCCGGCGTCGGCGGCGTGGCCCGTGCCGTTGCCATTGCCCGAATCGCCGTTCCGCGAGAGCGTGGCGGGCAGCACGGTGAGCAGCCGGTCGGACTCGATGAACCGGCCCGCCTCGATCGCCCGCTGCAGCCAGTCGCGCTCCTTGCGGATGTACGTGACCTCGGTCTCGCGGTCGACCTGGGCCATCGCCATCAGGTCGATCATCGGCTCGGCCCGGCTCGAGTGGGCGAGCTCGAACTCGCCGCCGTCGCGCAGCGCGTCGTACGGGCAGGCGTCGACGCAGATGCCGCACAGGATGCAGCGGCTCTCGTCGACCTCGTATTTCTGCAGGACGCGCGGCTTGGGCATCAGGGCGCCGGTCGGGCACGTCTCGGCGCAGCGGCCGCAGGACACGCACGGCGTGTCGTTCAGGCTCATGTCGAGCGGCGTCGTCACGAGCGTGTCGAAGCCGATGCGCATGAAGTCGTAGCACGCCGCCCCGACGACCTCGGCGCAGACCTGGGCGCAGCGGCCGCAGTCGATGCAGCGCGACGGCTCGCGCAGGATGAACGCGTGGGAATCGTCGCGGACGTAGTCGTGGTTCACGCCCGTGAACCGGTTCTCGCCGACCGAGCGGAGCCCGGCGCCCTGGTGTGGCTCGGGCTCGAGCGTGGTCAGCGTCGTCTCGTACTCGATGCCGAGGCGGCGCAGGTCGCAGTAGCCGATCGCCTCGCACGTGCACTGGAGGCAGCGGGTCGACTCCGAGACGATCTCCTCGCGCGAGTACGGGAACTCGTACTCGACATAGCTGTGCTTGCGCTCCTCGGCCTCGAGGGCCTTCAGCCGGTAGCGCGGCTCCTTCACCTCGGACGTGAAGGGCACGATCGAGAGGAAGATCGGCTGCGGCTCGGCCAGCGTCTGGCGAGTCCTGATCTCGGCCAGGTCGTTGCCGCGCAGGAAGGCGTCGACCGCGTAGGCCGCCCGGCGGCCCTCGGCGATGGCCTCGACGACCGTCGCGGCCCCGATGCGCACGTCGCCCGTGCCGAATACGCCCGGGCGGCCCGTCTCGAACGTCACGGCGTCGGCCTGGAGCCGGCGGTTCTTGGTCGCCTTGGGGCCCTGCGAGCCCGGCCCGATCCAGTCGAGCTGGGGACCCTGGCCGATGGCGAGCAGGACCCGGTCGCAGGGGATCGTGAACTCCGTGCCGGGCGCAGGCTCGGGGCGACGGCGCCCCGACGCGTCGGGCTCGCCGAGGGCCATGCGGATGAACTCGACGCCGGTGACGTTGTTCTGCTTATCGGTGATGACCCGGACCGGCCCCGCCTGGAAGATGGCGGTGACCCCCTCCTCGATGGCCTCGTGGACCTCGTTCGACGCCGGCATGTCCTTCATGTCGCGCCGGTAGACGAGGGTGACCTCCTTCGCGCCCTGGCGGATCGAGGTGCGCGAGCAGTCCATCGAGGTGAATCCGCCGCCGATGACCACGACGCGCTTGCCCCTGTGGCCGGGATAGGGCAGGCCGAGCGTGGCGGTGCGCAGGTACTCGAGGCCGTCGAGCACCTCCGGCGCGTCCTCGCCCGGAATGCCCAGCTTGTTCGTGTCGTAGCAGCCGATCGCGACGACGATCGCGTCGAAGCCCTGGTACTGCAGGTCATCGAGCGTGAAGTCGCGCCCGAGGCCCTGGTTGCACACGATCTTGCCGCCGAGGCGGGTCACGCTCTCGTACTCGGCCTCGAGGACCTCGACCTTGGGCAGGCGGTACTGCGGGATGCCGTAGCGGAGCATCCCGCCGGGCGCCGGGTCGCGCTCGAAGACCGTGACGTCGTGGCCGGACAGCAGCAGGTAGTAGGCCGCGGCCATGCCCGCCGGCCCCGAGCCGATCACGGCCGCGCGGCGACCGGTCGGAGCCTGCTGCTCGAAGGGGATCGGCGGGTCCTGCTCGCCGTCGAGCATGGCCTTGATGACCATGTCGCCGGCGTATCGGTGCGAGTCGCGGATGGCGATCGCCTCGTCGACCTCGTCGCGCCGGCAGTGCTCCTCGCACGGCGCCGGGCAGACCCGCCCGAGGACCGATGGGAACGGGATGGTCCGCTTGAAGATCCGGGTCGACTCGCGGAAGTTGCCCTCGGCGTTCTGCTTCAGGAAGCCCGGGATGTCGATGTGGCTCGGGCACTTGTTCTGGCACGGTGGCAGGCAGTACGCGTTGTGGTCGCTGAAGATCAGCTCCAGGTTCGTGCGCCGGAGCCGGCGGATCTCCTCCGTCTGGGTCTGCACGACCATGCCGTTCTCGGCCGAGCGCGAGCACGAGATCGGCGGGTGCTCCTCGCCCTCGACGTCGACGACGCACATGCGACAGGCACCGAAGCCGGGCAGCTTCGGCTCGTAGCACAGGGTCGGGATCTCGATCCCGTTGTCGCGGCAGACCTCGAGGATGGTCTGGCCGTCGAGGCCCTCGACCACGTGGCCGTCGACCTCGATCCGGATGCGCGGCGTCGACTGCGGCCGCTGCGGCGTCTGGGTGGTGAGGTACGTCTCGGCGAGGGTGTTCTCGAGCGGGACCAGCGTGTCGAGCTTGATCGGCTGGTCGGGCCGGCTCTCGGGCCGGCTCTCGTTCTGCCGGGGCACGAGCGGCTCCCGCGGGGTGCCGCCGGCGCCAGGCTCGGGCCGGGCCACGTCCGAGGACGGGCGCTCGATGAGGTCGGTCATGCCTGGGCCCTCGCGGGCGCGGCTGCGGCAGCGGCGGCAGGGGCGCGCCGGGCGCGGCCGGCGGCGACGCCGAGCGCGATCGGGCGGCAGACGCCCGCCGGGCACTCCCCGCGCAGGTAGTGCGCATCAACCTCGTCCCGGAATGAGCGCAGGCTGCTCAGCATCGGCAGTGTCGCCAGGCGCTCGTGGTCGCACAGCCCGGAGCCGACGATGTCGGCGCACAGGTCCGTCAGCAGGTCGAGGTCACCGCCGCGCGACGTGCCGGTCGTCAGCCGTTCGCCGATCTCCGCGACGCGGCGCAGCCCGATGCGGCACGGGATCGTCTTGCCGCACGCCTCGTCGGCGGCGTAGCGCGTCAGCAGCCGAGCCAGGTCGACCACGCAGGCTCGATCGTCGGCGACGATGACCGAGCCGGACCCGACGTGGGCGCCCGCCGCGCGAAGGGCCTCGAACGTGTACGGGGTGTCGAGCGCGCCGGCCGGCAGGATCCCGCCGGTTGGCCCGCCGACGACGACGGCCTTGACCTTGCGCGGCGCTCGGGGGGCGCCACCGAGCCCGATGACCTCGCGCAGCGACGTCCCGAAGGGGACCTCGGCGACCCCGCTCTTCGCGGCGCCCCGGACGTCGACGAGGATCGTGCCGGGCACATCTGCGGCGCCGACGGCGGCGAAGGCCTTCGCTCCGTTACGCAGGATCCAGGGGACCGTGGCGAGGGTCTGCACGTTCTGGATCACGGTCGGCGCATTGTGGAACCCACGGGTCGCCGGGTGTGGCGGCCGCTGCTCGGGCTGGCCGCGCTTCCCGTCCAGCGCCTTCAGCAGCACGGTCTCCTCGCCGAGCATGTACGCGCCCTGCACGGGCCGCACCTCGATCTCGATGCGCCGGCCGCTGCCGAGCGCGTCGTCACCGATGAAGTTGCGGGATGTCGCCTCGTCGACGGCAAACTGCAGCCGCCGGACGGCCTCGGTCGCGGTCGAGCGCACCGAGATGAAGGCTTCCTCCGCCCCGATCGCGAAGGCCACGACGGCCACGCCCTCGACGACCGCGTAGGGATCGGTCTCGAGCAGGGTCCGGTCCGTGCCCGAGCCGGGGTCGGCGCCGTAGCCATTCGCGACGACATAGCGAGCCCTCGCGGGCGTGCTCGCCGCGGCACGCCACTTCGCCGCCGCGCGGTGTCCTGCTCCGCCGCGACCGCGCAGGCCGCTCGCCTCCACCTCGTCGATCGTGCCCGCGGGGCCAAGCTCGCGGATGGCGCGCCGGAGTCCCTCGAACGCTCCGGCCGCGACCGCCGCGTCGAGGTCCGCCGGATCGGCCGCGCCCCTGCGAGCGAGCAGGATCGACGGCCAGGCCTTCGGCGTCGGCAGGATCGCGGTCACTGGCGGCGCCCTCCCAGCGAGGCGCCGAGCGCCGCGAGATACGTGTCGTCGGACGGGCGGCGCCGGCTCACCTCCGCGGCCTGTGCATTGGCGCCGGGCGGCTCGAACCGGAAGTTGCCGTAGTACGAGGCCGTCCCGTAGACCATCGCGTACCACGTGCCGGTGCGCTCGCTGATCCGCTTGAGGGCCGCGACGGGCAGGAACCCGAACGCGGCCTGGGTCGCCTCGAGCATCTGGAGCAGCCGCTTCGGGTCGTGGTCGTGGACGTCGAGGATCTGGTCCACCGTCCCCAGGTCGAACGGCGCGAAGTGCTCGTACGCGGGATCCGGCACGGACCGGCCGGAGCGGCGCAGCGCGGACTCCTCGCGCCGCTCGCCGTAGGTCTCGGGCGGGCCCCAATGGACGTGGAACCGGCCCTTGGTGTCCAGCCCGCCCATGTCGATGCACTCGATCGGGCAGGCCTGGGCGCACTGGAAGCACGTCTCGCACTTCAGCAGGCCGTGCTCGTCGTACAGCAGCTGGAGGCGGCCGCGGAACTTCGTGGCGACGTCGGCCGGCATCTCCGGGTAGCGGACGGTGGCCTTGGGCGCGAAGAAGCGGCGCAGGGTCAGGGCCATGCCCTTGACCAGGCCAAGGCCCGGAACGATGCTCGGCAGGAGGCTCACGCCGTCGCCCTCACGCCGTCGCCCTCAAGCCGGCCGCTCACGCCGCGCCACGCCGGAGCCAGTCGACCGCGAGAACCGCCAGCGCCGTCACGAACAGGTTCAGCAGCGACGCGGGCAGCAGCCACTTCCAGGCGAAACCCATCAGCTGGTCGATGCGCACGCGCGGCAGTGTGCCGCGCATCCAGACGAAGGTGAACACCAGCGTGAACGTCTTGCCCAGGAACCAGAACAGGCCGGCGACCCAGTCGAAGTTGACGTACGCCCACAACCCGATCAGGCCCGCGGCGACGACGTTGAACAGGACGAAGCCGATGATCAGCGCGACCCACCAGCGGGTCTTGCTGCGGAACAGGTAGAACGGCGCTGCGAACAACAGCGTGGCGAGCAGCGGCACCAGCGCGACGACGAAGAGGAGGCCGATCCCGAGCGACCCCGGGTCGACGATCCAGCTGATGTGCGGGACCGGGAACGGTGCGTTCCAGCCGCCCAGGAACAGCACCGTCGTGAGCGCCGAGATGATGAACACGCCGATGTACTCGGCGAAGAAGAAGAACCCGAAGCGCATGCCGGAGTACTCGGTCGCGAAGCCCGCGACGATCTCCGAGTCCGCCTCGGTCAGGTCGAACGGCGTGCGGTTCGCCTCGGCCGTCGCGGCGATCGCGAAGATCAGGAAGCCGAGCGGCTGGCGGAAGGCGAACCAGTCGGTGAACCAGCCCGAGCCGTGGGTCACGCCGTTGGCATCGATGTAGATGCCCTGCTGTTGCACGATCGAGTTGAGGCTCATCGTGCCGGCCAGGATGATCAGCCCGACCACCGACAGGGTCAGCGGGATCTCGTAGCTCACGATCTGGGCCGCGGAGCGCAGGCCGCCGATCAGCGAGTACTTGTTGAAGCTCGCCCAGCCGCCCATCAGCAGCCCGACGACGGTCAGCCCGCCCATCGCGAAGAAGTACAGCAGGCCGAGGTTGAAGTCCTGGGCGAACAGCCCCGGCGCGAACGGGATGACGAGCGCGCTCAGGGGCATGGTCGCGAAGACCACCACCGGCGCCCAGGTGAACACCACCGGGTCGGCGCGGCTCGGCGTGAAGTCCTCCTTCATGAGGACCTTGAGCCCGTGGACGGTCGACAGCAGCGAGCCCCACGGCCCGACGCGGTCCGGGCCGATCCGAAGGTTCATCAGGGCGATGACCTTCATCTCCATGTAGATGATCACGAACGCGATCGGCGGCGCGAGCAGCAGCAGCACCGTCGCCGCGAACACGAAGCGGACGATCGGCAGGTTGAAGATCAGGATGTCGAGGATGTTCTGGCCGAACAGGGCGAGCACGACGACCAGCCCGATCGACAGCAGCGCAAGCAGCGGCAGGATGATCAGCAGCGCACGACCGGGCAGCGTCAGGTTGTCCCATGTTCGGGCGATTGCAGTCATGCCACCACGGGCCCGTGATCGCGATCCGGCTGCACGGGCGCGATCACTTGTCCACGCCGCCCATGATCGGATCGAGCGACGCCATGATCGCCATGGTGTCGGCGAGGAGATTTCCAGGCAGAAGGGCACCGACAGCCTGGAGATGGATGAAGCTCGGGTCGTGGATCTTGAGCCGGAACGGCTGGTCGGTGCCGTCGCTGATGGCGTACGCGCCGTACATGCCGCGGGGTCCCTCCACCGCGGCCCAGGCGCGACCCGGCCGGGGCCGCAGCAGTCGCGGCAGCTTGGCCATGATCGGGCCGTCGGGCATCTGCTCGAGGCACTGGTCGATGATCCGGAGGCTCTGCTTGACCTCTTCCATCCGGACGAGGTAGCGGGCGAGCGAGTCACCCTCGGTGCGGGTCGGGATGTCGAACTCGATCTCGGGGTAGATCGAGTACGGGTGGGCCCTGCGGACGTCGAACGGGACGCCGGTCGCGCGCAGGTTCGCCCCGGTCATGCAGAAGCGCAGCGCGGTCTCGCTGTCGACGATGCCCAGGCCGCTCGCGCGCCGGACGAAGATCTCGTTCTCGTTGAGCAGGCCCATGCCCGCCTCGAGCTGGCCGACGGCGCGGCTCATCCAGTCGCCGAGGCGGCTCATGAACTCGTGGTTGAGGTCGCCGTTGACGCCGCCGATCCGGAAGTAGTTGAAGAGCATCCGCTGGCCGGTCAGCGCCGCCAGCATCTCGACGATCTCGTCGCGCTCGATGAACGACCACAGGATCGGCGTGAGCCCGCCGAGGTCGAGGGCGAACCAGCCCAGGAACAGGGCGTGGCTGGCGATCCGGTTGAGCTCGCCGGACAGCACCCGGATGTACTCGGCACGGCGCGGGACCTCGACGTCGAGGAGCTTCTCGTAGGCCGTGACCGGTGCCCACTCGCAGAACAGCGAGGAGATGTACTCGAGCGGGTCGACCTGGCTGATCGTCTGGTGGTAGTCGGCGTTCTCGACGAGCTTCTCGACGCCGCGGTGCAGGTAGCCGAGGACGGGGTCGATGTCGACCACGCGCTCGCCGTCGAGCTTGAGCACGACCCGGAGCACGCCGTGGGTCGACGGATGCTGCGGGCCCATGTTCAGGAACATCTCGCCATCGCCGAGCGTGTAGAACTCGGCCTCGCGCTCGGTCCGGGGCGGGTACGGCGGGATCGGCTCGTAGAACGCGTAGTCGTCCTGGAGGAGGACGTTCGGATCGTCCTCGGAGCGGTGCGTGCCCTCGGGGGTGGCCGCGCCGGCGGGCTTCGCGGGTCGGGGTGGGGTCTGGGTCGCCATGGCGGTCCTCAGGCTCCCGTCCGGCGCAGGACGCCCGGCGCGGCATCGACCGGGCTGTGGGTCCGCTCGACGTGGCGCACGCCGGCCCCCGGGGACCGGGCGGCGTCGTCGGGCAGGTAGAAGTCCTTGCGCAGCGGGAAGCTCGTGTAGTCCGGCGGCATGTAGATGCGCCGCAGGTCGCGGTTGCCCTCGAAGGTGATCCCGAACATGTCGTAGGTCTCGCGCTCCATCCACTCGGCGCCGGGCCACAGGTAGGTGACCGAGGGGATCCGCGGATCGTCACGGGACAGGCCCTCGACGATCACCCGCAGCCAGTCCGAGGTGGACGAGCTCCACAGGTGGTACACGACCTGCATCTCCGTGCCGGTGTCCACGCCGGCGAGGTCGGCGAGCATCGTGAAGTTGAGCTCGGGCTCGTCATGGAGCGCGGTCAGCACCTGCTGGACGTCGCCGGCCCCGATGCGGACCTCGGTCTGGTCGTGGCGCTGCTTCGCCGGGCCGTGCAGCACGCCTTCGAAGCGTGCATCGAGCCGGCGGGCGAGTGCTCGGTCCATCGCTACACCCCGGCCGGGACCGTCGGGCCGATCGCCCGCTCCGGCCAGTGGCCGCGCCGATCCTTGACCAGCTGCTGGAGCTTCATCATCCCGAAGATGAGGCCCTCCGGCCGCGGTGGGCAGCCGGGCACGTACACGTCGACGGGCATGATCCGGTCGATGCCCTCGACCGTGGAGTAGCTGCGCTTGTAGCGCCCGCCGGAGCATGTGCAGTCGCCCATCGCCACGCACCACTTCGGCTCGGGCATCTGCTCCCACAGCCGCAGGAGCGGGCCCGCCATCTTGGTCGTGAGCGTGCCGGCGACGATGAGCACGTCAGCCTGGCGGGGCGAGGCGCGGAACGGGAAGGCGCCCCAGCGATCGATGTCGTTCTTCGACGTGGCGAAGCTCATCATCTCGATCGCGCAGCAGGCCAGGCCCGAGAGCAGCGGCCACAGGCTGTTGGCCCGGAGCAGGTCGAGGACGTAGTCCGCCTTGGTCGGGATGACCTCGAGGATGCCGCTCCAGCGGGCGTCGTCGCGGCGGCCGGCCTCGGTCGCGGCGAACTCGGCGAGATGGGTGATCTCGGCCGGCCGCCCGCCCTCGTAGGCGTTCGGGTCGGCGGGTGCCCACAGCTCGTTGCGCAGGACGATCGGCTCGGTCACGGCGGTCGAGCCGGGAACGACGAGCGCGGCCGGGGCATTCCCGCTCTGGTCAGAGGCCATCGGCTCGGCGGCGCGCTGTTCGGCGGTGGGGTCGTGGGCAGGTCGGTCGGTCATCGCGGGTGCATCCAGTCAGGGCTCGTGGCGGCCTGGTGAAGGTGGTGGGTCATGCGTCGGTTGCTGGCCGTTCGCCGGTCGGCGGCCGCCCTTCCCCGATCGCCTCGCCCGGTCCGCGCCAGCTCAGCACGCCCTTGCGCCAGGCGTAGGCGAGGCCGAACAGGAGGATCGCGACGAAGACCAGCATGCTGATGAACAGGGAGCCAGCGTCGACATCCGGGTCGCGGAAGATCAGCGCCCACAGGTAGATGAACACGACCTCGATGTCGAAGGCCACGAACAGCAGGGCGTAGATGTAGAACGACAGGCCGAATCGGCCGTGGGTGTCGCCGTAGGTGTCGATGCCCGACTCGTAGGGCAGGCCCTTGTGGACGTCGCCCCGGTTCCGGTGGGATACCAGCCACGCCGCGCCGAAGGTCAGGAACGCGAACGACCCGGCCGCGAAGGCGAACCCGATGATGTACCAGATCCCGGTCAAGGCCATCCTCTCATCGAGCGTGGGCTCTCGCGACGCTCGATCCTGGTGGGCTGCTGGTCGGCTGCTGGTGTCCGAGGCATTCGCGACCGACCGTCTGGAGACGGCCGTCGCCCTTGGTAATTCTATCGCGAGAGCAGGTGGAAACGCGGCTGCGGGAGAGGCCGCCCCGAGCGCGCCGGGATCAGTCGAAGCCGCGGATCGCGGCGGCCTCGATTCCGCGGCCGAAGGCGAGGACCGCGAAGCCGCCGGTGACGCGCGGGTCGAGCATGCGGACGAGGGCGGCACGGGCCTCGAGATACCCGGCGAGCTCCGTCGCCGGGTCGCGCTGCATGGCGACGAGGAGCTCGCCGGCGCCGAGCGCGGCGAGGAAGCGGCCCTGCGTGGTTCGCCCGATCGGCGACAGCCCGGCTGCAGTCGCGGCCCGTTCGACGGCCGTGAGATCGACGTGCGCGGTCAGGTCCTGGCGGCCGATCGCGACGAGGGGATCGGCATGGACCCGGTGGCGGTGGTAGGCGCGCAGGGTGCTGCCTCGCTCGGGCCGGTACAGCTCGGCTGCCGGGTAGCCATAGTCGATGAGCAGGAGCTCACCGCGCGACAGGGCCGCGGCCGCGCCGGCGATCCAGCCGTCGAGCGCGAGGCAGACCTCCGCGGGCTGCCCGGGCTCGAGCCGGATGCCCTCGGCGTCGAGCCTGGCGGCCAGCTCGGGCGTCGAAGGCGGGCCGAGGGCGGTGGCGAAGCCGCCGCCGGGCCCAAGGGTGACGAACCGCTCGAGGAGGGTGCCGTCGGGGCCTCCCTCCACGCGCTGGACGGGCAGCGCATCGAGCAGCTCGTTGGCGACGACGGCGCCGGCCTCTGCTCGGTCGTTCCCGGGCTCGAGGCTCGACCCCAGCCCCGACCCCTCGAGCCCTTGCTGCAGCGCCGCGAGGCGAGCCGGCGACGCGTCGACGGGTTGATACCGGATCGCCTCGCGGAGTGCCGATCCGCTCCGGCGCAGCCCATCGAGGATGCCCGCGGCGAGGGCGCCGGTACCTGCGCCATGCTCGCGCACCACGAACCGCGACGGGCGATCGAGCGCGCGCCAGACCGATTCGAGATGGCCCGCGACGGCCCAGCCGAAGATGGGATGGCCTTCGGGCGCGGTCAGGAAGTCCGCCGCGCGGCCCGGCCCGCTCGCGTCGTCTTCGGCTCGATCCGCCGTGTAGTAGCCCGCCACGGGGTCGTACAGCGCGATGTCCATGAACCGGGCAAACGGCATCGGGCCGTCTCGTCGGATCTCCGAGGTGATGCGTTCGACGAGGTGCGGGTCGCTCTCTGGCAGCGGGGCGCCCGGATCCAGCTCGGTGACCCGACGGACGCCGACCTCGACCGATCGGCGGAGGGGCCCTTGGCCGCTCACCGCCGGCTTCCCAGGGCGAGCCGGATGCCCGGACCGACCAGCGTGTGCCCGCCGAGGAGGATCGGGACGGACGCATCTCGCGCGCCGGTCGTCAGCGCCCGCAGCCACGGATCCACGATCCGGTCCGCGAGCAGCAGGTCCGAGGCGAATCGGTCCTCGGCACTCGGCCAGGCCGACTCCTCGGCGCCGAGGCGATGCGCGAGCAGCACGCGCGAGTCCACCAGGGCACCGTCGCCGAGGTCCGCGATGACGGCCCCGAGTGCCTCCGGACCGCGCTCGTCGAGGAGGAGACCGAGGACGGAGCGTGGCGGCCTTGCCGCCGCCGGGCGGCCGGTGGCCGGCAGGGCCACAGCGCTGGACGCTCGCAGCCCGCGTTCCTCGATGAGCGCCCGCGTGCGCGAGGCCGTCGATCGCTCCAGCCAGCGCAGCGTTGCCGCATTCGTTCGGCCGGCGAGGACGAGCTCGGCCCGACGATCGCCCGCGACAGCCCGAAGCCGATCGAGCCGCGCCTCGACGAGCGTGGTGTCGGTCGGGGGGTCGAGCCGGCACCGCGTCAGCAGCACGTCGAGCGGCGAGTCGAGGTCGACCGCGAGCCGCCAGCGGCGCCGCAGGTCATCGACCTCGAAGCCCGCGACCTCCTCGAGCCAGCGGGGGAGCGCGTTGTCGCTGGGCAGGTCGGCGACCGAGCGGAGCACCGAGGCGTCGCCGATGGCCACGATGTCGGCCGAGTAGAAGCTGTTCGCCAGGGCGAGCCGGTCGCCCGCGGCCGCGACGCCGGCGAATCGCCGGACATCCCGGCGCGAGGCGAGGGGAATCGCGCCCGAGCCGAGCACGACGAGGCCGGCCCCGTCGGGCAGGGCCTCGACGAGCCGCCGCAGGCGCGCGCCGAACGGCAGCGCATCGGCGACCCCGGATTCGAGCTGGACGTCGCCGACGCCGGCCTGCCGGAACAACCCGACGAGCCGGTTGGAGTTCGCCTCGCGCGCCGATGCGAGGGACCGCTCGAGCGGGCCCGCCGTCGCGCCCGGCCGCGGGTGCAGGATTCGGACCGCAACGGGCTGCACGCGCCGACTGTAGCCGCGGCGCCGGCTCGGGCGGAGAGGTGGCCGTGGGGCGCGTTCGGGCATACATCGGGCTCGGGGCGAACGTCGGCGACGCGCGTCGGACGCTGGCAGATGCCGTGGCGGCCCTGTCGGCCGTTCCCGGTGCTCGCGTCCGTGGCGTCTCCCGGCTGTACCGGACGAAGCCGGTTGGCGTCACTGACCAGCCGGACTTCTGCAACGCGGTGGTCGCCCTCGAGGTCCCGGCGGGGCGTGAGCCCGCGGCCGGCGCGACCGACCTGCTCGTCGAGCTGAAGCGGCTGGAGCGCGAGTTCGGGCGTCGCAGGCGCCGGCGCTGGGGCCCGCGTGAGCTCGACCTCGACCTGCTGGTCTTCGGCCGGGCGCGGCTGGCCATCGAACGACCGCCGGAAGGGGCGCCACTGTCCGCGGCGTTGGATCCCGGTGCCGCTGCTCGCCTCCTGGAGGTCCCGCACCCGTCCATGGCCGAGCGACTGTTCGTGCTCGCGCCGCTCGCGGACCTGGCGCCGGGGCTCGTCCCTCCGGGCTGGCACGAGACCGTGGCCACGGTCGCCAGGCGACGCGCCCGGATCGAAGGGGCGGACGCCGTTCGGCCAGCCGGCACGTGGGCCGGCGATCGCTGGCTGGCTTAGGCTCGGGCGGATGCCGACCAGCGACACCGGCGCCGATCCGGACGGTTTCTTCGGCGAGCACCAGGCCGAGCGCTACGACGTGTCGACCGGCGAGGAGTTCGACCCGACGGTCATCGAGGCGACCGTCGACTTCCTGGCGGAGCTCGCCGGCGACGGCCGGGCGCTCGAGCTGGGCATCGGCACGGGTCGGATCGCCCTGCCGCTCGCGGGGCGCGGGGTGCCGCTCCATGGCATCGACCTGTCGCAGCCGATGGTCGATCAGCTCCGGGCCAAGCCCGGGGGCGACGCGATCGACGTCACGATCGGCGATTTCTCGACGACGCGGGTAGCGGGCGAGTTCGCGCTCGCCTACCTCGTGTTCAACACGATCGAGAACCTGACGACACAGGACGCGCAGGTCGCGTGCTTCCGGAACGCCGCGGCGCACCTGGAGCCGGGTGGGCGGTTCGTCATCGAGTGCGCCATCCCTGACCTGCGCCGGCTGTCACCGGGCGAGCGGACGGTCGTGTTCGACCTCAGCGACGACCATTGGGGCATCGACGAGTACGACGTCGCCACCCAGGGCCTCGTCTCGCACCACTTCACCCGGGTCGGGGACGGGATCGAGCACTCGTCCGGCCCGTTCCGCTACGTCTGGCCGGCCGAGCTTGACCTGATGGCCCGGATCGCGGGCATGCGCCTGGCCGACCGCTGGGCCGGCTGGGGGCGGGAGCCGTTCACGAGCGAGAGCCGCAGGCACGTCTCGGTCTGGGAGAAGCCGCGGAGCGCCTAGCGCAGGAGCCGAGCCCGGATCTGCGTGTCCTCGACCGCGTTGCCCCGGCGCCGCTCCACCCGGTACGCGTGCTGCCCGGGCAGCGACGCGACTGCCTCGCTGAAGTTGCGGCCCTCGAACAGGAGGCCGACGCCGTCGTCGGCGGCGTACCCGTCGCCGAGCGTCCCCGATCCGACGAGCTCCTCGTAGCGCGGCCGGCGCAGCGACTCGCTGTCGTAGTGGGGGCAGAACGTCCCCGACAGGAGCTTCAGCCCGTCCTTGAGCGGCCCGAGGTCCGGCCCGAAGGAGTCGGTGAGCCCGCCCTCGAACCAGCAGATCGCCCCGGCCGACCAGCCTGCGAGGACCACGCCTCGCTCCCAGGCCGCCCGCAGGGCCTTGTCGACGCCGTGGACGCGCCAGATCGCCAGCATGTTCGCGGTGTTGCCGCCGCCGACGTAGATGACGTCCTGGTCGAGCAGGAAGGCCTCGATGTCGTCGACGCGGCGGCCGAACAGGTCGAGGTGCGTCGCCTCGGCCTGCCGCGCGAACGTGGCGTAGAAGGCTGCCCGGTCGGCGGCGCTCTCGCCCCCGGCCGTGCCGACGAAACAGATGCGCGGTCGCGCCTGCCCGGCCAGGTCGAGCAGGAACTGGTGGAGCGGCCAGTCGGTCGAGGGCGGACCGAGCTGGACGCCGCCGATCGCGAGGATGCGCTGTGCCTGGCTGGCCATCAGGCCGCCAAGGATAGGACGGCGATGACCGAGGTCCCGGTCGCGGGATCGGTGTCGATGACCCACAGGCGCCCGTCGGCGTCGAGGTTCGGATGGTTCGGGCCGAGGACGCCGGCGCCGCTGGTGCCCGGCCCCCAGCCCTCGATCAGCTGGCCATCTGGTCCGAAGTGGCAGACCCGCCAGCCGGTGACCGTCGTCCCGTCGGCGTGGAGGATCGGCTCGCCCACGTACAGCGAGCCGTCCGCGGCGCCAGCGATGGACAGCCGATGGCTCCACGTCCCGAACGCCGGCGACCCGAGCGGCCACTCGACCGGCAGCTCCCACTGCCGTGGCGAGGTGAGACTGGGCGTGAGCGACGTGACGACCGCGGCGCGGCGCGGCGTGCCGTCGGGGTACGTGGCGTCGACGTCCGGCGCGTCGACGACGATGACCCGACTGTCGCGTCCGACCGCGATCGCCGTGGGGTAGGCGAGGACC
>Ga0310810_10003817_pt1 | contig 16539 bp, 14 predicted proteins | sample NCmetagenome_FD_207641 | JGI IMG/M metagenome (GOLD analysis project Ga0310810, IMG submission 207641) | Soil microbial communities from experimental microcosm in Duke University, North Carolina, United States - NC | ecosystem: Engineered > Artificial ecosystem > Soil microcosm > Unclassified ... | reverse complement strand
GAATGCTCCCGTTGCTCGGCGCTGGCGCCCTCGACGATCGCCGACGGGGCGTACGGCTGGCCGATGCGATCGAGCAGGTCGCGGAACGCCTCACGATCCTCGGCCATCCGGATCGCCTCGAGCGGCGTGCCGAGGAGCCGCACGCCGTAGCGATCGAGGACGCCGTCGTTCGCGAGGTCCATCGCCAGGTTGAGCGCGGTCTGGCCACCGAGGCCGGCCAGCAGCCCCTCGGGGCGTTCGCGGGCGATGACGGCCTCGATCGCGGGCACCGTGAGCGGCTCGAGGTAGACGGCGTCGGCGACCTCGGGGTCGGTCATGATCGTCGCCGGGTTGCTGTTCACCAGGACAGTGCGAACGCCTTCGGCCCGCAGCGCGCGGCACGCCTGCGTACCGGCATAGTCGAACTCGGCGGCCTGGCCGATGACCACCGGCCCCGAGCCGATGATCAGGACCGAGGCCGGCTTCAACGGCATGCCATCGCTCGGGATGGGCGCGGCCGGGCCCATCCCGCCATCTGCCGATGGCGTGCGACCGTGGCGCCATCCGAGGCCCGTCTGTCACGGCCAGGGCGCCGCATTCCGGTCGCTGTCGCGCCTGATCGGCGACCGACCGGCATTTTGCGACCCGCATCCCTTCCGGCTTGACGAAGTCGCTTCGGATCGGCAGGTGGCAGGCCTTCGGCGGCCGAGGCTCCAGGCTCCGGTCCAGGACGCGCCGCATCGGCAGGTGACTGGGACCGCGGGGCCACGGCGATGCTCACGCGAGCGCGGCGACGAAGCGGTCGAAGACCGCGAGCGCGTCGAGCGGGCCGGGGGCGCCCTCGGGGTGGTACTGCACCGTCTCGATCGGCAGCTCGGCGTGGCGCAATCCCTCAACCGAGCCGTCGTTGAGATTGACCTGGCTGACCCGGAAGCCTCCGGACCCCGGCAGTGTCTCGGCGACGACCTGGACCTCGTGGTTCTGGGCCGTGACCTGGACGTACCCGGTGTCGAGGTCACGGACGGGGTGGTTCGCGCCGTGATGCCCGAAGCGGAGCCGCCTCGTCTCGGCGCCCGCCGCGCGGCCGACGATCTGGTGCCCCAGGCAGATCCCAAGCAGCGGCCGCGCCGCGTCGATGACGGCCCGCGCCAGCGCCACCTGGTCGGCCAGGCGCGCCGGATCGCCGGGCCCGGGCGAGAGGACGACGCCGGCGACGTCGCTCGCGAGGACGTCGGCCGCCGACGCGGTGTGCGGCAGGACGCGGACGCGGACGCCGCGTCGACGCAGGCTTCGGACGATGTTCGACTTCAGGCCGAGGTCGACGATCGCGACGAGCGGACCGTCCTCGCCCGTCCCATGCTCGACGACCGCCGCGGGCGACACCTCGGCGACGAAGTCCTGGTCCTCCCAGCGCGGCACCGCACGGGCGCGCGTCGCAGCGGCGTCCCGGTCGAGCGCCCCCGGCTCCAGGATCACGCCGCGCAGGCTGCCATTCGAGCGGAGGTGGCGCGCGAGCGCCCGCGTGTCGACGCCCGCGATCGCCGGGATGTTCGCGTCGCGCAGGAGCCGGGCGAGCTGGGCGCCGTCGTCGAGCACCGCCGCGGTCGCATTGGCGACGACGAGCCCGCGCAGCCATGGTCGCGCCGACTGGTCGTCGTCGAGCAACCGCCCGTAGTTGCCGATGAGCGGGTAGGTCATGACCACGACCTGCCCCGCGTAGGAGGGGTCGGTGCAGACCTCCTGGTAGCCAGTCTGGCTCGTGTTCACGACCAGGTCGCCGCCGCCGGCGGCCGGCGCGCCGAAGGCGACGCCGTCGAAGATCGAGCCGTCCTCGAGCGCGAGCAGCGCGGGGCCGTGGTTGCCGATCCGGGGGTCCACGATGGCCGTGGAACGGGGCGATGGCGGCGCGTTCGGGGCGAGCGCGGGCAGGGCCATCGAGCCTCCTTTCCGGCCTCACGGAACCGGTTCGCCGGCCTCACAGGACCGGCTTCAAGGACGTCTCGGAGGTTAGCAGACGTCCGGTTCGTGGCGCCGCGTCCCTGGTGCCTCGACGCAGCAGTCGCGCTCGGCGGGCGCGCTCGGTCAGGACTGTTGTAACCGCCCTGTAGTCCGTCTTCCGGCCCGGAATCGACCGAAGGCACCGCCGCCTGCGGTAGGTAGTCCTCGTGACTCGCAAGCGCACGAAGGCCGCGCCCGAGGCCGAGGCGCCGATCACCGGCGTCGCGGCCGGCAGCCTCGGGACGGCCGCCAACCTCGATGACACGCAGGTGCTCCGGACGGAGGACCTCGAGGCCGCCGCGACCGGCCGGGTCGGCGAGGACGCTCCGGAAATCGGGGCCGCCGCGCACGGCCGGGTCGGCGAAGACGCTCCTGCCCTCGCGACCGAGCCCGTTGTCGCGGCGCGACCGCCTACGAGCGCGCACCGCCCAACCGGAGCCGCAGGTGCGGCGGCGCCCATCTGGGGACGCCGCAGCGCGCCGGCGCTCGCGGGCGTGGCGGCGCTCCTGGTGCTCCTGCTGATCGCCGGGTCCGGCTTCGTCTCCCAGCTCGACCTCGGCATCGGGGCCGGACCCGCGGAGCCGGGGGCCTCGGCGGGCGCCCTCGTCGAGGCGGCCCCGTCGCCGACGGCCGAGCCCAAGGCGGGCAAGGGCGGCCATGGGAAGTGCCACGGCCGCGGCCACAACTGCCAGGGGAACGAGGACTGACCGCAGGCTCGCTACCCTCCCGGCATGAAGCAGGCACGTAATCCCGAGACCGTCCACGCGCCCCTCGGGCGCTACGTCCACCAGATCGAGGTCACCGGCGAGAGCCGGCTCCTGTTCCTGTCAGGCCAGATCGGCAACGCCCTTGACGGGACCGTTCCCACCGATCCCGTCGAACAGCTCGGGCTCGCGCTCGAGAACATCGTCCGCAACCTCGAGGCCGCCGGTTTCGAGGCCACAGACCTCGTCAAGCTCACGACATATGTCGTCGGCCAGATGGATGCGGCCGGTCGCCGAGCCCAGCTCGATCGCGTCCTCGGCGCGCACCTCACGACGAGCACCCTGGTCTACGTCGCCGCTCTGGCCAGCCCTGACTACAAGGTCGAGGTCGACGCCTGGGCGATTCGCGCCTGATCGGCAGCATTGCGCGACCGCTCGGACCGTTGACCGCTGCCGGAGCTGGCCCACACCGGGAGCCGGCCCCATGCCGAGTCAGAGTTGGATGGCGACGGAGACGAAGCGCCTCCACGATCGGCGCTCGTCCTGGCGAGCAGCCTCGCCAAGCGCCGGCGAGATGACAGTCCTGATCGGGTTCGCCGCCGCTACGGCCTCCCTCGATACGGCCCCGACCCCGATTCCCGCCAGCGCGGCAATGCCGAGCGCGGTCGATTCCTCGACACTGGCGATCCCGATGTCGATGCCGAGCACGTCCGCCTGGCGCTGCATGAGGTAGTCGTTGCTCGTGAGCCCGCCGTCGACCCGGAGGCATGCTGGCCTGCTCGGCAGGAGCGCCTCGATGGCATCGACCGCGTCGGCCACGCCATTGGCGATGCCATCCAGGACGGCTCGGGCCAGCTCCCCGCGCCCGGTTGCCGCAGTGAGCCCGGCCACGACGGCGTGCGCGTCGGGACGCCACCACGGGCCGGTGAGCCCGGAGAGTGCCGGGAGAACCCGCACCGTCGCCGACGCCGACGCGCCCGAGGCGAGTTTCGCCAGCTCGACAGGTGAGCTGACCAGGCCGAGGTCATCGCGAAGCCAGTCGATGAAGGCACCCGCAGTCAGGAAGCCGGCCTGCGCGACCAGCGGCGCAGATCCGTCAGGGAGCGACCAGGCGAACGATGTCTCCACGTCAGCGCTCACCGCCCCCGACGAGCGCTGGCCGAGGTTGGCCAGGGCGAAGACGCCGGTGCCATATGTGGCTTTCATCGATCCCGGCTCGAAGGCACCGTGCCCGGCGAGGGCTGCCTGTTGATCGCAGGCAAGGGCAGCCAGCGGAAGGGACCCGGACCACCGTTCGTGGCTCAACTTGCCCAGGTCACCGGCACTGGCGCCGATTGCAGGCAGAACGTCGACGGGCACGCCGAACCAGGACAGAAGGTCTGGATCCCACCTTCGGCTCGCGAGATCAAAGAGCTGGGTCCGCGAGGCGGTCGATGGGTCCGTGCGTGGAGGGCCGCCGAGGCGCGCGGTGATCCAGGCGTCGACGGTTCCCATCCGCAACGTCGATCTCGCGGCCGCATCGGCCACGCTCGGAACCTCCTCGAGGAGCCAGGTCATCTTGCCTGCGGAGTAGTAGGGGTCGAGCGGAAGGCCGGTACGCGCCCTGATCTGTGGCTCGAGACCGGCCGCGCGCATCCGCTCAACGACCGGCAGCGAGCGACGGCACTGCCAGACGACCGCAGGTGAGAGGGCCCCTCCGCCTTCGGCGTCCCAGGCGATCACGGTCTCGCCCTGGTTGGCGAGGCCCGCGGCGGCGATCCGGCCCGGGCCCCCGACCTCGGCGAGCACAACCGCCACCGAGTCGACGACTGACTGCAGGATCGCATCGGGGTCCGCTTCGACCCAGCCCGGCCGGGGATGGATCGTGGCAACTGGAACGCTCGCGGCTGCCACGGGGCGGAGGCCGAGGTCGAAGGCGATCGCCCGGGTCGACGTCGTTCCCTGGTCGATCGCCAGGAGCAGGTCCGCAGGCACCGACGGCTGGCCGCTGGGCTCAGGACATCGGGGCCGAGGCGCCGCGAAGCTCGGCGTCGACATTGGCGACGAGTGTGGCAATGACTCGGCGAAGGGTGTCCTGCAGGAGGGGCGCGCCGAACGAGGCGATCCTGCCGGTCACCGTGAGGTCCACGACGTAGCTCGCCATCGTCCCGCCGGCGCCGCCCGCTGGATCATCCACGGCTTCGAGGTCGAAGGGGACGACGACGACGAACGATCCGGCCAGGCCGTGGGGCCGGCCCTTGAAGCGGAGCACGATGTGCCGCGGCGGATCGGCATCTTCGAGGGTTGCCTCGACGTCCGCCCGGACCGTGAGGAACTGGATCCTGGCTGCCAGGACTCCACGGAACGTCGCCGGACCCGTCGACTCGATTCGTTCTGCGCCGGGCAGCACCCGCTGAAGTGCCTGGGGGTCGTGGACGAGGGCCCAGACCGCCGACCGCGAGCCGTGGAGAAATACTTGGTCCCGGAGCAGCTCGCTCACTGCGCCTCCTCCGGGGGCGGCCCCTCGGTCAGGGATCGAGCGACTCGTGCGCCGACCTCACGACCCATCGCCGCGCAGCCGTCGTGGTCGATCGACGGGACCACGCAGCAGCCGGCTGCCCACAGCCCGACGATCGGCAACCGCCCATCCGTGTCGGCCGGGGCTGGAACGCCCGGCCTTCCATCTACCAGGTCCAGGCTCCGCAGCAGGAAGGTCTGGGACCTCACCCTGTCGACGAGGATGAGGCTGTCCGCAGTCACCCACTTGCCGCCGAGGCGAACGGCGTCGAGCCGTGGCTCGCCGCGCACGGCCTCGGGCTCGCTGCTCGCGCCGATCACGACCAGGCCGGCGGACTCGAGACGCTGCCGCAGGTAGGCGGCACGGCGGCCTTGACCCACAAGCACCGCCCGCCGCCCCGGACGCAGGCCCTCGGCAAGGAGCGACTCGGCGAGGTCGGCCGTCATGATGCCCGCGGGGCGGGGGCCCGCGATCGCTCGATGCTCCCGCGGCTCGACATAATTGCCGCTGGCGATGACGACGCGGCGGGCCCGAAGCTCGACGGTGCTCAATGCCGTTTGGGCGAGAACGAGCCACTCTCCTTCTTCGCGGGCCAGCCCTACGACGGTCGCTTCGAGCGTGCCGGGCAGCCTCCGCGCGCGATCCGGTCGCCGCTCCACCACGAGGCTGCGAGTGGCGGTTTCCCCCGTCGCGGACGCGACGCCTCGGCCCGCCTCGCCGCCGCCGACGATGACCACGTCCCAAGGCTGGTCCTCCGAGGCGAGGCCGAGCGGTTGAACCGCCGCTCGAGCCGACCGCGGTGCAGGGGTGGTCACCCCAGCGAGCCATAGCCAGGAACCGGCCTGGTGCTTCTCGAGCGCGGCAAGCGGGAGGTCACGCGCCGCGGCGACGATCCGGGCAACGTCGAGGGCGCACAGATTCCCCTGGCAGTCCCCGAAGGTCGCGCCGCCGCGCCGCTTGATCGCGTCCAGTGTTCGAGGCTTGGTGATGTGGGCGCAGGCGGCAAGGATCTCGGCCCGGCTGATGGACCGGCAGAGGCAGACGACCTCGCCGGCCGCCTCCGGGAGCTCATGGTCTGGAGGGGAGAGCGCCTTCCGAGGTGCTCGGACCCAGCCGCGCAGCGACAGGACGTCGTCGACGACGCGCTCGGCAACGGCCGGGCTCGTCGAAATGCCCGTCGACCGAATGCCGGCGGCGACGTAGAGCCGATCTCCGGCAGTCGACGGCCGCAGAATGAAATCGCCCGTCGAGCTGACGTGGCGCAGGCCCGCGAACTGGCGGATCGGACCCATGGCGCCGACGGCCGGGACGAGGGTCTGGCAGGCAGCCAGGATCCGGTCGGCCTCGACGGGGTCCGTCGATCGGTCGTCCTTGTCAGTGCCGTCCACGGCCGTGGGACCGAGCAGGAGGCCGCCGAAGACGATCGGTGTCACCAGCATTCCCTTGCCCATCGGCCCAGGAATCGGGAGGACGATCCGATCCACGCCGAAGGTCTCCTCGGAGATCAAGAACTGGCCCTTCCGGGGCGAGATCGAGAAGGACGTGTCGCCGGCCATATGCGCGAGCTCGTCCGCTCGCAGACCGGCGGCGTCGATCACCTGCTCGGCAACCAGGCTCGTCCCGTCAGCGAAGGTGATCGTCGCTTCCTCCGGGCCGACAGAAAGCCCCGTCACCGGAGCTCCCAGCAGGACGTCGGCGCCGCCTGCGATGGCGGCCTCGGCGAACGCCCGGGTGAGCCAGAACGGGTCAACGATCGCTTCGCCAGGGATCGACAGGGACGCGACGGCCTCCTCCGTCAGGTACGGTGCCAGATCCCGGGTCGCCGCACGGTCGAGGAGCTGGGTCTCCACCCCGAGCTGGGCCGCGTTGACCGCGATCACCGTGCCCAGCCGATCGGCCTCCTCGTCGGTCCTGGCGATCATCAGCGCGCCCACCGGGAGCCAGGGCACGGCAAGCGTCTCAAGGAGGTCTGGCCAGAGCGTCGCAGCGCGTCGCAGCATCGCCGACTCGACGCTGCCCGGCTTCGAATCGAAGCCCGTGTGGATGATGGCGCTGTTGGCCTTGGAGGTGCCCTCGCCCAGATCCGGCGCCGCCTCGACGAGCACGGCCGGGACGCCGCGCCGCGTGAGCTCGAACAGCACGGCACAGCCGATCACGCCCCCGCCGACGACGACGGCTCGGACCGGCGATGGTCGCCGCGACGTCACGGTTCGCCGCGTCGCTCAGGCCGGCGGGGCGGCGTCCCGCGCGGCAAGGCTCTCCCGCAGGGCAGGACCATCCTCATCGAAGCGTGGGGCGCGGCGCGAGGCAGGCACGTGACCGGCGACACGGATCGCCGAGCCGATGGCGCTGACCCGTCCCAGAGCCGGGTGCTGGTAGTCGCGAAGAAGGCCCCGACCCTCGAGCGCATCGCGGTCGGTCGCCTCGGCCAGCGACCGGACCGGCGCGATCGGTACGCGGCCGCCGAGCGCGGTCAGCCACTCGGCGGTCGTGCGCGTCGCGAGGCGACCCGCCAGGATCTCGAGGAGAACGTCCCGGTTCGCGAGTCGCCCGGCGAAGTCCGCGAAGCGAGGGTCCGCTGCGAGCTCATTCAGCTCGAGCGCCTCGACCAGTGCCCGGAAGAAGCGATCCTTGGCGCAGGCGATCGCGACGTGGCCATCCTTCGTTGCGAAGAATTGGAACGGAACGATGCTGGGGTGCGCGGACATCGGTAGCCGGTCGGTCTCGATGCCGGCCGAGAGCCGCCACGTCGCCGGATACGTCAGCATCGACAGCGCGGTGTCAAGCAGGCTGACGTCGACGTCGCTTCCGCGACCGCTCGTCCGTGCGGCGAGGAGGGCCGCGAGGAGGCCGACCATTGACATCGCACCCGCGGCGTAGTCGGCGAGGGACAGGCCGCTCTTCGTCGGTGGACCGTCAGGCTGGCCGGTCAGGGCGGCCCACCCGGCCTCGGCCTGCACCAGTGCGTCGTACGCCGGCCAGGCGGCCCGCGGCCCCGTCCGCCCGTACCCGGTCAGGCTGACGCAGACAATCGCAGCGTTCACCCGTCCGAGCGTCGCATATGTCAGGCCGAGCCGATCCGGCAAGTCGCCGCGGAGGTTGGAGAAGACGGCGTCCGCGGTGGTGACGAGTCGTTCGAACAGGGCTCGATCCCCTGTCTCGGTCAGATCCAGCGCGATGCTCCGCTTCCCTTGGTTGAATGTCTCGAAGAACAGGCTGTCGCGATCGGCCTGCCCGGGCGGCACGTACCGGGCAATGTCACCGCCCAGCCGCGGATCCTCGATCTTGATGACCTCCGCACCGAGCTCGGCAAGCAGCGCCGTCCCGAACGGCCCTGCGCCGAACTGCTCGACGGCCAGCACGCGCACGCCGGCAAGGGGCCCGTCGCGCTCCATCATTGCGTGACCCGGCGATCGATGACGTGCCCCTCGGCGAAGGCATCGTCGAACTCCAGTCCGAAGCCCGGGCCCATCGGCAGTCGAAGGCGGCCGTCGGCGATCCCTTCCGCGAGCTGCGTCAGCCGCCAGAAGACTGGATCGCGCTGTCGGTCGAAGCACTCCACGAAGGTTCCCTCGGGGACGCTGGCGAGCAGTTGGCCGGCGATCTGCGGCTCTTCGTGATGGCCGATCTCGACGCCGAAGGCCGCGCACAGCCCGGCGGCTTTTCGCCAGATCGTCGGCCCGCCGGTCCACGACACGTCGAGGTTGCTCACGTCGATCGCGGCATCGACGATCAGATCGCGAAGGCCGGCGAGCGTCGTCTCGCTCTGCCCCGCGCACACCGGGATCCCTGTCTGGAGGCGCACGTCCCGCATCCAGCGGCGGTCATTGGTCCAGCGGCACGGTTCCTCGAACCAGCGGATCCGTAGGTCGCCAACCCGCTTGCCGAACTCGACCGCCTCGGCGCGATTCCAGCCCTGGTTGGCATCGACCATCAGCACGAGCGTCGGAGCGGCCTCGTGTGCGGCGCGGACGCGGCGTTCGTCCTCGGCCGGAGTCCGGCCGCCGACCTTGAACTTGCATGCACCGAAGCCCTCCGATCGGTAGCTGTCCAGCAGGTCGGGCAGCTCGTCCGGCGGCACGTGGTAGTAGCCACCGATGACGCTCATTGGCAGCTCGTCGGTCAGCGAGCCCCAGACGCGCCTGATGGGCAGCTCCAGCGCTCGGCCGATCAGGTCCCACGCCGCCGTGTCGATGCACGAGATGGCCTGGAGGGGAATGGCCCGGTCGCGAAGGATGTCGTTGGTCGCCGGTTCCATCGCGCTCCAGAGCCGCTCAGGGTCCGCGGCGGATCGGCCGAGAATCCGCGGCGCGAGCTCCTCGTGGATGACCTTGATGATCATCGGCTGCTCGTCGTCGGTGTCGCCGTTGTAGACCTGCGATACGAGCCCGTCGCGCGTGTGGAGGCGGGTGATGATCGTGCAGCGGTTCGTCATGGAGTAGGCGCTGCCGCTGTAGCGCCGGTCCAAGGGGATCCGGAGGGCAAGCGTCTCGACTCGGTCGATGACGAGGGAACCGCCATCGAGGCGGAGGCCTGCCTCGGCGGGCATCGCGCCGGTCATCGGTCGACGAGCTCGCGTGCCGCGGCGGCGATCGAGGCCGCGGTTGGCAGGATCGCGTCCTCGAGCGGCGGACTGTAGGGCACCGGGATGTCGTCCGGCAGGCTGATGACGCGTGGCGGCCGCGCCAGCCTGAGGCCCTCACGGGCCGCTCGCGAGATGACCAGGGAGCCCCAGCCACCGGCGTGGGGTTCCTCTTCGACGACCAGCAGTCGCCTCGTCCGGCCGATCGAGTCGAGGACGGTCGGCCAGTCGAGCGGGTTCAGCCAGCGGAGGTCGATGACCTCCGCGTCGATGCCCTCCCCCGCCAGCACCGTCGCAGCTTCGATGCTCCGTTCGACCATCATCAGCGTCGCGACGATCGTCAGGTCGGCGCCCGCGCGGGCAACCGCGGCCCGACCGACCTCTGCGACCGCGCCGCGTTCAACGAGGCCACGTCGGGCGAGCAACCCCTTGTGCTCGAAGGCGATGACGGGATTGTCCTCGCGGATCGCCGCGCGCAGGACCGCGTAGGCCGCGGCGGCCGAGCCGGCGGTCGCCAGGCGCAGGCCAGGCAGGCCGAGGAACCAGCCTTCCCCCGTCGCCGAGTGCTGCGTCCCGAAGCGCCCCGTCGCACCGCCAATCGAACGGATCGTGACGGGCACCCGGGCCTGCCCGCCGGTCATGAAGCGGTACTTGGCCAGCTGGTTCACGATCTGGTCGCCCGCGGTCGGCAGGAAGTCGCTGAACATGATCTCGACGACGGGTCGGAGGCCCATCACCGCCATCCCCAACGCGACGCCGACGAAACCGTTCTCGCTGATGGGGGTGTTCCGGACGCGGCCGGCGCCGAACGCCTCAACGAGCCCGGCGTTGGTCTTGAACACGCCCCCGTCCGTGGCGACGTCCTCGCCCAGCAGGACGACCGAGGTGTCCGCCGCCATCTCGTCGAACAAGGCCGCGCCGATGGCCTCCCGATAGGTCATCTCCTCGACCTCCGCACCGGCCAGGGTTGCCGACGCGGGTTCAGGCGTAGACAAGGCGGGCGGCATGGGCGAGGGTCGGGAAGGGCGCCTGTTCCGCGGTGCTCGTGGCGGCGTCAATTTCCGCGGCGACCCGGGCACGGATGTTCGCGAGATCGTCCGGCGTTGCACCCTCGCCGGCGGTGAGCCGCCCGCCGAGGATCTCGATCGGATCGCGCCGGCGCCAGGCTTCGAGCTCATCCGCCGGCCTGTACCGACCGGGATCGGACCTGGAGTGCCCGCGATAGCGGTACGTCTTGGCCTCGAGGAGGGTCGGTCCCCTGCCCGCTCGAGCCCGCTCGACCGCCTCCTTCGCTGCGGCATGGACGGCGTCGACGTCCTGCCCGTCGACGACCACCCCGGGCAGCGCGTAGGCACTGCTGCGCGCCGCGAGATCGTCGATCGGCGTCGTGTCGCGCACGCGGCTGTACTCGCCGTACAGGTTGTTCACCGCGACGAACACGACCGGTGCATGCCAGACCGCGGCCATGTTGAGCGCCTCATGGAATGTCCCGATGTTGGTCGCGCCGTCGCCGAAGAACGCCGCGGCGACGCGCCGTTCACCCCGCAGCTGGAAGGCCAGCGCCGCGCCGACGGCGATCGGCAGCCCGGCGCCCACGATCGCGTTGGCGCCGATGTTGCCTCGCTCGAAGTCGGCCAGATGCATCGATCCGCCGAGACCGCCGCAGCAGCCGGTCGAACGGCCCATCAGCTCGGCGAACGCAACCTCGAATGGCATCCCGCGCGCGATGGCCTCCCCGTGGCCACGATACGTATTGGTCAACACATCGTCGTCTCGCAATGCCGCGACAACGCCGACCGACACCGCCTCCTGGCCGTCGCAGAGATGCGTGGTCCCCTGGATCGCACCGCTCATGAACAGCGCCATCGCCCGCTCCTCGAACAGGCGGATGCGAACCATCGTCTCGTACCAGCGGCTTCGCTCGAGGCTCAACCCGGCGCTCCTCGCACTTTCCCGGTACCGATTCCGGTTACGATTGCAATCGTGGCATTCCGGATGACCGATCGTCAACGACGCGGCGCCTCGGCGATGAGCCGGAGCGCGATCGCCGTGTGCTACGGTCACCCCGGGACCGTTCCCGGGAGGGAAGGTGACGGGTAACCTGGACGCCGGGGTGGCTGATTCCCGTCGCCCCGCAGAAGAGGACGGCGCGCCGAGCCGACGCCGATCGAGCATGCAGGAGGTCGCGGCCGCGGTCGGGACCTCGCTGTCGTCGGTGTCCCGCGTGCTCTCCGGTCACCCCGATGTCAGCCCCGCCATGCGCCGCAGGGTCATGGCCGCGGTGAAGGAGCTCGACTACGAGCCCGACTTCCTGGCGCAGAGCCTCCGACGCGGTGCGACGCGGTCCGTCGGATTCGTCGTCGGTGATATCTCCAATCCGCTCATGGCCGACATCACCTCCGGTGCCGAGTCGGTCCTCCGGCGAGCGGACTACTCGATGGTGCTGATGAACTCGGAGAATCGCCCGGAGCTCGACGCCAATCACGTCCGCTTCCTGCTGGCCCGTCGGGTGGACGGCCTCATCCTGTCGCTTGCGACGGAGGGGGACCCGGAGACGATCGACCAGCTGAGCCGTAGCCGCGTCGCGGTCGTCGCGATCGATCGGGACCTGCCGCCGGAGCTCGATGCGAGCGTCGTTCTCTCCGACCACGCGTCAGGCATGACCGACGCGGTGAATCGCCTCGTCGACCTGGGGCATCGGCGAGTCGCCCTGATCTCCGGCGCGTTGCACCTCCGGCCTGGGCGCGAGCGTCTCGAAGCCGTCCGCCGGACGATGGTGGCACGGGGCGTTGGTGATGGCTTGATCACCGACGGCGGGAGCGTCGAGGCCAGCCGGGCACAGGCGGAGACTGGCCGGATCCTCGAGCTGGCTGACGCGCCCACGGCCATCATCGTCGGCGGCAACCAGCTGCTTGCCGGCTGCCTTCGGGCGATTCGTGCGAGCGGGCGCCGGATCGGCTCCGACATCTCGCTGGTCACGTGCGATGAGACGACGATCGTCGAGTTCCATGAACCACCGCTCGCCACCGTCAGCCGGGACAACGAGCTGATAGGCGCGAGCGCGGCGCAGCTGCTCCTCGAGCGGCTGGCCGGGGCGCCGCCGCGACGAGTCATTCTCCCGACCACCTTCGTTGCCCGGGCGTCATGCGCGGCCCCGCCCGTCAGCGCTCGCGCCTGAAGGGGGACCAAGCGATGACGCAGGCGACACGCCGGCCGACGAGACATTCGACCGAGGAGGGCCTGTGGGCCGGCGCATGCCGCATCGACCTCCGGACGGAGCCTGGCCTGCCAGGCCCGGGGCTCCGGCTGTGGGGAGAGCCGTTCCGCGGCGAGGAGACGCCTCTCACGGTGGGCGCCGTCGTGCTCACGAGCGGCGGCCGAACGGCCGTCGTCATCGCGAGCGATCTGCTCTGGTTCCCGGATGACCTCGCCGACCGGATCCGCGTCCAGATCGCGGCCATTGCCTCGACGCGGCGCGAGCTCGTGCTGCTCAACGCGAGCCATGATCACGCCGTGCCGCCGCTGCCGAACACCCCGTACGAGGGCGACGATGCCGCGGTCGCCCGATTCGGCCGCGAAGTCGAACGGGCCGCCGAAGACGCAGTTCGGAAGGCCCTCGAGTCGCGCCGACCCGCACGGCTCGCTGCCGCATTCGGCAGCAGCCCGATCAACGTCCAGCGCCGGGCTCGGGATACGGACGGCCGCGATCACCTCGGGGAGGATCCTGAGGGCCTCCGTGACCCGGCGGTCGGGGTCATCCGGATCGACGGGCTCGAAGGTCAGGCGATCGCGGTCCTGTTCAGCTTCGGCTGTCACCCGGTGCTGTACGGCCCGAGGGCCTTCAAGTACTCGTCCGACTTCCCGGGGCCGGCCCGCGCGATGGTCGAACGCGAGATCGGAGGCACGGCGCTGTTCCTCCAGGCCTGCAGCGGCGACATGAATCCCCGTTACGGCATCGGCGCCGAGGTCGATCCGAGCGAGACCAAGAATCGCGAGGGCATGGTCCTCGGTGCGGAGGTCGTCCGGGTGGCTGCGGAGATCCGGACGAGCCACAGGCGGGGGCCGCAGACGCCGATCCCGGGCTTCGGCATCTCGCTCTGGCCCTGGCTCCCAGTCGAGGACCACGCGTCCCCGACCATCGCCGGAATCGAGCGCCGGATCGACGTGCCGATGTCGGAGCTGCCGACGTTGTCCGAGGCCCGCGCCATCCGGGATGGGCACCACCGCGAGCTGGAGGCGCTCGAGGCCGCCGGTGCGCCGTGGCTCGACTGCCACATCCAGCGCCGCTGGGCCGATTGGTCCGACATCCTGGTCGAGGCCGTCCAGCACGGGCGAGACACGGTGCCGGTGACGATCCAGGCACTGCGTCTCGGCGATATCGCCATCGCCGCAGTCGCGATGGAATGCTTCGCCGCGACCGGGCTCGAAGTGAAGGCACGCTCGCCGTTCGCCCATACTCAGCTCCTGGGTCTCAGCAACGGCTTCCACGGCTATCTGCCACGGGCCTCGGATCTGCCGGCGGGCGGCTGGAAGGCCACCGAGCGCTACGCCGTACCCGACCTCTATGCCCCCGCCTGGCTGCAGCCCGCCGCGATCGGTCCGGCCGCCGAGCAGCTCGTCGTTTCGACCTGCCTCGAGCTGCTCGCGGAGGTGCACCGATCCGCGATTGCACGTCCGGTGAGCGTCGCCGAATGAGCGTCGTCGCATGAGCGTCGTCGCGCGCGTCGAGGCAATTCCGGTGAGCTACCCGGAGCCGAACGACTTCGATGCGATTCGGCATCTCTGCCTCGTCCGGCTCACCGATTCCGACGGTCGCGCCGGATGGGGCGAGGCCGTCACCATGTTCCCCGAGGCGTCACTCGCCACGAAGGCCGTCGTCGAGGGCATGGCGGAGCTCGTCATCGATCGAAATCCGGTCGAGATCGAGCCCATCCTCGAGGCGCTGCACGACCGCGCGTGGTGGTACGGCCACGGTGGCGGGATCGCATCGTTCGCCATCGCGGCCCTCGACATCGCCCTGTGGGACCTCCGGGGCAAGGTGCTCGGCCAAAGCGTCCTCGACCTGCTTGGAGGGCCCGTTCATGCGCGCCTCCCCGCGATCGCCTCGTGCCATGCGCACCACGAGGACATCGGGGAGATGGTCGAGGAGGCGCAGGCCTGGCTGGCGCCCGGGCTCCACGGCGTCAAGGTCGGCTTCGGGAAGCGTGGCAACGCCCGGCTCGGCTTCGACCACGATCGCGACGTGGAGTACGTCCGCCGGATGCGCGATGGCCTTGGCCCGAACGCGCGGTTGATGATCGACTGCGGCTGGGTCATCCGCTGGGACGTCAAGACGGCGATCCGGCGCGTCCAGGCGTTCGAGGACCATGGCATCGAATGGATCGAGGAGCCGCTCGGAGCCTGGGATCCCGAGGGGTACGCCAACCTGCGCTCGAAGACCTCGACCCTCATCGCCTATGGCGAACGCGAGTGGACGGTCGGTGGCTACGGCCGGTTGCTCGCGACCGGCACGGTCGACGTGGTCGGGGTCGATCCCGGCCGCGCGGAGGGGATCACCGGCTTCCATCGCGTCGCCGCGCACGTCTCCTCCGCGCGCCGCCAGGCGAACGCCCACGCGTGGTCGTCGGCCATCGTGACCGCCGCGAGCCTGGCGGTCTCCTTCGCATCGCCGGCCTGCAAGCTCATCGAGGTGAAGCCGCTTCGGAATCCGATGCAGCACGAGCTGGTGGAGCGCCCAATCGAGCACCACGGCGGCTGGATGGAACCACCCGCAGGTCCCGGCCTCGGGATCGAGGTCCGCGACGACGTCGTCGATCGCTATCGCTCGGAGCGGGTCGAGACGATGGCGCCGGCGCGCGTGTAAGTCGGCATGAGCCGGTCGCTGGGCGAAGGTCTCGAGGGTCGCACCGCTGTCATCACCGGCGCCGCGGGCGGCATCGGCCGGGCGGTCGTCACCGCGTTCGCCGACGCGGGGGCGCGGGTCGCCGCGGTGGACCGCGACCGGTCGACGCTCGAGGCGCTCGTCGCCCGGTTGCCCGGCGGTCCGCATCGGGCGATTGCCGCGGATCTCGCTGACATCGGCGGGCACGACGCGCTCCTCGAGGCCGCGGCGACACTTGGCGACATCTACGCGTTTGTCGCCCTCGCTGCCGTGCTGCGACGACGTCCCAGCCTTGACGCGATCAGCGAAGCCGACTGGGACGAGCAACTCGACGTCAACCTCAAGGCGACGTTCTTTCTGTGCCGGGCGGCCGGCCGGGCAATGGCCGCGGCAGGTCACGGTGGCCGCATCGTCACCATCTCCTCGCAAGGCTGGTGGACGGGAGGCTTCGGCGGCTCGGTGGTCTATGCCACCTCGAAGGGCGGCATCGTCACGATGACTCGAGGCCTGGCCCGCGCCCTGGGACCCGATGGCATCACGGTCAACTGCGTCGCCCCGGGCAACGTCCGGACACCCATGTTGATGGACGGACTGGACCCCGCGATCTATGAGCGGATGCGTGAGCAGACACCGCTTGGCGAGGTCGCCGAGCCGGAGGACATCGCCGGGCCGATCCTCTTCCTCGCCTCCGACCACGCCCGCCACGTGACCGGCGCGACGATCAACGTGAGCGGCGGCTTCCTCATGTACTAGCGCAGCGGAACGAGCGCATTCGCGGCGACGGCCGCGGTGAACCACCGGCCGCTCGCCTTGACCGTCCGGCGCTGGGTCCGGCGATCCACTCGCACGAGCCCGAATCGGGGTCGGAAGCCGTGCTGCCACTCGAAGTTGTCGAGGA
>Ga0310810_10003816_pt1 | contig 16541 bp, 16 predicted proteins | sample NCmetagenome_FD_207641 | JGI IMG/M metagenome (GOLD analysis project Ga0310810, IMG submission 207641) | Soil microbial communities from experimental microcosm in Duke University, North Carolina, United States - NC | ecosystem: Engineered > Artificial ecosystem > Soil microcosm > Unclassified ... | reverse complement strand
GATCCTGACGCTACCGGTCGATCTGTTGTGGAACGGCGGTATTGGTACCTACGTCAAGGCGAGCGACGAACGCAATGCCGAGGTCGGCGATCGCACCAACGATGCGCTGCGCATCAACGGCGTGCAGCTACTAGCCAAGGTGGTGGGTGAAGGCGGGAATCTCGGTCTCACGCAGCGCGGCCGCATCGAATATGCGCTCGCGCGCGGACGCCTCAACACCGACTTCATCGACAACTCCGCCGGCGTCAATACCTCCGACGTCGAGGTCAACATCAAGATTCTGCTCAACCCATTGGTGGCCGATGGCAAGCTACCGCGCGGCGAGCGCAACCGTCTGCTGGCGCGCATGACCTCGGAGGTGGCAGCGCTGGTATTGCGTAACAACTACCTGCAGAGCCAGGCGATCAGCACGCTCGAATTGCAGGGCGCCGCGCGTCTGCCGGAATACCAGCATCTCATTCGCTCGCTCGAGCGCGAAGGTGTGCTCAACCGCACGCTCGAATTCCTGCCGAGCGACGATGAGCTGTCCGACCGTCGCAAGAGCGGCGTCGGGCTCACGCGCCCGGAGCTCGCCATCCTGCTCGCCTACAGCAAGATCTGGCTCAACAACCATCTGCTCGCCTCGGACGTGCCCGAAGATCCGTATCTCTCCGCCGAGCTGCTGCGTTATTTCCCCACCCCGGTGCAGGAGCGCTTTCCACGCGCCATCCGCCGCCACCGGTTGCGCCGCGAGATCATCGCCACGGCGACCACCAACAGCCTCGTCAATCGCATGGGGCCGACATTCGTGCCCAGGGTGCAGGGTGACACCGGCGCCGAGCCCGCGCAGATCGCGCGCGCCTATACTGCCGCGCGCGAGATCTTTGCCATGCGTGCGGTATGGGAGCAGATCGAGGCGCTCGACAACAAGGTGCGTGCGCAGCTGCAGTACGAAGCCGCTTTCCAGACCAGCCGGCTCTTGCGCCATGCCACGTACTGGCTGCTCACCACGCGTCCCGCCGGGCTGCAGGTGGACGCCGCCGTGGCCGAGTTTCGCAGCGGCGTGCAGCAGCTCGAGACCGCGACCCCGGAGGTGCTCACCGGAGCGGAGCTGGCGCACTTCGAGGAAGCGCGCAAGACCTACAGCGAGGCTGGACTGCCGGCGGCGCTCGCCGTTCGCATTGCCAGTCTCGAAGCCCTAAACGCGGCCCTCGACGTTGCCGAGATCGCCGCCGGCCACCGGGTGAGCGTGCTCGAGGCGGCGCGGGTGTATTTCGAGGTCGGTGCGCGTGTTGGCTGCGACTGGTTGCAGGGGCGCATCGAGAAGCTTCTGGTCGAGGGTCCGTGGCAGGCGGTCGCCCGCACCGGATTGCGCGATGCGGCGCTGCGCGTGCACCGCCGCCTGGCCGAGCGGGTGCTCGCTCACAAGAGCCGTGGCACCGCTCCGGCGCGCGTTACCGCCTGGATAGAGTCGGGAGGGCAGGATCTGGCTCACTGGCAACGCACGGTTGCCGAGATGCGCGCGGCAGAGGCTGCCGACTTCGCCACTCTCACGGTGGGGGTCGAAGCGTTGCGCAAGCTCGCCAACTGATGGACCACTCAGAGCACAGGAATCGATCGTGCCCGGCAAGCTGATACTCGTTCGTCACGGCCAGAGCCTGTGGAATCTCGAAAATCTGTTCACCGGCTGGACCGACGTGGACCTGTCGGCTCAGGGACGCGCAGAAGCGATCGCGGCGGGCCATGAGCTGCTGAAAGAGCAGCTCGCCATCGACATCGCCTTCACTTCGGTGCTGAAGCGCGCCATACGCACGCTGTGGATCATGCTCGATGAGATGGACCGTATGTGGATACCGGTGGAGCGCTCCTGGCGAGTGAACGAGCGGCACTACGGCACGCTGCAGGGCCTCGACAAGGCGCAGACAACGGCGCAGCACGGCGAGGCGCAGGTGAAGATCTGGCGGCGCAGCTACGACATCGCGCCTCCGCCGCTCCCCGCCGAGGATCGGCGCCATCCGCGGTTCGATCCGCGTTATGCCACGGTCGACCCGCAGGAGCTGCCGGCGAGCGAGTCGCTGAAGGATACGCTCTCCCGCGTGCTGCCATTCTGGCACGCGCGCATTGCGCCCGAGCTGCGCGCCGGCAAGAACGTGGCGGTGGTGGCGCATGGCAACAGCCTGCGCGCCATGGTGAAGATGCTCGATGAGATCGCCGACAGCGACATCGTCGAGCTGAACATTCCCACTGGCGTGCCGCTGCTGTACGACCTGGACAGCGAGCTGCGTCCCCGCTCCAGCCGCTACCTCGGCGACCCCGCGGCAATCGCCGCCGCGACCGAAACCGTCAAGCGCCAGACCGAGACGCGCCGATGAGCGGCGGGCACGGAGCGCGTTAGGCCGCCCAGCCGTCGTAGCGACCGTGAAGCTCGCTCGCGAGCGCGGTCAAGCGGCGGCTCATCTCCTGCATGTCCGGCACGACCAGCCGCATGGTCTTGGTAGCGTGCAGGCTGTAGGCGAGCTCCGGGTCGTTCTCGAGCGGCTTTACATCCACGCTGAACTCGGGCTCGAGCCGCGCGCGCGCGCCGGCACAGGCCGCCTCGTTCGGCAGTGCGAGAAAGAAGTCCACCCGATAGTCCTTGAAGGGCGCGTAGCCCTGTGAGCGCAGCCGGCCGATCACCTGCTCGTCCCAGGTCTCGGCGCGCAACTTGCGCGACGCGCGCACCTTGGAGTAGATGCGCACCGCGATCACCGCAAGTGCCGCGGCGAGCAGCAGGACGGTCCAGCTCATGGGCACGGCTGTGCGGCTAGCCGGAGCCGCTGTGGGGGAAACGCGGTTTGCGCTTCTCGAGGAAGGCGTCGACCCCTTCCCTGCCTTCCGCGCTCACCGCGTGCCGGGCGATGGTTTCACTCTCGAGCACCATCTGCGACTCGAGCGCACCGACGGAGTGCGCGATCAGCCGCTTGCTGGCGCCGAAGGCGCCGCTTGCGCCCCGGGCTAACTGCTCCGCGATCTCGAGCGTGCGCCCCAGCAGTTGCTCATCGGCCACCACCTCGTTGACGAGCCCCCAGGAGAGCGCCTCCTCGGCCGGCAGGATGCGATTGAGCAGCAGCAGCTCCATGGTGCGCTTGAGTCCGAGCATGCGTGGCAGCAGGAAGGTGGTGCCGGCATCGGGTGTTAGTCCCGCCTGAGTGTAAGCAAGATTGAACTTCGAGCTGCGCCCGCACAGCGCGAGATCCGCCATGGCCGCCAGCCCCACCCCCGCGCCCGCCGCGGTACCGTTCACGGCGGCGATGACCGGCGCGTCCATGCGTACGAAGCGTGAGATCGCGGCGTGCAGGTAGGTGGTGAGTTCGCGGATGTAGTCATCGCCGTCCGGCGCGCGCGTTCCGAAGGCGCGCAGATCCCCACCGAAGCAGAAATGCCTGCCCGCGCCGGTGAGCACGACCGCGCGCACCGCAGCGGTGCGGGCGCAGGTCATGGCGGCAGCGAGCAGATCCATCGCCACCTGCAGATTGAGCGCATTGCCACTCTCGGGCCGGTTGAGCGTGACCAGCGCCACGGCGCCACGCGTCTCGACCTGCACTACCGGAGCGGACATGGCCTACTCATCCGGCGCGATGCGCACGCGCAGTCCAGCGAGCTCGGGCGTGAACTCCAACTGGCATGACAGACGGGAGTTCTCCTGGTAGTGGGTCAACTCGGAGAGCAACTCGCGCTCATCCGACATCATTGCCGGCAAGCGCGCCAGCCAGTCCGGGTCGACATATACGTGACAGGTCGCGCAGGAGCACATGCCCCCGCAGATCGCGGCCACGCCATAATCGAGCTCGCGCAGATTCTCCATGACTTTCAGTCCAGTCTTGGCCTCGACTTCGTGCTCGACTCCGTCGCGATCCACGACTCGCAAAAGCGGCATGCTGTCCCCTACCCCCGAAGAAAAATAGCTTGGTTTGCGGCGCGAGCGCCCGGGATCTGCTAGTTTGCCGCTTCGCCCTGCGGGCCGCCAGAGGAGCGGCGCGACGGTCACGCGGGCGGCAGCGGCCCGAGCACCTTCATCACAAACACGGCCTTGTCTTGCGCATCTGCCAGAGCCTCGAACGTAGTGCGCAGCTCATCATGCAGCGCCCGCATCACCGCATCGTACGGCCCGTATACCTGGGTGCTCATGCTGTTGGTCACCACGCGCACCTGCGCGGCGCCGTTCAGACGCTCGAGAAATTCGTGAATGGCGGGAACGAAGTCCGCTTTCAGCGGATACAGACTGATCTCGACACCGATGTCCATGCGTGCCGCCTCCGTGCAAACGTTGGCGTCAGTATTGCACGCGCACCTCACGCGCTGCGGCTATGATCACACGCCCGGGGCTAGAATGGGTCGGTCGGGGTGGAAACGGCAGATGAGCACATGACGCGCAAGGTCCAGGTCCATCAGGTCGACGCATTCACCCGAGAGCCGTTCACCGGCAACCCGACCGGTGTGGTGCTCAACGCCGATCCGCTCTCGGAGGCGCAGATGCTCGCCATCGCGCGCGAGCTCAACAATGCCGAGACCGCCTTCATCCTCGCGCCGGATGCCGACGATCACACGGTGCGCGCCCGGTTCTTCACTCCGCGCAGCGAAGCCGGGTTCGTCGGCCATGCGACGATCGCGGCGCAGTACGTGCTGTCGCGCCGGCACGAAGCGCCCCGCTGGCAGCGGCAGAAATCCAAGGCCGGCATCGTCGATGTCGAGGTACGCGGCAGCGATGAGGACCGGCGCATTGCCATCCGGCGCACGCCGCCGCCCATCGGCCGCGAGCTGAACGATCGCGAGCGTCTCGCGGTGCTCGATGCGCTCGCGCTGGCCTCGGAGAGTCTCGATACGCGCATCCCGCCGCGCATCGTCGGTGCCGCCGGGACGCGACTGCTGATTGGCGTACGCGGACCCGAGCCACTCAAGCAGCTCAAGCCTGACCTCGCCCGCCTCACCACGCTCTCGGCACAGATCGGCGCCGCGGGCTACTTCGTGTTCACCCTGGTCGCCAACGTCACCGATCACCTCACCGAGGCGCGCATGTTCTGTCCGGCGCTCGGCATCGCCGAGGACCCGGTGAGCGGCAACGCCCACGGGCTCCTCGGGGCGTATCTGGCACGACTGGGTCTGCTGCGTCACAACGGCGAGCGCGCGCGCTTCTGCGGCGTGCAGGGCTACTCGCTTCATCGGCCGGGACGTGTGGAGGTCGAGCTCGAATTCGCCGACGACGAGATCGCCGGCGTATGGATCAGTGGCCAGGCTGTGTCGATCTTCCAGACCGAGATCGAGTTCTAATCAAGCCCATGGCGCACTTCGCGCCGGTACTGAAGCTCAGCGAACTCCCCAAGGGCAGCATGCGCGCCTGCACCGTCGGGAAGCGCGAGCTCGTCATCTGCCACGCGCGTGCCGGGCTCTTCGCCCTCGATAACATCTGCACCCACGCCGAGGCGCGGCTGTGCGAAGGACGGCTGCGTGCGACCTACCTGGTGTGCCCGCTGCACGGCGCGGCGTTCGATTTGCGCGATGGCCGGGTGCTCGCGCCGCCGGCCGTGCAGGCGCTCACGACGCACGCGTTGCGCGTGGTCGAAGGCGTGATCGAGGTGGCGCTGACCGAAACGGGCTGAGCACGCTCTCAGCTGAGTGATGCGGCGCGGCGTACCAGGTAGGCCGCGGGCAGCGTCACGCAGGCGCCGATGAGGAAGGGAGCTGCGGGCCCCAGCGAGGCGTATAGCAGCCCGGAGCTGAAAGGGCCGAGCACCCGCGCGAGACTGCCACTCGCGACGTAGGCACCCATCACCGCGCCGCGATCCTGGCCGCGGGATTGTTTCGAGGCGAGCGCCGAAGCACTCGGGTTGTAGGCGCCCAGACCGAGTCCGCACAAGAGCAGTCCTGAGATCGTGGCAGCGAGCGCACTCCCGCAACCGAGCAGCACCAGCCCCGTCACATAAGCGAACACTCCACAAGTCGCGAGCAGTCCCTCGCCGAGCCTTGGCGCCAGCAGCCGCACGAAGCCTCCCTGCATGATTAACGCAGGCAGGGCGACGGCAAACAGCAGAAAGCCGACGGCACGTGGGCCGTACCCGTAGCGGTGCAGTGCCCAGATGGCGAAGATCGATTCGAGGATCGACTGCGAGTAGGTGACGACGAGGGTGGCCGCAGCGAGCAGTGCCAACGCCCTGCGTGCACCGAGCAGCCGCCAGGCACCGCGGCGGGGCTCATCCGGATGCTGCGAGCGGTGCTCCGCAGTATGGCTCTCTGGCAGCACGAACCTGACGAGCAGAATAGCGAGCAGGCTCGTGCCCACCGACACCGCTGCCGGCAGAGCGAAATTGGCGGTGTGCGGGTCGCTGCCGGCGAGCAGCCCGCCGATCGGCTGGCCGAGCGTGAAGCCGATGCCGATTGCCGCTCCGACCACCCCGAGTGTGGCGGCGCGCTTGTGCGGCGCGCTCACATCGGCCGCGTAGGCGAAGGCGGCGGCGATATTGCCCGCCATCGCGCCGGCGATCATGCGCGAGGCCAGCAGCCACCAGAGGTTCTGCGCGAAGCCGAGCAGCACGTACGATGCGCACGCACCGGCGAGACTGCTCATGAGCACCGGCCGGCGGCCGAACGCGTCGCTGAGCCGCCCCCACCACGGTGCGGCAAGCAGCTGGCACAGCGAGTAACTACCCAGGATGGGAGTGATGAACTGTGGGGCGACGCCGAAGCGATCCGCCATATACGGCACGAGCGGGATCAGGATGCCGAACCCGAGCGTGTCGATGACACAGAAACAAAACAGCGCGGCGAGTTGGCGCGGCAATCGGCAACGACCTGCTGAGCTCAGTGTCCGGGCACGATTGCGGAGATATCCGCGCCCGGTTGTGCGGCCGGCGGCAACGCATCGCGCGCCGCGCGGATGACGAGGTTGGGCAGACGATTGTCGTCCCAATCCGCATCGCGGCCGTCGCTAGCGCCGGTGCACAGGACGGCAATCTGCAGCGAGGGCACGAGCCACAGCCGGTTGCCACCTGGGCCCTCCACCGCGAATACATCGCGCGCGGCCGGCGCCTCGCGACCCGCTGCAGGAGGCCAGCGCACCCGCACATAGGTCCCATATTGGGGATCAGACTGCACCGGCGCGCGCATGAGGGTCACCCATCCCGGCCGGATGACCTCATCGCCCCGGTAGTTGCCATCCCGCAGCAGCAGCTCACCGATACGGATCCAGTCGCCCTGGTGTGCGAGCATGCAGCAGTCCGCGCGTGCAGTACCGCCCACGCGGTCGAGCGTGAGCCATGCATCGGCGGCGCCGATGCGCCGCCACAGCGCTTCTGACAGGTAACTGGGGTAGCGTTGTTTGGTCGCGCGCTCGAGCACGAGCGCCAGCAGCTGCGGATCGCTCGCCTGCTCGACCCGGGTGACACCGGGGGTGCGCGCGAGCGGCGTGTGCAGCAGCGCCGCGGTGACATCGTCCGAAGGCCCGGTGGTACTGCCCGTGGCGAGGCCACTCGACATCTGCAGCAGGTTGCGCACGGTGATCTCGCCGCGCGCGTCATGATTCCACTCGCCGATGAATGCGCCGACGGGCTGATCCGGCCAGCCGATCAGCCGATGGGAGAGTGCCGCACCGGCAGCGAGCGCCGCGAGCAAGCGGGTAAACGACTGCGCATCGACAGGTGTATCGAAACCTGTACCTCTCCAGTAGCGCTCGAACACGATGTGATCGTGACGGCTCACGATCAGCGCGAGCGAGCCGTGCGCACCGGCGTAGGCGGCTGCAGACTCGAGCGCCGCGGGATCGAGCTGCTCGGTCTCGGGCGGTACGCGTGGCGCCGGCGGGCTATTCCCGCCCTGCACCAGCTCGTGCGGTGGCGGGCGGGTCCACAGCACGGCAGTGAGGCAGATGGCGAGCAGCAAGGGCAGCGCGATGAGGAGTGCGCGCCGCTTCCGGGAGGCGGTCTGCATGGGAGCGCATTGGAACACAGTTACCGCTCTGGAATCGGTTATTCTCGCCGGCGAATCGCTGACGGTGCGTTCAGGGGTAGGTTCAATGCGACTGCGGCTGCTCGCGCCACGTTACTGGCTGACGTGGCTCGGCCTCGGACTGCTGCGACTGCTGGCACTCCTGCCTTTTGGGGCCATAGTGCGACTCGGTCGCTGGCTGGGAGTGGTACTGCGCCATCTGCCGCTCGGCTTCCTCGAGACCGCACGGCGCAACATCGAGCTGTGCCTGCCGGAGCTTTCGAGCGCAGAACGCGAGCGGCTGTTGAAGGAGCATTTTGCGAGTCTCGGTATTGCGCTACTCGAGATTCCGTTCGCCTGGTGGAGCCCGCCCGAGCGGCTCGCGAAGCTCGTGCGTCTCGAGGGCACGGAGCACCTGCGCGCGGCGCTCGCGCGCGGCCGCGGCGCCATGGTCCTCACGGCACATTTCACTTCGCTCGAGATGGCCGGCCGCGCGCTCACGCACGTCGCAACCATCGGCTTCCTGTACCGGCCACCGAAGAACGAGGTCATCGCGTATGCCTTTGAGCGCTTTCGCGTCGGTTTCGGCGGTCATGGCATTCCGCGTGACGACATTCGCGCATTCATCGGCGCGCTGAGGAACAACGAGTGCGTGTGGTACGCACCGGATCAGAGCTACCGCAAGAAAGGCGCCGAGATGGTGCCGCTATTCGGCATTCCCGCAGCGAGCAACACACTGACCTCACGGCTCGCGCGCGTAACGGGCGCGCCGGTGCTGCCTTATTTCTTTCATCGGCTGCCGGGCAGCCGGGGGTACCTCGGAGTGATCCACCCTCCGTTCGAGGACTTCCCCAGCGAGTCGGCGATCGCCGATACGGCGCGCTTCTACCGCATGATCGAGGCGCAGGTGCGCCTCGTCCCGGAGCAGTACCTGTGGATTCACCGCCGCTTCAAGGGGCTCACCAAGGACTACCCGGACTACTACGGCCGACAGGCGCCGCGCCACACTACTTCATGAGGGCCGCCCCAGGTATTCTCGCCCAGTGCAGCGAGTGAGCTTCCACCCTCGCATGGATGGGCGATCCGGCGAGGACCCCGCGGCAGAGAAGAACGGCGCCGGGACTGCAACCTGCGACCTGCTGGTCGTCGGTGGCGGTGTGAACGGCACCGGCATCGCCCGTGACGCCGCCGGTCGTGGGATCGCCGTCATACTGTGCGAGCAGGATGATCTTGCGGCGCACACCTCATCCGCCAGCACCGGGTTGATCCACGGCGGACTGCGCTACCTCGAGGAGTATCACTTTGCGCTGGTGCGCAAGGCGCTGCGCGAGCGCGAAGTGCTGCTGGCGGCGGCGCCGCACATCATCCGGCCGTTGCGCTTCGTGATGCCGCATGCAGCGCATTTGCGTCCAGCATGGATGATTCGGGCGGGACTGTTTCTCTACGATCATCTCGCTGCCCGGCAGCGCCTGCCGGGCTCGGCGGTCATCGACCTGCGCACCCATGTGGCGGGCGCTGCGCTGCAGGCGCCCTACCGGCGCGGCTTCGTGTACTCGGACGGACAGGTCGATGACGCACGACTCGTGGTGCTCAATGCGCTCGACGCGCGCGTGCGTGGCGCCAGGATCCTGACACATACCCGCTGCGAGCAGCTCACGGCCGAGAATGGCAGCTGGCGTGCGCTGCTGCGCGGCGCTGCGGGCGCGCAGACCGTCGCCGCCCGCGCGGTCGTCAACGCCACGGGCCCGTGGGTGAGCGGTGTGCTCGCCGCGGCGCTGCCGGGACGTGCGCAGCATCAGCTGCGCCTCGTGAAGGGCAGTCATATCGTGGTGCCGCGACTGTTCGCGCACCGCTTCGCGTACGTTTTCCAGAACGAGGACCGGCGCATCGTCTTCGCAATTCCCTACCACCAGGATTTCACGCTCATTGGAACGACCGACCTCGACTTTCACGGCGATCCTGCCGCAGTGCGCATCGAGTCATCCGAGATCGCCTACCTCTGCGCCCTCATCAATCGCTACTTTCGCCGGCAGGTCGGCACGGCAGACATCCTCTGGAGCTACTCGGGCGTGCGTCCGCTACTCGAGGACGAGTCGAGCGATCCGATGCGCGTCACGCGCGACTATGCGCTCGAGCTCGAGCGCGAACCCGCGCCGCTTCTCTCGGTGTTTGGAGGCAAGATCACCACCTACCGACGCCTCGCGGAAGATGCCGTCAACCTGCTCGCCGGGCCGCTCGGTGTGCGCGCGGCGGCCTGGACCGCGACGGCCTTGCTGCCGGGCGGCGACCTGCCGCAGGGGAGTCGCGCCGTGTTTTTGCGCACGCTCGAGCGGCGCTACCCCTGGCTGCCCGCTCCTTTGCGCCGACGCTACGCGCACTCTTATGGCACCCGCATCGAGCAGCTGCTCGGCACGAGCACCGCGCTCACCGACCTCGGGCAGGAGCTGCTGCCGCAGCTATACGAGCGCGAAGTCGAATACCTGTGCCGCGAGGAGTTCGCCCACACGGTCGCTGACATCCTCTGGCGGCGCTCGAAGCTCGGCTTGCATCTTCTGCAGACCGATACTCATCCGCTCGAGCACTGGCTCGCCCTGCACTCAAGCCCGCACATGCAGAGTGCCATCGGAGCACGGCCCGTGTGATGTGCATCGCGTTTTTCGGATCGGAGCGGCCGCCCGCCCGCTATCGACCGAATGGCGTGCTAGCGTGGCGGGAAGAGCTCGTCGCGGAAGCGCCCATGTCGATACCCGACTCAGTGCTCGCCGCCATCATCGCGGGAACCGCGACGCTGTCGGCGTCGTTCGTGCAGCTGCGCTCGGCATTAATGCGCGAGGCGGCGGCAGGCCGCAATTCGTCCGCTGCACGCCGCCGTAACCGGCTGCAGCTCATTATCGTGTTTGCGGTCATCGGCGCCGCCGGTGTGTGCGGCTTCGCGCTCTCGCAGTGGCTCACATCGGGCGAGCGTGCGGCGCAGGCGGTGATGCAGCGTGAATTGCAGGCGCGCGTCTCCGAGATCAGCCATACGGCGGGTGAGCTCGAGCTCACTCGCGGAAGCGAGCGTGCGGACATCGAGAGCGGCGTGCTGCGGCGGATAGGTAACGAAGGCATCGTGGTGACGGCCAACGTGTCCGCATGCCGGCCGCCGCTCACCTCAGCGGTGCTGACCACCGCAGCGGCCCCTGCCGCAACGATATCCGGCCTGGTCGCCACTGCGGGACCGGTCTCGCCAGCTGCGAACCCTGCGCAGTCTTCCGGCGAAGCACCGGCAGCGGCCGCGCGGTCATGCACGGAAGCCGAGGCGAGCCCGGTATCTCTCTGCGCAACGATCCCCGCCGCTGCCAGCGTCACCGAAGTTGACCTCTTCAGTCGCATCGCCGACTCCAACACACCCTGGAGCGCAAATCGCTACCTTCCGGGCCAGGAGTCCGGAGAAGCGCGGTTTGCCGCGACCTATTCCGAGAGCACCCCCGAGGGCGGCACACGGCAGGTTTGCGAGGGCTTCGCACACTGGTCGAGCGATCACGCCCGCATCGTGCGCATGGTGGTGCGTTACTCCCTGCCGGTCTGATCCTGGTAGCGCATAATCGCGTCACGAGAAGCTCGGCCCTCGAGGGGATCTGTTGGTCACATCGCCACGTCCGTGGGCGTCTGCGCGCTCGGCGGGTCCGCTGGTCGTGCTGGCGCTTGCGCCGCTGTGGTTGATCGGCGTGTTCGGTCGTGGCCTGTGGACACCCGATGAGCCGCGCGAAGCCGACATCGCCTGGCGCATGAGTCTGCAGAGCGATCGAACGCTGCCGCAACTCGCTCAGGTGCCGTTCCTCGAGAAGCCGCCGCTTTCCTACTGGATGTCGGCGGCGGGCATCGCGCTGTTCGGAGACTCCGCCGGCGCAGCCCGTGCACCCAATCTACTCTACACGGTGATCGCAGCGGGAAGCATCGCGGCCATTGCATTGGCGATGCAGCCTGAGGCGCTAGCGGCCATCATCGCGGCGCTCATCGCCATGAGCGCGCTCATTGCGTTTCGAGTCAGCGTATGGCTTGCGCCCGATGCGGGCCTTCTCGCCGGCTGTGCGCTCGCGCTGCTCGGTGCATGGCTTGGTTACCGCGCCATGCCGGGATTCTCCAAGGCACGCGGTTACGCGTTGATGCACCTGGGTGCCGCCATCGGCTTCATGGCCAAGAGTGCTCCGGGCTGGCTGGTGCCGGCGCTTGCATTGCTTGCGCTGATCGCCTGGGAGCGGCGCTGGTCGGAGCTGCGTCGCTGGGAGCTCTATGCGGGCCTGCTGATCCAGGCGCTCATCATCGGTCCATGGCTGCTGGCCGTGTTGCACGAGGTCAACGCCGGTGAGACGTTGAGCGCGCTCTTCTGGCACAACATCATTGGGCGCTTCACCAGGGTCTCCTCTCCGGCAGCACTCGACTATACGAGCGGACACCACAACCGGCCGGGCAAGTATCTGCTCGAGCTGCCGCTATACCTGCTGCCCTGGACGCTGCTAGTCGCAGCGGCGCTGGTGCGCTCATGGCAGCGCGTCCGCCAGGATGGACCCGGCGCCACTGCCTGGCGCTTTGCGCTGTGCGCGAGCCTGCCCTTTCTTGCGTTGCTGTCGGTCGCCGCCACCGCGCGGGATGTGTATGCGGCACCCTCGCTGCTCGGCTTTGGACTGCTCGCGGGTCTTTGGGCGCACGAGATGGGGCAGTCGCCCGCTGGGCTCGACCGCGCCGCATTGCGCGCCAGCCGTATTCTGATTGCGCTCACCGCGTGGGTACTGGCAGCCACACTCGTGTTGTTCGCCGCGGCCCGCGAGGCGCACTGGCCAATCGCTGCCGCGATGGCCGTCGCGCTCATCGTAGCTTCCCATCTCGCGCTGCGGTGCGCCGTGCGCGCGCAGCGCGCCGGCGAGCCCTTGCGCAGCCTCACGTGGACTTACAGCGCCTATGCCGTTGCGCTATGCCTTGCGGCGGTCGTGATTCTGCCCATCGTCAATCGCTGGCAGAATCTGCCGGCTCTCGCGCGGAGCATCCACGCCGATACTGCGCACCAGCCGCTTGCGCTACTCGACCCGGACGAGACGACCATCGCCGTGCTCGACCACGGGCTTCGCACGCCCTTCACCATCCTCAACACGGCAGGCGACCCGGTACTCCCGGCACCCGCCGACAGCGCTGCCGCACCGGAAAACGGCTTACGGCGCGCACAGCAACTGGTAGCGGGCTGGTTCAGGACCGAGGGGCCGGCGGCGCGTGTCCTGGTGCTGCTTCCGGGACACGCCTCCGGAGCCTTGACGCATCGGCTCGGCCGCTTTCTGCCGGGTGCGCGCGCCGAGGATGGCCTTGCCGGCGAGCTCACGGCCGCCGGCAGCGCGGAACTCGTGCAGCGCTACGAGTTGCCGCAGGGCCGGCGCTATGCGCTGCTCGGGCCGCCACTTACACACTGAATGACCTCCGACCTCGCGCATACGGAAAACCGCACATGTCGCAAACCGCAACAGCCTCTCTCGCACGGAACCTGCGCAACCGCCATATCCAGCTGATCGCCATCGGCGGCACGATAGGTGTCGGCCTGTTCCTGGGTTCGGCCAAGGCCATTCACGAGGCCGGCCCGGGATTGCTGCTCGCCTACGCGGTAGGCGGGGTGGCGATCTTTTTCATCATGCGCGCGCTCGGCGAGCTGCTCACCTATCGACCGGTGGCCGGCTCATTCGCCAGCTACGCGGATGAGTTCTGTGGGCCCCTTCCCGGTTTCATCACCGGCTGGTCGTACTGGTTCGCCTGGGTGGTGACCGTGATGGCAGAGATCACAGCCATCGGCATCTACGTGGATTTCTGGTTGCCGCAGGTGCCACAGTGGCTACCGTCGCTCATTGCGCTGCTCGCGCTCTACGGCGCGAACCTGTTGGCGGTGCGCGTTTTCGGCGAGCTCGAGTTCTGGTTCGCGCTCATCAAGGTGGTGACCATCGTCGCGCTGATCATTGCCGGCCTGTGCGTGATCCTCTTCCACATCGGCGCGCTCGGACCGAGCGCCGGTTTCTCGAACCTCTGGTCGCACGGTGGTTTCCTGCCCGGTGGCATTCTCGCCGTGTTGCTGTCGCTGCAGATCGTGATGTTTGCGTACGAAGGGGTCGAGCTGATCGGCGTCACCGCGGGCGAGGCCGAGGACCCTGCGGTGGTGCTGCCGCGCGCCACCAACGGCATCATCGCCCGCATTCTGATCTTCTATCTGGGCGCGCTGCTCATCATCATGTCGCTCCTCCCCTGGACCGAGCTCGACCCGAAGGTGAGCCCCTTTGTCGCGGTGTTCGGCAAGCTCGGGGTGGTTGGCGCCGCGAGCATCGTCAATCTGGTGGTGATCACCGCGGCCGCCTCATCCTGCAACAGCGGACTCTTCAGCAGCGGCCGCATGCTCTGGACGCTCGCGCAGCGCGGCCAGGCGCCGCGCGCATTCGCCGCGCTGAATGCGCAGCAGGTGCCGGCGGCGGGCATCCATGCCTCGGCGGCGGTCATGCTGATCGGTGTCGCACTCAATTACCTGGTTCCCGAGCGGGTATTCACCATCGTCACCAGCGTCGCGCTCGTCGGCACGCTCTGGACCTGGGGCATCATTCTCGTTTCCCACGCCAACTACCGCCGCGCGGTCGCGGCGGGGCGAGCGCGCGCGGCACCTTTCCGCATGCCGGGCGCGCCGCTTGCCAACTGGCTGGTGCTCGCGTTCCTGCTGCTGGTCGCGGTGCTGCTGGGGAAAAGGCCCGATACGCGTGTCGCGCTGTACGTCGCCCCGGTGTGGTTCGGATTGCTGGTCGCGAGTTACGCGCTGCTGCGGACGCGCGCGGCGCCCGTTGGCGCTACGTGAGCTCGCTGCTGATGAGACCGCCGCCATCGACGACCACGGTCTGCCCGGTCATGAAGTTGCCGGCGCGCGAGGCCAGCATCACGGCGATACCTGCGACGTCGTCGGGCTCGCCGATGCGGCGTAACGGGTAGCGGCGCGCCAGCGCCGCCTCGCGCTGCGGGTCCGCCCACAAAGCCTTGGCGAAGTGCGTGCGGATGACACCGGGTGCGATGCAGTTGACCCGCACATTGTGCGGCCCCCACTCGACGGCGAGATTGCGCGCCAGCTGCATGTCGGCGGCTTTGGAGATGGCGTAGGCGCCGAGCACGTTGGTGCCGGAAAAACCGGCGACCGAGGAGATGATGATCACCACACCGTCACGGCGTGCGGCCATTCCCGGCAGCACGAGGTTGCACAACCAGATGTTGCTGTAGAGGTTGGTCTGGATCACCTTCTCGAGGGCTTCGTCCTTGATCGAAACCGAGGGACCGAAGTGCGGGTTGGTCGCTGCGTTGCACACCAGGATATCGATCCGTCCCCACCTGTCGATGGTGGCATCGACGAGTCCCTTGAGCTCTTCCTTGTGCCCGACGTGCGCGGCGTGTGCCATCGCGGTGCCACCGCTTGCAGCAATCTCCGCAACCACCGCTTCGCAGCTTTCCGGCTTGCGGCTCGAGATCACGACGCGCGCGCCCTGCAGCGCCATGTGCATGGCGATCGCCTTGCCGATGCCGCGGCTCGAACCAGTGACGATGGCAACCTTGTCCGAGAGCTCAAACATGCTCATAACTCAGTTCTGAGTTGGCAATACCTGATGCTTGATCAGCATACGTACCCCGCTGGGCCAGCCTGTCTGATCGCCGGCAAACATCGCCTCCTCCTGATCGAGAATCTTGCCGGTGTGCGCGTCACGAATGCGGACCACGACGTAGTAATCCGTTTCGGTGACCTTTCTCACCAGTCCGGCCATGGACTGCTGGGCGCCGAGCTGCTCGGCCAGCGCAGCCTCGCATCCGTTGCAGTCCCGCAGCGTTTTCTCGGTAACCGGTTTGGCGTCAACTTTGCTTGCATCGATGACCGTATACCGCCCGGAGTGCGCCAGCTCCTCACGGGCCGCGCTAGTCGCCTTCTCCATGGTCGTCGCACTGTCTGTGGGCTTCTGCAGCAGCACCGCTGGAGGACTCAGGTCCTCGAGCTCGAAATCGAAGACGGCAATCTTGATGGGCGGCGGCGATGCGCTCCGCCCAACCCCCGGCGCAAGAGCCACTGCCGCCGCAAGGATGACCGCAGCGCCAAATGGCGCTAACCGGTAACCGTATCTGCTGCGTCCGCTCAGAGCCATATCCCCGATCTTCCCCGGATTGGAAAGACCGTCATCGTAGCTCGACGACATCGACATTCTCACCCTCTCTCCGAAGCACGAGCTCGGCAGCACCGCCGGCGCTTTTCTCGATGTAGAGTCGCCGCGGGACCAGAACAAACCGGTTGTGATAGCTCGTCCCGCCTCGGGTCTTGCCAGACACGACCAGGTAACTACCCGGAATGCGCGTTGGCTGCCCTTCGATGAATGAGGGCGTGATCTCGATGTAGTACGGATCATCACCGCCGTCGAGCGTCTCGTAGCGCACAATCGACTCGGGGTCACCCGAGTCGCGCAGCTTGGCCGCTCCTGTCTCGAGCACGTAAGCGAGGTGTGTTCCGTTGTCCTCGAAGAGATTTCCACAGGCAGCGAGCATGAGCAGCATGTCGGCTGCGAAAATTAGCTGTCGCCAGAGGA
>Ga0310810_10003815_pt1 | contig 16542 bp, 16 predicted proteins | sample NCmetagenome_FD_207641 | JGI IMG/M metagenome (GOLD analysis project Ga0310810, IMG submission 207641) | Soil microbial communities from experimental microcosm in Duke University, North Carolina, United States - NC | ecosystem: Engineered > Artificial ecosystem > Soil microcosm > Unclassified ... | reverse complement strand
TGACTGCGTCGAATTGACACGCCCCTGATGGCCGTGTCCTGTCCCGGCCGCTCCGCCGGCACCGACTCACTTGCCAAAGCACGGATCGTACGCGTACGCCAGCTTCTGGTTATTCTTCTCGTCCGATTCCGTCACCCCTTTGACCGGATCGGCGTTGACCGAAAAGACGTACTGTCCTGGTTTCGTCAGCCCGGGCTTGAAGCGCGGCATGCCCGTGATCGTCATCTTGGTCGTCCAGGTCTCTCCAGGCTTCAGCGACTTGGGTCCGCCGGCTTGCGGGTTGACCGGTTTTACCGAGCTCTCTTCCAGGCTGCTGGAACCAAAGATACTGGCAAACGTGGCGTCCATGACGATCGAGAACGGGATTTTCGACAAGTCAGCAAGGCCACTCTTGTCTCCATTTTTCACGGTCGCCTCGATGTTGGCCGTGACGTTCTTCCCGACGCAGGCGGTCGTGACAGTTGCCGATGTGATCGTCAGATCCGGCAGCACCGGAATTCTCGGTCCGCCGGGCACTGGCTTGACAGGACCGCGCTGCCCGGGCGGAGTGGCCTGCCCGCCCTCTGATGACGTCGAGATCGCGACGAGCAGAGCAATCAGCACCGCATGACCTGACATTCGACGTCGGAGCACGATAGCCTCCTTTTTTGTTTTGACGCGGTGGTCGCCGTGCGCCGATTATCGCGCTGCGTGAATCCAAGTCAACCGAGCTTTAATACAAACAGACCGATGAGCTGGAAGGACTGTCAGATCAAAACCGGCGCCGTCGCGTTTCTGAGCGCGCTCGGTTGTCTATGGGCTGTCTGGACATCGCCGGTGGACGCGCAGTCCACACCACTCGACTACTCGGTGGCACGCCTCGAGCGCCGATTGCCTGCAACCCGCACGACCGAGCCGATTGTACTGGACGGCGCATTGGACGAGGCGGCATGGCGGGAAGCGCCGCTCGCCAACGGGTTTGTTCAGAACGAACCCCACGAGGGGCAGCCGGCGACGTTTGACACCGATGTGCGCATCCTGCACGACGATCAGGCGCTGTACTTCGGCGTGTTCGCACACGACGACGAACCATCCGCGGTCATCGTCAGCGAACTGAAGAAGGACTTCAATACTGCATCGAGCGACGGCTTCTTCATCGTCATCGACACCTTCTCCGATCAACGGAACGGATTCGAGTTTGCCATCAACCCGGCCGGCGCGAAGTGGGATGCGCAGATGTCCAACGAAGGGCGGGAGGTCAATTCGAACTGGGACGGCGTATGGGATGTGCGCACGCGGATCGGCAAAGACGGATGGTTCGCGGAGATCCGCATTCCGTTTCGCACGCTCAAGTTCAGCGATCGAGATCCGCAGACATGGGGCCTCAACTTCGAGCGGCGTCTGCGGCGTCGCAGCGAAGACAGTTACTGGTCGCCGGTGCCGCGCATCTACTCGCTGGATCGCGTCTCGATGGCCGGCTCCATCGACCAGCTGCGCCGCTTGCGGCCCGGGCGCAACCTCCGCCTGAAGCCGTTTGGCACGACCAGTTCGAGTACGGTTGGAGCGAATGCCGCGACCGGCGATGTCGACGCCGGCGTGGACGTGAAGTACGGGATCACAAACGGACTGACGATCGACGCCACCATCAACACGGACTTTTCTCAAGTTGAAGCGGACGAGCAACAAGTAAACCTGACGCGGTTCAGCGTGCTGTTTCCCGAGAAGCGAGACTTCTTCCTCGAGAACTCCGGCATCTTCCAGTTTGGCCTGCCAACCACCGGCACCGTGACGGTCGGCGGCAGCAGTCCTGCGGCATCGGGCCGCCAGAACACGCCGCCCGACACCAGGATGTTCTTCAGTCGACAGATTGGGCTCTCCGATGCCGGCGATGCCATTCCGATTCTCGCTGGCGCCCGTGTGAGCGGCCGCGCCGGGCCGTACTCGATCGGGATGCTCGACATTCAGCAGCGCGCTGAAGGCGCAGTGCCGTCGGCGAACTTCACGGCCGTTCGCGTCCAGCGTGCAATATTGGCGAACTCGGACGTCGGCCTGCTGGTCCTGAACAAGGACCCGAAAGGATCCGCTTACAACCGCGCCGCCGGCGTTGACGCCAATCTGCGTTTTGGTCGCCTCGGTCTGGGCGCCTATGCCATCAAGACGGCCGCGCCATCAGCGACCGTACCGGGCAACGGCGAGGATCATTCGGCCCGCGTCAATTTCACCTATCAGTCCCGGCAATGGGTGGCGCGTGGCGCGTACGAAACGATCGGGCAACGCTTCCGCGACGAGCTCGGGTTCGTGCCGCGGATCGGCGTCGACCATCGGGCGGCCTACGCGCGTATGAACGTGCGTCCGGATTGGGCAACCAGAATCGGCATCCGTGAAATCGGACCGCATCTCCACTTCGATCAGTTCGACCGGCGCAGCGACGGCGGCATTGAATCCCGGTATTTCGACTGGCACGTCGTGCTGCAGATGAACGACAGCGGCTTCTTCGAGAGCGGCGTCAATCGCAACGTGGAAGGGACCCTGACGCCGTTCACGTTGAACAGCGCCCGCGGCGTCAGGATCGCGCCCGCTGTCTACCATTTCAATGAGTACTTCGCGTTGTACCGGTCGAATAATGCGGCACGGTTCTCCTTTGAAGCGCGTTATTCCGATGGTGGCCTCTACGATGGCGCGCGTCGAGGCTACGCGATCGCGCCGGCGGTGCGGGTCAACGAGCATTTCAACGCGTCGGTCGGGGTGCAGGTGAACGACATCGATCTGCCGATCGCCTCGTACGTGTCGACGCTGGTGGCGACGCGCCTGAATTACAGCGTCAACACGCGGCTGTTCATCAACGCGCTGGTTCAATACAACACCGACACGCACCAGTGGAGTTCGAATGCGCGTCTCAACCTCATTCACCGGCCGCTGAGCGATTTCTTCTTCGTCTACAACGAACGACGCCTCGAGACCACCGGCGACCTCGTCGATCGCTCGGTGATCGCGAAGGTCACGTGGCTGATGATGTTCTGACGGATCGCCGGCCCGGCATCGGCAGGAAATCAAGCGGCTCACTGCAGGCACGGCGCGCTATGATTTCCCGGTCATGAGTGCTCATCAGCGGCGGCGGACAAACGACCTGTTGCTCCCGTTCGTCACATTGGCGCTCGCCTTTGGTGTTCGGGCCATTGCTGACGACTGGCCGCAGTTTCTCGGACCCACTCGCACCGGCGTCTACAGCGGACCGGCGCTCACTGAGGCCTGGGGGCCGACCGGCCCGCGCGTCGTCTGGCGCCGGCAAATCGGCCAGGGACTGAGTGGCCCGGTCGTCGCGCAGAACCGGGTCGTCCTCCACCATCGCGTCGCGAATCGAGAGATCGTGGAAGCGATGGACGCCGCAAGCGGCCACACCATCTGGCAATACGGTTATCCAACGGCGTACCGCGACGATTTCGGCTTCGACGAGGGCCCCCGCGCCGTGCCCGTCGTCGCCAACGGCGTCGTGTACACGTTCGGCGCCGAAGGCCAGCTGCATGCCGTGGATCTGGCGAGCGGCGCGAAGATCTGGAGCGAGGATACGATGCGCCGCTTCGCGGTGCCGAAGGGATTCTTTGGCGCCGCCGGCTCGCCGATTGTCGAAGACGGTCGAGTGATCGCCAACATCGGTGGTGCCCATGCCGGAATCGTCGCGTTCGACGCGAAGACGGGAAAGGTGTTGTGGACGGCGACCGACGATGCGGCCGGTTACTCGTCCGGGATTTCTGCGACGATCGCCGGGCGACGCTCTGCCGTCTTTCTGACGCGCAACGGGCTGGTCGGCCTTGATCCGGCGACCGGCCAGGTGCAATTTCAGCGGCCGCGGCGGGCCCGCCAGGCAGCCTCGGTCAACGCGGCGACGCCGATCGTCAATGGCGATCAGATTTTTGTTTCCGCCGAATACGGTCCGGGCGCCGGAGTTCTCCGAGTCGCGGGATCGACGCTGACCGATGTCTGGTCATCCGACGAAGCGCTGTCGAATCACTACGCCACCAGCATGCTGTTGAACGGCATTCTCTACGGCTTTCATGGCCGGCAGGAATTCGGCCAGAGCTTTCGAGCGGTGGAATTTCAAACCGGCAAAGTACGCTGGAGCCAGGACGGGTTCGGCGCCGGCAGCGTCACGCTGGTCGGCGATCGATTGTTGATCCTTCGCGAAAAAGGCGAGATGGTGCTGGCCGCCGCAACACCGGAGGCGTTCAAACCGCTGGCGCGCGCGCAAATTCTCGCGCCCACGGTGCGCGCCTACCCGGCCATCGCCGATGCGATGGTCTACGTGCGCAACGACGACACGCTCGTCTGTCTTGATCTGCGCAAACGATGACTGCCGGGAACCTGGCTACGTGAACATCAACACCATCGTGGGCGTGGTCGTCGTCGCCGCGGTCGCCACATTGGGCGACTTCATCTGGTACACCTACGGCGTCCGGCACACCATGATCGCCGGGTTCATTCACGGCGCATTGTTGCTCACATCGGTCGGTGGTGTACTCGGTGCCGCCAGTGGCCGCACCCTGAAGGGGCTTCCCATTGGTGCGCTCGCGGGTATTGGCGGCGCGGCCAGCTACTACTTGCTCATCGTGGTGATGGATCGCCGCACCTATGGCTCGGCGATCCCTGGCGCGTGGATCAGCATGTGGCTGATCCTGGCTGCGCTCGACGGACGCTGGCTGCGCACGCCACAGCGGAGGACGTGGTCCGGTGTGGCCGTACGGGCGGTGATCGCCTCGGTATTCAGCGGACTGGCGTTTTATCTGGTGCTGAACACGCTCTGGGGACGTCCACCGGCCGGCGGACGCAATTACGCCTTGCAATTCGCAGCGTGGGCATTCGCATGGGCACCAGGACTTCTGACGCTGACCTTTGATGGACGCCGCCCCACGCGCTGACGGGAGCATTACGGCCGCGGCACTCCTCGAGCGCATCGATCGCGGCGAGCGCATGTGCATTCTCGACGTTCGATCCGAACGGGAGTTTGCCGCAGGGCACGTGCCAGGCGCCGTCAACGTCCCGTTCACGAAGGTGCTGTCGGGAAGAGCCGACATCCCCGGCAACGCCGGAGACGAAGTCATCGTGTATTGCGGTCACGGCCCCCGCGCCTACATGGCGTCAGCCGCGCTGCGTCGCAGGGGCCGGAGGCGGATTCTCTATTTGCGTGGACACTGGGCGGCCTGGCAAAACGCCGGTCTTCGGGTCGAGAGATAACCGCCTCATACGTTCTTGACGTGAAGCCGGTCATCGCGCGCAATGACCGCGGTGACCGGCTGATGGCGTCGCCCCTCGCGGTTCAGGGAGTCGGATCTGGAAAGGCACCGCCGTAAATATCCGAGTTGCCCCACGTCAACGGGCAGTCGCTGTTCGGAGACGGTGCCGCGATCGGTGCCTCATCGATGAGCGACTGCCGCCAGGCGTCGAGCGCCGGGCAATCGGCCGCATCCCTGACGTCATTCCACACCGCGGCGCCGTAGTCGCGGCTGGCCACGGCGTAGACGTAATCTCCCAGAAATTCTCCCAGCAAGTCATTTTGGGAAGAGCCGCGCGGGTCGCCGGCGGCGGCGCGCAACAGCGTGGTCCATCCCGAGGGCGCGCCGCTCACGCCAAGGTCGGCATGCAGCACGACTCCTTGCATCGCTCGCGGAGCGGCCGTGGTGTTTTGAAAGGGCAGCAAGAAGGCGTCGTAAACGATGTAGGCATCGGTGCCGTCTGGCGAGATCGCCGCCGCCGCGTAATATCCTCGATCGCCTGCGGCGGACACAATCTGCGGTGCCGACCACGCGCCACCGCCATTCGTGGAATAGCTGAACATGACCGCCTCATGATTGAGGCCGTTGCGGCCATCGACCCATGTGTCGATGATCTCGTCGGTGGCGTCGGTCCCGGTCGGCGCACCATTGGCGATGTCGACGCTCGGCGCTGAAGCAAGATCGTTACGCGCTCCGGCGACGCCGTCGCTCACGCACCGCCCGATCAGGGGGTCGACGACAAAACAGCTGTCGACGACGCTGAAAATGGGCGTGGGGCGCGTCCAGGTCTGGCCGCCATTGAACGACTTCATCATGATGTGACTGCCGGTACCAGGAAGGCCGTAGGCGAACTGGGTGGCGAAGACATACACCACGCCGTGGCTGTCGGTCCGAATCGTGCAGCCAGACCGATCTGGACGCACAACGTTGGCGATCGCCTCACTGACCTGCTTCTGCGTCCAGGTGTCGCCGCCGTCGGTTGATGTCGCCACCACCAGCGGAGCGGGAAAACCCAATCCCAGCGAGTTGCTGCGAAACGCCGCCGCGCAGACGTAGACATTTCCAAAATATGGACTGCTCGCGGCGTTGTCCGCCCAGATTTGTTCCTTGTCGCTGAAGGTCGTGGACGATTGACGCGCGACGATCACCGGAGGCATCCACGCGTTGTTGTCGCCGTTGGCCGCGCCGATGACGTTGTCAGTGCGGGAGACGGCGAGCGCTTCGACGCCGCGGAACGATTCGTCTCGTTTCGAGGCGGCAAAATTCGACGCGAGGTTTGCATAATAGAGTCGAGAGCCGTTCGCCCACGAGAAGGTGCCGTCCGATCCGCGACGCGGCCCGAACGCCAGGGCCGGATCGCCGTCCGACGTGAGTCCGCTCTCGTAGTACCCGGGCACCGTGCCGATCGGTCCAACATGACCGGTGCAGGCGGCCGGGCCATCACAGTCTCGCGCGGTGTATCCCACATACGTCGGCTGGATCCAGGTCGCGCCGCTGTCGAACGAAAAATAGATACCGGAGGTCCCGACGCCAGGCGTGAAGGGGCAGGTCGTCGGATCGCCCGCTTGACAGGCCTCGGAATCGATCTCGTCGTTGGCTCCGGCGGCCAGAATATTCGGCGCATGCGCATCAACCGCTAATGCCGGCTCGTTCTGTTTGTTGTGCGCAAAAAGAACGGTGGGACTTCCCACCGAGACTTTCGTTTCACCAAATGCGTAGATCGCGACAGAGGTGACGCCACAGGCCACGATCGTTGCACCCAGCAGTCGAAACAGTTGGCTCGTTGTGTTGGTTCGCATGCCATCTCCCTTCCGATACGGCGGCGCGGCGGCAATTCACCGTGGCGGTTCATTCTAGACTGCACCGTTCATCGCATCGCGGAATAACCCGCACATGAGCTTCCGCAACGGTTCGCCGCACCCCCATTCCGGGTATAGGATGTCGCCAACTCGGATCTGTCGATTGGACTGTCTATGAAACACACGTTCGCCGCCCTCCTCGCTCTGTTCTCGTCGGTCGGGCTGCAAGCCCAGAATCCGCCCGCGCCGGCGGCCGTCACGCCGCGCCTCGACAATGCGCAGGTGCGCGTGATCGTGGCGACGCTGCAGCCGCACACGCCGTCGATCGCGCGCACCGGACATGCGACCAACCGCGTGCTGATCTACCTCGACGATGGCGCGATGACCCGCAAGGAAGGGGACCAGACCGCGAAGATTGAATTCCATCGCGGCGACGTGCGCTGGCGTCCGGCGAGCGGCGCCTACACGGCCGAAAACATCAGCGATCACCCGATTCGTATTCTCGAAGTCGACTTGAAAGGTCCACCGGCGGGTACGCCCACGGCCACCAAGCTCGATCCGACGGCGGTCGACAACAAGCATTACAAAGTCGAATTCGAAAACGAAAACGTGCGAGTGCTCCGCATCCACTTCGGGCCGCACGAGAAGGGCGAGACGCACGAGCACATCCTGAATCGTGTCGTGGTCTACATGAACGATCAGGCCAACGCCAAGGCCGACGATGTGCGGATGGCGGGCGCGGCGACACACGCCGAGGAGAATGCCTCGGCGCAGCCTGCCGACAGGATTGCCGTCGAGCTGAAGTAACGTCCCGCTACGCCGGGCCGGGCGTCGTGAGCGTCGAACCCTTCTTCGCGAAGATCATCGCGAGAAGCTTCGCCGGCTGCGTCTGGCTCGCGTTCTTCGACACTTCGTGCGTGGCGCCCGGTTGTTCGTAGAACATCTGACCAACGGTGTACGTCTTCTCGGGCCCCTGGCCCGACACCTTGGCGATGACGGCGCCCTCGAGCACGTAAGCGAGCACGAAACCCGCGTGGTGGTGCGCCGCGCCGACTCGTCCAGGTGGATAGTCGACGTGGCTGACGGTGACCTCCCAGCCGTCGAGCGTGACGTTGGGAAGATCGTGCGTGAAGACCGGTGCTGGCGGGGCCGCCGCAGGTGTCTGGGCGTCCGCGGATCCGCTCAACGCGATGAATTCGGCCAGGAACGCGAAGGCGGCGACGGCATCTCGACGGGTCATGTTCATGCGCGGATTATAGGACGCGGGCGGCCCTCCGGGGCAGGGGTCTGAGCGCTCGTTCAGCTCAACTGACGGGGTTAGGGCTGGCAAACCTGACGAGACTGGGCGCTGCGAGGCGCGGTCCAGAGTAGGCGGTCACCTCGCCAAAACGTCGCCGATCCTCCCAATCTCTGCGCGCGTCAGCGATCTCGGCCGGCGTGCGCGCCACGAAGTTCCACCACATCAGGATGGTTTCAGGAAAGGGCGGACCGCCGACGAGCAGCAGCCGTCCGCCCGTATCGCTCGAAAAACTCGCGTCGGTGCGATTGGCGCCAAGGTAATAGAGCGCACGCTCCTGCAGGCGCTGGTCTTCGAACCGGCAATCGCCGCTCAGCACAATCACTGCGTGTTCGAATCGCTTGTCGAGCGGCAGCTCGATGGTCGCCCGCGGATGGATCTGGAAGTCGCCCCCGACGATTTCGGAAAAATGGGCGACCGGGGAGGTCGCCCCGGCGAGAGCGCCGGCGAAGACCTGACCGATGCCGCCGCGCTGCTCGATCGTGGGCACGCGATCGATGTGTTGAAAGGACGCCGGCGTCTGTCGATCGCGGTCGGGCAGGGCCACCCAGAGCTGCGCGCCATTGAGACGGACGTTGTGCGGAGATGGCGTCCGTTCAGCGTGTGCAATCCCGGCTCCGGAGGTCATGACGTTGACACCACCCGGTCGCAGCAACGATTCGTACCCGAGGCTGTCATAGTGCACGATCTCGCCGTCGAGCAGCCAGGTCACGGTTTGCAGTCCGATGTGCGGATGCGCGCCCACCTCCATCGGGGTCGCATTGGCATACGTCAACGGGCCGAAGCGATCGAGGAAGCACCACGGACCGATCAGGCGCTTCCCCTTCACTGGCAGCACGCGAGTGACGGTCAGGTCGCCGAGCGCGACGTCGCGGCCGGCGAACGACTCGAACTGCCGTCCGCTCGCGCCGAGCGATTCGCACTTCGCCGCGGCGACATTCTCATCGGTCATGCGCGTCACCTCCGACAGATCAGAGGTCTTCCGGCTGCGCGATCGCCTGAATCGACAGGCTGATCCGCACCTCGTCGCCGACCAGGAACCCGCCGGTCTCGAGCGCCGCATTCCAGGTGAGCCCGAAGTCCTTGCGATTGATGGTGAGGTCGGTTTCGAAGCCGGCGCGGGCGTTGCCCCAGGGATCGCCGGCCGTTCCCAGATAGGAGACCGGCAAGGTGACTTCCTTGGCGACGCCACGCACGGTCAACATGCCGGTCACATCGTACCGGTCGAGATCCGTCCTGACGATCCGTGAGCTCCTGAACGTGATCGTCGGATAGCGGTCGACGGCAAAGAAATCGTCGGAACGCAGATGTTGATCGCGGTCGGCGTTGTTGGTGTCGACCGTGGCTGCCCCGATGGTCAGCTCGACTGACGACTGTTCCGGATGTTCCTCGTCGAAGCGGAGCGTTCCGGTGAAGTCGGAGAATCGGCCGCGCACTTTCGTCAGCAGGTGGCGCACCTGGAAGGTCACTTCGGAATGCGCCTTGTCGATTGCGTAGGTGCGTGCCGTCATCGTGGCGAGTCGAGTGGGAGTCATGCGTGCATCCTTTCTTCTTCCTGCAGTTGCTCTTCGGCGGTCGTGCCGAGGCGTTTCAGTAGATCGGTGAGCGTGGCGCGTTCGGCTTTCGACAACCCGCGCAGCGCGCGCTCCATGGCTTCTTCGTGGCCCGCGAATACCTTCGAGATCAGCGCCTTGCCCTCCGGCGTCAGATGAATGACCCAGGCGCGGCGGTCGGTGGCGTGATCGGCGCGCACCACCAGGCGGCGCGCTTCGAGCCGATCGATGGCCGTGGTCATCGCGCCGCTGGTGAGGGTGGTACGGCCGGACAGCTCGGTGACCGATTGCGGGCCCTTGTGCAGCAACGCTTCGAGAATCGCGAAATCGGACAGGCACATGTTCAGCGCCGCGATGCTGCGTTCGGCGTGGCGTGTCAGCGTGCGGTGCGCCTTCATGAGCACCAGCCAGGTGTGGATGACCGGCGCCTCGCCCTTTCGTGCCAGTGATCTCCCCGTTCCTGAATCGCCGCCCGTGGGACCGCTCGTGCGTGGCGTCATAGCTTGATGACATGTATCTTAACACAATATAGCTTGATGTCAAGATATATGGGACGGCGCTACCGCCGGGGTGGCCCGGGGCCGTTCGGGGAGCGATAGAACTCGTGAGCCGTCAGGTCGCGCCGTTGCGCAACGCCGAAGTGCGGGTGTGATGTCGTCTGAACCGGCGCTAGAACGCGATCTGCGCCCGGAAGATCACGGCGTTTTCGGTTGGTCGCGGCGCGCCTTCGTCGAAGGTGGTTCGCTCGTAGGTCCCGTAGTACTTGATCCACGCGGCCGGATACCAGTTCGCGCCAACGGTGAACTGATGTCCAATCCGGCTCGCGGTCGCGGCGGCCAATCCTCGCGAGAACGCCTCTTGATCCACCGCCAGAGTCGCGTATCGGGCCAGCAGTTGCAGCGCACCCCAATGGTGCTCCACGGGATCGAAATTGTCCTTTGGCCTGACGCCCCGATCGGTTGCGTTTTCGCCGGTCACCACGTAGGAGGCGGTGACGTTCCACCCCTGATTGTTCAGTTCGCTCCGCACGTTGCTCTTCGACACGTCCTGTCTCGACAACATGTATTCAACGAAGCCGCCGAAGGACTTGTAGTAGTAGAACGCTGCCGGAGAAACGCGCGTCCGCGTTCCATCCGCAACGACGCCGGTGGCGTAGGAGTAATACGTCTGCGTGGCAGAGGTGCGGTACACGGGCAGCGCTCCCACCTGCTTTCCGTTCGAGACGCCGACATGGAACCCGAGTCCATTCAAACGGCCACCGGCTGTTCTGGTGCGGAACGGCTGGACTACGGCGCGCGCCAGGACATCCTTGCCATTGTTGGTATCGACCTCGGTCGTCGACGACGTGCCGTCGGGGATGCCGTTGAAGACGCCGACGGAATACGACAGGCGAGCCGAGAACAAGTCGCCCATCACCTCGACGCCATCGTCGCGGTTCGGCACCAGACCGGTCGCCAGCGAGCGCTCCGGGAACAGCACGAATGGATCGCCGATGAGCAGCTCGTAGCCGACCGGCTCCTTGTCCTTGCCCATCCGGACGCGAAACTTCGGCGAGAAGCGAATGTCGAGGTAGGCGTCCTGCATCACCACCTGACCACCCCCGAGATCGGGCATCACCTTGAAGTCGAAATACCTGGCGATGCGCCCGGTGAAGGTAGGCCGAATCTTCCGAAGCGTAAACGTGTCCACAAACGGCGATGGATCGTCGAGCGAAAATCGTCCGTCCGCTTGCGCGGTCATGCCCACCGCCAGCCGATAGTCGCCGTTAGCGGTCTGAATGAGGAACCCGTCCTGCCAGCCAGCCGTGATCGGGGCCGGTGGCGGGGTCTGCGCTTCAGCGGCGGTCGCGCCCACGACGCAAATCGAAACCGCAAACATGCACATTCCAAACGAGCGACGCCAGGATCGAACGATGTGGCACACGTGATGGTCTCCCGGAGGGAAAAGCTGAGGTCTGAAGTCTGACCTGTCGATCAACGGAGCGGATTATATGACGCTGGGCCCGGTCGTCCACATCCGTCCACGTCGCGGAAGGGCCCATACGGAAGCCTTACGTTTCAGCGCCCAGGCAACGGCCTTGACTATATCCGTGTCGGATGTATTATGTCCGCGTCGGATATACGAATGGCCAGAGCGAAGATCCCCGACGACCTGTTGCCGCTGACGCCGCCGGTGTTCCATATTCTCGTCGCGCTGTCGGAAGGCGAGCGTCATGGCTACGCCATCATGCGGCAGGTCGCCGCCGACACGGATGGCCGGCTGCAACTCGGTCCCGGCACGCTCTACGGCTGCCTGAAACGCATGCTCGCCGCCAAGCTCATCGAGGAGTCGGACGAGCGGCCGGATCCGGAACTCGACGACGAGCGCCGCCGCTATTACCGCATTACGGACTTTGGCACACGGACGGTCAGAGCAGAGGCGCAGCGGTTAGCGACTTCGGTCACCGCCGCACGCGCGCGTCGCCTGCTGCCCAAAAACGCGGGAGGGCAGTAGGTGTCGGCCCGGACGAGGCATCCCCGGCTGGTGGCGTGGTCCTGCCGGATCTATGCACTGCTGATCTGGTTGTACCCGGCCAGCCTGCGATACGAGTACCGCCGCGAACTTCTGCTCACGTTCAGGAACCAGGCCGAAGACGTCGTCAATAGCGGCCGCCTGTCGGCTGCCCTGTTGTTCCTGTTTCATCTAGGCGCCGATTGGCTGCGCCTTCTTACGCTCGAACCCGAAGAGCGATCGCCGCTATCGGTGCTCGGCCTGGATGCGAACGAAGGTGGGGCGAGCGGCTGCGTCGATCAGTCCACCGTCTCCGTGTCGCTGATGCTGGCCTCGTTAGGTGTGGTGTTGTTGATTGTCGGCTGGTACTGGTGGCTCAACTACACAGCGGCAATCTTGAGCCACCACCAATCGTTCCTCGCCCGCTACAACTGAGCGCGCACGGCGCGGCCCCATGCTCGAAGCGCGACATCTCGTAAAGCGATTCTTCGGAATCATGGCGGTCAACGATGTGAGCTTCAAGGTCAGCGCCGGCGAAGTCGTGGGCTACCTCGGTCCGAACGGATCGGGCAAGAGCACAACGGCGAAAATGCTCACCGGGCTTCTCGAAACATCGTCAGGCGCGGTGGTGTGGGACGGGCAAGACATCGCCGAGGATCCGATCGCGTTCCACCGGCGACTGGGCTACGTACCGGAAGAACCAAATCTCTACACCTACCAATCGGCGAAAGAGTACCTCGAGCTGGTCGGACGACTGCGCGAACTGCCCCCGCGTCTTCTCGCTCGCAAGATCGCCGCGCTGCTGAATCTGTTCGGCCTGTCGCACGAGGCCGATCAGGACATCGGCGCGTTCTCAAAAGGCATGAAGCAGAAGGTGATGATCATCGCGGCCCTGCTGCATGATCCCGACGTGCTGATTCTCGACGAGCCGGATTCGGGCCTCGATGTCACCGCGACGCTGATCCTGCGCCATCTGATCACCGCGCTCGCCAGGCGCGGCAAGGTCGTGCTGTACAGCTCTCACGTGCTCGAGTTGGTCGAGAAGACGTGCGATCGGGTGATCGTGATTCATCGCGGGAAGGTCGTCGCCGACGATACCGTTGGAGCGCTGCGCGATCTCATGAGCAGCGATTCGTTCGAGGATGTGTTCGGGCAGCTGGTCCAGCGGGACGATCCGGTGCGCACGGCCGCGGACATCGTCGACGTCGTCGTCAATCATGCGTGATCGCCTGCTGATTCGCCATTTCCTGTGGCGTTTCCTCGAACACGAAGTCGTGTCGGCATCGACCGATCGGCACACGATTTTGTCGGCGGTGGCGGGCGCGCTCCTCGCCATCAGCCTCTTCGCAGCCGTTCTGGTGGCATGGCCGTATCAATTGTTCCCGAGCATGCCCCCTGGTCTTACATCGCTGCGCGCGCTCGACGAGCGTTTCTTGTTCATGTCGTCGTCGATGCTGGTGATGGCGCTGGCAGCGGTTGTCCAGTGGGATGCGCTCATGCTCGATGCCACCGACACCGCCGCGCTCGGCATATTGCCGATCCCGCGATCCACCATCGTTCGCACGAAGTTCGCGGCGACGGCGCTCTTCGCCGCGGCAGTGGTCGTCGCGTGGAATTTCTGCCCCACGCTTCTGCGGGCGGCGGCGATGCCGGCTGGTCTGCGGGTCGGGATCGTCGAATCCGCGCGGTTGACGCTGGCGCATGGCGTCGTGGCGCTGGTGGCGGGCGCGTTCGGCTTCCTCGCCGTGCTCGGCTTGCGCGAGACACTGTTTGCGATCGTGGGACCGGCGCGCTTCGGGAAGATCTCGGCGGCGCTGCAGGCGGTCTTGATTGTCGGGTTGACCACGGCGCTCCTGCTGTTACCCGGCGCCTCGGACGTCGCAACACGCTGGCGGGCGGACCCAGCCGTCTCGGCCCGGGCGGTCCCCTCGTCGTGGTTCGTCGGATTGCATGAGACGCTTGCGGGCTCCGTGATCGATAGCGTGCCGCGCACGCGGCCAGGCCGTCTTTTGATCCGCCAGGAACTGGCAGCCACGAGTCTTTACCGCTCCCTTTGGCCGCTATATCGAGACTTGGCCGTCATCGCCATCGGCGCCTTGTCGCTGGTGGCGATCGTGACGATCGCGGTATGCCTCTGGAATAGCCGCAGGTTGCCAACGGCGGCTCGGGTCGTTCCCTCGTCGAATCGGACCCTGAGCAGGATGTGGAACTGGACCATCGTTCACCTCGTGGCCAGAAGGCCACTCAGTCAGGCTGGATTCTTCTTCACGCTGCAGACGTTGTCGCGTCGGGTGACGCACCGCGTCGCCCTGGCGACCGCTTGGGCCGTGGGGCTGGCGATGATCGTCGTGGCGTCCGGCGGCTCGTACGCAGCGGTGGACGATGCGAGGTCGATTCCGCTGGCGATTCTGGCGGCGCAATCGCTGCTGCTTGGAAGCGTCCTCGGTGGCTTTCGCCGCGCCACGCGACTTCCCTCGGAATTACGAGCCAGCACCACGTTTCGTCTTGCCTCGCCGCGCGACGCCGTTCAATTCATTTCCGGTGTGAAACGCGGCGGCTGGATCGCGGTCGTGCTTCCGGCGCTGTGCGGCCTTTCGATCTGGCACATCGCCGTGCTCGGGCCTCGTCTGGCGGCGCTGCACTTCGTTGTCGGGGCTGCGCTCTCGGCGCTCGCCATCGAGGTGATGTTTTTTCGCGACAGGCGCCTGCCGTTTGTGCTTGGCTACGCTTCGACTGTCGACGTGAAGGTGCGGCTGGCCGGGTCTGTCACCGGGCTCGTTGCCGTGTCGTTTCTGATGGCGTGGTTCGAACGGCAGTCATTCAGCAGCGTCACAGCATTTCTCGCGCTCCTCGGCACGCTCGTGGTCGTCGGTCTGATCCTCGCCGTCCTGAATCGGGTGTTCTCTGGATCTACGGTGATATTCGATGTCGAGGACGACTCGTCCCTGCTCGCCGCGTCGCTGAACTTGACGATGTAGGGGACGCCCTTAAGGGCGTCCCCTACAAGACGGCGTCCCCTACAAGACGGCGTCCCCTACAGGACGGCGTCCCGGCACCACCAGCTCTGTCAATTTGCATAAAAAAGACGCATCACAATCGTAAGAAATCCATATTGCGTCCGGCGAAAGCCTGGTGTATATCGGGACCTCGCGACCTCGCCACCTCGCATTCGGAACTGACACGCAGCGAAAGGGAGTGCACTCATGCATCGGTATGTGGTCGGTTTGGTGCTGCTGTTTCTGGGATTGACGGCGACCGTCGCCGACGCGCAGCAGGGTAGCTCGGCGATCCGCGGTCGCGTGACCGACGAACAGGGGGCGGTACTTCCCGGTGTGTCTATTCTCGTGACACATGCCGAGAGCGGCACCATTCGTGAGACGACGACAACTGGAGATGGCGATTATCTGGTGCCCGGTCTCATTCCCGGCCCCTACAAGATTTCCGCGCAGCTCGCCGGCTTCAGCCGCGTCACCCAGGGAGATCTGAATGTCCGGATCGGGATGACCCTCCAGGTGGATCTGTCGCTCAAGGTTGGGGCGGTGGAGGAGAACATCACCGTCACCGCGGAAGCCCCGCAAGTGGATCTGACGTCCGCCCAGGTCGGAGGAAATGTCGGCAGCGCCGACCTCACCAATCTGCCCTCCGGCTCCCGCAATTTCACGTCGATGGTCGCCCTGCTCCCTGGCGTCGTCTACAACGCCGCGGCCGATTCCTCATCCGACAGCGTCACGATCAACGGTCAGTCGTCGACCGGCGTGGTGTACCTCATGGACGGCGGCAGCAACAGCGATGACCTGCGCGGCGGCAGCTCCGGTGCACAGGCGCGCCCCGCGCTCGAGGCGATTCAGGAATTTCAGGTCGTCACCAATCAGTTCGACGCCGAATACGGCGCGGCCACGGCAGGCGTCGTCAATGCCGTCAGCAAGCAAGGCACGAATGCGTGGCACGGCAGCGCCTTCGGCTACTACACCGACGACAAGATGACCGCGAAGGACTTCTTCGTCGCGCAGCAAGGCCTCGACAAGCCAAGTACGACGAAGAACCAGTGGGGCGGCACCTACGGCGGTCCGATTGTTCGCGACAAGATGCATTTCTTCGCCAGCTTCGAGCGGCAGGATCGCGACGAGGGCAGGAGCCGTGTCTACCCCACCCGCCCC